>Ga0105100_10000021_pt1 | contig 72781 bp, 64 predicted proteins | sample PPLLak12cMay2015_2_FD_87033 | JGI IMG/M metagenome (GOLD analysis project Ga0105100, IMG submission 87033) | Freshwater sediment microbial communities from Prairie Pothole Lake near Jamestown, North Dakota, USA - PPLs Lake P8 Core (1) Depth... | ecosystem: Environmental > Aquatic > Freshwater >... | reverse complement strand
TGCGTCGCTGCTCTGTTAATCACTTCCGTGTTATAGTCCATTTGGAGCCTCCGGTAATGATGGTTGTCGCAAACTCCTATCTTACCTGAGGCTCCTCTTTCCTGACAACCTTTGCGTGCACACAAGGAAGGGTTGGTTATTGACACGCGTCTTATTTTATGTTAATATTATATCAGAAAACCGGTTGCGCAACCGGTTTTCTGGCAAAGCACGAGCATTTTTCTGTCTCTCACCGTTTCAGGTAACCTTCATTCCAATCCATATAATTGCTCCAGGTATAGCTGGATGAAGCGCGTAACCATAACCGATGTTGCTCAGCGAGCGGGGGTCTCTAAGTCCACCGTCTCGCATGTTATTAATGAAACGCGTTTTGTCGAAGTGGATACCCGGTTGAAAGTCCTGCAGGCCATCGGCGAGCTGGGCTACCGTCCCAGCGGCATTGCCCGGAGTCTGGTATCTCAACGTACCCGCACTGCCGGGCTGCTTATTTCAGATGTCGGCAATCCGTTCTATCACGAAGTGATCATGGGTGTCGAGGAAGTAGCCCTCTCGCACGGGTATTCCGTTTTCTTGTGCAACACCAACTACGACCTGGACCGCGGGATGAAGCTCATCCAGTCCCTGATCGACAAATCTGTCGATGGGGTGCTGTTCATGTCGAGCAGCATGACGATCGAGATGGTGCAGGAAGTGCTCAAGAACCAGGTGTACGCCGTAGTATTGGATTGGGGTAATGCCGGCGTCGATCAGCTCGCCTCCACTCTGACGATCAATTTCGACAAGGGCACTCAAGATGCTGTCCGGCATCTGGTGGCGCTCGGTCACCGGGAGATTGGCTATATCAGCGGTCCGTTAAGTTTGTGGACCGCCCAGGTGCGGAAGGATGCTTTTTTCTGCGCCTGTGCCGAGAACGGATTGGACCCAGAGAGGGCTTTCATCATGCAGGGAAACTTGCGCGTCGAAGGTGGACATCGGGCTTTCGACGACTATCTAAAGCGAGAGCCCCGCCCGACGGCGGTGGTGGCAGCCAACGATCTGACCGCCATCGGTTTTTTGCTGGCGGCCCAAGATCACGGGCTGTCGCTGCCGAGGGATGTCTCCATTGTGGGTCTGGATGATATCGACCTGGCTTCCAGGGTGACCCCACCCCTGACAACCATCTCACTGCCGCGCTATGAGATTGGGATGCTTGCCATGCAGATGCTTTTGGAGATTATCGATAACCCTGCCAGAGGCAACCAACAGCAGGAAGTCGCCACGAGCCTGGTCGTACGCGAATCCACCGCGCGCGTGGCAGAAGTATAATTAGAGATGAAAAGGAGGTGGTCGCCGTTGAAGTGTATCGTTCTATGCGGATTCAAAATTGAATTTGCACCGTTGGTCCATAACTCAATCGTTTCACATTTCTCACTGGAGGAGAATCCATGAAAAAACTTACCACTCTTATCTTGCTCGCCATAGTTGCCATGATGATCCTGACAGCCTGTGGTGGGCAGGCAACTCCCACTGCCGCGCCGGCTCAGCCGGAGGCAACCGAAGCGCCTGCACCTGTAGCCACCGAAGCGCCGGCCCCTGAAGCTACTGAGGCCCCTGCCCCGGAAGCCACCGAAGCTCCCGCCCCGGAAGCCACCGAAGCCCCCGCTTCTGTCGTGGAAGGTTGCGAAGCTCCTGTTGTTGAGCTCAAGGAAGTTCCCCGCGAGGACACGGTGGTGCTGGGCTGGTCTGTTTCTTCGCCCATCGGCGTGACCAACCCGTGGGCGGTGCCGGGCTACACCCACCAGGAAGCCAACAACTTCATGTGGGAGCCGCTGTACTGGTTCGGCATCTTTGCCGACAAGGAGATCCCCTGGCTGGCGGAAAGCATGGAGTACACCAAGGAAGATTTCACTGAGCTGACCATCAAGCTCAATCCGCTTGCCAAATGGTCGGATGGTGTGCCGGTGACATCCAAGGATGTTGTCTTCACTTTCGAAGGCCAGATACAGAACGAGAGACTGGCTTACCACGGGCAGTTCCTCCAGTTTGTGGATAAGGTCGAAGCAGTCGATGATCAGACCGTCGTGGTGACCTTCAAGCAGCCGGCGCCGCGCTTCATGTTCGAAGTGCTGATGCTCAAGTTCGACACCGGCATCCCGATCGTGCCCGCCCACGTGCTGGAGGGCGTCGATGACTGGAACGCCTATCCTGGCTGCTTTGACATGCCGCACTCAGGCCCGTACACCATCGTTAGTTGGGATGCCGCCCAGAAAATCCTCGACCTGCGCGAAGACTGGTGGGCGGTGGAAGCTGGCCTGATTGAGATGCCGCAGGTCAAGCGCATCGTCATGGTCAACCTGGGCGGACAGATCGGCCAGAACATGGACGTCGTGGCGCAGCGCCTCGTCAACAACGAGATGGACTCGGCGCTCGACATGCGCAGCGACCTGATCAAGAACATCCTGGCCCAGAATCCCAAGATCACCACGCACACCGGCAACAACCCGCCTTACGGTTATCTGGACTGGTGGCCGAACTCGCTGTGGGTCAACACACAGCTTGAGCCTTACAGCGACCCACTTGTGCGCCGAGCTTTCAATCGCTGCATCGACCGCGATACGATCGATGAGATCGTCTATGAAGGCGCTAAGATCGCCAATGTGTATCCCTTCCCGCTCTACCCCGGACTGCAAGCGTTCGTCGATAGCCCCGAGGTGCAGGCGCTGATCGAGCAGTACCAGCCGCGCAAGTTCGATCCAGAGGAGGCCGCTGCCTTATTCACCGAGGCTGGCTTCACCCAGAATGCCGATGGCCTGTGGGAGAAAGACGGCAACACGATTTCGGGTGTGATCAATGCCTTTCCTGGCATTCACAGTGACATCGCGCCCGTGCTGGAGGAGATGCTGCGTAACTGCGGCATCGATGCCGCCACGAACTTTGGCGACGACGCCATTACCAACATGACAGATGGTAATGCCGGCTTCTACATGTGGGGTCACGGCGCCAGCCTGAAGGACCCGTATGCAGCTTTCGAGCTGTATCATGGTCGCTTCAGCGCAGAGATCGGCACAACCGCCGGCACCAACCGCTGGTCGCGCTACAGCAATCCCGAGTACGACGCCATCCTGGACGAGATGGCTCCGCTGGCTTCTGACGATCCCCGCTTTCACGAGCTGGCGGTCCAGGCGATGGATATCTACTGGCGGGATGTGATCGATATCCCCATCATCCAGTGGCTGCACCGTATCGCCTACAACCAGACTTACTGGACCAACTGGCCGACTCAGGACAACCTGGCCGCCGGCTCCAATGGCGCCTTCTGGGCCCATACCGGACAGCTGGTGATCACCAACCTGAAGAAAGCCGCCCCGTAAGCTTTCACCGGTAGTTTGAAAATGGGTGGCGCGGTTCCGCGCCACCCAATCTGGTTCATCAAAATACAACCCTGGTAGGTCTGTATAAATCATCCTGATCTCGTCACCAGCCGCTGCTAGGGCGAGATAATCCCGCTCTTGCGATTATAATACGGTTGTGAACCGCAGGAGGAAAATAGCGTGAGTATTCGGAAGGTAATCGAGAGACTGTTCTTCCTTATAATGGTCATCTGGGTTGCGGCGACGATCGTTTTTTTCATCCCGCGCATATCCAAACGCAATCCGGTCCGTGAGCGTTTCGCTGAGCTGGCGCGCACGGGCGGGTTCTCCCCCACCGACCTGGAAGTCATCATTGCCTCGTACAACACGAAGTTCGGCCTGGATAAACCCCTCTTGCAGCAATACTGGGACTACATATCCAGCCTGGCTCGTTTTGACCTGGGCGTATCGATGAACAAATTTCCCAAGACTGTCTCCGAGCTGATTCAGGAAGCGTTGCCCTGGACGCTGGCATTGCTTCTGGTGACTACGGTGATCGCTTTCGTCCTTGGCAATCTGCTTGGAGCGGTAGCCGCCTGGCCGCGCTCGCCGGGCTGGCTGCGCGGTTTCGCCACTCCCTTCATCCTGCTGATGGGCGTGCCCCCGGTGCTGCTGGCAGTTTTTCTGCTGTTCTTCGTCGCCTTCCGTCTGAAAGTGCTCCCGCTAGGTGGGGCATACTCCATCGGAACTGTTCCAAACCAGTCGCTAGAGTACTACCTGGACGTTTTGCGGCACCAGCTCCTACCAGCGGTGGCGTTGATCTTTGGCTCGGTCGGTGGGTGGGTGCTATCCATGCGCGGCATGGGCATCACCATCCAGGGCGAAGACTACGTAAACTTTGCCGAGCATAAGGGCCTGGGAAATTTTGCCATCTTCCGCGATTACTATCTACGCAATGCCATGCTGCCGCAGGTGACCGGTTTTGCTCTGGCTTTGGGCAGTGTGGTGACCTCGGGGATCGTCATCGAGCAGCTCTTTGGCCTGCCGGGTATCGGCACGGTATTGAATAACGCCATTAAGGCCAATGATTTCGTGGTGATCTATGGGGTTGTGCTCTTTATCACCATCGCTATCGCCACGCTGATGGTATTTGTTGAGCTGCTCTACCCATTACTTGACCCGCGCATTCGCGAATAACGGGGACCTCCATGACAGCCACTGCTGCGACATCAACACTTGCCCAGCCAGAATTCCAACAGCCCAAACGCCTGACTCTGCTGCTGCGTTATATGCGCCGCAATCCAGGCCTGATTGTTGGCATCCTGATTCTGCTGGGTCTGGTCTTGTTCACCGTGATTGGATTGCTGACGATTGACACGGAAGATGCTTACCCCTTGTCTGCCAGGCCTAAACAGCCCCCCAGCGTCGAATACCCGTTTGGCACGGACTTCTTCGGTCGCGACCTGCAGGCTGCTATGGTGGTTGGAATGTGGCAAACTGCGCTGATCGGCGTGTTGGCCGGGGCGATAGGCACCTTCATTGGTGTGGTGCTGGGATTCGTCTCAGCCTACTTTGGTGGCAAGATCGACAGTGTCATTAAAGGTCTGTGTTCGATCCTGATTCCGATACCGGTGTTCCTGATCCAGGTGGTCATTGCTGGCTCGCTCGATAAGCGCGATGTGACCATTTACACCATGGCGTTCATCGTGCTGATGCTGGCCTGGATGGGGCCAACTCTTGTCATCCGCTCGCAGGTATTATCGATGAAAGAGCGCCAGTTCGTTTCGGTCGCCAAACTTTCAGGGATGGGAGACACTGAGATCATCTTCGCCGAGATCCTGCCCAACTTGTTGCCATTCATCGCCGCCTCATTTGTAGGGGCGGTGTTCTCCGCAGTATTTGCTTCCTTCTACCTGGCGGTCGTTGGCCTGGGACCGCTGCGCGAGCCATTGTTAGGGAACATTATCTGGGCTGCCCAGTCGCAGGGTGCCTTTTTCAACGGCTGGTGGTGGTGGCCGGTGATCCCGGCGGTTGCCATGGTGCTGATCCTCAGCTCGCTGGCGCTGATCAATATGGGCCTGGATGAGCTGGCTAACCCGCGCGTCCGCCGGACGGAGTGATTGGTAGCCATGGAACCGGTTCTCCGAATCATCAATCTGCAGGTCACGTATTATACCGATGCCGGGCGCGCCAGGGCTCTGGATGGAGCCAGCCTGGAGCTGATGCCGGGGGAAAAGCTGGGGCTGGTCGGCGAATCTGGCTCGGGTAAGAGCACTATGGCGCTGGCGATGATGCGCATGATCAAGCCTCCCGGTCGCATCGAAGGCGGTCAGGTGATCGTCGGCGGCACGGATTTGATGACCCTTTCCGAAGAAGAGATGCTGAAAGCCCGCTTGAGCAAGATCGCTTATATTCCTCAGGGAGCAATGAACTCACTCAATCCGGTCATGCGCATTGGGGCGCAAATGACGGATGCAATATACGCTCACGATAAATCGATCTCCAAGTCCGAAATGACCGAAATGAGCATGCAGGCGCTTGAGTCGGTGGACCTGAAACACAGCGTGTTCAAGATGTATCCCCACGAGCTGAGCGGCGGAATGAAGCAGCGCGTATGTATTGCCATCGGCATCCTCCTTAGACCACAGGTTGTCATCGCCGATGAGCCTACCAGCGCGCTGGACGTGGTAACCCAGCGCCAGGTGATGGAAACCATCGACCGGGTGCAAGATCAGATCGGCGCAGCTGTCATCCTGATCGGTCATGATATGGGATTGATGGCGCAGTTCGTTGACAAGGTGGCGGTGATGTACACCGGGCGGCTGATGGAATTGAGCAGTGTGCGCGAGATGTTCACCGACCCCAGGCATCCCTATGCCCAGGCGCTGATCAGCAGTTTACCGAATTTGGAAAACAAGGGCGTCTTCCAGGGCATTCCTGGTCTGGCTCCGGCCTTGCTCAGGTTACCCAGTGGATGCACCTTTCACCCGCGCTGCACGCATGTGATGGAGGTGTGTAAGACAGCGCGTCCAGAATTTGTCACCCTGAGCGATGGGCGCCATGTCGCCTGCCATCTCTACGCCGAGCCAACCTAGCCATGCCAAAACTGCTGGAATTTAAAAATGTAACCAAGATATACTCCGGCGGAGGTTTTCTCTCGAAAGGTGGTTCGACAACCGCGTTATCCAACCTCTCGCTGACTCTGAATGAGGACGAGCCCACCATCATGACCGTAGCGGGTGAAAGCGGCAGCGGCAAGACCACTCTGGCGATGCTGTTACTCGGATTCATCTCGCCCACCTCAGGCCAGATCCTGTACCGGGGTCAGGATATCAGCGCCTTGAAAGGTGAGGACAGGATCACCTTTCGCCGTGAGGTCCAGGCGGTCTTCCAGGATCCGTTCGCTGTCTTCAATCCGTTTTACCCGGTCGACCACCTGCTGACGGTGCCGATCAAGCGCTTTAAGCTGGCGAAATCTAAGAACGAGGCGCGTGACAGGATGGTCGAAGCGCTCACGGCAGTCGGGCTGCACCCACAGGACATCCTGGGGCGTTTTCCACACCAGCTGTCCGGCGGGCAGCGCCAGCGTATCAACGTCGCCCGCGCTCTGCTGCTCCAGCCGAAACTGCTGGTCGCCGATGAGCCGGTTTCCATGGTGGATGCTTCCCTGCGCGCCAACATCCTGGAGACCCTGCGCACTTTGCAGACCAACTACGGCGTTTCGATCATTTATATTACCCACGATCTGACCACTGCTTACCACATCGCCAGGTCCATTATTGTGCTCTATCGTGGGGCCGTCATGGAAGCCGGCGATGTGGATACCGTCATCAAGGCTCCCCAGCACCCTTACACCCGGCTGCTGATCGATTCGATCCCCTGGCCTGATATCAACCGGCGCTGGGGTGAAACGGAAATCAAGGCGCGCGAATCCGACCAGAGCGACGTTGGTCCTGGCTGCCGGTTTTACGCTCGCTGCCCGTTTGCGATGGATAAGTGCAAGAACCTGCCCCCACTGTTCCGGGCCAGCGAGCATCAGGCCGTCTCGTGCTACCTGTTTGAGGAGCACCCTCAAATCGTGCCGGAGAAACTGTCCGATTTACTGCCGGTCTGACGGCGCGCCTGCTTCACTGAGCAGCCTGTGGTGCAGATTTGCTCCCAGGTGGCTGGCATCGAGCTCCAATACTCGCTTGAACTGCAGCCTGGCAGCGTTTTCATCCCCTAATCCCAGGCACCCCAGAGCCATCATATAATGACAATGCATGCGGTTGCGCCGGGAGAGGTTTTCCTCGAAAACTAAAAAATCCGGCAGCGACACCGCAAAATAATCCATTTTGACCTCATCATCCAGGTGGGCCTGCCCGTAATCCACAAGCTTGTGAAAGATGCCTGCCGCCTGGGCAGTGTTGCCGAGCTTCTTATGCGCCAGACCCTGGTAAAAGATCATATCCGGCGGCTGGTCATTGTAATATAGGGCTGAAGATGGCTCGCTCAGACCTACGGTGGCGCGCTGGAAGTGCTGCTGGGCAAGATCTCGATCGCCTAACCCCTCCCAGGCACAGCCCAGGTAGTACAGGACGTTGTTCTCCAGGGCTCCATAGAGCTTGCCCTCTCCCAGGTTGTGGGGGTAGCTCTGTGCCTTTGCCAGGCAGTCCATCGCCTGCGTGTATTTGCCCTGCTCGATCAGCCTGCGCGCTTTCTCCACCAGGCAGGTGACGTACTGCCCGGTGGTCTTGCCCTCCCCGCCTTCCCAGGGATGAAAGTTGCGCCTCATCAGCGCCTCATAGGCCTTGTCTGGCATGCCCAAGATATTGAGCAAGGTGATGCGCTCGATGGACAGGTCGTCGCGCTGATGGACCAGGTGGGGGTATTGGTCCAGGTGCTCCAGCCGCACCTGGGGTGACCAGTTCAGCTTCTTGTAGAGCTGGTCCAGCTCGAAGAGCAGGCGCGCGTCCGCACGATTCAGGGCGAAAGCGGTCTCCAGGCTTTGCTGGGCCTGGCTCAAATCGCTGCGTTTGTTGGCATATGCCAGCCCCAGATTGCGGTGGGTGGTGGGGTAGCTTGGATCGATCTGCCTGGCGTGCTCCCAGGCTGCGATGGCTTCGTGATACCGCCGGTGGGCGTACCAATAATTGCCCAGGTAGTAAGGCGCGCGCCCGTCCTGGGGATTGAGGCGGATAGCTGCTTCCAGCGCCAGCACATCTTCCAGGCGGTTGGGGAAGCAGTAATCCGGGGGAATGCCGGCTGCCTCTTTGAATGCCTCCAGAGCCTGGGCCTCATCGCCCGCCTGGACCTGCACCCAGCCCAGGATATAGCTGAGCATGGGATCGCTCTGGCGCGCGGATCCCAGCACGCCGGTTGCCTCCTGCCACAATCCGGCATGGGCATAGTCCAGGGCTATCTCTATGCAGGTGTTGGCATCCCCTCGGACTGTGTTCTGAAAGCCCGGGTCGCCACCCAGCAGGTAGCGCTCCCACATAGCGCCGTATTCTACGCGGTCGAGAGATAAGGCGTGCTCGATCTCCCGGGCGGCAGAGTGGGTCTCGCCCTGCCTGCGCAGCACCGCGATCTTCAAGTGGCGGGCTTTGTGGTGGCGTCCGTTGCGGCTCAGTGCGCCTTCGAGCTTCTCCAGCGCGGCCTCGAGATGCCCGGCCCGGCAGTCAAGGCGCGCCAGCTCCAAGTAAGCCGAGTCCTGCCAGGCGGCGTTCCAGACCGCTTTGTGGAAGGCATCGTAGGCTTCCGGGTAGCGGCCTTGCATCTTCAGGCACAGACCCAGGTTGTAGTAAGCCTCACCGTCGTACGGGTTGGGATTGCGCAAGGTCAGGCGCTTAATCGCCTTGCGGAAGTATGGCTCGGCCTCGGCGAATGCCCCGCGCCGGTAGAGCAGCAATCCCATGGCGTTGTTGCAGCGGCTGTCGAGCGGATCGCGCCGCAGGGCCTCCTGGTAGTACGGCTCGGGGGCATAGGTGGCATGGCGGTACTGCTCCAGGTGCAGCCCGTTGAGATACAGCTCCTCGTTGGAGGCGATCTCGTGCGGGGGGCGCGCCGGGGTGGCAGGGGCAGGGATGGCAGGCCTTTCATCCGGCAGGGGCGTGAAGCTCACCAGCTCGACATCGCCGTCCAGCACCGCCAGGGTGAGGTCCTGAGGTTTGGAGTTCTCGGGCAGCTCTACTATCTCTACCAACGCCTGCTCGGGCGTGAGCTCCAGCAAGCGCCCATACAATACCTGACCCTGATGGGTCAGGCGCACAGTTGCCCGGCGCGGGCGGGTGACATAGACCCCGACCTTCGCCTGGCGACCATCGATCTCCAGGTTGACGACCGCTTCCGTGGAAGCATTCTTCGCCGGGCCAATCTGCTTGTAGGGCAGGAAAACCTGGCGGAAGCTCTTCTCCTCTCCGGGCTGCAGCCAGGAGAAATCCGGCTGGTTGTCGGTAAAGGCACCGCACATCAGCTCGATATAGGGGCCGTCTTCATCGGTCAACTGCCGGTCCCATGCCTGCCCGAAGTCGCCGCTGCCCCATGTCCACTGTTTTTTCCCCGGCACGATGTGGTGGTTGGCAACGTGCAGCATGCCTGCCTGGAGGCGGTGATCGTAGTCGCCGACAAAATCGAAGTCGGAGTGATATGCCATGTACGAAGTGGGCACAGGGATGTTCTTATAGCGGCTGATATCCGTTCCGGGGAAATAATTGACCTTGTAGTACACGACCGTCGCGATGGGGAAATCGGACACATCCCTCTTGCCGTGGTTCATCACCGCGTGCACATCTGGCGGGAACACCGATTGGTACTCGTCGTGGACGTGCACCGCCGGGTTGGCCCACCATAGGAAGGTCTGCGGCTCGCTGGTGCGGTTGTAAAGCTGCACCCGGATCTCCATGATGGCGCGGTCGGGGTAGAGCGTGATGCCGTGCATGCCCTTGGTGCGGCTCATGCGCTCGATCTCAGCGCACCAGACGGTTTTGCTGCCATCCGTGTTTTCGTCGATGCACCAGTCCAGCGGCTCGAAGGTGCTCGGGCGGTGGTGCTGGGGCCAGTTGAACTCGATGCCCCCCGAAATCCACGGGCCTGTCAGGCCGACCAGGGCGGGCTTGATCACCCGGTTGTAGTACACGAAGTGATAGCCGTTCGTCTTATCCAGCGCCATCTGCACTCGCCCACCGATCTCGGGCAGTAGCATGACCTTTAAATAGCGGTTTTCCAGGTACACTGCCGTGTATTCTTTATCATGCTTTTCATCGAAGACCCGGTCGATTACTGGGTACGGGTAGACCACGCCGCTGGAGCCCTGGTAGACGCGTTTTTCCAGGAACATCGGGTTTTTATCTGGTTCGCCTATGCGGTAGGTCGGGATAGTGACTTTCTCAGACCAGGCGTTTACGTAGTCTGTCATGCTCTCATACTCCTGAAATGACGTCTGATTCTTAACGGAGCCCTCGGAACGCAGGAGCTGCCCGGACTTGCTTTGCGCCATCAGTGAATTTTCTAGTCACCTGACAGTTTGCATTTTTGAGGCTTTTGTACACGGATTTTCGCAGATCGACACGGATTTTTTCTTTATTCCAGGTAATACACATTTGATTTTATCAGATGCTTTCTCCTGGAGATGGCCCTACTAATCCACATACAGTGAAACCCCTAGAATAGCTCAGGGGTATTCCCCATTGATAATCCTCTGGCAGGCATATAAACTATGAGCAGTATCAAATACTCATACTTTCATATCTACACTCATTCAGGAGGAAAAATGTTACTCAATATCGTGTTATGGATTCTGTTCGGCGCCCTGGCAGGCTGGATTGCCAGTATGATCATGGGACGCAACGCCCAGATGGGTGCCCTTGCCAACATTGTTGTTGGCATCGTGGGCGCCGTCATCGGCGGTTTTGTGATGAACCTGTTCGGCGCAGCTGGCATGACGGGCTTCAATTTCTATAGTCTGATCGTCGCAATCGTTGGCGCGATCGTGCTGCTCTTCTTGGTCGGCCTGGTAAGGCGCGCGGCATAATTCATCCGCCAGGAAATCCGTATCCTCAACCCTCCCCCTGTATTTCGGGGGAGGATTCATTATGAGGTTTTTCGAGGCTCTTTGTAAAGCATCATAGCTTATCTTATTTCCAGATAACAGAGTATAGGAGAGACAGTGATGGAGATTGATCTGGATGAATCAAAAGTCAACAAGAATGAATTCGGATTGTGGGCTGCCTGGGTACTCGCCACTGCTGGAGGGATGCTGATTGGTTTCCTTCCCGCCAACCTTCTGGCAGAAACGCTGGGGCTGGGAATCGCTTACATTGTAGTTCCCCTGCTGGCTGGGACGCTGATCGGCTTTCTCCAGTGGCTGGCTCTGCGCCGCTATGTCATCGGCAGTGTGGATTGGATATTTACTGCCGGGGCAGGCTGGGCGATCGGCTATGCCGTGGGTTTGTTGATGATCCAGTTGGTCGGCGCGCAGCCGGCGGTTGGCAGCTTTTGGCTAAGCCTGGTCAATTATGCGCTGTTCGGAGTGATCATTGCTCTCATCCAGTGGCCAGTTCTGCGCCGGGAAATTCCGCAGGTTGGCCCCTGGATATTGGCGAACGTTATTGGCTGGACATTGGGGTTTTCGATTGCCAACGCGGCGCAGCTCGCTATATACAGTCAATTTCTGCCTGAGCCATGGAAGGTCTCCCTCTTCGCACAGGCGACTGGCGGGCTGATCGCAGGTGCGATTACCGGTCTGGTGCTGGTATGGATCGTCCGCAAACCGGAAATCACAGCAGTCAGTTCTGGGGATGATCTGTCAGGCGCCACCCAATCACCGAAGACTAGCCAGTAAAAACAATTTGAGCAAATGAAAGCTGTTTCGATCATGGGACAAAACAAGGTCCAAAAGGCGCGGTCGCTGGTGAAGGAGGCATTTTCTGAATGGAAAGAGGACAACGCTTCTCGCCTGGCAGCCTCCCTGGCTTATTACACGACCTTCTCGATAACGCCTCTCCTCGTATTGATCATTGCCGTCGCCGGTCTGCTGGGTGGCCATCACCCGGTTCGGGACCAGGTGATGGCGCAGATCGATGGGCTGGTGGGAAACGAAGGCAGGCTCTTCGTTGAAGATATGCTCGCCAACGCCTCACAACCGCACAAAGGCATACTTGCCAGCACCGTGGGGACGCTCGTTCTTCTGTTCGGCGCTCTGGGTGTGTTTACCGAACTGCAAAATTCTCTCAACACGATCTGGGAAGTGAAGCCAAAGCCCGTGAAGGACATGAAACAGAGCATCTGGCGCTTCCTCAGGCAGCGCATACTTTCGTTCTCAATGGTGCTCACGATCGGTTTCGTACTGGTAGCTTCGCTGGCAGTGAACGCAGCTTTGTCTGCCTTCGGCAATTATGTATTGAACACCTCGGAATCGCCCGTCTGGCTGGCTCAGATGATGAATCTGTTGATCTCCTTCGTCGTGATCACCCTTCTGTTTGCGATGATGTTCAAATTCCTCCCCGATGCCGAGATTACCTGGCGGGATGTGTGGCTGGGTGCGGCGGTGACTTCCTTGCTGTTCAGCCTGGGCAAGTTTGCAATTGGGTTTTACCTCGGTCACAGCTCTGTTGGCTCGACATTCGGTGCCGCCGGCTCACTGGTGATTATCCTGATCTGGGTCTATTACTCGGCGCAAATCTTCTTTTTTGGAGCGGAAGTTACGCAGGTTTATGCAAATGAATATGGCTCTCGAATTGTCCCTGATGAGAACGCAGTGCGTCTGAGCGAGCAGGAGCGCATCCAGCAAGGCGCCCCGCACCAGGAGACGATTGAGCGAGAGAGCGCTCGACAATACGAGCACAAAACTCACTGAAAGACTATGGAGGCATCTGCACATGTACGTTCGAACAAACCAACCTTACACAAATCGGTCTTACCGCCAGGGTCGGGGCTGTTTCCCCGGTGGCAGGCTGTTGATTGCCGCCGCCGTAGCGATATTTTCTTTAATCACGTACTTTGGCACCCGGCAGGATAATCCCATCACAGGAGAGACACAGCATATCGATATGAGTGTCGACCAGGAGATCGCCATGGGCTTACAAGCCGTCCCCGAGATGGCACAGCAGTTTGGCGGTCTGGATCCCGATCCACAGGTGCAGTCGGTCGTGGATGCCATCGGGAACCAGATCGTTAGCAGCTCTCCAGCAGGCAGAACGGATTATGAATACGATTTCCACGTGCTGCAGGACAGCGAAACGGTCAACGCTTTCGCACTCCCCGGCGGGCAGGTATTCATCACGCGTGGGCTTTTCGATGAGCTGACCACCGAAGGCGAGCTGGCGGGTGTTTTGGGGCATGAGATCGGGCATGTGGTGGGGCGCCATTCGGCTGAGTATATCGCCAAAGCGCAGCTTACCCAGGGTCTGACCGGGGCTGTAGTCATCGCCTCGTATGATCCCGATAACCCGGCTTCGATGCAGACCGCCCAGGTGGCTATGTTGATCGGACAGCTCGTGAACATGAAATACGGCAGAGACGATGAGCTGGAATCCGATTTTCTCGGCCTGTGTTTCATGAACGATGCTGGCTACAACCCGCAGGAGATGGCGAGCGTGATGAACATCCTGGCGCAAGCCAGCCAGGGGCAGGCGCCGCCGGAGTTCTTCAGCACCCACCCCAATCCGGAGCGGCGCATTGAGCGCATCCAGCAGGGCATAAAGAACCTTGACCAGTGTCCTGGGTAGCGGTCAGTCTTTGGGTCGCTTCGGTGCCGAATCGTAAAGCATCCATCTGGCGGGCGCCGTCTAGCGCTGGCTTGAAGATACCTGTGAGTGTGCTGGATGTATAATGGAGGCTATGAACTATGTCTTCGGTCCCGTAAATTCTCGCCGGCTGGGGAAATCCCTCGGAATCGATACCATCCCACTCAAGACCTGCAACTGGAACTGCGTATACTGCCAGTTGGGGCGTACCGGGCCGCTCAGCAACCTGCGCCAGGACTACTTTCCACCCGCAGATATACTGGCTGAGGTGAAGGATGTCATCCAGGCGCACCAACCAGGTCGGATCGATTGGGTGACTTTTGTAGGATCAGGTGAGCCGACCTTGCATGCCAGTATTGGCTGGTTGATCCGCCAGGTGAAAGACGTGGCGAATCTGCCGCTGGCAGTGATCACCAATGGCGCCCTGTTGTATCTCCCTGAAGTTCGTGAAGATTTGCTGGCAGCAGATGCGGTCATGCCTTCATTGGATGCCGGTTCGCCGGAGGTGTACCGGAAGATCAACCGCCCGCATCCCGAGACGACCTTCGAGCGCTTGCTAAATGGGCTGATCGCTTTTCGCGCTCAATATCCTGGCAAGCTGTGGGTCGAGGTCATGCTGATACAGGGCCTAAACGACACTGAACAGGCGCTCTGGGATATCGCCAGGGCGTTGGAGAAGGTCAAGCCGGAGGCTGTCCATATCAACCTGCCCACGCGACCGCCGGCAGAGACCTGGGTGCAACCACCTGGGCAAGAGAGCATTATGCGAGCCCAGGCGATCCTGAGCAGCAGTGCCGAGGTGGTACATCCAGCAGAGGGGAACTTTGATCTGAGCGGGTGCGATAACCTGGTCGAAGCTGTAATCGGGATCATCCTCCGCCACCCGCTGCCTCAAGAAGAGCTCCTCCGGGCACTGATGCGCTGGTCGGCGGGATTGGTCGAGCAGACGCTGGTGGAGTTGGAGGCAGCCGGGCGAGTGCAGGTGGTAGAGCGTTACGGGGTGCAGTTTTGGAGTGCTGCATCTGCGCAATATCCGGATGATGCCCACAGCCTGCGGACAAAGCCAGGTGCCAGGCAGGCCGTGAAGTAATCTGCCGACGTGATACAATTTGGCATAAGCGCAGGTCTTGTGCCTCCTTCTGGCAGTATCATTCTTAGACCCCTGCGCATGAGTCCCCTATGACAAACCAACGCACCAGCAGCGTTACCCCGCCGGGGATTGGAGAGAAGCTGAAGCTTTTCCGCAAAGAACGCCAGCTCTCCATCCGCGTTTTAGCGGAGCGAGCCGGGCTGTCACCCAACACGATCAGTCTGATCGAAAACAACGCCGCTTCCCCAACCGTTACGACCCTTCAAACCATCGCAAATGTTCTGGATATCCCTCTCTCAGCCTTCTTTATAGATAACGAGAAAGAGGAGGTAGTGCGTATGGTCGGTGCTCTGGATCGCGAGCGTGTGGTGATGCCCGGTGTTAAGGTCAGCGTATTCCCGGCTGATATCCTGGACAGGAGAGTCCATATCCTGCACTTCACAGTAGAGCCAGGCAAAGGCTCCGGGATAGACCAGATGGTCCATCCTGGAGATGAGCTGGTGATCTGCACGCGCGGTCAGTTGGAGTACCGGGTTGAGGACACACTCTATATCCTGAAAGAGCAGGATAGCCTGGCATTCAAGGCAAACCTGTCTCATTCCTGGTTCAACCGCGGCCACACTGAGGCCCACTTTCTGGTGCTGATAACCGCAGAAGCAGACCAATCCTTCCGCTTCCACATGCAGCAGGGTGTCCAGGAAGCTTAGTTGTTAGTCATCACTGCCGACATGCCCCGCCTTTCGGCGGGGTTTTTATTTCATGTAAGGAAATCAGTCAACACCAAAACATCTTATCCCGTACTTCACAGCTCTCAAGGGCTGCTTGTGGGAGACGGGTTTTCGGCTTGGTGTAACTTTTTATAATATCTTATACGATTTATTTATCCTATATTTAGTAACATGTGATATAATATTGGTATGTATCGTGTGGTTTGTACCACATTGTCGGGTGTTTCGTGAAGCGCTCACACAGGCATTTATATCGTAAACAGTACGCGGGCGCGCTTTATTTGCCGGATATTGGCATGGTAGAGGCAGAAACTGTTGAGGAAGCGCCTGATTCAGCCAGCGTCGATATCGGTCCCTGCCTGCGGAGTTTGCGTGAGGGTCGCGGGTTATCCCTGCGCGCTCTGGCACAGAGCAGCGGATTATCGGTCAATACAGTCAGCCTGATCGAAAATGGAAGATCCTCGCCCAGTGTAAGCACACTGCAGAAGATCTCCATGGCGCTTGATGTTCCCATGATTGCCTTCTTCTTGTCTGACCGCCTCGACAAGCAGATTGTTTACACCAGGACCGGGCAAAGAAGAAAGATCGAATGCGCGCAGGGCATCCTGGAGGATCTGGGTGAAGGTCTGTCTGATGGCGCCCTCGAGCCGCTTATTGTCACGATTGCCCCGCATGCAGACAGCGGTTTCGAGGCCATAGCGCATACCGGTTACGAGTTTATCTGCTGCCTGGGTGGACGGATCGCCTATATCGTTGAGAACAAGCGGTACACGTTAGAGCAGGGCGACAGCCTGTTTTTCGAAGCACACTTGCCGCATTTCTGGCAGAACCTGGACTCAGAGCCAGCCAGGCTGCTCCTGGTGCTGTGCCCAAACTGCCGGTTGGACCGGCTGGTCAGGCGTCACTTAACAACGGAGTGAGCGAAAGCTGCCCCGTTTCAATCGCTGGAGCGGATCCGAGGAGGTGCATTATGTCGGGTAATCTGCGTTTATTCTGGATGGCGGCTTTTGCTTTTATTTTGTTCGCTGTCTTGAGCACTGCACCGATCACTCCGGCGCTTGCTCAGGATGAAATCCCACCGGAGGATTCCACCTGCAAGACCTGCCACGAGAACTTGTATCTGCTGCATGACACCGGCAAGTGGTATTGCTTTTGTGGTACCCGGCTGAGCTGTACGGAGTGCCACGGTGGGCAGGTGGGAACAATGGACGAGGATCTGGCCCACGCTGGCATGATCGTCAATCCGTTGGTAGATGATGCCGCCTTGTGCCAGAAATGCCACCCGGATAATTATCAGGAAATTGTGGAGAAATTTGCGCTTATCGCTGGCGTCAGTGATACCCCGCATCCCTGCCCGACGTATGTGCCCGCTGCGCAGGTAATCCAGCCGCCGGATACTGCCGGCCCAACCCGCCTGCTGCGCGGCCTGCCTTCAGGCGGCTGGCAGGTGCTGGGGGTTATAATTCTCGGCATTGCCTTCATCTCCGTCTTTTTATTCACCTGCCGCTGCTGGAGGCTAGATCATACAACCAAATAAGGAGATCTCCAAATATGAAAATCGCTGCAATCACTGAGGACGGCAAAACGATCAGCCTGCATTTCGGCAGGGCACCCTACTACCTGGTCGTGACGGTAGAGAACGGTCAAGTTGTGGAGCGTGAGCTGCGGGATAAGCTGGGTCACGCCCAGTTACACGATCAGCCCCATGCTGCTGACCAACCGGGTCAGGCGCATGGAATGGACCCTGACTCGCACAACAAACATTTGAGGATGTCCGACGCCATTGCGGACTGCGATGCGATTCTGTGCGGCGGCATGGGCATGGGTGCTTACCAGAGCATGCTGGCGCGGGGTATCAAGCCGCTTGTGACGGAAATCAGTGATATCGATCAGGCGGTTATGGCATATGTGAAAGGAGAGATCGTCGATCGGGTCGATCGTCTGCATTGATCTTACTTGTCCTGAATGTGGAGTGAAGAAGCCCGGATACCAGTCAGGGTCCGGGTTCTCCACACACCCAACTCTGAGAATACGCCCACACCTGGCTCGAAAGCCTGGTAGTAAGCCATCCCAGCGCACGCCGCGCACAAGACCAGACCTGCCCTCATTACCTGCCGCTCGTTGATGATCTCCTCACCGCACAGCATGCAGTTCACCCGCACGCCCGGACGGCTAACGATCTGACCGACTGGTGTATTCAGGTGCACAGGTTGGATGGTCAGCAGCTCCTCGTCCGGCATGCTCTGGTATGCCTGGAGCTGGGCAAAATAATGCCGTTTTTCTTCCAGAAGGTGCAGGGCGGCGCGCTGGCGCACGTCCAGGCGCGGCGCTACCCGCACAGCCAACTCTGTCTGCACGTCCACGAAGGTTGCCGCGACCTTCCCGTAATCTTCAATGCGCAAGGTGCGGTGTCCCACGCTGCAACCCGTGGCAGCTTCGACTCCGTCCGCGAAGCAGCCATCCGTCTCCAGAATTGCCAGCAGCCGCTTCCCCTCGGTCGGAGCGGGCAGGTCCAGCGCCAACGCTCCCGCCAGGCCGATGCGCACGCCCAATACCTGGCGCGGGCACAGGTGCGTGTGGCGGGCGGCGGATTTCTCCGATAGTGTAGCAATTTCAGATGGTTTCATAAGGCTGTCCGTGTGCGGATTTTATGCAGGCTGGCCTTGATCCACCCTGCGCCAGCTCCGTCTTGTGCGTGGAGGGGCAATGCCTGCTCACCAGCCCACAGACCTGCCAGCCAGCTCAATGCGAGCAACGCCAGGAACATCTGCGAGGAGAGCTGGGGGGCGTACCCGGCGGAAGCCAGCAGCACCAGTGCCCAGCCCGCCGCTTTGCCCTGGCGGTGGGATGCCAGCAGGGTGACCGTCCCCAGTATTAAGCTGGCGGCATACATGATGGATGGTAAATAGAGCGTCAGGCCGGTCGACCAGATCGCCAGGATGCCAGCCATCGAAGGGCTCGCCAGGCGGGCGGCCAGGAACAAACCTGCCGGCAGCAGCGCCAGCAGATAGATGTGCCAGGGCCTGGTGACTGCACTCTGCCGTCCGTAGACCCACCACAGGCCGGCCGGGCTTAGCACGGCCAGCAGCTCTCCAAAATTGAACAAAATGGGCGCCAGCGGCGACGGTCCGGGCCATGCCATCACGTTGAAGAGCGCCTGGTAAGCGTGGTACAGGCTGCCAGCTCCAATTGCCAGGACCGGCAGGAGCAGGGCAGCTTTGTTTACAGCCCCGGTGACGTTCCTGGAAATGATGCCTCCCAGCCAGCCGGTTATAGCCAAAAGCAGGATTTGGGTAATGAGTACGAGCCAGCCGTCCGGAGACGCCAGCAGGGAGGCCAGGCTCAGGATGCACAAGACTGCCAGCGCCACAGCGGGCGCCGCCCCGGATTTCTGCCTTGCTCGCCAGGCCAGCCAGCCAACGCCGATCAGGCCCAGAAGTGCGCACAGCACCGATGCATACTGCCCGGCAGTTACAATAACCTGGTAAGCCGCCAGCACCGGGGGCGATTTGGGCATGAAGATCGCCATGCGCGCCAGGCTGCGGGTGATCAGCCAGTCAGCCAGGGCAGCCCAGACCAGCAAGCGGAGGAACGTTCTTTCCGATGACATGCTCAACCCCTTCTATTCCGGCAGCCGGAAGTAGATGATCGCCCCTATGATGATCAACAACAGCGCCGCGCCGTACAGGATATAGCTGATCGTCTGCACCGGGAACCCCGGTGCAGCTGGCCGCTCTGCCTGGACACTCGCTGCGGGAGCTCCCGCGCTGCCCTGCAGTTGCAGAGAGACCCACTGCGAGGTGGATTTCTCCCCATTGCGCTCGCCGTTGGCGCCGTCCCAGGCAGCGAAAGCCATCGAATACACCTTCCCCGCCGTGAAGCTGGCATCGTCGGGGTCATTGGCAGTCAGGTCCCGGCTGAAGATCACGCGCCACTTACCGTCCGCCCATTCACCGTATCCCTGTACGCTCTGACCCTCGACCGATTCGGCGGTCAGGCTACCAAAACCGCCCGCCACGATATCCTCCACAGGCGAAAGGCGTGGGGAGGCAAACAGGTTGCCGGAAGCCAGGGCAGGCACATAATTGACGTCTTGATAATCGCTCGGCGCCGGCAGCTCGCCGCTGGCGAAGGGGTACTGGTCCACGTCCATATCCGGGTAGACAGTCTCCATATCCTGCCAGGCGGCGATATCCGCCTGCCAATCGGCTTTCCAGTGCCAGATGTCCACATTGCCGCCCTGCATACCCATGCAGAAGAACGGCTGCCCGTCCACCAGGGGGAACTGCAGTGCGACCGAGTCGCGGAAATCCTGCACGCGGATGGTCTGGTCGTTGCGCGTATCGTCCAGCCACTCGATCAGGACTGCCAGCCTGGAGCCGTCGTGCAGCGCCCGGGCGGTGACCGACTTGACGCGCGTCTCCAGATTCATCGGCTTCGTGACCGTCTGGGCGCTGAGGGGCACCTCGACAGCGGTAGCCTGCTGCCAGGCGGGGGAGTCAAGGTCTTCGATCGGCAGATCGCCTGCCACCTGCACTGCCACCAGCGTGGTCCCCTGAGAACTGGCCATTGGCACCTTGAACAGGGTCATCAGCGCGGCCATCAAAGCGACCAGGATCCAGAAATGCCATCTTCTTTTTCTCATCGCGTTGCTCCGTTCCAGCTGTTCATCCGGCAGCGGGACAGTCGCCGCACGCCAGCTCCGGCCCCAGAGGCGTGGGTGCCAGGCTGCGCAGCGGGACGCTCTGTACGCTGGCGCCTAATCGGTCTGCGTCGGCCTTGACGAAATCTGCAGCGTTGCGTGCCAGCCACAGGTAGGGATTCTGCGGATCGTCAGTGATGCTTGCCAGTCCTTCAGCTACCAGTCCAATCCAGCGTCCCAGGTGGTCCTGCAGGAAGGTGCGCTGAGCATCTTCGCATATTTCAGCCTGCTCGGGGCTGCTGCTTTGCATGGCGTAAGCCTCTTTGAGCGCCAGCAGGCACATGAACTCCAGCTCGGTCGCCAGGTAGTCGGGGCGCTCACGCACCCTCCCGCCCACGGAAAAACCGAATGCTCGATAGAATCCGGCGATATCTGCGATCTCCTGGCTCTGCCGGAACTCATTCGGCATGCCGATCTCGGTCTCGTAAGGCAGCGATCCGCTCAAGCCGAGCGTGTAGCGGTGCTCAGTCTGCAGAGCCTCCAGGTCCACACCCGACGCCGTGGGTGGGGTACAGCCGAATCCCAGCTCTGCCAGAATCGGGTCAAGGGCGGGCAGGTCGTCCAGCCAGTTATAAGCTGGGTAGATAAAGGCATCCGCCAGGAAGCGGTAGACCTGGGCGCGCCGCAGATGCAGTTCAAAGTTCATCGTCATCTCTCGCCTCCCGTTCAAATCGAGTTCAAGCGCTCTTTGGGGCGCTCGTAGATCGGCTCGATCACGCTCAGCCGGGTGACTTCCCGCCCCTTGGCGTCGAATCCGATCACCGTGTCATCGTACATCTGCCACGCCCGCCCGTTCACTTCTGCCTCCCGCACCAGCGGACCTTCTTCGATCTCGTAGCGGAAGATCATTTTCTGCGTGGTGCGGAAGAGCTGCAGCACTGCTAGCAGCTGGCGCGACGGCGCCGTATATCGAGCGATGGCCTCATCTACGCCCGGCCCGAACATCTGGTGCAGGTAAGTTCGGGAGACCCAGCGCGGCGGGATGTAGTAGATGTTAGGCTCAGTTCCGAACTGGGGGTACAGCGGCAGGGCTACTTTCTCCACCTTGATCAGGTAGTACAGCGGGTGCTGTGGATCTACCACCCACGATCCGTCAGCGGCGATGTCCACCAGCCCGTTCAACCGGATCTTGCCCGGGCAGACCGCCATGCAGCGCGTCTCCATAGGGACGCCATCGCTGAGCGGGTCGCTGCCTTCCACCCTGGGATAGCACGCTACGCATTTCTCGCTGGTGCGAGTGGTGCCGCGGTACATGGATTTCTTATATGGGCATTGTTCCACGCACTTGCGATAGCCGCGGCAGCGACCCTGGACGATCAGCACGATGCCGTCTTCCGGGAGTTTGTAGATGGCTTTACGCGGGCAGGCTGCGGCACAAGCCGGGTAAGTGCAGTGATTGCAGATGCGCTGCAGGTAGAAGAACCAGGTCTGGTGCTCGGGCAGTGAGGCGCCCTGCGTACTGATGCCCAGCGAATCCCCTTTGTAGGCCTGAGAGGTATCCTCGTAGAAGTTCGGGGCGCGCCATTCCTTGTCCTCGGGCAGGTATCCGAGCGCCTGCTGCTCATTGCCGCCCGCCTCGGTGATGGTCATCCCATTGTACACGCCGTAAGGCGCCTGCTCGCTTGCCTGGGAGGCATCCCAGCTTGCCTCAACCCCAGCCGCCTGGTGGGCTTCATCCAGCATCTGTAAGATTTTTATATCCCAATGCTGGGGGTAGCCGCCATACGGTTTGGTCTCCACGTTGTTCCACCACATGTACTCCTGGCCCTTGGAGAATGTCCAGGTGGCTTTGCAGGCGCCTGTGCAGGTCTGGCAGCCGATGCAGCGGTTGATGTTGAAGATCGCCACGAACTGCTTCTGCGGGTGCGCCTCATCGAAGGCATACAGCATTTTTCTTCCCAGGTGCCAGTTGTAGACTTCAGGCATGTGATGCTCCTCCATTCTTGACCGGTATTCCCCAGCGCCGCTGTGTTTTATGGATCAGCTCGCGCACATAGTCTGCGCCTTTCTGGCGGTAGATGCGGTGGGTAGCCATGAACATCGGGCTGGTGAACAGGGTCATCAAGCGTGGCTCGTCCCAGCCCAGGCGGATGTACTCATCCACGAAGCACTCTGCCATGGCTTCCAGCTCGCCCGGCTCACCAGGGATGACCATGCCGACCAGGTCCATAGGGTCTTCGTCAACGAACTCATCTTTGGGCATGTTTACCTCCAGAGAGTAGAGAGCAGAAATTCGAGATTCGTTATCCGAGAGTATCTTCTTACCATTCTCTATTCTCGACTCTCGTCTCTCTCTTCTCTTTTCTCGCCTCTCTACTCACTTCTTGACAACCACTATCCCGCCCGCCAGGTATTTCTGCATGAAATCGCTCTCATGACCCGGCGTAAAGCCAGTCAGGGTGGGCTCCCAGGGACCTTTGCCGTCCAGCCCGCCATCCTCTGCCTTGCTGACTTTCACGATCGTCTCCTTGGGCACCGTGTTGAGGGCGTGATTGTCCGCCTCTCCGCCGAAGATAAACTGCATCCCGGTCTTCTGCTTATGGAACAGGTGGTCGGTCTGGTGCATGGGCATCGACCAATCGCGGGTAACCGACTGCTGCGAGCCGTAGCGCAGGTTGGCCTGGTAGCCGGTGCCTGCTGATTTGGCCAGTTTATCCGGGCGCGTCTCGTGCGCCAGCACGGATTTCTCAGTCGCCATGAAGGGACCGTGTTTGAGCATGACGATGTGGTAGGGGTACGCAGGGTTGTATTTTAGGCGCAGCATCAGGCGCGCCACTTTGTAGAATGGATCGTCGGGCTTCCAGCCGATGTAAGGGCGGTCAGCCGGGTTGGCATCCACGTAGACATAGTCGCCGTCTTCAAGACCCAAATCCTTGGCTGCCTGGGGGTTCATGTGCAGCTGGTGGTCGCCGGCTCCGGGCTGGCGCTTATCCATGCGGTAGGGATCGCCGAAGTTGGAGTCCAGGATCAGCGTCCAGTCGACTGTGCTCCAGGATGAGTGCACCCGGTGGCGGGTCTTGGGGGTAAAGCAGTAGAACTGGTAGCCCGCCTCCCACAGCGGGTTCTTGGAGCCTTTCACCTGCTCCCAGCTCATCGCCACGTTGCGCACCGTGCGCTCTTCCCAGCCGGCTGCATCCAGTGGGATGCCGTAGTCATCCGGGCGGACGAAACGGCTGGAGGTGACGATCACGTTCGGCAGGTAGGGCGTGGCCTCCGGGCTTTCCCGGTGGCTGATGATGTTCTCGCCGTACTCGATCGCCTCCGGGATATCACAGTAGGCGTTCAGCCGCCCGGTGTCGGTATAGAAGGGAACCGAATCGTGCACCTGCTCCCAGAAGGGGATGCGCGGGTACGTGCGGAAAAGCATCAGTGCCGCCCCAGGCTCACCGAACTTGCCGCTCATGATGTCATCGAACTTGTAGCCGGTGGTGGTCAGGGACGAGTCCAGCAGCCGCTGGATATACACCTCGGGCCTGCCCTCCAGGATGAATTTCCAGTAATCCCGGAAGCGCTGGTCGCCAAGCTCGTCGCCGATGGAAGCTGCCACTTCCGCCAGAATGCGGGCATCGTCGCGCGTGTCGTACAGAGGAGGGATGCCGCCCTTCCAGATCTGCAGGAACGGGTTGGAGCACGAAGCTGTGATCTCATGCGTCTGGAACTCGGCCCACGAGTTTGCCGCCAGGGCGAAATCGGCGTACTCCACCGTGGCGGTCATCTCGATATCCATGGAGATGATCAGCTCGATATTGGGATTGACGTTCTTGATCATCTCGTAGTGATGTTTGGCGTTGTTCAGCAAGTTGACGTTGGTGAAGAACTGCACCTTGGTCGGGGTGGGCATGTGGGTGGCACCAGTAAAGACCTTGCGCCCGTACTTGGGTGTTTCGACGATCAGTGGGCGCTCCGAGTGGTTCCAATAAGCTGGCTCTTCGTCTTTGGTGTAGGCATGGGCGATAATGTCCTTCCCGTGAGCCGTGCCGTCCAGGTTCGGCTCGAATGGATCTTCTGCCACCCAGCCTTTGAATCCGGGTCCCGTCGCGGGCGACCCCTGGAATAGTGCGGCTTTATAGTTACCTGCCCAGGTGTAGCACCCCGCGCCCGGCCTGCCGATATCCCCGGTCAGCATGAGCGGCAGGAACTGCGCCCGGTTCGCCAGGGTAGCATGGAACCAGTGGTTGATACCTTCGCCGATATGGATCGCCACCGGGCTGAGGGTGGCAATGTCGTTCGCCAGGTTGGTGATCATTTCTTTCGGCGCGTGGGTGATCTCCGCTACCGTGTCCAGGTCGTATTCTTTCAGGTGCTCCTTGTACATTGCCCACAGCGTCAGCGCCTCCACCTGCGTGCCGTCCACCAGCCTGAGCGTACCCGTCCAGTCCAGCAGTGGATCGACTCCTTTGGCATCCAACGCCGCTCCGACGTCGTCGCGCGTGACAGCCGCCGGGTCCCCGCTGGCTGTATCAATGACCACAAAATCACCCAGCGCTTCGTACTGTGCCGGCGTCAAGCCCTGCAGCGTGTAGCTGGGGCCTTGCGGGTCGAGTCCCGCCTGGTAGTTCGGGAACACATCCGCGGCGCGCAGGCGCTGCAGGTTATCGGCGCGCACCAGCAGGGGAAAATCGGTGAAGCGCTTGACGAAATCTGCGTTGTACTTATCGTTATCCATCAGCCAGCGCGTGATGCCCAGGAACAGGGCGGTGTCGGTCGCCGGGCGGATCGGGATCCAGTAATCCGCCTTGGTGGCTGGCGGCGAATACTCCGGGGTGATGGTGACGATCTTGGCGCCGCGCTCCATGGCCTCCACGAAAAAGTGCGACTCGGGCATCTTATTCTCGACCAGATTCTTGCCGCACTGGATGTGCAGGCGGGAGTTGCGCAGGTCGTTGAAGTCCTCGTCCGAGGCTTGCAGTCCCGTTGTGAATGGGTGTCCGGGAGCCTGGTCGCCATGCCAGGTGTAGTTGGACCAGGTGCGCCCGCCGAGCGCCTGTTCATGCTCGACACCGCGCACGTGGGTATCCAACAGCGCCAGGGTGTTGGAAAAGCGGTACATCCCGTACTTGCCGATCACGCCCAGCAGCCCCATCCCACCCCGGCATTTGAAGGTGCGCGTGCCTGCCCCGCCGGTAGCTGCCACCATCTCTTCGGGGTAGCCCTGCTGGCGCAGCAGCTCGGTGCCCTCTTCGCCGGAATAGCGCCTGGCGATGGCGATCATCCCCCGGGCGATGTAATCGTAGGCGGTGCCCCAATCCACGGGCAGCAGCTCATCCAGGCCGCGCGAGTCGAACTTGTATTTGGTTTTATTGGCGGCATCCAGGAGTGGGAAGCCGTCATCCGCCCATTCTTTCCAGCCTTTGCGCATCAGCGGACCTTTCAGGCGGTGGGGGCCGTACAACCGGCGGTGGAATGTCTGTCCTTTTTTGCAGCCGCGCGGGTGCCAGTGGGCCGTGGCGCTGTTCCCGTACAGGTCGCTGTATTTCTCCACGTCGTAGTTGGTCTCTGCTCTGAGAATGATCCCATTGCGTACGAAAGCCCGCAGCCGGCAGGCGTGGGTGTCGTTCGGGGAGCACACGAATGTAAACGACGAATCGTAGCGGTACTGGTCCCGGTAGACCTTCTCCCAATCCCGCTCGGGATAGACTGCCAGCGGGTTGTCAATGTTCACCGGGTCCAGCAGCTGCCAATCGAAACTGAGAGAGGTCAGGCTGAGCAGGGCCGATCCGGATAGCTTCAGGAATTCCCGTCGAGTGATTTTTGGCATCGATTGATCTCCGCTTATTTAGGTGCGTTTCGGTAATGCAGTGATGGCATCCATCAGATCGTTGGACGAATGCACGCTGATCCTCCGGCTGACGATCACCTGGATGGCGTTGGCGCTCAAGTCCGTGCACAGTACGGGCAGGTCCGGGTAGCTGGAGAGCAGCCTCGCGAATGGCGTCTCCATCTCACCAGGCTGCCCGGTATAGATCAAGGCGTCTGGGCAGTGGGCATCCAGGATCTGCCGGGCTGTCTCGAGGTCAGGAGCCACACCCACCAGCTCCACCGACGGGTCATTTGCCAGCAGCTGAGCCAGTGTCTCCGTAAAAAGCGTGTCCCCGGCGATCAAAATGCGGCGCGTCTCCATGACTCGAAGGATACACAAATTCTCCCCTCCAGTCTATCGACCTCCCGCCAGTAGGGAGAATGAAAAAAGAGCGATCTCTGCATCGCTCTTCCCTAAAAAGAATTAGGTCTTTCTATTATCACCCTGCTGCAAGATACCTAATCACTGCTCTCGATTCTCGTTTCTCGACTCTCGATCCCCTGGTTACCTTGTTGCCTTATTCCTGGTTCCCTGTTAATTCCCCTTATCCTTGATCCAGCCCTCACGCGCTGCCAGCTTTGCCGCCTGGCGGCGGTTAGCGGCGTGCATCTTGCTCAGGATGCTGCGCACATGCGTCTTCACCGTGTGCAGGCTCAAGCTGAGACGGACAGCGATCTCTTTATCCCCTGCGCCGCCTGCAATAAGCTCCAGCACCTGCCGCTCCCGCCCGGTCAGATCTGGCGCCTGGGCCGCCTCCGAGGCTGGCTCGGGCCGGTTCGCCAGCCGGGAGAACTCCTCCAGCAGGCGTGAAGCCAGCTTTGGCGGCAGCGGTGCCTCACCAGCCAGTGTGCTGCGCACGGCGCTCAGGAAATCAGCCGAGTTGGTGCTCTTGAGGATGTACCCGCTTGCACCGGCTTTGATGGCTTCGAACAGATTCTTCTCTTCGTCGTGGACTGTCAGCACCAGGATGCGCGCCTCCGGCCACTCACTGCGGATCAGGCGCGTCGCCTCCAGCCCATCGCACACCGGCATGTTGACATCCATCACGATCAGGTCTGGGACCAGCTCGCGTGCCAGAGCATACGCTTCCAGGCCGTCCAGCGCCAGGGCGCACACCTCCAGATCGGGCTGCGTGTTGACCAGGCTCGCCAGGCCCTCACGGAAGAGATCGTGATCGTCCGCCAGCAAAATCCGGTAAGGGGTCTTGTTCTTGACGTGGTTCATTTCGGCGGCTCCAGAGGGTATCTCAAGATAATCCGTGTCCCGCTGTTTGGGCTGGATTCCACTACCAGGCTTCCGCCGCTGCGCTCGGCGCGCTCGTGCATCAGGCGCAGCCCCATGTGATCGCCGCCTATGACTGCCTGCGGGTCGAATCCCGCCCCGTCATCTTCGATGGTCAGCTCCATACATTCTGGTTTCTGGGCCAGCCTCACCCACACCTGCTGCACCCTGGCGTGCCGGCTGGCGTTGGACAGCGCCTCGCGGAGGATCTGGATAGCCTGCAGCTGCGCCAGGCGCGGCAGGGGGAGATCCTCGCCCGCGTCGCACTCCAGGTGGATCTCCAGGTCGCTGACCTTGCGGATTCCGTCGATGCTGGTTGCCAGCGTCTGGCGAAAGTCACCAGCTCCGGGTTCCTGTTGTTTCAATCCAACCAGCGCCGAACGTACCTCGCCGTACGCTCCGCCAATGGCCGACTTGATTGCTGCCAGGTCGGTCAGGCTCTCCTGGCGCCTGTCATCGGCCAATTCCTTGTTGATCTGGTCTATCTTCATGTTTACAAAGCCCAGGGTCTGCGCTAGGTTGTCATGCAGCTCGGCTGCTAGGCGCTCGCGCTCGGCGTGGATGGCAGCCTGTTCAGCCTGGCGGCGTCCAGATTCCACCAGCCTGGCATTGGCGATGGCGATGGTGGCGGTGTTTGCCAGCAGGGTCAGGGCGCGCGTTTCGTCTGCATCGAAGGACTGCTCGGGGGGCCGCACCACGCACAACGCCCCCAGGGTCGTATTGCCGGTCCGCAGCGGGGCGACTGCGCACGCGCCGGGTGCCCTGTCGAGCAGAAAACGGCAGCGGGTGCAGTCTGCCTGCACGGTCACGGTCTCCCCGGTAGTAATGACCTGGTAAGCCGGATCGCGCTCGAGAGATTGGACCAATCCGGTATGATCTCTGCCATCTCCGCTGCTCGCCGCCAGGGCCAGCGAGGTCGAGTCCTGGTCCAGCAGACACAGCGATACAGCAGACGAGTTCGTCAGACTGCGCGCCCGCTCAATGACCGATTGCATCAGGTGCTCCTGATCGAGCTGGGAGACGATCTCCTGGCTGAATTCGAATGCCATTGCCAGCTCGCGCGTGCGCTGCGCAACGCGCTCTTCCAGTTCACCCTGCACAGCGGCTACTTCGGCGCGCATGGCGTCGAATGCCCTGCCCAATTCACCCAGCTCATCCTCGCCCAGGGATGGGACCGGCTCGGAAAGTTCTCCCTGCGTGATGCGCTGGGCTGCGCTGCGCAGCGTCACCAGCGGCTGGAGGATGCTCCTGCGGGTGAGTGTGTAACCCCACAGCACCAGCACCAGCCCGGCTGCCAGCGAGACAGCCTGGATGATCTGCACGCGCCGCAGCCTCGCCCGTGCCAGGGTTTCGTATTCCTGCACAATTTCATCCAGCTTTGCCAGCAGGGCGGGAGACTCGGCTTGCAGGGCGTCTGAATCGGCTGGCTCCAGGTGGCTGCGGAATCTCTCCCATAAGCTCGCTGCCTGGTCCAGGTCGGAGCGTATCTGCGGGTTGGGAGCCGGGGGTAAATACACAGATGATGCGCTCTGTGCATCTCCGCTGCTCTCTGGGAGGCTGTATTGAGTCTCGCCGCCGGTGCGCAGGGCCTGCATGGTCTGGTCGAACAGGCGCACCGCCTCTGCCAGCTCCTGGCTGCCTGGCTGCGCCAGAGCCAGCCAGGCCATTTTTTGAGTGAGCATGCGCTGGCGCCCGGCCAGATTGATCAGCAGGGCATCTTCTCGCTGCACCTGGATGCCCCAGTAAGTTGCCCCTACCGAGAGCGTCACCAGCAGGAAAAGGGCTACAAATAGAAGGCTCATTTTCCATTGGATGCTGCGCGTCGTTTTCAGATCGACCTCCAACCCTCTCTCTGAGACCGGAGTAACTGGAGTAATTATAACTTCTTCCTGCACTCTCGCCGCTCATCCATTGCCGTTGTCAACAACCTGCGGTATAGTTTAACTGGGTACAGGAAATATAAATGAAACCACCCGATCACCCGCTTCGCTTCGAAAGCCTTGATCGATGGCGCGCCTGGCTGGAAGGGCACCATGCCAGTGAAGAAAGCGCCTGGCTGGTCATCCTGAAGAGCCGCGCCGCCGGGCCGGGTATCTACTATGAAGACGCGGTGGAGGAGGCGTTGTGTTTCGGATGGATCGACGGGGTCATGAAGAGCGTCGATGCCGAGGCTTATTATCTAAGATTCTCACCTAGGAAGCCGCGCAGCAACTGGTCGGTCCCGAACCAGAAGCGGGTCGAAAAGCTGATTGCCCAGGGGAGGATGACCGACGCCGGCATGGCAAAGGTCAGAGAAGCCAAGGAAAACAGGGAATGGGAAGCTGCCATCCGCCGGGAAGATACCTCGCGCCTGCCCGACGATCTGCTGGAAGCCCTGGCAGCGAATCCGGAAGCGCAGGCCAATTTCGACCGCCTCTCGCCCTCGCAGAAAAAGCAGTTCCTGTACTGGATCGCCAGCGCCCGGACGGAGGGCACTCGCTGCAGCCGCATCCAGCTGACGGTCGAGATGGCAGCCGACAACCGGCGTCTGGGTGCTGAGTGATCGATAGAATAAATGACGGAGCCCGCGGCTATGGTTACGATCACCTGCCTGGTCGATAATGCTGTCCTGCACAGCTCACCCCTGTGGGGCGAGCATGGCGTTTCTTTTTTGATCGAGACGCCCGATGGGCGGGTGCTGTTCGACGTCGGTCAAAGCGGGACCGTCCTGCTCCACAATGCTGCCCAGATGGGGATCGACCTGGCCTCCGTGGACGCCCTGGCGCTCAGCCACGCACACCATGATCACACCGGCGGTCTGGAGAGCCTCTTTGCTAGCACCCAGCGCAGGATCCCGCTGTACGCCAACCCCGGTTTATTTCGCCGGCGCTATTCGATCAAAGATGACCAGGCGAGATCGATCGGGTTGAAGGTTTCCCAGGCTGTGCTGGAGCGCTGGTTTGAACTGCGCTTGAAAGCCGAGCCGATGCAGATCCTGCGCGGGGTCTGGACGACGGGCGAGATCGATGCCCGACCGGAATTCGTGGGCAGCAGCCCCAACCTGTTTATTGAACAAGATGGGGCCTGGCAGCCCGATCCCTACCAGGATGATATGTCGCTGGTAATTGAGGCTGGTGAAGGCCTGGTTTTGGTGTGCGGCTGCTGCCATGCCGGATTGCTGAACACGCTGGCGCATGTCCGGCGCTGCTTCTCCCGCCGGGTTCTGGCAATCCTGGGCGGCACCCACCTGGTCAGCGCCAAAGACGAGATTCTTTCCGATGCGGTATCAGCGCTCGAGGAGTACTGCGGCAGCCCGCCGCGCCTGTACCCCAATCACTGCACCGGAGAAAACGCATTATATGCCCTGCGGCAGGCCTATGGTGAGCAGGTACAGCCCTGCCCGGCAGGGACGGTGGTAAGTTTTACCTGAACAAGGCAGGTCGATTGCATGGATATCCTAAGTGATCTGTTGTCGGGATTGCCGCAAGGCGACCCGGTGCGCACGGTGCTGGTCGGGGCGCATTGGACGGTGGTGTGCAGCCGCTACTGCGGCCTGGCGTCCACGATGCAGGGGGATAAACCGCACGGGCATGAAAAGGTGCGCGACGTTGGGATGCTGCATCTTAAAAGCGCTCGGGAATTAGCCGAATACGCGCTTTCAGATATCCCCCTCGAGGCGAGCATCGGTGTTGCCGCCATCAATTCTTTGCTGGAGCCCTACGAAAGCAAAGTGGAGGCAGAAGAGATCAATGCCTCTGATGTTCTGGTCAGGCATGGAAGCGGCAAGGCAATTGCACTGATCGGACACTTCCCGTTTATTCCCATGCTGCAGCAGAAAGCCAGCCAGCTGTGGGTGATCGAACAGAAGCCGGTAGAGGGGGAGTACCCGAGCGCCGCGGCAGCGGAGATCATCCCGCGGGCTGACGTTGTTGCGCTGACCGGCAGCGCCTTGATAAACCACACCCTGGACGGCCTGCTCGCCCTTTGCCGCCATGACGCGTTGGTATTGGTTATGGGTCCCAGCACGCCGCTCTCGCCGGTGCTGTTCGACCACGGGGCAACCATGATCTCTGGGGCGCGTGTTTTCGATGAAGAGGCTGTGCTGCGCACGGTGGCGCAGGGGGCCAGCTTCCAGCAGGTGCAGGGAGTGCGCCTGGTCACCCTTTCTCGCCTCACCACATGACTGCAGACCAACGTCCGCTCTCTGCGGTCCGATCGGCAGAAGGTCTGATTCAAAGTCCCAAAACCGCAAAGCCGCTTCGCCTGCGTTCAAGACAGGCATAGCTCAGGAGCAAGGAACATCAAACAAGGATGTCCGGGATATGTTCATCCTTCATTCGCTGTCATCCGCCCCGCCTCCCCATCTCCCCTCTCCAATTCAAGCTTCTTCTTCTCGAAATTCCCAGTTGCCCTCCAAAAGAAAATCCTATATACTGGTACAAGGTGTTTAATCCTGTACACATGTCGCTCAATCCAGATATATGGAGCGTCAGTTTGAGCGCATGTCATCGTAAGCGAAGCGAAGGATCTAACTCAAACCATACCTCCCAGGGCATCGAGTCCCCATCCATAATCGCACATCCCGGGTGGGCAAAACTTCAGTACAAACCGCGGGGGTGGATTATGTACGCAAGCCAGAATTGCATCATGCCGTGGAACCATATGCACTCCTCAGGTTTAATTCTCCTCATCGTCGCCATTTGCCTGGGCGCGTGCGCCGCCTCTGCCTCGACCCCGGGTCAGGCGGTTGAGCCGACCGCCCCGGCAGCTGATACCCCATCCCCACCGCCCGCGGCTGCCGCGGCCGCAACCACATCCACGGCTACAGTCGCCGCGGCCTCTACCCCTCTCCCGTCCACTGCTGAGCCGCCTGCCTTCACCCTTGCTGAGCCCGGGCCATACTTCCCGGGCAAGCGCTCTTTTACGATCCCCGCATCGGAAAGCCGGACAGATCGCGTTATAGGCATCACAGTCTGGTACCCGGCATTGAAGCCCGTGGATTACACCGGCACCCAAGCGCAGGATGCCGCATCGGACGAGAGCGGTGCGCCGTATCCGCTTCTGTTAACTTCGACCATTTTTGGCAATGAGTTTGCTGCCCATCTCACCTCGCATGGCTTTGTCGTGGCTGGCGTAGATGCCCAGGAGCCCAGCCAGGGCTTTGCAGCCTGGGTGATCGGCTACCCGTTAGAGATTTTATCCATGCTGGATTACCTCGCCGCTTCGCCGCCGGACGAGCTGGATGGCATGCTGGACGCGGATCACAGCGGCGCGCTTGGCTATTCGTTTTCCGGGCATAACACCCTGGTGTTGAGCGGCGCCCGCGTGGATCCAGAACAGTACCTGGCAAAATGTGCCCAGGGACCTGTCCTTGGGCCCTCGCCTTCTGAGAATATCACCATTGAGCAGACCTATCGCTATTTTTGTGAAATGGCTACAACCTGGGACGACTTCACCGCTCAGGTGGGCACGGAGATCACTGCTGGTGAGGATGGCTTGTGGCACGCATTGTCCGACGAGCGCATCCGAGCCGCCATGCCCATGGCTCCGGACGGTCCCTGGCTCTTCGGCGAGCGTGGCCTGGCATCGATAGATCTCCCCATATTGATGATCTGTGGAACCGCTGACTCGCGCGACACCGCTTACATCGATTCGTGTGTCTATGCTTTCGAGCACCTTGGAACCGCGGAAAAAGGCTTGATCTCATTTGTTGACCAGGGGCATCTGATGGTTTTTGACTCGCAGCCAAAGGCACGCATCAAGCATTTCATCACCGCCTTTTTTGGCTACCATCTGCAGGGTAAAAAAGAATATCGGGATGCCTACTCACAAGAGTTCGTCGAGCAGTTCGGCGATCTGGCCTGGGGCGCCTATACCCCTCCGTAGACACTGACCGTCGCTTCCGCTGGATATCAAGCCCTATGTGCCCGAAAAAGGCCAGCACTCCGGGGAGCAGGCTGGCTGGCTTGAATCATCGAGTGGTAGCGTCTGATCCATTGGCAGCCGGTATTTCCGCGCCTTTGTTTACCCCCGCCAGCCCAAACACTGCCATTCCGATCAGCAGGGTAGAGATCGCCAAAAGGCCGCCTGCCAGCCCTGCAGTACGCCAGTCCAGCGACTCCCACCATGGGGCTGGCTCTGAGCGCGCCCATGGTGGGCCGCTCTCGCCGGTGGCGGTATGGGTGTTGCCTTGCCCATTTCCTGGGCTTTGAATACTCACGCCTGCCTGTACATTCTCGCCCGATTGGGCAGTGCTGCTGATTATTCCGGTTAGTGCAACCCCCGATTGGAGAGTTGCTTCTGCCCCAGGTTGCACATCTTGCAGGCTGCTGTCCGTGTTAGGGTTGAACCCTCCGCTGGGCATCGCCCCCGGGCCTCCTGGTCGGGTGCCGCCCTCTGTTGCCCACCACGGCCCCCCGCCTCCGCGCGCTGGGGCAGCCACTTCCGGAGCTGTCGGTTCCCAGGAGCGGATGAACCCGACAATTGCCTGGATCTCGGCATCCGTCAGCCGGTCGCCCCAGGCTGGCATGGCAGTCCCGGGCACGCCCAGCGAGATGATCTGCTGCAGTGCGCTATCATTCGTCTCTTCCAGGTAGCTTTTCACATTCAGCGATGGAGCACGGCGTGTCCCCTGCCCCTCCGCCGCGTGGCAGCGCGCGCAGGACTGAGCGTACAGGTCTGCTCCGAGCTGCAGCGACTCTGCTGTAACCGGCACTGGCTTGTCTGGCGCGGGTATAGCGCCGCCGGGTACTTCACCCCAGCGGGTGATCAACGCCGTGACTGCCACCGTTTCTTCTTCGGAGAGTGTATCCCCCCAGGCAGACATCAGAGTCTTTGGGACGCCATTTTGGATGGTGAGCGTGATCTCAGCCGCATCTTTGGCGCGCAGGGCGGGGTCATTGAGCGCTGGAGCCAGATTCGTGCCCAGACCATCCGCCCCATGACAGGCAACGCATTGGGCGGCGTAGATTTGGATGCCCAGCGCCAGGATATCACCGCCTGGCAGCGCTTTAGCTTGCTCCAGGAGCGCCTGGTCCGGTTGTGTAGTAAAAGGCACCAGCGGCGCCAGACCCAGGTTGACCACCTGGTCCTGTGTTTGCCCCCAGTCGCCTATCTGGATCAACGTGATCAGTGTGGCGATCTGGTAATCGCTGAGTGGGCCGCCGTCCTCCTTGCTCCAGGCGGGCATGGATGTGCTGTACAAGCCACTCGAGATCACTTTCGTGAGCATCTGCGCGTCGGCAGACCGCAGGTCATCGCGGTTGAGCGCCGGGGTGGCGCCAATCCCTTCGCCTGCCAGTCCGTGGCACACAGCACAATTTTGGGCATATAAGGTCATCGCCTCGTCTAGATCGTTTGTCCGCTGGGCTGCCTGCGCCGATTCGATGCGCTGCGGTTCGTCGAAAGCATACAGCAGCAGTCCGACAGCCAAAAAGGCCAGCGCCAGGAGACCTACCATATGTTCAACCAGCCGGGGTGAAAGAGATCGTTTCTTCACGGATACACCACTTGCGAAGCATCAAACGCCTGGCGGCTGAGCGGTTTGGATGTGTCTACCGTGACCTCGCCGTTCTCGATTGTCACTGAGAACAGGTCCAAGGGGCGGGGTGCCGGTGGATTGAGCACCATGCCATCCGGGGTGAACTGGGAATTGTGGCAAGGGCATACGAAAGCATTAGCAGTCTGGTCCCAGGGGACATTGCAGCCCAGGTGGGTGCAGCGCTGGTACACAGCCAGGAATCCCCCATCGGTCAGGCGGGATAGATAAAACCGACCATTGGAGATATGGGTGACCGAGCCAGGTGGGAAATCGTCCACCTTGCCCGCCGTAATCAGTGAGCCGAACTCGCCTGCTTCCAGGCGGGGCTGCATATAGCCCAGAGTGATACCGCCGGTTTCTAAGACGACCAGGCCTGCCAGTGCGCCCCAGGAGAACTTCAAGAAATCCCGGCGTGAAGATTTTTTATCTGAGATGGCTGCTTGGTTTGTCATACGTCCTCCAATCCGCTTGTGTATATCAGTGCGCCGGCATGATCCACGGCCAGTAAAGCGCCATGCCTGGGCCCCGAAAGAATATTCCGATGGCTGTCAGCACGATCAAAGCACAAAATAAGAAGATGAATAGATACAGGATGCGTTCTTCTGGACTGGCTTTGAATACGCGCTGGTTGGCTTCGTCCAGCCCGACCAGGACCAGGAGCACCAGGGCGATGGGGACAACCCCGTTTGAGATCAAGCTCGGCCAGGTGGGCAGCCAGCCGCTCCAATCCAGTACGAACTCGTCCAGCACTACCCAGGCTGGGGTCAACAGCAAGCTGAATCCGGCTGCCAGCAGCGCCAGATAGCGACCGCGCCGGGAGCGGAAATAGATACCCACACTCTGGGGAGATAGATCGTAAAAGGGCAACAGTGCCAGCCCTGTCAGCGCCGCGGCAGGGATTAATATTGCCCCGACCAGTGGGTGAAAGTGAAGCAGCAGCTCCTGGATGCCGAGGAAATACCACGGCGCTTTGGCTGGGTTGGGAGATACTTCGGGATTGGCGATTTCCTCCAGGGGGGCCGGTACGAGCATCGACCACAGGAAGATGATCGCCAGCCACGCCAGGGCAAAGACTAACTCGCGTCTCACCAGGTGTGGAATGGTGGTCACGCGCTCGCTTTTTGGTTCTTCGCTCTCGGAGCTGCTCTTGGGGATGGATAAACCGCCGTCTTTGCGCACTCGCCAGAAGTGGTACGACATCAGAATCACGATGCCAATCGGAATGAAGCTGATGTGCAGCGAGTAGAAATGTAGCAGCGTGGTAGCGCCGACCTCTGGCCCGCCTAGCAGCAGGCGGCTTAGAAAAGGTCCAACGATTGGAATGTAGGTTATGATGCTGGTGCCTACGGTGATCGCCCAAAAAGCCAGCTGATCCCAGGGCAGCAGGTAGCCGGTGAAGTTGGCTGCCAGCACCAGCAGCAGCATTCCCACGCCCAGCAGCCAGTTCAGCTCGCGCGGGGAGCGGTGGCTGCCGGTAAAGAATACGCGCATCAGATGCAGCACGGCAACGATAACCAGTAAGTTGGCTGACCAATGGTGGATGTTGCGCAGCAGGTCGCCAAACCAGGTGTCGGCGCGCAAGGACAGGATGTCCTCGTATGCCTGGGCGGGGCTGGGGGTGTAGTTTAGCTCCAGAAAGATGCCGGTCAGCGCCAGGATCGTCACCAACAGCGCCGAGAGGCCGCCCAACCCCCAGGTGTAAGTCCAACTCAAGGTGCGCGCCGGCACTTTGGATGGATGCAGATGCAGCACTAGGCTGTCCACCACCATCCGCATCCGGCTGCGGTCATCCACGGGGATGCTGGGCGGCGCCAAGCGGCGAAACCTTTCGGGAAAGGGGATCTGCGGTATGTCAGGGGTTTGTTCGCTCATATCGCTCCTGCGGTACGGTCGGGTATGCATGGTCTCCTGCATTAAAGTGTTTACCATGTTCCTGAAGGATACTCAGGCGGGATGAAAAGCATATGCATATCGCGTGAAGAAAGTGTGAAGGATATCTGCGGGGATCGGACCGGTGGATGATCTTCACAAATGTTTCAAAAGAGCTTCACAGCTTCTTCACGCGCGGGTGATACAGTATGAGTGCTTCAGGCGCACAAAGGCCTGGCAAATAAAACCAGAATACACACGGAGGTGTACGATGTTGAAAAAGATCTTTGTTGCAGTATTGATGCTGATTGTCCTGGGGGCCGCGGCGACGGGTGTCTACCAATTTAACCAGGCGTCCGCCCAGGCTGGGGTGGTACCGACCAGCACCGCAGCTCAAAACGGCGGTTATGGGCAGGGGGGGAACAGCGCCCAGGGTAACCAGGTCAGTCAGGCTACCCAGTCTCGTCAGACCCGCCAGGACCCCGCTGCGGTTCATCAGCTCCCAGCACCCGGCGAGCTCAGCCAGGAGGAAGCGGATGCCCTTCTTTATATGCGTGAAGAAGAAAAACTGGCGCGGGATGTTTATACGGCCCTGTACTCGATCTGGAAAATACCGGTCTTCCAGAACATCGCTGCCAGCGAGCAGGCTCATATGGATTCGGTGAAAGGTCTCCTGGATGTGTATGATCTGCAGGATTCTGCCCAGGCAGAGGCGGGTGTCTTCACAAACCCCGATCTGCAGGCGCTGTACGATGACCTGGTTGCCCGCGGGAGCCAAACTCAGGCTGAAGCGCTCAAGGTTGGAGGCGCAATCGAGGAGATCGATATCCTGGATCTGCAAACCCGCCTGGCCCAGACCGATAATGCCGATATCCAGCGCGTATTCGACAACCTTCTGCGAGGATCTTACAACCATCTACGAGCCTTCACCAAGACCCTCTCGGCTCAAACCGGGGAGACCTACTCACCCCAGTACATGGATGCTGAAGCGTACAACGCCGCGATCGGCGGATCAGCACAGGGCGGTAATGGCTATGGCCAGCAGGGCGGTCAGAGCGGTCAGGGGTATCGTGGAGGCCAGGGAGGTCAGGGCGGTAAAGGCCAGGGCGGCGGAAGACCATAAATAATAAACCCACCCGGAGATCGATCAGGCGGCAGGTGTTTGCCGCCTGATTTTATTTAATCTGGGTTCCATAAATAGTGGCATTCATCTGCTAAAAGACTGAGACCAATCACTCACCGATTTGATTTTCTCGGGGTAAAATACTTAATATACAAATTTGCTCAGCAAATCTTTGAAATCAAAGTCTGAACCAAAATCTAACAAGTTTGCGCAGTTGGGGGAAACATTCGCCAACTGCGTAAGCTCACCATCTATTTCTTTCCAGCGCGACGCCTGGCGATAGGAAAGCCAGGTGTCGCCGACACATCTCACAGGAGTGTATGATGACGGAAGATCTAAAACGCACTGCACTAAATGCCTGGCATGCTGCCAATGGGGGGCGAATGGTGCCCTTTGCGGGCTGGGAAATGCCCGTGCAGTACCCAACCGGCCCGTTGGCAGAGCACCATGCCACCCGGCAGGTTGCCGGTCTGTTCGACATCGACCACATGGGGCAGGTCGAGGTGCGCGGTCCGCAAGCCGCCGAGTTTGTCAACCGCATGGTCAGCTATGATGTGAATAAAATGAAGCTGCTTGATGCCCACTACGCCTTCTTATGCTACGCAGATGGCGGCTGTGTGGACGATCTGTTCGTCTACAAGCTGCCGGATGCACCTACGGGTGCACAGGCGGGTGGAAACCGGGAGTACTACTTCCTGGTGATCAATGCCTCCAACCGGGATAAGGATGTCGCCTGGATCCAGGCTCATGCCAGAAAATTCGATGTCACCGTAAAAGACATCTCCGATGAAACCTATATGCTGGCGTTCCAGGGACCCAAAGCGCCTGAGATCATGGATCGCCTGACGAAAGCCGATCTAACCCAGGTGGCGCGCTTCACTGCCGTCCAGGATGAGATCTTCGGGGGCGTGCCCGTGCTGCTGGGGCGCACCGGTTATACCGGCGAAGATGGGTTCGAGCTGTTCTTCCCTGCCGAGTCGGCTCAGAAAGTGTGGGAAGGCATTTTAGCTGCCGGCGAGGCGGAGGGTGTGAAACCCATCGGCCTGGCAGCGCGTGACAGCCTGCGCTTCGAAGCCTGCATGCCGCTGTACGGTCACGAGATCGATGCCGATACCACCCCGGTGGAGGCAGGTTTGAACTTCGCTCTCAGCCTGGATAAGAAGTTCATCGGGCGGGATGCCCTACTGAAGCAGAAGCTGGAGAAACCTGCGCGTAGCCTGGTAGGCTTCGAGCTGGTGGAGCGCGGCGTGGCGCGTGAGCACTATGAGGTCAGCGTGGGCGGGAAAGTGGTCGGTAAGGTGACCAGCGGGATGTACGCCCCGGCGCTGAATAAATACCTGGGCATGGCATATGTGCCGCGCGAGCTTGCCGCTAAAGACACCGAGATCGATGTGCTGATCCGCGGCAAGGCGGTCAAAGCCCAGGTGGTCAAGAAGCCCTTCTACATCCCTGCCTACCGGCGCTGAACCGGTATCTATTTTCTACTTTCCACTCTCTATTCTCGAATCAATCACACACAACGAAGGAGATTTGTCATGATCATCGATCCACAGGCACGCTATACCGAAACCCACGAGTGGGTGCGCAAAGAAGGCGACCAGTATGTCTATGGGATTACCCATCATGCCCAGGATGCACTCTCGGATATCGTGTATATCGAACTGCCCGCCCCAGGGGATACGTTCTCCAAAGGCGATACGATCGGCACGGTCGAGTCGGTGAAAGCCGCCTCCGACCTGTACCTCCCTATGGGTGGGGAGATTACGGAGGTGAACGAGGCCCTCACCACCACCCCAGAAGTGATCAATTCCGATCCCTATGGCGCGGGCTGGATGGTGAAGTTTAAGGCCACCAATCCCGGCGACTGGGATAGCTTGCTGACGCCTGAAGCGTACGAACAGCTTCCTGGAGAGTGAGCCATGCCTTATCTGCCCAACACCGACGCCAACCGGGAGAAGATGCTGGCGAAGATCGGTGCCTCTTCGATTGAAGAGCTGTTCAAGGATGTCCCGGCAGCCTATCGCTTCCCTGAGCTGAAGCTGCCCAAAGCCGTCTCCGAGATGGAAGTGCTCAACGAGCTGTACGGCCTGGCGCTGAAAAACAGCTCCACGGGCTGCTTCGCCACCTTCCTGGGCGCCGGGGCATATAATCATTTTGTGCCCAGCGCCATCCCTTACCTGGTCAGCCGGGGGGAATTCCTGACCGCTTATACTCCCTACCAGCCGGAAGTCAGCCAGGGGACGCTGCAGGCCATGTTTGAATATCAGAGCATGGTGGCTGCGCTGACCGGTATGGATGTGGTCAACGCCAGCCATTATGACGGCGCTACCTCGATGGCTGAAGCTGCCATCATGGCGGTGAACGTCTCCAACGGCAAGCGCCGCAAGATCGTCGTGGCGCCATCGGTCCACCCCCAGTACCGCCAGACTCTGCGCACTTACTTGCCCGGACAGCAGGTGGTCATCACTGGCGATGAGAACCTGGACGCCAGTCTGGATGACCTGAAGGCCATGCTGCATAGTGATACTGCCTGCCTGGTGGTCCAGAACCCCACCTTCTTCGGCGAGCTGCTGGATGTGAACGGTCTGGCAGACGCCGTGCATGCCGCCGGAGGGCTGCTGGTGGTGGTCGCGGTGCCGGTGATCAGTTTGGGGCTGCTCATCCCCCCCGGTGAGTACGGCGCCGATATTGTTGTCGCCGAGGGCCAGCCGCTGGGAGCAGGTCTCAACTTTGGGGGTCCGTACTTGGGCATCTTTGCCGCCCGCGAGCAGTTTGTGCGCAAGATGCCGGGTCGCTTGATCGGCGAGACAACCGACACTGAAGGGCGGCGCGGCTACGTGCTCACCTTGAGCACCCGCGAGCAGCACATCCGCCGGGAAAAAGCCACCAGCAATATCTGCACCAACCAGGGGCTGATCGCTCTGACAGCCGCCATGTACCTGGCCTATATGGGCAAATCCGGGCTGCGCGCCGTGGCGGAGCAGTGCTATCAGAAGGCGCACTTTGCCGCGGCCGAGATCGACAAGCTCAACGGCTACCAGGTGGTCACACGCGGCGCATTCTTCAATGAATTTGTCGTCCAGTGCCCCAAGCCCGTAGCGGAGGTCAATGAAGCCCTGCTCAAGAAAGGCATTTTGGGCGGCTATGACCTGGAACAAGATTATCCCAATGCCCGAAACCAGATGCTGGTGTGTGTCACCGAGATGAACACCCGCAAGCAGATCGACATGCTGGTGGAAGCGCTGAGATCGATATAGGAGTCGGTACAATGTGGCTGCGACCTGAACCATTAATCTTTGAAATCTCCTCTCCAGGGCGGAAGGCCTATACTCTGCCCGAGCTGGATGTCCCGGCGAGCGAATACCCAGCCGGATACGTCCGGGATGAAGTAAAGCTGCCCGAGGTGAGTGAGCTGGAGTTTGTGCGCCATTACACGCACCTGAGCCAGAAAAACTATTCGATCGACACCGTTTTCTACCCGCTGGGTTCCTGCACGATGAAATACAATCCCAAGGTGAACGAGAAGGCCGCCGCGATCGAGGGGCTTGCCCAGGTGCATCCGCTGCAGCCGCCTGCCACTGTGCAGGGCAGCCTGGAGCTGATGTACAACCTGCAAGAAGCCCTCAAAGAGATCGCCGGCTTTGCAGGGATCACCCTGCAGCCTGCCGCTGGCGCGCATGGCGAGTTTACCGGGGTGCTGATCATGCGCGCCTACCATGCCAGCCGTGAGGATACCAAACGTACCCGGGTGCTCATCCCCGATTCGGCTCACGGCACCAACCCGGCTACCAGCGCCATGAGCGGTTTTAGCGTGGTGCAGATACCCTCCGACAGCCGCGGCAACGTGGACCTGGAAGCCCTCAGAGCTCAGTGTGACGATACCGTCGTTGGGCTGATGCTGACCAACCCGAACACCCTGGGTCTGTTCGAGGAGCATGTGCTCGAGGTGTGTGAGATCATCCACGCCTGCGGCGGCTTGATGTACGGCGACGGCGCCAACCTGAATGCCCTGCTTGGGATTGCCCGTCCGGGGGACCTGGGTTTTGACGTGATGCACTTCAACCTGCACAAGACCTTCACCACCCCGCATGGCGGCGGCGGTCCCGGCAGCGGTCCGGTGGGCGTGAGCGCACACCTGATGCCCTTCCTGCCTGGTCCTGTAGTGGTCAAGCAAGGCGATCAGTATACGTTCGAGAAGCCAGAAAAATCGATCGGTCGCCTGAAGGCATTCTACGGCAACTACGGCATGTTTATCCGTGCCTACACCTACATTCGTATGATGGGACCGGACGGTCTGCGAGCTGTCTCGGAGGATGCGGTGCTCAACGCTAACTACCTCAAAGCGCTGGTCTCGCCTCACTTCGCGCTGGCCGTGGAGCGCACCTGTATGCACGAGTTTGTGGTGCACGGGGATATCCCCGGCACGGATATCCGCGCCCTGGATGTAGCCAAGCGCCTGATCGACTATGGGCAGCACCCGCCGACGAACTACTTCCCGCTCATCGTCCACGATGCGCTGATGATCGAGCCGACCGAGACAGAGAGCCAGGAAGCCTTGGAAGCGTTTGCTGAGGCGCTGGAAAAGATCGCCGCAGAGGCGCGCTCCAATCCGGAGCTGCTGCACACCGCTCCGCACACCACACCTGTGTCCCGCCTGGACGAGGTGAAAGCCGCGCGCAATCCGGTTCTATGTTATAAAGGGTGATAGCTATGATTGGTCGAGAGCAAGCCGAAAGATCCAGGCTTCTCTCGACCAATCCCATTCTTTTGTTTTGCCCGATATCAATGGAGGTAATTGGTATGAGTGTACAAGACTCGACGACAAGTCTTTCAGACCTGGCGCCCTGGGAGGCTATGCCCGACCCGCGCCATTTCTTGCGCGATCATGATCCCGAGCTGTACGCAGCCATCGAGGCGGAGCGCCGCCGTCAGCACGACGGTCTGGAGCTGATCGCCTCAGAGAATTATGTCAGCCCGGCGGTCCTGGCAGCGATGGGGTCTGTCCTCACAAACAAGTATGCCGAAGGCTACCCTGGGCACCGCTACTACGGCGGCTGCCAGTACGTGGATATAGCGGAAAACCTGGCGATCGAGCGGGCCAAGCAGCTCTTTGGCGCCGACCATGCCAACGTCCAGTCGCATTCCGGTGCGCAGGCCAATGCCGCTGCCTATCTGGCTTTGATCAAAACCGGCGACACGGTGCTGGCTCTCAAGCTGGACCATGGCGGGCATCTGACGCACGGCGCAGCGTTCAATTTCAGCGGTAAGCAGTACAACTTTATCCATTATGGCGTCCATCCCGATACGGAGCGCATTGACTACGATCGCATGGCTGAGCTGGCTCTCGAGCACCAGCCCAAGCTGATCGTGGCGGGTGCCAGCGCCTACCCGCGCTGGTTTGATTTCCCGCGCCTGCGCCAGATCGCCGATTCGGTCGGCGCGGCTCTCATGATGGATATGGCCCATATCGCCGGTCTGGTCGCTGCGGGGCTGCACCCCAGCCCTGTGCCGTACTGTGATGTGGTCACGTCTACCACGCACAAGACCCTGCGCGGCCCGCGCGGAGGCTTGATCCTCTCCACAGCCGACTTTGCCAAACGTATCGACAGCGCCGTTTTCCCCGGCACACAGGGCGGGCCCCTGATGCACGTCATCGCCGCCAAAGCTGCGGCTTTCGGCGAGGCGCTGAAACCCGAGTTCAAAGCCTACAGCCAGCGGATTCTCGATAATGCCCAGGCGTTGGCTGTCGGGCTGCAAGAAGAGGGCTTCCGGCTGGTCAGCGGCGGCACCGATAACCACCTGATGTTGGTTGACCTGCGCTCCGCAAATATCAGCGGCAAAGATGCCGAGACGATCCTGGACAGCGCTGGCATCCACACCAATAAGAACATGATCCCCTATGATCCGGAGAAGCCGACCGTGAGCAGCGGCGTCCGTCTTGGCTCCCCGGCGGTCACCACACGCGGCATGGGCGCGGCTGAGATGCGCCAGATAGCCGCCTGGATTTCGCAGATCCTGCACAATCCGGGCGACCTGGACCTGCATGCTCGCGTCCACAGCCAGGTGAGCCAGCTGTGTGCGCACTTCCCGGTCCCGGCATGACATTTCCTGGCCAGGTGATGAGTATGGATATTCACCCTTCCGACAGGACCCTTACCCCCGATTTGCGTATTCTGCCGGTTGGATTATTGGTAGAGCACGAATATAACGATTCACAGCGCACCGAACCCTTAGCCCAGCGGCTCGAAGCTGAAGGCGTGCTCAAAAATCCGCCGGTAGTGACGCCGTTGGGTGAAGATGACCCCCGTTTCGTCGTGCTGGATGGGGCTAACCGCATCACAGCCCTGAACAGCCTGAACTATCCCCATATCCTGGTGCAGATTGTGCCCTACCAACCGCCCCAGGTCACCCTGACAACCTGGCACCACGTAATCGATGGGATGGACCCCAAGAGCCTGACAGCTGAGCTGACCAACCTGGAAGGAGTGGACCTGGTCCTCACCGACCGGATGCGGGCGCGGGCAGGTCTGGCCCGGCGCGAGTACTTGATGTACGTGATCCGCTATGACGAGGAGGTCTTCGCTGCCCGCCCGGCGGTATCGCACAGAGCGGTGCACGAGCGCAACCGGGTGCTGAATGCCCTGGTAGATACGTATAAAGAGCGCTCTACCCTGCACCGCGTGATGACCGAAGACCTGACCGATGTCAAAGGGCTTTACCCGGGCATGGCGGGGTTGGTGATCTTCCCTCAATATGACCCATCCGAAGTCTTGGAGCTTGCCAGGGATGGGGAGCTGCTTCCGGCAGGTCTGACGCGCCATCTAATCCACGGCCGCGCGTTGCGCATCAACTATCCCTTGAGCGAGCTTAAATCTGCAGATGCGCTGGAAGGTAAAAATGCCCGCTTGAAGACATGGCTGATGAACAAGCTCTCGACCAAAGAAGTCCGTTTCTACGGCGAGACCACCTATCTGTTCGATGAATAGCAGGGATGTGGATGGTTATTTACAGGCAGCCAGGTATTGCAGAGAATAACATGAAGCGAGTGCACAATTTTAACGCCGGGCCAGGTATCCTGCCCTTACCGGTTCTGGAGCAGGCTCAGTCTGAGCTGCTGGACTTTCGCGGCGCGGGTATGTCGATTTTGGAGATGAGCCATCGCTCCAGTATCTTCGAGGGCGTAATGCAGGAAACCGAGCAGGACCTGCGTGATCTGCTGGGTCTTCCGGCGGGGTACAAAGTGCTCTTCCTACAAGGCGGCGCCAGCCTGCAGTTCGGCATGCTGCCCATGAACCTGCGTCCCCCCGGGAGATCGGCGGATTACATTGTCAATGGCGCCTGGGGCCGAGCGGCGGTGAAAGACGCCCAGAAGCTGGGAGACGCGCGCCTGGCGGGGAGCAGCGAGAGCACCAACTTCGACCGGGTGCCGCCACAGCTGGACCTGGACCCGGCTGCGGCATACCTGCACTTCACCTCGAACGAGACCATCCACGGGGTGCAGTGGATGGACGCGCCGCAGCCTCCCCAGGGCGTGCCGCTGGCCTGCGATATGTCCTCGGACTTCCTCAGCCGCCCGCTGGATGTGGACAAATACGCCCTGATCTACGCCGGCGCACAGAAGAACGCCGGCCCGGCAGGCGTGACGGTGGTCATAATCCGTGAAGATCTGTTGGAGCGTGTGCCGTCCGGACTGCCCGTCATGCTGGATTATCGCCTGCAGGTCGCGGCAGGCTCGATGCACAACACCCCGCCGTGTTTTTCGATCTACATGGTCGGGCTGGTATTAAAATGGCTCAAAGCGGAGGGGGGACTGCCAGCCATAGCCCGGCGCAACCAGGAGAAGGCCGGTTTGATCTATAGAGCCATCGATGCCAGCGGCGGTTTCTACCGTGGGCATGCCCAGGTAAACGATCGCTCACTGATGAATGTGACCTTCCGCCTGCCGGGCGAAGAGCTTGAGAAGGCCTTTGCCAAACAGGCCGAAGCCGAGGGGCTGGTGGGTCTGAAAGGCCACCGCTCGGTCGGCGGTTTGCGGGCTTCGCTTTACAATGCGCTGCCGCTCGAGTCTGCGCTTGCCCTGGCGCAGTTCATGTCCGAGTTTCAGCGCGTGAACGGCTAGGTATAGCATGGCTGGGTACAGAATCCTTGTCTCTGACGGGCTGAGTGAAGAGGGGTTGGCGCGTTTGCGTTCCATCGGGGAAGTGACTGCTGATCCCAAGATTGCACCGCTCGATCTTATAGCGGCCCTGCCAGCTTACGATGCTCTGGTGGTGCGCTCACGCACCAAAGTTACCGCCTCGGTATTGGAGGCTGGGAAGCGGTTGAAAGTGGTGGGGCGCGCCGGTGTAGGTGTGGATAACATTGACGTGCCTGCTGCACAGCAGCGCGGTATCACCGTGGTCAACAGCCCGCTAGCAGCCACAGCCGCGGTTGCAGAACACACCCTGGCTCTGATGCTGGCGCTGGCGCGCGGCATCCCGGCTGCCGATAGGTCTATGAAGGCAGATCGCTGGGAGAAGAGCAGCTTCATGGGCAGCGAGCTGCTGGGCAAGACCCTGGGGCTGCTAGGGATCGGTAGAATCGGTGCATATGTTGCCAATCTGGGGCGCGCCTTCGGCATGCAGGTGCTGGCTTACGATCCTTATTTAACGGATGATCGTATTCGTCAGCTCCAGGCGGAGCCAGTTGGTTTTGAAGATCTGCTGCGCCGCGGCGATTACATCTCGCTGCACCTGCCCCTCACCGGGGGTACCCGTGGGCTGCTGGGCGCGCAGCAGTTTGCCCTCATGAAAGCCGGCACCCGCCTGGTCTGCACGGCACGCGGTGGCGTAGTCGACGAAGATGCCCTGCGCGCCGCCGTGGACTCCGGAATGCTGGCAGGCGCAGCCCTGGATGTATTCACTTACGAACCGCCGCCTCCGGGGAGCATTGCAGCTCATCCGAAGGTCATCGCCAGCCCGCATATCGGCGCGCAGACGAAAGAGGCCCAGGCGCGCGCCGCAGTCGATATTTCTGAAGAGGTGATCGCCGTTCTGGAAGGAAGAGAGCCGCGCTGGAAGGTAACCAGCGCTGAATAACTATCTATCAATTTCTGCAGGAATCAGGTTTATAATTTTACAGGCTGTTTTCCGGGCGGCAGAAGGATGGCTGAGTCCATATTCTGCCTTCCGTAATTTGCTCTCAGTCATCCTTTTTTAGATTCAGGAAGAGGCTCCCATGCTCAATTTAACCGAAGAATTATTCGTGCTGTCGATCCATGAAGATAAGGGGACTGTTATCGCCTCCGCGGCGCACAACCTTCAGTTTGGCCTGGGGGGCGCCATCCTGGCGGAGCTTGCCCTGCTGGGGAAGGTTGGCGTGCGGGAGAACCACCGCCTTACAGTGCTCGAGCCTGCCGCCACCGGAGATGTGATCCTGGACAACGCGCTCCAGATCATCCAGGCCTCGGAGAAGGAGCGCAAGGTTGGCTATTGGATCGATGAATTGAGCCAGAAACCGGAGAAGTTCCGCAAACGCCTGACCGAGCAGCTTCAGGCAAAGGGCGTGATCGCTCAAGATGAGGAACGCATCGCCTGGGTCATCCCATTTTCTCCCCATCCTGAGTTGAACGCCTCTGCCAAGTATTGGATCAAGAATCGTCTGCGCTCCATCATCCTGGCTGGCGCCGAAGCATCGTTGAGCGAGATCACGCTGCTCAGCCTGGTGATGGCATGCGGTTTTATCGATCTGGTATTTGTCAGGGACGAGCGCAAGATTGCCATCCGGCGCATCCACGAAATGGTCGTTGCCGAAGCACTTAAGAATCCGGTTGCCCAGACGATTGAGGAAATCGAAGCTGCTATCGCAGCGGTTGTCGAAGAGGATTAGCGCCTTAATGCTCCTGGAGGTTTTGAAACCGCCAGGCAGCCAGCCCGAAAAACAGCACCGCGTACCCGGCTAAAGCCGCCGCGGGCAGCAGCACTGACTCGATCCCAAGACCGCGCGTGGTGATATTCTTAAATCCATCCATGGCCCAGGCTATCGGAGAAAGGTGACCGATCGTCCGGAAAGTCTCACCAGTGACTTCCAGCGGCACCCACGCGCCGCCCAACCCAGCCAGTAAGAACATCGGCACCAGTGAGAAGACAATCGCCTGCTCGTCGCTTTTAGCCACCACGCCAATGAACAATCCCAGGGCGGCGATGCATAAAGCCGCGGTAAAGGCGACCAGCAAGACCGCCAGCGGTTCACTCAGGTAGTTCAGCTTCAAGAAAATTTGCCCGAAAGCCAGCAGTACCAGGAACTGGCTGAAGATGAGCGTGAAGATCGCCAGGTAATGTCCGATCAGGATATGCGATCGGGCGGAGGCTGTGGTGAGCAGGCGCTGCAGTGTGCGCGACTTGCGCTCGCTGACGATGACCTGCGCTGAGACCAGCAGCCCGGCGATGGCGAACTGCAGCATCATTCCGGGCGCGGTGTGCGCCAGGGCTTCGTTGCTGTCATCTTGCTGCTCGATTGCCGAGCTGGTCCGGTCGACAACCGATATGGGCGGGTCTTGCCAGGCGATGAGCACTTCCTTGAGGGTGTGGTCATAGGGCGTCCTTTCGGGAGCCACATCTTCCAGGATGATCGCCGTGCGAACAGCACTTTCCAGGTGTATGTATGCAGTCAGCAGCTCGCTTTGGATGCTTGTACCTACTGAGGAGCCTGTATCGGCGATCAATATCACCTTTGGGGGGTGACCGTACAAAAGGCCGTGACCATATCCAGACGGGACGATAATTGCTGCCGCCAGATCTCCATCGCCGACCTCGGTCTGCAGGTCCTCCGCTGATAGGCTGCTGCGGTCTACCAGGCGGATGATCTTTGAATCGTCGAGCAGATCGTACAGCTCCTGGCTGAGGTCGCTGCCGTCCTGGTCCTGAAATCCGACCGGCAGGCGCGGGTCTCCTCCGCTGCTGAACCCTCCGAAGGCATAGCCGAATAAAAACGTGAAGACGACTGGCATGACCAGGAAGAATAGATAGGTACTGCGGTCGCGCGACATCTGAAGCAGGTCATTGGCAGCAATATCGATAATATGTCTCATGGTAATCCCTCATGCATAGCGCCGGTTGAAACGCCAGACACCGATGACGAAAAAAGCTGCGCTCCACCCCAGCATGACCAGGAAGTTAATGGATAGCTCAGGGAGCGGCGAGCTGTTCATCGACATCATCAGCCCGCGCACTGCCCATCCCTGCGGCACCAGCAGTGAGACGGTGTCGCCGAGCCTGGCGGCTGTTGGACTGTTCATGGCGAAGATGCTGATCATGCCGATCATTCCGGAAAGGGTCAGCACGCCGCCGAAGATTACGCTGCCCTGTTTGCTGTCCCGGAGCATAGAGTTTATGAAGATGCCAAAGGAGGCGGCTGAAAATACTACGCCGGCTGCCATAAGGGCTACAGCAGCGGGCTGTCCCCATTCGATGCGGAATAGCAGGTGCGCCGCGGTCAGCAGCACCGCGATCTGTATTGCCACCGTCAAGAAGACGGACAAGAACTTGCCCCCCAAGATGGTGGATTGGGGCGTAGGCGTGGTGAACAGGCGCGGCAGCGTGCGTTCCTCCTCTTCTCTCAGGATGCTCTCGGCGGTGGCGGTGCCTGTGTAAAAGGCGAAGAAGATCATCATCCCACCCATAATGGGTCCAAGCATGCGCGCCAGCGGGTCGTCCTCCTGTTGAGATTGGACCGGCGAACGTACTTCGAGCAGCGCCTGCGATAGATCTTCGGTCTGGGTCTCTGAAGTGTCTAGAAATCGTTCGATTACTTCACCGATGAGGGCGTATTGGCTGGTATCCATTTGGTCCAGGGCTACATCCACGGCGATCTTTATACCGGAGATGCGGTCCATAAACTGGTTCATGATGGATTTAACGATGCTCGGTCCAATGGTCAACGTGGGGTCTTGGTAGTACTCCACGCTTGCCTTACCATACTGGTCGGCGAATTGGCGGGAGAAGTCAGGCGGGATAATGATAGCGACGTGTGCCTGCTGGCTGTCGACGGTCAGGCGGGCGGAAGCTGCGTCGGGTGCCAGTGAGACTTCCAACAGGCTCGCCAGGTCTTCGCTGCGCAGTACCTCCACGATCAGCTCGCCCAACGTGTCGGCCTTGATGCCGCCGGGGATGTTTTCTGCCCCGGCTTGCATGCTGGGACCGCCTTCGTCCAGGTCGGCAATCACGACTTTTACTGCCGGGATGCTGAAACCACCATCGCCGGCGATATTGCCGAACATGAAGTAAAACATGCCCGTCACCAGCAGCGGCACCACGAACATGAACACCAGGCCGATGGTGCTGCGGTAGGAGCGGAGCAGATCTTTGATCGCGATGTCTAAAAGTTTCATGGCAGATGCCTAATCGGTGCCCACTTCAATCACGCAGGGCGCGGCCCGTCAGGTGCAGGAACACGGCTTCCAGGTTGGGCTCCTGGATATCGATAGAAGTAATACGCACCTGCTGAGTATTGGCGGTCTCGAACAAAGGCGGCAAGCGCAGGTTGCTGTCGTCCACCAGCACCGTCAGCGTTCCGTCCTGGGATGAGATGTGCTGCACGCCGGGGATAGCTCTCCAGGCCTCCAGCAAACTATCGCTCTCAGCGCTCGTGGTCAGGTCTATGCGGTGCATCTCGCCGACGATCTTGACCAGCTCGGCGTGGGTGCCGCATGCCATGAGCTTGCCGTGATCCATGATGGCGATGTGATCCGAGAGCTCCTGGGCTTCCTCCATGTAGTGGGTGGTGTACAGCACGGTCATGCCCTGGTTTTTCAAGGCCACCACGCTGTCCAGGATGTTGCGCCGCGATTGGGGGTCGATGCCCACGGTCGGCTCATCCATATAGATCACCTTCGGTTTGTGCAGCAGTGCCACGCCAATATTGACCCGGCGCTTCATACCGCCTGAGAATTTGCTCACCCGTCCATTAGCCCGGTCGGTCAGGCCGATAATCTCCAGCACCTCGCTGACCCGCTGTTTCAGAGCTACTCCGCGCAAGTTGTACATCTTGCCCCAGAAGGTCAGGTTCTCGCGGGCAGATAGATCTTCGTACAAGGCGATCTCCTGCGGCACTATTCCCAGTACCGCTTTGACTCCCATCGGGTCGCTGCGGATGGATTTGCCCATCACCAGAGCATCGCCCTGGTCGGGGCGCAGCAGGGTCGCAAGCATCGAGATGGTGGTGGTCTTGCCTGCTCCGTTAGGGCCCAACAGGCTGAAAATCTCGCCCTGGCGAATTTCGAAGCTGACACCCTGGACGGCTTTCACTTCCCCAAAGGTTTTATGAAGATCACGAACCTCGATAGCGTTCATATTTTCCCTTTATTTTCGATCCAGGGCGCTCAACGCCAGGCAGAACAATCCGATCCCCAGCAGCAAGATCTGCGCATTAGGCTGGGCTGTACCCAGTACGCCTAGCACCACGACTGCCACTCCCATTGCCACTGCCACGGCCCGCAGAACCACATCCACCAAATTACCGATCGCTTTTGCGTTCATAATCGCCTCCAATTCAGCTGGTTCAGGAGTTATGAATTTCGGGGGTAATCGGGTGTGAGACACCTCCATCTACCTTCCGAATGCATAAGTCCTGTGGTTTATTTACTTACAGCAAGATTATAGGGGTTTTATTGCTGGCTGTCATCGGTCTACCAGACAGTTCTTCCCTGTCCGTTCGGACAATGTACGCCAGGACAATTGCAAATCGTTCAGAGTCGGATAAAATCATTATATGAAAAAATATGCCAGATTAGTTTACGAGAGCAGCGAGTCGGAGCGGCCGTTTTTTCTATTTCTAACTCTTATCCTGGCGGGAATGTATTTCTGGGTTGTGTTCACCACACCGACTTTACGGAAGCCAGGTGCGCTGATCCTGTTCACGCTGCTGATGATCCTGCATATTGGCCTGCACTGGCTGGCGCCGCTGCTGGAGAGAAGAATTGGCTTGATCCCAGCCTATATCATCGGCCAGGGGCTGCTGGCATTTGTAATCACCTATCTCTCCGGCAATGTAGGAATGATCTTTGGTACCTACCTGGCGCTGATCGGCGAGGCCTTTGGCATCATCAGGATGTCATCGTGGGGACGGGTGGCGATTGGCGGGTATCTGCTGCTCTCGCTCATCAACTATGGCTTGCTCGTTGGATGGGAGAATATCTGGTGGTGGGCGGTCGGTGTCCTGCCATCGACACTTTTCATCGCCATTTATGTGACATTATACAGCCGCCAATCGGAAGCACGCGCGCGTGCTCAGGCGCTCTCGGAAGACCTGGAGGCTGCCAACCGGCAGCTTTCTGAATATGCTGCCCAGGTGGAAGATCTGACCATCGTCAGCGAGCGCCAGCGCATGGCGCGCGAGCTGCACGATACGCTCTCTCAGGGTCTGGCTGGAGTGATCCTGCAGCTGGAAGCTGTCGATGCGCACCTGGCCAATAATCAAACTGAGTGGGCGCAAGTGATCGTCAAGCAGACCATGCAGCGAGCCCGTGCTACATTGAGTGAAGCTCGCCGGGCATTGGGTGACCTGCGCTATGGGCAGACGACGCCGGTCAATATGGAGGACATGATCCGCCAGGAAAGCGATCATTTCACTCAGGCAACCGGGATCCCCTGCGATGTCGTCATAAACTTGCCCGCTGACTTGCTAATAGAGCAGCCCGACACAATACGCCGCGCGGTCGCTGAAGGCTTGACCAATGTCGGTCGCCACGCCCAGGCCAGCCGTGCCAGTGTGCGCCTGGAACGGGATGGTAGCGCTCTGTTGGTAAAGATCTATGACAACGGCCGGGGTTTCGATCCCCGGGCTGTCCCGCCGGGCCATTATGGCCTGCTGGGCATGCATGAGCGCGCTCGCCTGGCTGGCGGATCGTTGGACATTCAAAGCGCTCCCGGCGCGGGCACGACCGTGCTGCTGCGCTTGCCAGTCAGCCAGGAATTTGATCCATCAGAGGGAACAAGCGATGTCAGAGACGATCCGGGTATTGGTCGCTGATGATCATATGATCGTGCGTGAGGGGCTGCGGCTGATCCTGGAAACCGAGGCCGGTATCGAATTGGTGGGAGAAGCTGCCGATGGGGCGCAGGCTGTGGCGCTTGTTGCTGAGCTGAAGCCTGACGTTGTGCTGATGGATCTGCGCATGCCGGTCATGGATGGGATTGCCGCAATCGAGCGCATACACCAGGAACAGCCGGATGTGGCGGTGGTCATCCTGACCACCTATAATGAGGATGACTTGATGGTGAGCGGCTTGCGCGCCGGCGCCCGGGGTTACTTGCTCAAAGACGCCTCCCGCGCCACCCTGTTTGCAGCCATCCGGGCTGCGGCGCATGGTGAGACGCTGCTCAGCCCCGAGATTCTTGACCGCTTGCTCACCAGGATGGGCGCCGGGCAGGAGCGCCTGCCCACCGGCGGAAAAGTAGAATTGACCGAGCGCGAGCAAGAGGTGCTGGAGGCCGTCTCCCGCGGAGAACGCAGTAAAGAGATCGCCTACCGACTGGGAATCAGCGAGCGTACGATTAAAGCCCATCTCTCGAGTATATACAATAAGCTGGGAGTAGATTCGCGCGCCGCCGCCATTGCCGTCGCGGCCAGAAAAGGGTTGTTGAGCGAGGGCAGCATAAGCGGGGACCCATAACTGCCTGCGCCTGTCCATTTGAGAGACAGGCGCAGGGTATAGATTACATCTAAATTGACTGCAGCAGGGGGAATCCGGATCTCAGCGCGAACAGCTGCCGATATAGTCTCCATGCCCCAGGTGAGCGGGCAATGCCGAGCTGGAAACCGTTATGGTGTTGCCGCCTTTTTTCTTGTCGGGTTTATGGCAGATGGTTACCTTGTCCCCGATGACCGGCGGCTCGAAATCGTACTCGGGGATTACGATGACGATGATTTGGATGATCGTAAAGTTGCCCTCAGCATCGAAGCAAATCTGGATGATGATGACGCTGTTGGGAACCAGGTCGCCATCGATCTTCACGTCCTCACCCAGGATGAGCACGGGCCAGCCAAGCAGTTGTAAGCGATCGCCCTGCAGGCTGATGACTGTGGCAGTCAGGTTCATGCAGCCAGGTATACCGATGAACACATCCAGGGAGGTGATGCGCAGCACCTGCCAGGTCCCATCGGGAAGTAAGGCGATCTCCACCCGCACCAGCATGCCAGGGGTGATCTCCCCTACGATAATAGTCTCTGGGGTGACGTTGAGGGGAATTCCGTTGACCACCCACGGATCGACGCTGATGACCGTGCCGATAATGACGATCAGGGGATTGGGCAGCTCTCGAATGCCTGCAATCTGGTAAGCTACCCAGGTGCCGTCCGGCTGGATGACACCTTCGACGCGTACTAGGTCGCCGACCTTCAGACCCGGTTCGATCTCGGTCCACTGGCGCGTCTCGAGGTTGATCCCGGCCACACGCCAGGGATCGATGCTGTCCACATGTCCGCTGATCTCGAAAGCCCGTTCTCCTTCCGCGGCGGGCTGGATGTGATGTGCCAGCCAGGTGCCGTCTGGCAAGATGCGGCCTCTTACCTGCACAACATTCCCGGGTTCGATATTGCCCTCGATGACCGTGTCTTCATCGATCTTGATGGTCACATGGGAAATCACCCACGTGCTGCTCCCGATGGCATCCACCACGCCGGTAAACTCAAACGGCAGACCGGCTTCATCGTCCAGGGAGAGAATTCGATCCGCTTGTAGGGAACCGCTTTCAAGGATCGTCCCTTCGACGCGTACCAGGTCGCCCTTCGTGATGCCGGGATCGATCTGCGTGGTGGTTGTGATCGCCACACTCTGCCCGGCGATTGTCCAGATGGTTTCTCCCTTCTCCTGCACTTCACCGGTCAGGCTGAAGTGGTTGGCAGGCGAGCTGCGTAGCAGGTAGATCAGGTCTGCAACGCGAGTGTCATCCGCCAGCAAGCGCCCTTCGACGTGCACCAGGTCGCCGATCTGAGGATTCCCGATGATCAGCGTGTGCTCATGGATGGTGAAAGCCTGTCCAGCGATGACCCAGGTTTCGCCGATACGGGAGACTGCCCCTTCGCCCGATATCCGCATTGCCGGTTCGGAAGGCGCCTCGCCGGCTGAGACCAGGGCAGCCTGCCCGGACTCAACCGTGACCCTGCTGTTCTGCCCGCTGACAGCTAATGCACCCTGTTCGACGCTGAACAGGGTGGCTTTGTCAGGTGTAACCAGCACCTGGAAGCGAGTGCCCAACGCTTCCGCGCTGCCGTTTGGAGCCCGGACTTCATACCGGGAATGGCTGCCGGAGGCTGAGGCGACATCGTGCTCGCTCTCGCCGGAACTTTGAAACAGGATGATCACACGCTCCTGGCTGCCAACATCCAGCTCGTCGATCGCCAGTTCGGTTTCCGGTCCCAGAGTTACCCGGCTGCCATCGGAAAAGGCGATCGCAGCCGCGGAGAGAGGGCCGGTGCGGAGGTTCTGCCCGGCGGAAAGGGAGAGCTCGCTGGATGCAGATATCCAGCTTCCCGTTCCGTCCTGAACCTCGACCAGTCCATTTCCGGGCTGCAGCACAGCCATCTGTGATTGTGTTTTGGAGGCGGGGGAGGCCACCTCAACGGGTAGCTGTACATCCTGGCTCGAGCTGCTGGTCCTTTGGGTGATCCACAGGAAGGCGCCTGTGCCTAGACAAGACACAACAGCACAGGACAGCAGGCCTACCGCTCCCAAGATAACCAGTAACACCGCCCAGGGGAACTTCCGCGGCTTGGGTGATTCCATATTTACCTCCATTTGGCTTACCTAATTCTAAACGATTATCTCAATAAATTGTTACGTTAAGGTTTCTTAATGAATTTCTTGTTGTATTTTGCGGTCGCAACCCCAAACCCCTCTTTGTGAAAGCCTGGCCTTAAGTACAGGGTCGATCCTACCAAAGCAGGACATGCAGGATCATCCGGAATGGAGAGACCGATTTCGCCAGATCGCACGATGGAATCGCAGCGCATCTGCGCTATCCTATGGGCAGGTTAGATGATAAAGAAAGGATACGTGTGAGATGAAAACCAAAACCAAAACCAAATTCCTCATGATATTAGCCGCTTTGGCAATGACATTCAGTTTGATCGGTGCAGCCGTCCAGCCCGCTTCAGCCGCAGCCGAATCGCTGACCTGCACCCAGTGGCACACAGTTCAGCGGGGCGAGTACCTGGTGAAGATCGCCCGCATGTACGACACAACCTGGCGGGAGCTGGCCGAGCTTAACGGACTGACCAATCCCAGCCGCATTTACCCCGGTCAGAAACTGTGCGTCTCGGGAACCAGCACTGGCAGCCCTGCTACGCCCCCATCCAGCAGCGGTCAGGTGCGGGTTTATGCTCTGAGCGTGCGTGAAGACGAGTACGCCACATTGCGCGGTCGAGGCCTGGCAGCCAACAGTACCTACACCGTCTATTTCAGCCGTTATGGCAACAGCAGCGGCTCCCCCCTGCGGGTTGGCACAGCCACCACCGATAAGAACGGCGCATTTACCCGCACATTCAGCATCCCCTCCGCGCTGGTGGATGTAGCCCGCATCGGTGTAAGTCTGTACAACAGCGGTGGTGACAGCGCCACGAACTGGTTCATCAACGCCACCGCCGACGAGCTTACCGGCGGCATCGGAGCGCCAGCTTTCAGCTTCCGTGTACTGCAGGTGGTCGAGGACGAGGAAGTTGAGCTGCGCACCAGCAACATGCCCGCCGACGTGCCCTTCAACGTGCTGATGGGTAAGGCCGGCAGCAAGGGCGTAGACGGCATCCTGGTCGGCACTCTGCGGGACGGCGATGGTGTCATCAAAGGCACCTTCGATATCCCCGATGAGCTGCAAGGACGCTCCCGCATCGATATCCGCATGGAGAACTCAGCCACCGGCATCTTCTACTACAATACGATCGATAACGAGGATTATTGATAGGTGTGTCCAGATTGGTGAACAGAGAGTAGTTAGTTGGTAGGTCTGGAGCCCTGCAAAGAAGCAGGGCTCCAGTTTATTAAGCTGGATATTTTGTTTCAAATTCGCGGGTGTAAAATGTATGTGAAAGTAAACGGGGTGTTTTGCGGCGGCGCAGCCGCCGCAAAACACCCCTGCACCTAATTATTGAGACAGTTTCTAGTCAAGTATAAGTGGATGATGGCAGGAGGTAAGCCATGTTAAGAAAAATGCTGTTGGTATGTGCGCTGCTGGCGCTGGTGCTGGCAGCGGTCGATGTGGGGCAGGGGATGGCAGCCGAATGTAAAAACCCTGCGGCGTTGAAGATCGGGCGCATGGGGTTCCGCTCCGAGAATCCAGAATTTGCCTGCCAGGTGCGGGTGCGGGCGCTCAAGCCAGATGTCGCTCCGGCGGCAAAGGGCAAGCTGGCCGCCCATTCGGTGCTGAGCCTGCGCACATACCTGGACCGGGGTGCCAGAGATGTGTTTGACCAGCCTGTTTACGTGTATTTCGACCTGAATGCCAGGGACGCTTCAGCATGGGCGAACGACAGGCTGGAAGTGGTCTTTTATGATGCTGGCAGCCAGCGCTGGGAGGTGATGCCCAGCGCCCGGCTGAGCGGAGGCAGTACGGGCAGGCTGCGCGTGGGCAGCACGGTGACCCAATTTGGGCTGTGTGGCCTGGCCAAGCTAAAGGGGAAGTAAAAATGTCCATTCCAACCCCTTTCTATCCACGCCAACAGGCGCTGTGTGAGAGCCACGAATGGCGCGACTGGTCGGGTTATCTGGCGGCTGCGCTTTACGATCTGCTGCACGACCGGGAATACTACGCCATGCGCAGCGCCGCGGCGCTGATCGATGTCTCGCCGCTTTATAAATACGATGTCCGTGGTCCGGACGCCGTGCGGCTGGTCGACCGGATCATCAGCCGGGATGCCGCCCAATGCGCGGTGGGGCAGGTGCTCTACACCCCATGGTGCGACGACGATGGCAAAGTGATCGACGACGGCACAGTGGCGCGCCTGGGTCCGGAGCGCTTCCGCATCACCTCTGCTGAGCCAAACCTGGCCTGGTTCCAGGACTGCGCCTACGGCATGCAGGTGGACATCGAGGACGTCTCATCCGGGCTGGCCGCGCTGGCGCTGCAAGGACCGAACTCGCGCGCCATTTTGCGCCGTGCCCTGAGCGACATCGATCTGGAGGCACTGAAGTACTATCGCCTCTCCCCGGCGCGGCTGGGAAAGATTCAGCTGGATGTCAGCCGCACCGGCTACACCGGCGACCTCGGCTACGAGCTGTGGGTTCACCCGCAGGTCGCGCTGGAGGTGTGGGATGCCCTCATGCAAGCCGGGGATGGCTATGGGATTGTCCCGGCGGGGATGGTGGCGTTGGATGTGGCGCGCATCGAGGCCGGGCTGGTGATGATCCAGGTGGAATACATCTCCAGCCGTAAGTCGTTGATCGAAGACCAGAAATCGTCTCCATTCGAGCTGGGTATGGGCTGGGCGGTCGATTTGAATAAGGTAGAGTTCATTGGATGCAGGGCATTGGCAGCCGAGAAGAGGCGTGGGTCCAGGTGGCTGCTGGCAGGCGTGGAGCTGGACTGGAACTCGTTGGAGGCGGTGTACGGCAAGTTTGACCTTACCCCACGCCTGGCTGGACGGGCTTCACGCTCGGCGGTGCCGGTCTACAAAGACGGGCGCCAGATCGGGCAGATGACCAGCCACACCTTCGCTCCAGCACTAAAGAAGTATGTCGGCATCGCTTCCATTGAGGGGGCGTATGCCCAGGTTGGCGACCCGGTCAATGTCGAGGTGACCGTAGAATACACCCGCCAGAGTGCCAATGCCCGGCTGGTCAAGCTGCCATTCTACAACCCCGCCAGAAAGAGAGCCTAGCCATGCCCCCAGAATATGATGCCATTGTGATCGGTGCAGGCCACAACGGGCTGGTCAACGCCGCCTACCTGGCGCGCGCTGGGAAGAGAGTGCTGGTGCTGGAGCGGCGTCCGGTATTGGGCGGCGCCAGTGTGACCGAGGAGATCTTCCCAGGCTACAAGTTCACCGTGTTCTCGTACGTGGTCAGCCTTTTTCGCCCCGAGATCATCCGTGACCTGGACTTGACCCGCCACGGGCTGATGATCCTGCCTCTCGAGAGCACACTTACCCCTTTGCCAGATGGGCGCTACCTGTACCGCGGTGCGGACCACTACCAGACCTATCGAGAGGTGTCCAAGTTCTCTCCCAGGGACGCGGATGCCTATGAGGATTACAGCAACGCCATGTATTTCATGGCCAAAGCGGTCAAATACATCCTGGGCGTAATCCCCTCGGACCCCACCAGCCTAAATCCGAGCGATCTGGGTGGGCTGCTGGAGATGGCCAGGCACTTCCTCAAACTGGATAACGAGCAGTTCTATACCCTGGTGCGGCTGATGACGATGAGCTCGGCGGATTTCCTGGGACGCTGGTTCGAGTCCGAGCCGCTGCTGGGCACGCTTTCAGCCAGCGGCATTATTGGCACCTTCCTGGGACCGCGCTCGCCCGGCACAGCCTATGTCCTGTTGCACCATTACATGGGCGAGATCGATGGCGTGTTCCGCGCCTGGGGCTTTGCCAAGGGCGGCACAGGCGGGATCGCAGCCGCCATTGCCAGCGCCGCGAGCTCGTTGGGCGTTGAGATCCGTACCCAGGCGCCAGTCGGGCAGGTGATCGTCAAGGATGGCAAAGCAACCGGGGTAGCGCTGGAGAACGGCGAGGAGATCCACGCCAAAGTGGTCGTCTCCAGCCTGGACCCACAGCAGACTTTCCTCAAGCTGGTCGATCCACGCCAGCTTCCGGATGAGATTGTCTCAAGCGTGAAGAGATATGTTTACCGCGGCTCTTCTGGCAAAGTCAACCTGGCGCTGGACGGCGTCCCCAAGCTGACTTGCCTGCCTGGCCGCGGAGCGCACCTGCGCGGGGCGATCTCGATCAGCCCCAGCATCGATTATATCGAAAAGGCCTATGATCAGGCCAAGTATGGCGAATTCTCACGCCGCCCCTATATCGACATGATCCTCCCGTCGATGATCGATCCCGATATGGCCCCTCCTGGCAAACACGTCATGTCCTGTTTCGTGCAGTACGCCCCTTACGAGCTGAAAGAAGGCAGCTGGGATGAGAAGCGGGAGGCCTTTGGCGATGCGGTGGTGGACACGCTCAGCGAGTACATCCCCAATCTGGGGGATATCATCGTCGGGCGCCAGGTGCTTACCCCGCTGGATATCGAGCGCACCACCGGGTTATCCCAGGGCAACATTTTCCAGGGCGAGCTGAGCCTGTCGCAGCTGTTCTTCCTGCGCCCGGCGCCGGGGCTGGCGAAATACCGTACGCCGCTGCGCAGCTACTACCAGTGCGGCTCGAGCACCCATCCGGGCGGCGGCATCACCGGCGCGCCTGGCAGGCTGGCGGCATTGGAAATCCTCAAGGACTGGTGAGATGGCGGACACTACCCCAGCAAGCAATGCATACGATATCGTCATTGTCGGCGCCGGGCATAACGGGCTGACGGCAGCTGCCTATCTGGCGAAAGCCAGTCTGAAAGTCCTGGTCCTGGAGCGGCGCGAGATGGTTGGTGGGACGGCTTCTACTGAGGAGGTCTTTCCCGGCTTCCAGGTGGATACCGGCGCAACAGACGCAGGGCTTTTCATGCCCCCAATCGCCGAGGATCTGAAGCTAGAGAGCCACGGGCTGCGCTGGATCGAGCCGCCGGCGCTGGTTTTCGCCCCACAGCCAGATGGCAGGGCGCTGACTCTGTGGCGCGATCCCGAGCGCTCTGTGCATGAAATCGCTCGTTTCTCTCAAAATGATGCCCGGCGCTACCCTGAGTTCTTGCGCATGGTGGCGCGTTTTGCCGGGGTGCTGGGCGGCATGCTGGCACTCACGCCGCCAGCATTGCCAGAGCTTCGCACGAGCGAGCTTCTGCCCTGGCTGCGCACTGCCCTGAAGGTGAAATTCCTGGGGGACAGCGATATGATGGACTTCCTGCGCATCCTGCCCATGCCGTTGGATGATCTGCTGGGGGAGTGGTTCGAAGACGAAGCGGTAAAAGCTGCCATCGGGGCGGGCGGAGTGACGGGCAGCTTCCTGGGCCCGAAGGCCTCCGGCACGGCGCTGATGCTGCTCTACCAGGCGATCAGAGCAGGCGGCACCGGCGCCCGCGCCAGCCGCTTTGTTCAGGGCGGCATGGGGAAGCTGGCGGGAGCATTGGCAGAAGCCGCCAGGCAGCAGGGGGCGCAGGTTCGCACCCGCACAGAGGTGAGGCGGATCATATTGGAAGAAGGGCGGGTGGTTGGCGTCGAGCTGGCGAGCGGTGAGTTGATCCGCTCGCGTGCGGTGGTCTCCAGCGCCGACCCGCGCCATACATTCTTCGACTTGGTTGGTGCGCCGCACCTGGAAGTACGCACCGTGCGGGAGGTGAAGAATTTACGGCTGCGCGCCTCCCTGGCGCGCCTCAACTTGGCGGTGGATCGCCTTCCCGAGTTCCCTGGGGCAGCCCAGGATGGTTTTCTCCACCACCTGGGTGGGCACACCCTGATTGCACCCAGCCTGGACTATATCGAAAGGGCTTACGACCAGGCCAAGTATGGGGGTTATTCACAGCAGCCGATGCTGGATATCACTATTCCAACGCTGCATGACGCCTCCCTGGCGCCGCACGGAGCGCATATCCTGTGCATCAATGCCTATTATGCGCCTTACCACCTGGCAGGTGGGGATTGGGATTCCCAGCGCCAGGTGCTGCAGGAAGCAGTCATCGAAACCCTGAGCGCTTACGATCCGGGTTTGCGCTCCAGCATCATCCACAGCCAGATGCTGACCCCGCTCGACCTGGAGCGCCAGTTCGGTCTGACGGGCGGTGATATCTATCACGGGCAGATGGGCCTGGATCAGCTCCTGATCTCACGCCCCATCCCCGGCTCGGCTCGCTACCGTACGCCGCTGGAGAACCTGTACCTGTGCGGAGCGGGCTCTCACCCTGGCGGCGGCGTGACCGGCGCCCCGGGTTTCAACGCTGCCAGGGAGATTTTGAAAGATCTCGGCTAAGATCTGTCTTTAATAAATGCTTCCCCCTTCGCCTGCAGCTCATCGTGGTCAGGGGGAGCCTGCAGATCGGCCAGCAGGTGGCGCGTATATTGGCGCAGCACATCCATCGCCTGCGGGCGACCTTCATCCACCCATTTCTCCATCGAGTAGCGCGGGAAGATCGGGCTGGTATAGTAGGCCGTTTTGTAGTTCTCCATCGTGGTGGGGGAGGTGAGGAAATGCCCGCCAGGGCCTTCGGCCTGGATCTCATCCAGGCAGGCAGCCGCCTCGTCGATCTGGAACCCTTTGGCATAGTCCAGCACCTGGTGGATGATCTCGTGCACGTATACCGCGTTGGTGGGAGAGAAGGCCTTGGAGGTCAGTGTGTCGCCCACAAATGGCGACAGCCCGCCTTTGGTCAGGCAAAAGGTCATGTGGTTCATCCAGTACATCTCGGCCGAGAGCAGGTCTGGTCCCCAGCCATTGCCGCTCCCTGAGGTCCCGGCATGGGGCAGGTTGTAGTAAGCCATCATCTCAGCGCAAGCCAGGTTGACCAGCATGCTCTGCGAGTCGTAGAAGTTGACCATGGTCTTCATATCGAAGTAGGCCGGCAGCATGCCGGCGATGACCGGTGTTCCTTCTTTCATGATCTGGCTGGCAGTGATCCCGGCCAGAAGCTCTGCCAGCAAGGTCGCCAGGGTGCCCGCGGGTGTGATGGGGGTGGACATGCCGGTCATGCCGTAGTTCGAGTAGATGAACGGGATGCCCCTTTCGATTGCCGCCTGCATCTTGTAGAGCGTGCCGTCGTTCATCACCAGCGGGGAGACCGGGTTGAAGTAGGGCACAATGAAAGGCTTGCCTGCCAGGTCACCGTGCAGGCGTTCCAGCATGTCCAGCACGTCCGGGAACTTGAACTCATCCGAGATCAGCAGCACCAGCGGCTTGACCGTGTTGGCAACCATGTCCAGGGTGGCATACAGGTCGGATACGGCCGCGGGCACATCCTGGAGAATGCCGACGGTCGAGATTACATCGTACAGGGGCAGCTTCTCACCCAGGCGAACCAGCTCGCGCATGTGCGGGCGGGCAAACTTGACCAGCTCGTCGGTGATCGCATCCTGATAGTAGAGCGAAGTGACGCCGATGCCAAAACGATGGCGGTCAGCGCCCAGGCGGAAGGCCAGCTCCCCGCGCCGGTTGTAGATATCGATCACCTTCGGAGCGCGCTGGATCGCCCATTCGATCAGCTCAGGCGGGAAGCGCACGATGTCGTCTGTGAGCATGGATGCGCTGGTTCTGGAAGCCAGCAGCTGCCGTACAGCGGGGCTGTCGACGCGTACGCCGGTATTCGCCAGGATATCGAGAGCGTAGCGGTGGGTGCGTTCGATCTGCTCCGGGGTGAGCAGGGTCAATCGTGGACGTGCCTGGTTGCTGTCTGTCATTAGGGGCTCCTGTTAAAACTTTTTTACCGGTATTTACCGCTACATTTTACTGGACACCGTGCTAAAATAAAAGTATCCTGTTTGTACGCTTAGGGCTTACGCAGTTGGTGGATGGGGGTGTTTGGGCGGGCGTAGCCCGCCCAAACACCCCCGATTACCACTGAAGTGCGTAACTCCTAACCCGATTCGTTATCGATAACTTCCAGGAGGTGCTCAGCCAATTTAGTCTCTCACCAATTGAATATGGTTCCACCAAAACTGCCGAACAATCTATAAGGAGGATTCAGTAATGCAGAAGATATCGCTCGCACTAACCGTGATGGTCATCGCCAGTTTTGTGTTAGGCGCTTGCGGCGGAGGCGCTCCTGCCGAGGCAGCTGATAAGCTGCAAGAGGTCAAGAACCGCGGCGTCCTGATCGTCTCGACAGACCCGGCATATCCGCCCCAGTCGGAGCTGGTGGAGAACCCCACACGTGCATCGGATACGAAGTGCAGCTCAGACCAGCATACAGGGGATGAGCTGAGAGGCTTCGATATCGACACATCCAAAGAGATCGCCAAACGCCTGGGGGTTGAGGCTTGTTTTGTAACCCCATCCTGGGATTTGATCATAGCCGGCAGCTGGGCCGACCGTTGGGATATCAGCGTCGGTTCTATGACGGTCACGCCAGAGCGCATGGAGAAGCTCTATTTCTCCCTGCCCTATTACACCACGCCAGCCGCTTTCTTCGTCCACACGGATAACACCCTCACCGCACCCGCAGAATTGTCCGGGAAGACGATCGGGGCTTGCACCGGCTGCACTTACGACTTCTTCCTGGCTGGGACGCTGCAAATCCCAGGTGAGACGATGAACTATGTGGTGCAGAATCCGGTCTTCAAAGGCTATGAGACCGACTTGAATGCCCTGCAAGACCTGGCCCTGGGTGACGCTGTCCGTCTGGACGCCGTTCTGACCGCCCAGCCGACCGGGGCTGGCGCAATTGCCGATGGCATGCCGCTCAAACAGCTCGGCGAGCCGGTTTACTTCGAATACCTGGCAGCCGCCATCGACAAGTCGGCCGGCAAGAATCCGGTTCCGTTGGCTGATGAGGTATCGAAGATCATCAAGGCCATGCACGATGACGGCACCTTGCTTAAGCTCTCCCAACAATACTACGGATTAGACCTGACCACCGCCGCGGAAGCCTTCGATCTGGCTGCCCTTAAGCAGTGGTAAAGGACATCTAACAGCTTGGCTGAGGCTCACTTGTGAGCCTCAGCTATTTTTCTTACGCCATAGGAGGAGCTGATGGCTGTCAATACAATCCAGCCGCCCGGACCGGCATGGACTGACCCTGACATCGACATGGGTCACAAGCTGATGGCGTTCGAGAGGAGGGCGCGCCTGATCCACGCCCTGCAGGTCCTGGTGGTATGGATCGTGATCGTAATCCTCTTGTTGTTCACCTTAGCGCTCCTGGACTTCGATCCCGCGTATGTGCTCAAGCATTACAGCTTCGTTCTGCAGGGAATGTGGGTCACCATCGGCGTCTCGCTGGCATCCATATTTTTTGCTTCTATCCTTGCATTGATGGGCGCATTAGGTCGCCTGTCCCATAACCCGGTTGCGCAGGGCATCTCTGGTTTCTATGTCTCTCTTATCCGGGGCACACCCTTGCTGATCCAAATCTACATAATCTACCTGGGTTTGCCGCAGATCGGGGGCCGGCTCACCGCGCTGGGGTACCCACAGCTCGGGGGGTTGTTTATCTTGAATGAGCTGCAAGCCGGCATATTAGCGTTAAGTCTAAACTATGGTGCCTATATGACCGAGATCTTCCGCGCTGGCATCCAATCGATCTCCTTCGGGCAGAGTGAAGCTGCTGCAGCGATTGGCATGTCCTCCTGGCAGACGATGAAAAGGGTGATCTTGCCACAGGCAGTGCGGGTGATCATACCGGATATCGGCAACCAGTTCATCGCCATGCAGAAAGACAGCGCTCTGGTTTCGATCATGGGCGTCTGGGAGACCACTTTCCGGGCTAACCGCCTGGCCCGCCAGGAGAGCAAGTTCATAGAGATGCTCTTGTTAGCTGCCCTGCTCTACTGGCTCCTGACTATTGTATCTTCCTGGCTCGAAGGGCGCCTGGAGCGCCGGCTGGCACACGCTTATGAACGATAACACCATCATCCAGATCGAAGACTTGCACAAGTGGTTCGGGATGCTGCACGTCCTGAGGGGCATATCCTTCTCGGTGGTGCCGCGTGAAGTGGTGGTCATTATCGGACGCAGCGGCTCGGGCAAGAGCACCCTGCTGCGCTGCTTGAATTTCCTGGAAGAGCCATCCGCGGGCAAGATTATCGTCGCCGGGCATGGAGTCCTCACCGGACCGGGGATCAAGCCGGATCGCCAGAGGATTCTCGATTTGCGCTTGAGCACAGGCATGGTCTTTCAGGAGTTCAACCTGTTCCCGCACATGACTGTCCTGGAGAACGTTATCGAGGGCCTCATCAGCGTGAAGAAGATGGCGAAGGACCAGGCTGTGCCCATGGGTGAGAAATACCTGGAGAAAGTCGGGTTGCGCGAAAAGCGCGACGTTCACCCCATCCGCCTCTCCGGCGGGCAGAAGCAGCGCGTTGCCATCGCCCGCACCCTGGCGATGGAGCCGAAAGTGCTGCTCTTCGACGAGCCGACCTCGGCTCTCGATCCGGAGCTGATCGGTGAGGTGCTGGATGTAATGAAGGCGCTTGCCTATGAAGGTGCAACCATGCTCGTGGTGACGCACGAGATGGGCTTCGCCCGGGATGTCTCCGACCGCATCATCTATATCGATCGCGGCGAGATCATCGAGGACGGCCTACCGGAGCAGATCTTCAACCAGCCCAAGGATGAGCGCACCCGGACATTCCTGGAGCCGCTGCGCAAAGTACAGCACCTGTAAGTCAAAACTCGCGGACTGCTTCTAAAGGCAGCTCCGGATAGATCTGCCCTGGTACGGGGGGCATGGGATTGTAAACCCAATCGACCTGTACCTTTCCGCAGCGGACACCGGCGAACCGCCTCAGGCCTTCGTAGCGACCGCGCAGCAGTACATCTTCCATTGTCAGCGCCAACCCAAATACCGCCACTGGCGCGCCGGCTGGAAGGCGCTCGATCTCGTCCCTATAGACTGAAGCCGCAAAGATAACATGCTCGGCGTCGGCTGCCTGGGCCTGGATGCAGGGGAATACCCGCGGGTAGCCGTCCTCCCCCAGTACGCCAATAAACTTAAGCGTATCCAGCTTGTTCAGGAACTCGGTCGTCCAGTCGTTCAGGACGGCGGTTTCTGCCTGCCGCCGGCGCAGGCTGCGCGCCAGCCGGGTCTGCACGGCCGCCATCACCACCCTGTTCATCGGCAGGGGCGCCTTTCCAATGTACTCGATCAGGTCAAGGTAGTAGACCGTATGCACACCGAAATAAGCGTTATAACGGAAGAGCGGGATGTTGTTGAAATAATCGTAGTCTGGGCCGCTGCGGGCGGTGTGGGTGAAGCGCGCCACCCCGCGCCACAGGCTCTTATCCAGGCCCATCACCAGCCAGCCGGCCCTGGGATCGTTGAGCAGATGCTGCTTGCTGCGCCCTTCCATGAACTGTCCGAAGACCATCTGGGTGGGAGAGCTGGCCTTGAGGGTGGAGATCATGGTCAGGTGCGGCAGCCCTTGTGGATCAATAGTCGCCAGAATGCCGATCTTCATGCTGGCCGACAGGCTGTGAATATCTTCGTCGCTAAATTGCGTGTACCTAGTCTCTCCCATGGCTCTCCTTACTGAGTTTGTCATTCTGAAAGGCTGTGAAAAAATTGGATGTCATCCCTTCACGATATTCAGGGCAAGCTCTTAGCGAAGCGAATGCCGAAGGCATCTCATCATCAATAAGGTTAGACTCTTCGCTACGCTCAGCGTGACAAGGATAGATTAATTCAATACCTCTGGACACTAATCCTCAACTCGCGTTGCTCCGGTAGCGAAGACGATGCGCGGGTCGACGCCTGAATTACGCGCCCAGTTCGCGGCAGTGTGCAGCTCTCCAACGCTCAGCAGCAGCGTCTCTTCATACGCCCAATCCATATCCAGCCGGCGGTATTTATCCCGGCACAGGTTGTTGAATGCGCACAGCTCCCAGCGGCTGACTGCGCCATCCAGTCCGGCGATGTGCTCTCCAATGGCGGTGATGTTTTCGTAGGAATAGGTTGCTCCAGGGATGAGCGGCGTGCGCACCCACAGCTCCTTACGCAGAGATGAGCTGCTTCCCGGCTTCTGGCTGCGAATCTGCTCCGCCAGCCAGCCCAGGTTGGCGAGCGAGATGGCGTTGTCCTGCCCGGTATGGCGGCGGTGCAGCTCGGGGTCGATCAGTTTCAGATCGAACAAGAACAGGTCCACGCCGGGCCACAGCTGTTCCAATGTATGCCGGGCGCACAGCCCGCAGGTATCCAGGGCGGTGTGGATGGAGGCAATTTTCAGGCTGTGCAGGAGCCGGCTGGCAAAGCTCGCCTGCAGAGTTGGCTCGCCGCCGGATAGGGTCACCCCGCCGCCGGATTTTTCATAGTAGGCCCGATCTTTGAGCAGCTCTGGCAGCAGGTCGCCCGCCCGTACGCGCCTGCCCAGCAGCTCGATTGCGTTGGCAGGGCATTCCTGGGCGCACCGACCGCACAGCGTGCAGTTGGCCCGGTCGATCACGAGGTATCCGGCTGCATCCCGGCTCAGGCAGCCATCCAGGCAGGCCTCCAGGCAAGTGTTGCAGTCGATGCAGCGATTCTCGAGCCAGTGCATCTGCAGAGCGTGCGAGAGGCTCTCCGGGTTGTGACACCACTCGCACCTCAGCGGGCAGCCTTTGAAGAACACAGTGGTGCGGATGCCCGGTCCATCCTCGGTGGACAGACGCTGCAGGTGCAGGATCAGTCCCTGTTCGGAGTTCCCATTTCCCTGTTTTTCTACCACTTCATCCACTGATTGATTTTTGCTCTCTCTGCGAACTCTGCGTGCTTAGCGGTGTGATGATCGTGCCTGGCATTGCTCAATATCTGTGGTCAAATCGAATGGCTCTCTCTGGCGATGATCTCGTCCTGCAGCTCTTTGCCAATGGCAGTGAAATAGGCGTTATAACCGGTGACGCGCACCAGCAGGTGGCGGTAGCTCTCCGGGTGCTTTTGGGCATCGCGCAGCATGTCGGCATCGATCAAGTTGATCTGCAGTGCGGTGCCGCCGTTCTCATCATAGCCGCGCAGGAAGGCCTTGAATTTCTCTTTGTGCTCCGGGTCGCGCAGCAGGGAAGGGCTGAAAGTCATTGTGTGGCTGCCGCCGTTAGGCAGGCAGTTCAGATAACCTTCCCACCCGATGCTCTCGTTGCCGCCCTTGCCGCCCAGGGCCTTGCCGACTGAGTTGGCGTTGGCGGTCGGCCCGTTGATATCCGCACCGTTGGACGGACACAGAGCATTGGAAAGGAATTTACCTTTGGGTCGCCCGTCCGGGCTGGCGGGCAGGATATCGGCGTAGCTGATCCAGTAGTTCCAGCTCAGCATGCCGGGACGGAACCGCCGCCCGGTGGAGCGGGTCTTGTGCCGCCAGGTCTCCTCGCACCACAGCTCCATCACCCGCTGGCTCATCTCGTCTGCCAGGTCGTCATCGCGCCCGTACTTGGGGGCCTTGTGGAGTGCCCGCGCCTGCAGCACCTCGTGACCCACCCAGTTGTGCTTGAGCGCCTCGACAAGCTGCGGCAGCGTACAGATCTTTTGATCGTACACCAGGTACTGGACTGCCAGCAGCGAGTCGACCGTAGTGGCGAAGGTGACGCCCTCAATGGTCACGAAGTTCAGCTCGGCTCCGCCCTGGGTGATATCCAGACCTTTCTCAGCACAGCCGCGCACCAGGCAAGATAGGGTGGGAGTTGGAAAGAATAGGGCGCGTATCGCTTCTGATTTTTCGTACACCTCCACGCTCTTCTGCACGATGAAGCGCGTCTGGGCTGCGTAGGCCTCCCAGAACCCTTCCCAGGTCTGCAGGCTTGCAGGGTCGCCGGTATCCGGACCCCAGCGCATTGGCTTTTCCGTGACCCCCGTCAGTGGGTCGGTGTACGGGATCAGGTCGTAGCCGCCGGTCAATGCCAGCTCGACGGCTTTCAGCAGGTTCAGGTTGTTGTCCACCGTGCCGGAGCGGTCGTTGCCGACCATGGTGTTCTCCAGGCAGCCAACCGGTGCGTAATCATATACATTACCGGCATGGATCAGCGACTGTACGCCGGCCTTTTCGGCTTCCAGCATCAGTCCGGCCATCGAGCGCTCGTCAAAATTGAGCAAAAATGGCGCTCCCTGGCTGCTGGCGACCATGTCGACCACCTTATCCATCAGCACCTCAGGCGTGCCGCGATGCAGGCGCACGTTGGGCTTCGGCTCCAGGATGGGCGACATTTCATCGATCACTTCCAGGATGGCGAAGGTCAGGTCGTTGGTCATGTCTGCCCCGCCGGCCCCCATACCAGACAGGGTCAATAGCTGCCCGTAGCCGGCGGTGATGCCCTGGTTGCCGCCGGTGCGGATTAAAGCATCGTATGCGGTGTTGGCGTGCATCCAGAAGCACTTGAGGATCTCCTTGCCGAACTCGCGCTTCATGCCCTCACCCCGCGAGCGTTGCCAGTAAGGGTGCAGGTACTGGTCGATGCGCCCGAAAGAGAGGCCCGGACCGGGGTAGTTCTCATCGCTCATCACCAGCATATGTGTCAGCCACAGCGACTGCACCGCCTCCCAGAAGCTGCGCGCCGGCTCCCAGGGCACGCGCGCCAACATGTCTGCCATCTGCTCCAGCTCGGCCTTGCGAGCCGGGTCTGTCTCGCCAGTCGCACCTTCCAGGCAGACCTGCCGGTATTCAGACGCGAGATCACGTGCCATCGTGGCGGCTGTCATCATCGCCCGCAGCTGGGCGCCTTTAGGCCCTTTCTGCTCGTCCGCCGAGAGCTCCTGGCAGCGTTTTTCCAGATCGGCATAGATGCCTTTCCAGCCGATTTCCAGGGGCGTGCGGTAATCAGGCACCAGGTGTCCGCTGGTAGCGCCGGTGTTCCCGAAGCCGTGGTTGTGAAACCAGAGCATGGATGGCCGGGCGCCGTCCTTGCCGAGCAGCCTGCGCTCGTACTCCCGGGCTTCTTGTTCCTTCAGGCAGCAGGAGGTCAGGATATTAAAGCGCCCGCCGGCGATCAGGTCGCCGGGCAGCAGCTCCTGGGGCAGGTAGTGCACCATAACTTCTTTGACAAACCAGGCGCGGCGCTCGGGCAGGCTCCACGACCAGAAATCTGGGTGCAGGCTAACTTCGCGGGCTGCTTGCTTGAACGATGAGCGGAAGGTCTGCAGGTAGAAGTAAGTCTCGGGGACGATGTAAAAAGTCAGCTCGTTGTATTGGAAATCCCAGGGCGTGCCGGTCGTCCAGGAGGTGAACTCGTTGTTCCAGCGCCGTTTAAGCCCTTGAAAATAATAATCCCTCAGCCACTGGATGCGCGGGTTGAGGTTTGTGGGCTGTTTGACAGAGTAGCGCGGTTTCTCTCGGGTACGGTCGCACAGCATAGCCAGCTCCTTGAACCGGACGGATGATCAGATAAAATCAGTGTAGCACGCATTTATGAGGAACGCAACAGACCTCAAAGGTGTTTTGGATACCGTTAGAACTGTGAGAAGATCTCGCTCTGCCCATGTGAGCTCAGGCTTCCCTCATCGACAACCGGTACAATCCGAAGAGCACCAGGAACAGGACTGCCAGGCAGACTGGAATGACCTCCAGCGAGATGCGTCGCGCCAGCACGCCCAGCAGGGATGAGATGGTAGCGCCGCCCAACCCGGCGGCGACCATCTGCAAGCCGATGGTGTTGGCAGCGAGGTGCGCGCTAACCCGTTGGCTGGTGCCCGACATCAGCGCCGGGAAGATCGGCGCGATGGCAAAGCCGATCACCGCCACTGCAAGCAAGTTGACCGCCGGGACCGGGTTCCACCACAGCAGCAGCGTGCCCAGTATGGCGCCCAGCAGGCTGCCCTGCGTCAATGCATCTATGCCCACCCGCCGGGCGAACAGCCCGGCGATGATGCGTCCCACGGTGAAGGTAGCCCAATAGCTGCCCGTCACCAGCCCGGCTGCCTGTGGGGTGATACCGCGCGACTCTGTCAGCAGGGTGAAGGCCCAGGCGCCCAGAGCCACCTCACAGCCGACGTACACGAAGAATAGGCTAGCGCTAAGCCAAACCCGGGGCTGGCGCAGTGTCTCGCCCAGCGGGGTGCGGTAATCCGTCAGGCGCCTGGGCTCATCCAGGCTGGCTGCGCCGTCTTTCTTGCCCCACATCGGCAGCGTTAAGGCAAAGCAAGTTGCCAGCAGCAGCTGGAAGGCGCCCACCGTTATGTAGCCCAGCCGCCACGAGTTCCACTGCATCAGTGTGAAGGTCATGATGATCGGCCCCAGCGTTATGCCGATGCCGTAGCTGGCGTGCAGCCACTGCATAACCCCTTCGCCAAAGTGCGCCGCCACGTAAGTGTTCAAACCCGCATCGATCGCCCCGGCGCCCAGCCCGGCACCAACTCCCAGCAGAACCATCATCCACCAGGCCGGCACCAGCGTATAAGTGATCAATACCGCGCCGGTCAAGGCGCAGCTCCCTGCCAGCACGCGGCCCACGCCCAGGCGGGTGATCAGCGGGCCGCTTAAAAAGCTGGAGGTCATGTAGCCGGCCATGCCGGTAAACAGCAGCATGCCCAGCGCATCTAGCGGGATGGAAAAACTGGCTCGTATGGAAGGCCAGGCCACGCCCAATAACCCGTCAGGCATGCCCAGGGCAATGAAAGCGATGTAAGCGAGCAGGATCAGCCCGAGCTTCGGATAATTTTTTACCTTGCTTACGACCCTCATGAGGGAACTTTCCTTCTATAATCCAGGTTAAGTTTGAAGTGTAGCAATGAATCCCTTTGCCAGTAAGTAACGATCATCATGATTTCCTTCCGCCGCTCGACCTTAAAACCCCGGGTAGTGTGTCTATTGTTCAGGAATTTCATGCAAAACCAGACCAGCCAGGTTGTCATTTCGAACGCAGTGAGAAATCCCTGTGGCGATAGTTGCCTTTTCCCTGCCGGCAGGGTTACAAAGAACAGGGGATCAGGGATTCCTCGACCCTGC
>Ga0105100_10000020_pt1 | contig 73674 bp, 68 predicted proteins | sample PPLLak12cMay2015_2_FD_87033 | JGI IMG/M metagenome (GOLD analysis project Ga0105100, IMG submission 87033) | Freshwater sediment microbial communities from Prairie Pothole Lake near Jamestown, North Dakota, USA - PPLs Lake P8 Core (1) Depth... | ecosystem: Environmental > Aquatic > Freshwater >... | reverse complement strand
GCGGCCGCACGACCGTCCAGTAGAAGCGCTTCGGGCAGCGACCGTAGTCGATCGCGGAGCTAACGGTGACGGTCCGCGGTGGCTCCGGCCCCTCGTCGGCCCCGGCCTCGCGCTCCAGCAGGTGCGCGGCCAGCGTACGGCGTTCCGCGCTCCCGGCCTCGAACGCCGCACGGTCGTCCTCGTCGAGCGCGTCCAGGAGGGAGGGCGGCACCCGACCCTGCTCGGCCGCGTCGAGGGCGGCGGCGCGCCACCCGTGAGGGAACAGGTCGTCCGACTCCTGGCGCAGGGCCGGCCCCGGCCACCCCGGCACGAAGCGCTGCCGGTACCCGGCGAGCGGGTTCTGCCCGTCCTCGGCCGAGACGTCCTCGCTCGCGTACGTGAGCTCCACGTCGCCGCGCTCCCTGCCCCACTTCACGAGCTCGACGAGGAATCTCCCGATCTTCTTCGCCCGTAGCCGCTCGCCGTACCAGATCGCCGAGGACGTGTAGAGGCGGCGCTTCGCGCGGGTGAGCGCCACGTAGGCGGTCCGGCGCTCTTCGAACTCCTCCTGCTGGCGCAGCGCGTCGGTGAAGTGACTCATGACCCCGTCGAGGGTGGGGAGCAGCTCGCGGTCCCGGCGCAGCTCGACGTCCAGCGACGCGCCCCGCCGCGCCGGGTTCTGCTGGACGCGGTCGTTCGGGAACAGCCCACCCGCGAGCCCCGGGACGAACACGGTGTCGAACTCGAGGCCCTTGGCGGCGTGGACGGTCATGACCTTCACCGAGTCCTCGTCGCTCGGCTGCACGGGGTTCCACTCGCGGTCCTCGTCGATCGCGTCCACGTAGTCGAGGAAGGCGCGGAGCGTGAGCTCGCCGTCGACGGGCTGGAACCCGTGCACCTGGTCGAGGAACGCGGTGAGGTTCCGGCGCTTGGCGGTGGCGAGCGCCGTGTCGACCTCGGCTTCGAGCTCGGAGAGCAGGCCGGTGCGGCGCACGACCTCGGCGAGGAACTCGGCGACCGGGCGTCGTGCGGCCTCGCGGAGCTCGGCGAGCTCGAGGGCGAACGCCCGCATCCGCTCGCGGCCCTCGTCGGACAGGTCCGTCACCTCGTCGAGGTGCTCGAGCGCCTCGGCGATCAGGTACGGGGTGTCCTCGAGCGGATCGGCGTCGAGCTCGAGGCGACGCTCCTTCAGCCGGGTCCGCATCGCGTAGTCGCTCGTCTTCGTCCACGCCGCCACGCGCGCGAGGTCCCGGTACCCGACGCGGTACCGGGGGCCGGTCAGGATGCGCGCGAGGGCGACGCTCTCCTCGGGGTTCGAGGCCGCCCGCGCGTAGGCGAGGACCTCGACGACCTCCGGGAGCCGGATGAGGCCGGCGAGCCCGATGAACTCGGCGGGCACGCCCCGCTCGGCGAACGCCATCTGCAGGGGTTCGAACAGCCGATGCGTGCGGCACAGCACCGCGCAGTCGCGCCACGCCAGGCCGTCGGCGTGGAGCGCGAGGATCCGGTCGGCGATCGCCTCGGCCTCCGCGATCTCGTGGTCGTGCTGCGCCACGGTGACCTCGCCCTGCCCGTTGGGCTCCCACGGCCGGAGCTCCTTCTCGGGGTCCGGACGCTGCTCGGACGGCAGCGGCGCGATCACCCGGTCGGCCGCCGAGAGGATCCGCGCGCCCGAGCGGAAGTTCGTGTAGAGCGGGAGCTTCTCGCACGGTGTGCCGTCCGCGCGGCGGAACACTGTCGGGAACTCGAGAAGGTTGTGGAGGCTCGCGCCGCGCCACGCGTAGATGTTCTGGTCCGGGTCGCCGACCGCGGTGACCGGATGGCCCTCGCCGAAGATCGACGCCATCAGCACGGCCTGCGCGTGGTTCGTGTCCTGGTACTCGTCGAGGAGCACGGCGCCGAACCGCTCACGGTAGGCGCGGCCGACCTCAGGGTGGGCGGTGACGATCCGCACCGCGTGCCCGATCTGGTCGCCGAAGTCGATCACGCCGAGCTCGGCCTTCAGCGCCCGGAACCGGCGGACGGCATCGGCGAGCTCGATCCGCTCGAGCGCCGCCCGGTACGGCTCCTCCGACCGGGCCTTCGCGAGCGTCTCGAGCTTGCCCTCGACGTGCGCGACGAGCTCTTCGGGCTGGACGAGGTGGTTCTGGAGCTGCTCGTCAAGGCTCAGGATGTTCGTCACGATGCTCGGCTGCCAGCGCGTCGTGAGGTGCTCGAACGTCATCGTGTCGAGGACGCGCTCGGCGATATCGACCCGCTGGGCCGGCGTGATCACGCGGTGGCTCGGCTCGATGCCGACGAGCATCCCGTGGCGCTCGAGCACCTGGGCGGCGAACCCGTGGTAGTTCGAGATCTCGGGCTCCTCGCCCTCCGCGAGATCGAGTTGCGCGAGCGCGTGCCGGACCCGGAGCCGGAGGTTCTCGGTGGCCTTGTTCGTGAAGGTGAGGCACAGGACGTCGCCGGGGTCCACCCCCGGATGCTCGGCCTCGACGAGCCCGTTCGCGACCATCGCGAGGTAGACGACGCGGGCCGCCATCACCGAGGTCTTTCCCGATCCGGCGCCGGCGACGAGCACGAACGGCTCGAGGGGGTACGAGATCGCGCGCCACTGCTCCTCCGTCGGCTGGCCGCCGAGGAACGCGACGATCGCGTCCGGGTAGCCGCTCATACGGATCGCGCCTCCTCGTCGGCGGCCTCGGGGACGGGGAACACGGCGCCGCCCTCCGGGTACCGCGGGCAGAGCGTGCGGAAGCCGCAGAAGAAGCAGTCGGCGCTCGTGCTCGGGACGTACCGACCCGCCTCGTCCAGCCGGCGCACCCGTTCGATGAGCCCGGACAGGCGGTCGCGCATCCGCTGCTTGTAGCCTTCCTCGGCCTCCTGCTGGACCGGCCAGTCGACGAGCGCGAGGTCGTCCTTGCTCCCCCTGCCGCCGAGGAACGCGAGCTCGACGCCCGAGATCGGGCGGTGCTCGGCGAGGTCCTCGCACTCGCTCACGGCCAGGTAATAGATGCCGAGCTGGAGGTTCTCCGCCGCCCGGGCCGCGCCGTCGGCGCGACCGGTCTTGAAGTCGGTGATGCGCGTGCCGCCATCGGGGGCGGGGCCGATCCGGTCGATGACGCCGTTGACGGTCGCGCCGTCGAACGTGAACGTGAACCGGTGCTCGGTCGCGTCGGCGGGCAGGTCGCCGTAGCGGGCGAACCAGTTCGGCACGAGGACCCGCTCGGCGTGCAGGCGCTCGGCCTCCGAGACCGCGTGCGAGGGGAACCGGGACTCCTGCCACTTGCGCCTGATCTCGGCGACGAAGGCGTCGGGCGTGCGCTCGACCTTCCCTTCCTCGCATGCCTGGATGAGCGAGTGGATCAGGTGGCCGACCCACGCCTTGTGGCCGCTCCCCGCGTCGAGCCCGAGCTCGTCGGCCAGCACGAACTGGAGCTCGCAGTTCTCCAGATGGTCCAGCCGCGAGTACGAGAGGTGGAGGTCCTCGCGCGGGAACGAGCCCGTGTCCGACCAGTCGCGCTGGAACCACCAGCGCTCGGGCCGAGCGCCGAGCGCGAGCAGGCCGTGGAGGCTCGCGAGCCGCTCGGCAGCCCGGGCGGCGGGGTGGGCGAGGGTCCGCCGCCACGACGCCGCGGCCTCGGCGACCGAGACCGGGGCGGCGAACGGAGCCGCCGGCGCGGCCCGCCAGATCACGGCCCGGTCCTCGGCGAACCGGGACGCGCCGGCGGCATGGGGATCCTCGCCCTCGGGCTGGCTCGCGGTCAGCACGACCCGGCGCACGGCACGATCGAGGACGAGGCCGAACAGCCTGCGCTCCTCCGCCAGGCGCGCGCGGTTCGCCTCCGACCGCGAGCGCGGGCCGTCGAGCGCGGCCAGATCGAACATCGGCTCGGGGCGCGACAGGCTCGGGAAGTTGCCCTCGACGGCCCCGACGACGAAGATCGTGTCGAACTCCAGGCCGGCGGCGGCGTGGGCGGTGAGCACGCGGACCGCGTCGCGGCGGACCACACCCTCGCCCGCGAGCTCCGGGGCGCCCTCCCGCGCGGCGATCTGCGTCAGGAACGCCTCGATCGAGGGCTCCGCCGAGTCTCCGGCCTTCTCGACCGCCCTTGCGAGCGCGAGGACCGCGTCGAGGTCGGCGCGCGCCTGCGCATCCACGTCCGCCTTCGCGACGAGACGGGCGGAGCACGGGAGCTCGCGCCATAGGACCCCGAACGCGTCGAGGACCGAGCGCGAACGGTCCTGCGCGTGTGCGAGTGCCGTCCGCAACGTCCCGAGCGACGCGCGCTCGGCCTCACCCAGACCTTCGTCGACGCCGAGCGCGTCTCGCGCCGGCCGGCCGTCGGCGCGGACCGAGCGCAGCAGCGCGCGCGCAGACGCGGGCGACAGCCCCCCGAGCTCCGACGTCAGCGCCGCCTCGATGAGCTCGTCGCGCTCGTCGTCGCCGGCCACGAGCCACCGGAGCGCGAGCAGGTACGGGACCGTGGCGGGCGAGCCGCCGGGTATCGGACCGGCGTCGAGACCCGTGTGCGGGATCCCGGCGTCGTCGAGCGCACGCACGAGCGCCGCCATCTGCGCGCCCTGTCGGCGCGTGATCGCCGCGAGCCCGCTCCACGGCACGTCGTCCTCGACGTGGATGCGCCGAAGCTCCCGCGCGACGGACGCGAGCTCCTCCGAGACGTGGGGCGCCCGCCACCCCTCGACCGGCGGCGCCGCGGCACCACGGTGGCGGGTGCCGAAGGCGACGACGGGGGCATCGAGCAGGTCGGCGAATCGCCTGAGCGGCACGTCGGTGGTCCCCTGGAACGAGAACACGTGCGCATCGGGGTTCCCCGCGACGACCAGGTCCGGCGGCTCGAGGCCCGTCACGAGTCGTTCGAACGAGATCGTCGCGTCCTGGTAGTCGTCCACGAGCACGTGCTCGAACGGCGGGGCGCCGCCGTCGGCCGCCTTCGCCGCCTGTGCGACGAGGCCCGCGAAGTCGACGGTGCCGTCCGAGGCGAGGACGTCGGTGTACCGACGATAGAACAGGCCGAGCCCCCGCCAGGCCGTCAGCCCGGCGCGCTCAGCGCGCTCGAGGAGGTCTTCGGGCGACAGGAGCGCCTCCTGCGCTCGGAGCACGACGTGGCGGACCTCGTCCGCGAACCCCCGCAGCGGGAGCAGCGAGCCGAGATCGCCCCAGGCGACCGGGTCCTCGTCCTGCAGGAGCGCCCGGACGCGCGCGAAGTGATCGGCGGCCGAGAGCACGCGCGGCGGCTCCGCGTAGCCGAGGACCGTGTACCGGAGCCCGAGCACGTGGTACGCGAGCGCGTGCACCGTGAACACCCGGACCGACGGGAGCGGAACCGCGAGCCGGTCGAGAAGCGCGGTACGGGCCTCGACCCGGTCGCGCTTGGAGCGGGTCACGAGCGCGATGCGCTCGGGGTCGGCACCGGTCTCGACGAGGCGAGCGAACCGCTCGCGCAGGACCCGCGTCTTCCCGGTCCCCGCCGGGCCGAGCACGAGCAGCGCGCCGCGCTCGTGCTCGAGGACGCGGCGCTGATCGGGATCGGGGTCGAAGGGGTGGGGGGCCACGTCGCCGATGCTACCGCCGGTCGCCGACACGGCGAGACGGCTCAGGAGCGATGGGCGCGGGCGTACCGGATCACCGCGGACCCGGTGATCGCGCCGACGAGCTGGCCCTCGCGAAGGACGAGGGCGGCGCGGCCGGTGCCGAGCTTGGCGGAGACCTCCTCGAGCGGGTCGTCGGGGTGGGCGAGGATCACCTGCGTGAGGGGGATGACGGCGTCACGGACCGGGCGGAGCGGATCCTCGACCCCGATCTCGCGCGCCGAGGAGAAGGACACCATGCCGATGACGCGGCCGGCCTCCAGGACGGGAAACGCCTCCTCCTCGTGACCGCGGAGGAACCGGTCGAGCGCCTCGGACAGCGTCATGTCCGCCGGGACCGCCGGGGGCGGCGGCTCCATCGCATCGGCGACCGTGGCGCCCGAGAGCCCGCGCGCGACCCCGGCGTGCCGGTCCTGCGCCCGTGCCCCCTGGAAGATGAACAGGCCGATGATGCCGAACCAGATGTATCTGTAGGAGTCCGAGCCGCCCCTCGCTAGCTCGAACAGTGTGTACGCGATCAGCAGCACCCCGAGCGCCATGCCCGTCCACGCCGCGATCCGCGTGCCGCGATCGTGGCGGCCGGTCACCTTCCAGATGACGGACTGCAGCATGCGGCCGCCGTCGAGCGGGAGCCCGGGCAGCACGTTGAACACCGCCATGATCAGGTTCACCCAGCCGACGTAGCCGAGGAGCCCCGACAGGGCGGGGTTGGCCGTCTCGGTGACCTGGGACAGCACCCAGAAGATGCCGCCGAGCGCGAGGCTGGTGGCCGGCCCCACCGCGGCGATCGTGAACGACGGGCCGGGACCCTTCTGGTCGACGCGCGCGCTCGTGTACCCGCCGAAGATGACGAGGGTGATCCCTTGGACCTCGATGTCGTTCAGGCGCGCCGCGACCGCGTGGGCCCCCTCGTGCAGGAACACCGCGCCGAAGAACAGCACCGACCCGAGCACCGCGTACGCGAGCGCCGCACCCGAGCTGAGGTCGCTCCGCGTCCGCTCCAGCTGCGCCCACAGGCTGTAGGTGAGGAGCACGGCGATCCAGACCCACGAGGGGTCGACGAACACCGGGATCCCGCGGATCGTCACGATCCGCCACGGTCGGCCGAACACGCGTCGAGCGTACCCCAGCAGGCACCGGACACCCGGGGCAGGTCACCTCGCTGGCTAGAGTGGATGCCATGGGCATCCGGGACGACGATCGGATCCGCCGGGCGGCGCAGCTCGGCCTCGCGATGCTCGTCGGGCTCGTCGGAGCGTGGCTCGGCGCCCTGCTGCTCGGCCGCGCCGAGGTCCCGATGGGGCCCTTCCGGGTCGAGGTCGCGGCCGGTTTCGGGAGCGGGGAGACCGAGATCGGCCTCCCGCCGTTCGGGCACCTGATCGCCGACACGCACACGTCCCCGCTGCGGATCTCGGCCACGCTCGAGGACGTCGGGGTCGAGCGGCTCACCGAGGTCGTCGGCCGGATCGGCGTCGAGGGTCTCTCGGAGCAGGTCCAGGCCGACGCGCTCGCGGAGGTCAGACGTCTCGGGGTGCGCCTGGTCGAGGTCTCGGTGATCGGCGCCCTGGTCCTGGCGCTCCTCGTGTTCCGCACGCGATGGAAGCTGATCCTCGCGGCGGCGGTGGCGGCGCTCGTCGCCGTCGGCGGGGCGGAGGTCCTCGCGTGGCGGACCTATCGCCCGGCCGCCTTCGCCGAGCCGACGTATACCGGCTCGCTCGGCACCGCGGCCAAGCTGATCGGGCCGGTGCGGGAGGCGACCGATCGCATCGAGGACTTCCGGGCGGGTCTGCAGACGCTCATCGTCGGCGCGACACGCGCGTACACCTCGATCCAGGCGCAACCGCTCGTCGGCGACGACGTCGTGCGCGTCCTTCACATATCGGACATCCATGCCACGCCACTCGGGATGGACTTCGCACAGGACATCGCGGAATCGTTCGACGTGGACATCGTGATCGACACCGGCGACACGACGTCGTTCGGGACGTCGATCGAGAACCTCATCGCTACGAGGATCCCTGGGTTCGAGCGCCCGTACGTGTTCGTCCGCGGGAGCCACGACCCGGCGAGCCTGCAGTCGGATATCGCCGCCCTGCCGAACGCGACGGTGCTCGACGGCACGGCCGAGGACGTCGACGGCCTCACGCTCTATGGGCTGGGGCATCCCGCGTACACGCCCGCGCGTGGCGAGGAGGTGGACGCCGAGGCGTACGAGGCCCAGGCGCGTGCCGCGGGGCTCGAGATCGCCGAGGACCTCGAGACGCTCGACGAGCTGCCCGACATCGTTGCTGTGCACGACGACCGGATGGCGGAGACGGTTGCCGGCACCGTGCCGCTCGTGATCTCGGGGCACTTCCACGAGACCGGCGTGCGCGTCCTGAACGGGACGCTGTTCCTGCGGATCGGCACGACCGGAGGCTCGGGCGCCGGCGTGTTCCGGGGGCTCGACATCCCCTTCTCGGCCGAGGTGCTCTACCTCTCGCGCGGGCCCGAGGCGGAACTCGTCGCCTACGACGTCATCGAGCAGTTCCCGGACACCGGCAGCCTGACGGTGACGCGGCACCTCGTGAGCCAAGACTTCGGCGAGCTCGTGCTCACGCCCTCGCCGTCGGTCAGCCTCGCGCCCCCGCTCACGGTGACCATCACGCCGACGCCGAGCGACACCCCCACTCCCGGGGACTGATCCGGCCGGAGCCGACCGGGTTTGCAGAGGTTCGGCGCCGCCCCGAGGCGCGCCGTGGGCCTACGCTCGGAGGGTGCGCACCCTCGTCCTGTACACGCGCGACCTGCGGGTCCACGACCACCCGGCGCTCACCGACGCCGTGCGGTCCTCGGACGAGGTCGTGCCGCTGTTCGTGCTCGATCCGTCTCTGCTGCGGGTCTCGCCGAACAGATCCCGGTTCCTCCTCGAGGGCCTCCACGACCTCCACCGCTCGCTCGAGCAGCGGGGCGGACGGCTCGTGCTCCGTCACGGCGACGTGGCTCGAACCGCGATCGCCCTCGCCCGGGAGGCGTCCGTCGATCGCGTGCTCGTGACGGGCGACGTGACCGCGACGGCCCGGGATCGCGAAGCCCGGCTCGCCGACGGCCTCGCGCGCGAGGGCATCGAGCTCCGCGTGCTCCCGGGGAACGCGATCGTCGATCCCGGTGACGTGGCGCCGGCCGGGCGCGGTGCGTACGTCGTCTTCACGCCGTACCACCGAGCGTGGGCGGCGGCGCCTCGGCGCTCGGTGTTCGGCGCGCCGGGGGCCGTCCGGGTCCCTGCCGAGGTCGCCTCGGATCCCCTCCCCGATCCTCGCTCGATCACGGCCGACGCGCTCGATCTCCCGAGCGGCGGGGAGGCAGCCGCCCGACGGCGGCTCGACGCGTTCCTCGGCGCTCGCGCGGCGACCTACGACGAGGCCCGCAACGACCCCGCGGCGGACGCGACCTCTCGTCTGTCGCCGTACCTGCGGCTCGGGTTCGTCTCCGCGAACGAGGTCGCCTCCCGCGCCGCACAGGTCCCTGGCGCCGAGGGCTTCGTCCGCCAGTTGGCCTGGCGCGACTTCTTCGGCCAGCTCCTGTGGCACGACTCGCGTCTCGCGTGGGAGGACCTGCGCGAGGGTCCGACACTCGACCCCCCGCCCCTCGAGGTCGGGCACGCCCTGAAGCTGTGGAAGGACGGCATGACGGGCTTGCCGCTCGTCGACGCGGGGATGCGTCAGCTGCGGCGCGAGGGATGGATCCACAACCGCGTGCGGATGGTCGTGGCGTCGTTCCTCACGCGCCGCCTGGGTGTTCCGTGGCAGGAGGGCGCGGCACACTTCGCGCGGTACCTCGTCGACGGCGATCCGGCGAGCAACGCTGGTGGCTGGCAGTGGGTCGCCGGCACCGGCACCGATCCTCGACGCTCGAGGTCCTTCAACCCCGTCCGGCAGGCCCGACGGTTCGATCCCCAGGGCGACTACGTCCGTCGCTACGTCCGGGAACTGCGGGGCGTGGAAGCACCTCTCGTCCTCGGCCCTTGGCGGCACTCCGCACTGCTAGAGTCGAGGGGGTATCCGGAGCCGGTATGCCCGGTACCGGATCGATGATCGTCCGGCCCAGGCTACCCTCCCTTCCACGCGGGCTTGCCCGCGGGCCTGGGCCGGACGTCTCACCTACTCTTCGAGTAGCGCGCTCAGGTCTCGCGCGTTGTTGACCGCGAAGTCGCGGTAGCAGTTGTTCATGAGCACGTGGGTCTCGCGCGTCTGGGCCGCGATGTCGCGGATCTTCGGCACCCACCCGAGCAGCTCGTCCTGCGAGTACTCGTAGCGGAAGCGCGGGGACGCGGTGTCCGACTTCACGTTCCAGGTCTCCGTGTTCCGACCGTGGAACCGGACCATGGACAGGTCCTTCGCCGTCGCCGCGGCGATCGGCGGCAGGCTCGAGTCGAATCCCTGCGGCATGTCGACGCACACGAACGGCAGGTCGTGCTGCTCGAGGAAGGACAGCGTCTCCTCGACGTTTCGCTCCTCGAGCCACGTCTTGTGGCGGAACTCGACGGCGATCCGGAAGTCCCTCAGCCGCTCGGCGCACTCGAGCACGTAGTCCTTGCTCCTGCGCCCGATCACGAACCACTGCGGGAACTGGAAGAGCACCGCCCCGAGCTTGCCGGCCGAGTGCAGGGGCATGAGCGCGTCGTGGAACCGCTGCCACACCTCCTCGACGACCGCGTCCGGCAGCTGCTCGCGGTAGACGTTGCGCTTCTCGCGCAGCTCGGGCGGGATCTCGTCCTGCAGGTCCTTGGCGATCGACCCGAGCTTCGTCGGGTGGTTCGTGAGCAGCGAGTAGGCCTTGATGTTGAACGTGAAATGCGGCGGCGTGCGCTCGATCCACAGGACCGCGTTGCGCTCCGAGGGTGGGAAGTAGTAGGTGGAGTCGACCTCCACGAGCGGGAAGTGCTCGGCGTAGTAGCGGAGACGGGCCTCGGCGGTCTTCACGCCCGACGGGTAGAAGTGACCCTCCTTCACGAGGGTTGGGTCGGTCCAGCTCGACGTCCCGACGAGGATGTTGCCCACGGAGCCCTAGCCTAGCCCCGGGGTCCGACCTCGGGCGGCTCGACGGACGGGGCGTTCTCGCTGCCCCGGCGCAGCACCCTGTTCTTGGCCTGCTCGGCCTTGTCCTTCGCGTAGTTGAGCATCCGCTGCGCCCACACGTACTCGGTCGCCAGGACGGCCAGGCCGGCGATGATCAGAAGCACGCCGGGCCCGGGCAGCACCATCATCGCGAGCCCCACGAGCAGGAGCACGACCCCGACGGCCGTGATCGCGATCCGCTTGCCGTTGCGCAGCATGAACCGGATCGTCACGTCGAAGGGGAACCAGACCCACCGAGCTACGTTGCCCATCTGGACGCTCATCCTACGGCCTCGGTCTCGAACGGAGCCTCGTCCTCCTCGACGACCTCGGGCCGAGCCGGAGCACGGTCGGCGGTTGCGCGGAGCGAGACCAGGACCGAGACGCCGATCATCGTCGCGATCGCTAGGAGCGAGGCCCAGATCGGGACCTCGATCACGTCGCTGAGCAGCATCTTGGCGCCGACGAACACCAGCACCGCGGCGAGACCGACCTTGAGGTAGACGAACCGCTCGATCATCCCGGCGAGCATGAAATACAGCGCCCGCAGGCCCAGGATCGCGAACGCGTTCGACGTGAACACCAGGAACGGGTCGCTCGTCACCGCGAAGATCGCCGGGATCGAGTCGACGGCGAAGAGGATGTCGGTCGTCTCGACGAGCACGAGCACCGCCAGGAGCGGTGTGGCCATCAGCCTGCCGGCGTGGCGCACGACGAACCGCTGCCCGTGTTCCTCGTCCGTCGTGGGGACCAGGCGTTTGAAGAGCCGGAGCGCTGGGTTGCGCTCGGGGTGCATCTCTTCGTTGCGGTGCCGGGCCATCCGGATACCGGTGAGCACCAGGAACGCGCCGAACAGGTAGATCGTCCAGTGGAAGCTCTCGAGCAGCGCCGCCCCACCGGCGATGAAGGCGGCACGGAACACGAGCGCACCGACCACGCCCCAGAACAGGACCCGGTGCTGGTACTTGGCCGGGACCGAGAAGTACCCGAAGATCAGGGCGAAGACGAAGATGTTGTCGACCGCCAGGCTCTTCTCGATCAGGTAGCCGGCCAGGTACTCGCCGCCCGCTCTCGGTCCCTGCCACGCGAAGATCAGCGCGCCGAACGCCAGGCCCAGCGCGATCCAGAAGACGCTGAACTTCGTCGCCTCGCGGAACGAGACCTCATGCGCCTCGCGGTGGAAGACGAACAGGTCCAGCCCGAGCAGGAACAGGATCAGTCCGACGAACGCGCCCCACACCCACAGGTCGACAGCCACCTCGTGCTCCCTCCGACGTCAGGGCCGGCGCGATGCCGGCTCGGTCTCCGTCGGAGGTCTTCCCGGCCCGAGGGCCGGCGGCACCGGGCTCTCGCCGGGATGACGGTGCCGCCGCGCGGGGTACTCCCCTCCGTCTTCGGGCGGTGTTCGTCGCCCGAGCCTCGATGGTTCATGCCGGTGTCAGTTCCCCGCGAGAGGCGCCGGGAAACGGCGACGCCCGTCACCTGGGTGGGAGAGGGCGGTGACGGGCGTCGCAGGGGAAGCGGAGGGTCGTGCCGAACCGCGACCAGTCCTCGTCGTCGTCGGTCTCGGAAGGCTGCGACGACACGCTCGGTCAGTCGTCGTCCGGCTCGTCGTCCTCAGACCCCGAGTCCGAGTCCCCGTGCGAGCCGTCGTCGCCGGAGCCGTGGTCCTCGGAGCCCGAGTCGTCGCCCGACCCGTGATCGTCGGACGTCCCGCCGCCATCGCCCGTCGAGGCATCCGAGGTGGGTGAGGCGGTCGGTTTCGATGGCGATCGGTCGTCGTCCTTGCCGTCGTCCTTGCCGTCGTTCGTGTCGGGCTGTGGCTCCGTGGGCGTGGGCGACGCCTTCAGCACCGCGCCGAGCGCCGGGGGCGTGGGAGGCTCTCCGACGTCAGGACCCGCCACGGCGAGCGCCCCCACCGTGAGTCCGAGGGCGAGCGCCACACCGGCGATTCCGAGCCCGAGGGCCATGAGGATCTTCCGCATGTGGGGAGCGTAGGACCCGCCGTGCTAAGAGGAGGTAAAGGTCACGGGCGGGCGGCGCGCAGACGGAGCTCGATCCGCGTCCCCGCCTCGGGGCTGCAGACCTCGAGGGAGCCGCCCCACTTCTCGGCCAGCTCTCGGGCGATCGCCAGGCCGAGACCCGATCCGCCGCTCGGCGCCCCGCGGCCGCGGTAGAAGCGGTCCGTCACGTGCTCCCGCTCCTCGCTCGGGATCCCGGGGCCACGGTCCTGGACCGCGACCACGAGGTGGCCGTCCTCGGACGCGGTCTCGAGCACGATCTCGCCCGGCGCGTAGGCGATCGCGTTGTCCAGGAGGTTGTCGAGGATCTGGTCCACGTCCGCCGGGTTCGCCTGGGCGTCGCCGCCCTCGCCCCGCGCGAGGAGCGAGGCTCCCTGTCGCGTCGCACGCTCCTCCCAGCGAGCGACGGCCCGAGCGACGGCGTCGCCGAGATCCACGCTGGTCGGCTGGCCCTCCTCGATCTGGCGCGCCATGAGGAGGAGCCGATCGACGATCTCGGCGAGGCGGTCGACCTCGCGGTCGGCGGCCTCGAGCTGTTTGCGGACATCCGGATCCCGGATCTCGTCGAGCGCGGACTCGAGTCGCAGCTTCATCCCGGTGAGAGGGGTACGGAGCTGGTGCGAGGCGTTCGCGACGAACTCCCTCTGCGCGAGCACGGTGCGTTCGACCCGGTCAGCCATCTGGTCGAACGAGCGTCCCAGCTGCTCGATCTCCTCCGCGCCCCCCAAGCGCTCCGAGCGCGCCGAGAGGTCGCCGGCGCCGAGGCGCTCGGACGCATCGGCGAGGCGCCGCAGGGGCCGGGCGAACGAGCTCGCAAGCGCCCAGGCGAGGAGCAGGCCCGCTCCCAGCCCGGCGAGCGCGACGACGAAGAGACCGAGCGTTGCCCTCCTCGTCTGGCTGCGCACGTCGGACATCGGCTTGGTGATGCGCACCGCGCCGACCAGGAACCCCTCGTCCTGGATCGGGACGCCGGTCGCGAGCAGGTCGGTCGACAGCTCCTCGGAGAACCGGATCTGCGAGTCGGGTCGTCCGCTCAGCGCCGCGTCGACCTCGGGGCGGGCGCCGTTCGCGTAGTTGTCACCCAGGCTCTGGGCTCCCGCCGAGTCGGCCACCAGGATGCCCGTCGCGTCGACGACGATGACTCGCCCGCCGACCTGGCTCGCGGACCTCGTCACGATCCGCTCGAGCTCGTCGCGGTTGCGCAGCTCCATGTTCTCGGCGCCGATCGCCGCCGCGATTCCCTGTGCCTGGATGAGCGCCTCGGTCTCGAGCTCGAGCGTCGCCCGTTGATCCAGGTTCACCGCGAGCGGGACGCCGAGCGCGATGAACACCACGAGGAGGATGTAGCCGAACGCCACGACGAGCCTGGTGCGGACCTTCGTGTGCGACCTCCTACTCCGCGGCCTCGTCGGGCGAGATGAACCGGAACCCCACGCCGCGCACGGTCGAGATGAAGCGTGGATGCGAGGCGTCGTCCTCGAGCTTCTTGCGGAGCCACGAGATGTGGACGTCGAGCGTCTTCGTCGGCCCGAACCAGTGCGGATCCCAGACCTCGTCCATGATGTCCTCGCGCCGGACCACCTGTCCGGCGTTCGCCATGAGCATGTGGAGGAGGTCGAACTCGCGCGCAGCGAGCTCGATCGGTTCGCCCGCCTTGATCAGCGTGCGGGAGGCGGGATCCAGGACGAGGTCTCCGACCTCGATCCGTTCTCGACGCTGGGTCGGGTGACCTCGCCGCATGATGGCGCGGATCCTGGCCGCAAGTTCGCGTGCCGAGAACGGCTTCACGACGTAGTCGTCCGCGCCGAGCTCGAGCCCCAGGACTCGGTCGATCTCCTCGCCCCGAGCGGTGACCATGATGATCGGCACGTCCGATGTCTTGCGGACCTCCCGTGCCAGATCCCGCCCATCCCCGTCGGGGAGCATCACGTCCAGCAGGATGAGGTCTGGCGTCAGCCGGTCGAACGCCGCTCGGGCGTCGGCCAACGTGGCCGCGACCTCGGTGTCGAACCCGTCGCGCTCGAGGTACTCAGCGAGCGGCTCGGAGATCACCTGCTCGTCCTCGACCACCAGGATCCGTGGCTTCATTCCGCCGATGGTACTGCCCGACGTTTTGTCGGACTTGCGCGTTGTGGCGACCTCTCTCTAGGATGCCGCAGCGCATCGAGGTGGGGGGGACGATGTCTGCGTCTGCTGCAACCGCCGCTCGAGGACTTCCCCCTGAACCACGCACGCCCGATGAGGTCCCAGCCGTGCTCACCGCGTTCGCCACCGTGGCGATCGCGGCTGCCGTCGGTCTCATCGCCGCCGCTCTGTGGAGTGACAGGGCCGTTGTTCAGAGTGCTGGTCTGGGGCTTGTCGTTTGGTTGAGCGCTATCGCTGTGGTTGGGTTTGCATCGGTCTCCTCTAACGCCGGCCCACAACTCGGACTCGACCTACCGCTCTTGCTGGCCGCTGGCTTCCTCTTCGGGCCCGGCGTTGGGGGTGCGTTGGGCTTCGTCGGCTATGCCGACATACGAGAGTTCCGGGGCGAGATGTCGGTGCTCCGCGCCCTCTACAACCGCGCTCAAGTCTCACTGAGCGTGATGCTAGCTGCGTTAGTGTTCTCAGCGGCGGGGGGCGTTGTAGGAGAATGGCCCGACTCTGGCTTGGCAGCGCTGCTCGCTCTGACGGCCGACTGCGCCCTCAACTACGCCCTTGTTGTCACAGCAAAGTCGCTCCACGACGGTGTTCCTGCCGCGAGGGTCTTCCGATCGTTGACGATGGGCTCCCCGGTCTCGTTCGTTCTTACGTATCTGGCGTACGGGCTGCTGAGTCTTGTCCTTGCACAGACCTACCTTGGTACCGGTGTCTGGGGGCTTGCGGCGTTTGCTCTACCAGTTGTCCTTGCCAGACAGGCATTCGACCAGAGTAGGCAGCTTGAACTGGCCGATGATCGTCTGCGTGCGAAGTCTGAAGCGTTGCGAGTCGTCTCGAGTCGAGTTGCGGACGAACGCCGCGACGAACGCCTCGTTGTCGCTGAAGGACTGCACGACGAAGTACTTCCCCCTCTCGTCAATGTCCACCTGATGGGTCAGGTCTTGCGACAAGATCTCGCGAGGGGCCGGCTTCTCGAACTCGAGGATGACATCCCCGTCCTCCTGAGAGCGGTGGACTCCGCGAATACTGCGGTTCGTGGGCTGATTAGCGGGCTGAGGCGATCGCCGCTTGGCTCTCACGGTTTCAAGGGAACGCTCTTGCTGCTCGTAAGACACCTGCAAACCCTCACGCCGGCCAGCTTCATCACGGATGTTGAAGACATCGGGGGACCGCCACTCACCCAGCTACTCGCGTACCAGGTCATCCAGGAGGCTCTCAACAACTCAGTGCGTCACTCGGGCGCGTCAGCCATTCGCGTCGAGGCCGGTGTCCATGACGGTGCTGTGCGATTGACGGTCGAGGATGACGGCCACGGCTTCATCAAGTCCTCAGTTGACAGCGATTCGCATTTCGGGCTCGTGATGATGAGAGAGCGAGTGGAGTTGATTGGAGGGGTTCTTCACATCGATTCTTCTCCCCAGGGAACGCGAATCGTTGCAAGGCTGCCGCTCGAGATCGGGGACGGGGAGAACTCAGACTAGATCCCGGCCCAACGTGAAGCCGGGATCTAGTAGTTGGCGAAACACGACGTCATCGTCGTGTCTTATGGGGTTCAGAAGCGCCAGTGGGCGCCGCCAGCCACCGCCAGGGCGAGCAGCGAGCCGAGAGCCACGGCGAGCCGCTTGACGACCGTCATTCCGCACCTCCTCCCCAACTGGCGAGAATCACCTTCAGGTTCGCCGCCCGCCTATTGGTGGACGGATACAGATACTCTGGGTGTCACCCGTTCGACCGACAAGAGGGGAAACGGCCTACGCCGAGTGATGTAGGTGAAACCATATGGGTGGTTCCCACCCAGGCTCTAGGCGTGCAAGATAGGTATGTGAAGGGCGAACAGAGTCAGTCTCCTGCCTCGCCGCAGGGCAGCGTTCCCGACAAGAAGATCGGGCTGAGACTGTTCGAGCTACTTATCACGGTCCCCACCATCGCCGTCATCGCCACCCTCTTCGCACAGGATCCGTCCGGGGACGCGTGGCTCATCCTGTGGGCCGTCACGATTGCGGCTGTGGAGATCCTCCCGGTTCCGGCCTGGCACGGTCTGCAGGTCAGCGTGGGGTTCCCGCTTCTGATGGTTGTCGCGTTTGTGTATGCCCCCCCTGCAGCAGCCATTACCGCCTTCGCAGGTGCCTCCGATCCTCGGGAGTTCAAAGGCGAAGTCTCGCTCCTCCGCGCCATGTTCAACCGGAGTCAGGTGGCTCTGTCCGTTCTAGCGGCGAGTGCGGTATTCCATGCTCTTGCCGACCTGCAAGAGTCGCCGACATGGGTCTTAGTCCCGGCCGCGCTGCTCGCGGCTGTTGTCGACTACGTAATCAACAGTGGAATCGTGACTGCCGCCGTCAGTCTCAACACTGGACTGCCTCCTCTTAGGGTGATTCGCGACTTGCGCGTAGGCAGGTTGAGCGAGTTTCTCGTGAGCTACCTTGGACTGGCCTTCTTTGGCCTGTTCCTGGCGAAGTTCTACGAAACGCTTGGTTTCTGGACTGTTCCGGTATTCGTGATTCCGTTGCTCCTCGCTCGACAGATGTTCTTCCGGAGCAAGGCGCTGGAAGAGGCGCACAAGGAGCTCCAGGATCGCGAGCAGCTCCTGCGGGCGCTCTCGAACCGCATGGCGGAGGAACGGCAGGACGAGCGGTTACAGATCGCCGCATTTCTCCACGACGATCTTGCGCAGCACCTGTTCCGGCTCTCGATCCAGGTCGACGTTGCGCGGAGACATCTCGCGGCGGGCAAGCTGGAGGAGACCGGGCTCTCCTTGGAGGAGATCAAGGAGACGAAGAACCGGACGTCGGACCGGATCAGGGCGCTCATCCGAGATCTGCACCGGTCGCCGCTCGGGCGGGCGGGGCTCGCCGAGGCGCTCCACAGCTTCATCGCCGAGACTGCGCGGGACTCGCACGTGCGCGTCCACACCGACATCGACGAGCTCCCGCTGCCGCCGCCGATCGCGTTGCTGCTGTATCACATCGCGCGCGAGGGCGTGATGAACGCCTTGCGTCACGCCGACGCCAAGAACGTCTGGGTCACGGTCAAGCCGATCGACGACGAGGTTATGCTCGAGCTGCGCGACGACGGCGTGGGGTTCGACACCTCCGCCCCGGCGCCCGAGGGTCACTTCGGGCTGACGATGATGCGCGAGCGAGCGCTCGTCGCCGGGGGGACCATCGAGGTGCTCAGCGCGGTGGGCGAGGGGACGAAGATCACCGTCCAGATCCCGACATCGTGGCTGGCCTCGGAGGGAGCAGCGCTGGCGCCCGCGACGCCTCTGTCACCCCCGGCCGGTGCTTCCCCCGGTACGGCCCCAGCCACGACAGGCCCTTCGGCCGAGTCCGTCCTCGCATGACGACGACCACGAGCCACACGATCCCCGCGTAGACGAACAGGTCCCCCACGCTCACGATCTGCCCGACTGGCGGCGGGATCGGGATGACGTCGGCGAGGGGCGTCAGCACGTCGTCTTCGGTCATGAGGTGGTGCTTCGCGGCGCCCTCGTCGATCAGCACCTGCATCATCTCGCCCTGACCGGAGCGCTCGATGGCATCGGCGCTCACCGGCATCCCGCCGTTCGCGACGATGACGGCGGCGTTCAACGCGAGCCCGATCAGCACGAGCGGCATCCCGCGCCACCGAACGTTGAGCGCGGCGAACAAGATGAGCGACCCGTACGAGCACGCGAGCACGGCGACACGGACCACGAGGTCGCCGCTCGAGCGACCGCTCGGCAACGGGAGCAGCTGCAGGGCGAGGCCGACGATCACGAGCCCCCACCACCGCAGGCGCAGGTCCTCGAACCGGCGGAAGCTCCCCTTCAGAAGCAGGCCGAGGACGAGGGCGAACGCGACGACCGCGATGAGCAGGATCATCTGGGAGCGGCCGGATCGTCCCACGATCACCTGAGGCGAGTCCAGCATCCGGCGGCTAGCATCGACGCATGGCTCGCATGGTGCCGTTCCCCATGCTCGATACCGAGAGCGCGGCGGAGCGGCGGCTCTACGAAGGGTTCCTCGAGCAGCTCGGCGACGTGTTCGTCGTCTACCACTCGGTGGACTGGGTCCTCGCCGGACGCGACGGGCCGGTCCAGGGCGAGGCGGACTTCGTGATCGCGCACCCCGAGCACGGGGTCCTGGCGCTCGAGGCGAAGGGGGGCGGGATCGCGTACGACCCCGCCACGCGGCGGTGGACGCAGATCGGCCGCTCCGGCGGACACCCGCTCCGCGAAGATCCGTTCCATCAGGCGGCGGACGAGATGCACTCCCTCGTGCAGATCCTCGAGGCCCAGCCCGGATGGGAGCGATGGAAGCCGTCGTACGGGTTCGGCGTCGCCTTCCCCGACGGGCTCTACGAGAAGGACGCGCATCCGGGAGCCCCGGCCGCCGTCGTGATCGACTGCGACGACATGGACCGCCTCGAGCAGCGTGTCGCCGAGGTCATGGGTCACTGGCGTCACCGAGGGCGCACCTTCGGCGCCGAGGGGATGGACGCACTGGCCCAAGCGCTCGGCTTCCGGGTTGAGATCCGGACCCCGCTGAAGCTTGCCTTCGACGAGGAGGACAGGAAGATCGTCGAGCTCACCGAGGAGCAGGCGTGGGTTCGGGCGTTCGTGCTGAACCGCGAGCGCGCGGCCGTCTCCGGGCCGGCGGGCTCGGGCAAGACGCTCCTCGCGATCGGCATGGCGACGCGCCTGGCCGACGAGGGTCGTCGGACGCTCCTCACGTGCTTCAGCCGTCTCTTGGCCGAGGACCTTCGCGAGCGCACCGACGGCCACGAGGGTCTGGACGTCGCGCACTTCCACGGTCTCTGCACGAGCCTCGCGAAGGAGGCTGGCCTCACCCTTCCGGAGATGCCCGAGACGTCCGAGCCGAGCTCCACCTACTTCGAGCACGAGCTTCCCGGGCTGCTCGAGGAGGCGGCGCGTCGGCTCGGTCCGCGCTACGACGCGATCGTCGTCGACGAGGCGCAGGACTTCCGCGAGTGGTGGTGGCGCGCGCTGCTGTCCCTCCACCACGACCCCGACGAGGGCCGGCTGTACCTGTTCTACGACGACAACCAGAACCTGTACGGCGACGAACTGCCGGTCGAGAACGTCGACCCATGCCCGCTCCCGCTGAACGTGCGCAACACGAAGGCGATCGCGGGGTTCGTTTCCGTGTTCTACGACGGCGTCGAGGAGCCGAAGGCGCTCGGACCGCAGGGGCGCCCGCCTCAGATCCTCGGGTACGACGACGACGAGGGGCTCGCCCGGCTGCTCGCGATCGTGCTCCGGAACCTCGTCGAGGAGGAGCGGGTCCCACTCGACAACATCGTCGTGCTCACGCCGTCCGGCGCGGCGAAGAGCCGGCTCCGGGCCCGTGAGCGGATCGACGGCTTCCGGCTCTCGGAGCGGCCCGAGCCCGGCACGGTCCTGGCCACGAGCATCCACGGGTTCAAGGGCCTCGAGCGCGAGGTCGTGATCCTCGCGGAGCTCGGGGACAAGCATCTCGAGGACCTCCGCCAGTACCTGTACGTGGGGGCTTCGCGGGCCAAGCACGAGCTCGTGATCCTGGCGCTCGAGCCGGTCGCGCGCGAGCTGCGCCGCCTCGCTGGGGTCACCGGACCGTAGGTGGCGCTGCGTAGGTTCGGCGGCGGTACCTCGCGCCGGCGTGGATACGCTGGAGCCATGGGTGGTCGACCGGACATCGGTTACTTCGAACCCGACAGCGTGTCCTGGCAGGTCCACCGCGAGGTCACCGTGCTGTTCGGCGGCGCCCGTGCCGTCCTCATGCAGGCGGCCCACCCGCTGGTGATCGCCGGCGCTCGCGCGACCGGGTTCTACGAGAGGAACCCCTGGAAACGCCTGCAGCGCACGCTGATCCTGACCTACACGATCACGTTCGGCACGAGGGCGGAGGCGCGCGCGGCCGCCGAGCGGATCAACGAGATCCACGCCCGGATCAAGGGCGTCGATGAGGTCACGGGGCTGTCGTACGACGCGCTCGATCCCGAGCTGCTCCTGTTCGTGCACGCGTGCCTGGTCGACAGCGCGCTGCTCTTCGAGCAGCTCACCGTGGGCAAGCTGGACGACGCCGGCAGGCAGCGCTTCCACGAGGAGCAGATGCTCGCGGCCGAGATGGTGCTCGTCCCTCGCGAGATCATCCCGAAGACCGTCCCCGAGCTGCGCGAGTACCTCCAGGGCGTCTACGACTCGGACATGCTGCGGGTCACGGACCCGGCGCGCCGGGTCGCCGAGCTGTTCGTCCATCCGCCGCGCGAGGCCGAGTGGCGGCCCGTCCTGAAGGGCGTCTCGCGTCTCGCGTTCGCGACGCTCCCGCCCGAGCTCCGCTCGATGTACGGGATCCGCGTCGGCGCGGCCAAGCGTGCCGCGATGCGGGCAACCTTCGCGGGGACCAGGGTCCTGCGGCCGCTCCTCCCCGGATCGTACCGGTACATCGCGCCGTACCAGGAGTGGCGGCTCCGGCGACGGGGCAAGCCGGTGCCGAGCGAGATCGACGACGTCCGCCGCTCGGCCGGGATCCGTCTGGACCGGACGAAGAGCATCCGGGGCTAGACTGCCCCGCGTGGGGGAGCCTCGGGGCGTCCTGCTCGACATCGACGGCGTGCTCACGGTCTCGTGGGAGGCGCTGCCCGGCGCCGTCGAGACGATCGAGTGGCTCCGGCTCGAGCGGGTCCCGTTCCGGCTCATCACGAACACGACGACCCACACGCGGCGCGACCTCGCCGAGACGCTCGGCACGGCCGGCATCCACGTCGCCCCGGACGAGATCGTCACCGCGGTGGTGGCGACGGCGTCATACCTGCGGGCGCACCATCCCGCGGCGGGGGTGTTCGTCCTGTCGGACGGCGACGCGAGCGAGGATCTCGAGGGCGTGGAGGTCGTCGACCTGGATACGGCTGACGTGGTCGTCCTCGGCGGTGCGGGCGAGGACTTCACCTATCCGACGCTGAACCGGATCTTCCAGCGCCTCACCGGCGGTGCTGCGCTCGTCGGGATGCATCGGAACCTCTATTGGCGCACGAGCGAGGGCTGGCGGCTCGACGGGGGCGCGTACATCGCCGGTCTCGAGGAGGCGACCGGACGCGCCGCCGCGATCTGCGGCAAGCCGGCTGCGGCGTACTTCGAGGAGGCGCTTCGGATGCTCGGCGTCCCGACCGACCGAGCGGTGATGGTCGGCGACGACCTCGTGAACGACGTGCTCGGGGCGAAGGCGGCGGGCCTGACGGGCGTGCTCGTGCGGACGGGAAAGTTCCTGCCGAGCGATCTCGAGCGCGCGGACGCCGAGCCCGACCAGGTGCTCGACTCGATCGCCGACCTGCCGGCGTGGCTGAGACCCGGATGAGCGCGCCGGGAGCCGACCGATCGAGGTTCGCGCGCCGGCTGTTCGCCGGCATCGCCCCCGAGTACGACCGCATGGGCGCCCTTCTGTCGTTCGGCCAGGACCCGCGGTGGCGGCGGTTCCTCCTCTCGAGGGTGAACGCCATCCCCGGCGCCTGGGTGCTCGACGCGGCGACCGGTACGGGCCTCGTTGCCCGGGAGCTCGCGAGGAGGAACCTTCGGGTGGCGGCCCTGGATCCGAGCGCCGCGATGATCCGCCGCGGCGTCGAGGCGGCGCGAGCCGAGGGACTGGATGACCGGATCCGGTTCCTCGGCGGGCGCGCCGAGCGGCTCCCGTTCCCCGACGAGACCTTCGACGCCGTCACGTTCACGTACCTGCTCCGATACGTGACCGACCCGGCCGCGACGGTGGCGGAGCTCGCGCGGGTGCTGCGCCCCGGCGGCGTGATGGCCGCGCTCGAGTTCCACGTGCCGCAGGAGGCGTGGGCCCACGCGGGCTGGTGGGTGCACACCCGAGCCGTGATGCCCGCCGTCGGGTGGGCGGTCTCGCCGGGCTGGTACCGGACCGGCCGGTTCCTCGGCCGGGACGTGACCGAGTTCTACCGGCGGTTCCCGCTGCCGGTCCAGGTCCGGTGGTGGCAGGAGGCGGGCATGCGGCGGGTGCGGACGAGGTCGTTCTCGAACGGCGCCGCCGTCGTCACGTGGGCGGTCAAGGCGAACCCGTTGCTCGATGGCTGAGGACCACTCGACCCACGGTCGGCCCGCCTTCTACGCGCTCTCGCCCGGCGGCTGGCGCGACTACTGGACGCTGTTGCACCCGCCCTACACGCTCTGGCACCTGTCGTACGTCGTGATCGGCGCGTCGCTCGCCGATCCGGTGGACGTCGGATGGCTGCTCGAGACGCTCGCGGCGTTCTTCCTCGCGATGGGCGTCGCCGCGCACGCGCTCGACGAGCTCCACGGGCGGCCGCTGGGGACGCGGATCCCCGACCGCGTGCTCGTCGCGCTCGCGGTGGTCGGGCTGGCGGGTGCGATCGCGCTCGGCGTCCACGGCACGGTGGAGGTATCGGCGTGGCTGTGGGCGTTCATCGCGGTCGGGGGGTTCCTCGTCGTCGCGTACAACCTCGAGCTGTTCGCGGGCGCGTTCCACTCGGACCTGTGGTTCGCGCTGGCGTGGGGGGCGTTCCCGGTGCTCACGGCGGCGTTCGCGCAGACGGCGGCGATCACCGCGGAGGCCGTCGTCGCCGCGGCGGCGTGCGCGGCGCTCAGCGCGGCGCAGCGGGTCCTGTCCACGCCGGTGCGCCGGCTCCGTCGCCGGGTCGCGGACGTGCGGGGCGAGCTGACGCTGTTGGACGGTTCGACGGAGCCGGTCGACGCGGGAACGCTCCGGGCGGCACCCGAGCGCGCGCTCCGATGGCTCTCCGTCGCGGTGCCGCTGCTCGCGGCCGCGATGCTCACCGCCCGGCTGGCGTGAGGGTCAGCCGGCCTCGGCGGTGACGACCCCGAGCACCTCGTCCGCGTACCGCTCGAGCTTCGTGGGGCCGACACCTGAGATCGCGGCCAGGGCGGCGCGGCTCGTCGGCCGCTCGTCGGCGATCGCGGCGAGCGTCGCGTCGTGGAAGACCACGTAGGCGGGGACCCCGTCCGCCTGCGCCCGCTGTCTGCGCCATTCGCGGAGGCGATCGAAGAGGGGTCCGCGCTCGTGAACCGGGACGCGCTCGCGCGCCGAGGGCGGACGCGCGGGCCGGCCGGGCTCGCTCACACCGAGCTCGGTCAGGAAGGGACTGGGCTGGGTCCGGGGCTCGGTCGGCCAGGACAGGTACAGGTGGCGGCGCGCTCGCGTGATGCCGACGTACAGGAGCCGCCGCTCCTCGACGGGGTCGGCGGCGGCGCGGCCCGAGCGGAACGGTAGCTCCTTGTCGAGCAGTCGGGGCAGGAACACCGCGTCGAACTCGAGTCCCTTCGCGCGGTGGTACGTGAGCAGGTTCACGCCACGTCCCGAGCGCTCGGCCGCGAACCGAGCCGCGAGCTCGGCCACGAACCCGTCGATGTCGCCCTGGGGGTGCGATGCCGCGTACTCGGTCGCGAGCGCCCGGAGGCGCCCGAGGTCCGCCTGCCGCGTGACCTCCTCCGCGTCGTCGGGCTCGGCGAGCGGCTCGTACCCGACGGCGTCGGTCGCGCGCTCGACGGCGTCGGCCACGGACGCGCCCGTCCGCTCCCGCCGCAGCCGGGCGAGCACCGAGCGCGGCCCCGGGCGCCGCAGGAAGGCTCCGTCGCGAACCTGGTACGCGATCCCCGCCGCCGCGAGTGCCTCCTCGTACGGCTCCGACCGGGCGTTGATCCGGTAGAGCACCGCGATCTGCTCGAGCGGCGTGCCTTCGGCGTGCAGCCGTTGGACCTCGGCGATCACGAAGTCCACCTCGACCGACGTCTCCGCGAACGAGCGCGCGCTCGGGCTCGGGCCGTCGCCGTGCGTGGCGCGCAGCTCCTTGCGGAACCCGCCGAGGTGCGTCGCGAGCGCGTTCGCGACCGTCAGGACCTGCGGCGTCGAGCGGTAGTTCTCCTCCAGGCGCACCACGGTCGCGTGCGGGAAGCGCTCGGGGAACGAGAGCAGGTGCTCGGGCGAGGCGCCCGTGAACGTGTAGATCGTCTGATGGTCGTCGCCGACGACGCAGACCTCGTCGCGCCCGCCGAGCCAGCGTTCGAGCAGCGCCTGCTGGAGCGGGTTCACGTCCTGGTACTCGTCCACGGTGAAGGCGTGGAAGCGCTCGCGCACGGCCCGGACGGTGTCGGGATGCTCGTCGAACATCCGGACCGCGAGCCCGAGCATGTCCTCGAAGTCGATCCGTCCGGTCCGCTGCTTGCGTCGCTCGTACCCGTCGTACACGCGCTGCATCAGCTCCGACGGGATCGGAGGCTCGTGCCCGGTGCGCGCGAGCTCGGCCAGGTAGTCGGAGGGCGGCACCATGCGGTTCTTGGACCACTCGATCTCGTTCGCGAGCTCCCCGCGTGGCAGGAACCTGTGCGGTGGCGGCAGGGCGTTCGCGAGCGAGGAGATCAGGGGTGCCTTGGAGCCCAGGACGTCGGGCAGCGCCTCGCCGGTCGCGCCGGGCCACAGGCGGGAGAGCTGCGACAGCCCGGCCGAGTGGAACGTGCGCGCCTCGACCCCATCCACGCCGAGGTGCGCGAGCCGTTCCTTCAGCTCGCCGGCGGCCTTCTCGGTGAACGTCACGGCCAGGATCGAGCGGGCGGCGAAGGCGCCGACGGCGACCTGGTACGCGATCCGGTGCGTGATCGTCGTGGTCTTCCCGGTGCCGGCACCGGCGAGGATCGCGACCGGACCCCGTACCGCCTGCGCGGCCTGGCGCTGCGCGGGGTTGAGCCCCGCGAGGATCCCCTCCGCTCCCGGCATCGCGCGGAGCCTAGCAGCGCATCCGGACACCGTGGGATGCTGTCCGCCCGACGAGCGGGGAGGTGCGATGGCCTTCGAGGGACTCGGTCCGATCGGACAGATCCACGTGAGCGTGTCCGACGTCGAGCGCTCCGTCGCGTTCTACCGGGACGCGCTCGGCCTGCGGCTGCTGTTCGATGTCCCGGATCAGGGGATGGCGTTCTTCGACTGCGGCGGCGTGCGCCTGTACCTGGGGAGGGCCGAGTCGCCGGAGTTCCGCTCGACGCCGCTGCTGTACTTCCGCGTCGGCGACATCGCGGAGGCTCACGCCGCGCTGCTCGAGCGGGGCGTTCCGTTCGAGAGCGAACCGCACGTGGTCAACCGCACCGAGACCACCGAGCTGCACATCGCGTTCTTCACCGACCCCGACGGCACGCACCTCGCGCTCATGTCCGAGGTCGCGCTGACGCCGGAGGCCGACCGGGACGGGAGCGGTCTGGCGCCGAGCGAGGAGCGCCGCGTGGCGGTGTCGCTGTTCAACGGGACCTGGGCGGCGCTCGAGCGCGAGGGGCGCGCGCCGCAGGACGACCTCCGCATGCTCCACATGGCCCACGCGTCCCGCTTCCACTGGGGCGAGGTCGGCGAGCCCGTGAACCTCGCGCGCGGCGAATGGATGTGCTCCCGCGTCTACGCGGTTCTCGGCCGCGCGGAGTCGGCCGCCTTCCACGCCGAGCGCTCGCTCGAGATCTGCGAGGCCGCCGGCGTGGGCGACTTCGACCTCGCGTACGCGCACGAGGCCCTTGCCCGCGCTCGCCGCGTCGCCGGAGACGAGGAGGGGGCGGCCCGCGAGGCCCGGATCGCGGAGCAGCTCGGCGCCGCGATCGCCGACCCCGAGGATCGCGAGCACTTCTTGGCGGACCTCGCAGACCGCCTCGCGTAGCGCTCCCCTTGGCTGGCTGCGGCCTGGGCACAGAGTGCCCGCGCAGGACCCGGGTCGGACTTATCCGCTTGAGTCGCTACCCTGTCGCCATGGGTCGCCCGACGTCGATCGCCGAGCTCCGGAGCTCGGGGTACCGGGACCGGACGGTGAAGGAGGAGCTCCGCGCGAACCTGCTCGAGCGTCTCGAGCGGGGCGAAGACCTGTTCCCCAGCATCGTCGGGTTCTCCGACTCGGTGCTGCCGGCGCTCGAGCGCGGGATCCTCGCGGGCCACGACCTCATCCTGCTCGGTGAGCGCGGTCAGGCGAAGACTCGGCTGATCCGCCGGATCGTGGACCTGCTGGACGATGAGGTCCCCGCGATCGCCGGGTGCGAGGTGAACGACCATCCGTTCCGCCCGATCTGCGCCCGCTGCCGGCATCTGGTGGCTGACGAGGGTGACGCCGTGGCGATCCAGTGGATCGGCCGCGAGGACCGCTACGCGGAGAAGCTCGCGACGCCCGACACGTCGGTCGCCGACCTGATCGGCGACGTCGACCCGATCCGCGTCGCCGAGGGCCGGTACCTCGCCGACGAGCTCACGATCCACTACGGGATGATCCCCCGCACGAACCGCGGGATCGTCGCGATCAACGAGCTCCCCGACCTGCCCGAGCGCATCCAGGTCGCCCTGTTCAACATCCTCGAGGAGCGCGACGTGCAGATCCGCGGGTACCGCGTCCGGCTGCCGCTGGATCTGCTGCTCGTCGCGACCGCCAACCCCGACGACTACACGCACCGGGGCCGGATCGTCAGCCCGCTGAAGGATCGGTTCGGCACGCAGGTCCGCACGCACTACCCGGAGACGATCGGCGAGGAGATCCGGATCATGGACCAGGAGGCGCGCTCGTCTGCCGCCGCGGTCCCGCTGCGCGTCCCCGTGTACATGAAGGAGATCCTCGCGGCGCTCACCGCCGAGCTGCGGCGCTCGCCCCACGTGAACCACCGCAGCGGCGTGAGCGTCCGGTACTCGATCGGGAACCTCGAGGTGCTCCAAGCGGCGGCCGTGCGCCGCGCCGCGAGGACGGGGGAGCCGGAGGCCGTCCCGAGGATCTGCGACCTGCCCGCCGTCCTCGAGTCGAGCCTCGGCCGCGTCGAGTTCGACACGATCGAGGAGGGGCGCGAGGAGGAGATCCTCGCTCGTGCGCTGAAGACCGCCGAGCTCGAGGTGTTCCGTCGACGTCTCTCCGGCTACGACTTCGGCCCGCTGCTGTCTCGGTTCGCGGACGAGGGCTTCGCCGTCGAGACCTCGGACCTCACGCCGGCGTCGGATCTGCTCGCGCGGATCGGCGAGTTGCCCGGGCTCGCGAAGCTCCTCGAGCGCCTCGGTGTGGAGGAGGAGAGCCCCGGGGTCGCCGCGAGCGCCCTCGAGTTCGCGCTCGAGGGCTCCCACCTGTCGCGCCGGCTGAACAAGCAGGTCGTCGGGCGTCCGGGCGCTTCCCGGTACGAGGGCGCGGGCGGCGTCTAGCGCAGCAACCTACACGGGCGGGACCACGCAGAGCGCATCGGCCTCGGCTTCCAGCATCGCCTGGATCGCGGCGTACGAGGGGGAGTCAGCCCGGTTCCGCAGCTGGAAGGGGTCGCTCGCGAGATCGTAGAGCTCGATGTCGGTGAGGACGCCGTCCCTGTAGTACCGGACGAACGACCACGGGCCCATGCGGACGGCGCAGAACGTGGGGTGGCGCCGCTCGCCGGTCGCCCGATGCTCGACGATGAAGCTCTCGCGGAGCGTGGCCGTCGGATCCACCAGGAGTGACGCGAACGTCGCCCCGTCGACCGACGGGGCGGGGATGCCTGCGATCTCGGCGACGGTCGGCGCCAGGTCGATGCCGAGCACGGGACTGGCGGTGCGAACGTTGCGCTCGGCAACGAGCGCATCGAAGCGAACGACGAGGGGCACACGGATCGATTCCTCGTACGGGACGCCCTTGGCGACCCATCGATGCTCCCCCCACTGGATGCCGTGGTCCGAGGTGAAGATCACCATCGTGTCGTGGAGCCGTCCGACGTGACGGAGCGTGGAGAGCAGTCGGCCGACGCCGCGGTCGACCGCGAGCAACGACTGCAGCTGATCGCGGCGGAAGTCGTCCACGGCGCGCTCGCGGGCCCGAGAGAGGCGGCGCAAGCTCCGGATGTACGGGGGTTTGTCCGCGACGTTCCGCTCATCGAAGCTCGGAGGGCGATGGGGCTGCAGGTCCTGGAACGCCGTCACGTCGCGCGGATCCGGCGTGGCGGGATTGTGTGGCGCCTGGTACGCGACGATCGCGAAGAATGGCGTGTCCGTCGGGGTCGAGGAGATGAACGATCGAGCACGACGTGTGAGGACGCGCGTCGAGTAGTCCGAGGGCCGGTCGCCGAACGTCACGGTGCGGCCGCTGCCCTCCTGCACGTCGAGAGCGACGTAGTCGTAGAAGAAGCCCTCACCGATCGCGAACCACGTCTCCCACCCCGGAGGGACGTATCCCGCCCTCGGTGAGTAGCCGTTCATGTACTTCCCGAAGAGTCCCGTCCGGTATCCCGCGTCCTCGAGCCACGTGGCCAGGGTGGAGTCGTCGTCGAACGCGGTGAAGCCACCGTGCTCACCGCTGTTCTGCCACACCCCCGTCGTGTGCGAGTAGTCGCCTGTCAGCATGGATGCTCTGCTGGGACAGCAGCTGGGGTTCGTCACGTAGGCACGGGTGAGGCGGACGCCGTGACGGGCGATGCGCGCTCGCACCGTCGGCATGACGTTCAACGTGTCCCAGCGTTGGTCGTCCGTGACGATCACGAGGACGCTCGGGGAGCGGTCGGGGACGCCCTCAGGGGCCCGAGCTGAGAGGGGTTCGGCGCGAGGCGCGGGTCCGCAGGCCGACAGGAGCAGGAGGAGGGCCACCGCCCTGCAGCGCATGGAGGTCATCCTGCCACGGCTTCGCACGGCTCGCCAGGCCGTAGGATTCGGCCGTGTCCGCGATCCACCAGGTCGTCGGCTTCGCCGTGGTCGCCGTGTTCGCGCTCGGCTGGCTGTGGGGTCTCGGCGCGTGGATCGCGCGGCGCGGCCCGGGCGAGCGATACTGGCTGTGGCTCACGGTCGCGCAGGTGGTCGCCGGCGCGCAGGCCGTCCTCGGCATCGTCCTGCTGCTCATGGGACGGCGGATGATGACCCCCGGGACACTCGGCGACGTCCTCCACTACGTGTACGGGCTGCTGCCGATCCTGCTGTTCGTCTTCGCCCACCTCGTCGCGCGGGCCGGGAACGCGAGGCTGATCGGCATCGACCGGCCGGTCCGGGCCTGGGTCCCGTTCGCGTGGGTGTCGTTCATCTGCTTCGGCCTCACGTCCCGAGCCTTGATGACCGGGCTCGGCATCGGGTAGGAACGTCCCGTGCCGCTGTTCCGGCGCTCGCCGCGACCGGCTCCGACGGAGGAGGACCACCGCCTGCTCCGGTCGGCGCTCGGCAAGCTCGACCCCTGGTCGTTCTGGTCGGTGCGCCTCGACGACGACGACGTCGACTACGCGGTGCTCGGCACCACCGGTGCGTTCGCCGTCGCGATCGTCGGGCTCGATGGCTTCGCGGAGCCGAGCGGCGATGGCCTGCGCATCGGGCCCACTGAGTTGACCGGCTTCCGCGAGGTCCTCCGCGGGGCGCGGCGCCTCCACGGTCGGCTGCTCGAGGCCTCCGCGTTCCACGACGTGGAGCCCGTCCTCTGCCTGACGCGGGCGACGGCGGGCTCGTCGAGGACGATCCGCGGGACGCGTGTCGTGCGTCTCGAGGATCTTCCGGACGAGATCGCCGGGCGGCCGCGCTCGTTCGACCCGAGCACCGCGAGACGGGCCGCGGAGGCGCTCGGCCGGGTCCTGCGCAGCGCGTCGGGACCCCGGCCGGACGTCGAGGGGTGAGGTCCTCCTTCCCCGCGACCCGGCGTACCCTGGTTCGACATGCGGATCCGGTACTCGCGCTGGGACGACTCGCAGGACCCGTTCGGCCCGGACCTGCCTCCGGCCGAGCTGCTCGAGGAGCTCTCGGACGACGTACTCTCGGGCGTCGACGCCCGCGACGCGATCGACCGACTGCTCCGGCGGGGGATGCACGGACGGTTCTCCGGTCTCGACGCTCTGCGTACGCGCCTGAGGGCGGCGCGGGAGCGTGAGCAGGAGGTGCTGAACCTCTCGGGACCGCTCGAGGAGGTCCGCGAGCGGCTGGAGGACATCCTCGAGCGCGAGCGCTCGGCCCTGGCGTTCCGCGCGGAGGAGGACGCGCGGATGCGAGAGGCGTTCCTGGACGCGCTGCCGCCGGACGCGCCCGGCAAGATCCGCGAGCTCCAGGACTACCGATTCGCGGACCCCCGGGCGCAGCGGATGTTCGACGAGTTGATGCAGCACCTGCGCGAGCAGGTGATGGGCTCGTACTTCCGCAACATGGCGGAGGGGCTGCGGAACGTCTCACCGCAGGAGCTCGCGCGGTTTCGCGACATGCTCGCCGAGCTGAACGACATGATCGAGAGGCGCGATCGCGGCGAGCCCTACGATTTCGAGGGGTTCATGCAGCGCTACGGCGACCTGTTCCCCGACCAGCCGAGAACCCTCGAGGAACTGCTCGAGAGCATGGCGCGCCGGATGGCCGCGATGTCGCGGCTGATGGCCTCGCTCACGCCGGAGCAGCGGGCCGAGCTCCAGGGGCTCGCGGAGCAGGTGATGCAGGACATGGACCTGGCCTTCGAGGTCGACCGCCTAAGCGCGAACCTCGCCTCGATGTTCCCCGACATGGGGTGGGACGAGCCCGGCGTGCCGGGCGAGGGGGAGGGCGCGATGCCGCTCTCGGCCACGGTCGACGCGATGGAGCGCCTCCACGACTACGAGGAGCTCGACCGCTCCGCCCGGCAGGAGTACCCCGGCGCGGCGATCGAGGATGTGGACGAGGACGCCGTGCGTCGAACGCTCGGCGAGGAGGCCGTCCACGACGTCCGCCGCCTGAAGCGCATCGAGCGCGCACTCGAGGAGGCCGGCCTGCTCACGCGCCGGGACGGCAGGCTCGAGATCACGCCGAAGGGAGCGCGCAAGCTCGGCGAGCGCGCGCTCGTGAAGGTGTTCGAGCGCCTGCGCCGCGACCGCGAGGGGACGCACGAGGCGCGCGACGCCGGCGGTCAGGCCGAGCCCACCGGGGCGACGCGGCCGTGGCGGTTCGGCGACGCTGGGCAGATCGCCGTCCAGCGTTCGATCTACAACGCGATCGTCCGGCAGGGGGGCGAGGGGTGGACGGCGGACACCGGGTCGCTGCGCCTCGAGCCGGACGACTTCGAGCTCGTGGAGGCCGAGCAGCGGACCGAGACCGCGACCGCGCTCCTGCTCGACCTCTCGTTCTCGATGCCGCTCCGGGGTCACTTCGTGCACGCGAAAAAGATGGCGCTCGCGCTCCACGCGCTCATCGAGGGTCGGTACCCGCACGACACGCTGTACCTGGTCGGCTTCAGCGACTACGCGCGCCGGATGGAGCCCCGCGACCTGGCCGCCCCCGGGTTCGAGCGCGTGTACGGGACGAACATGCACCACGCGTTCAACCTCGCCGGCCGCCTGCTCGCCGAGCACCCTCGCTCGTCGCGACAGGTGATCATGGTCACGGACGGTGAACCGACCGCGCACCTGGAGGGCGAACAGTCGTTCTTCTCATGGCCGCCCGTCTCCCGGACGATCGAGCTCACGCTGGCCGAGGCGATGCGCCTGGCGAAGGCCGGCGTGACGCTGAACATCTTCATGCTGGAGGAGACGCCCGGGCTCATCCGGTTCATGGAGCGCCTGGCCGAGCTCACCGCAGGGCGGGTGTTCCTGATGGACGATCGCGAGCTCGGGGCCTTCGTCGTCCGCGACTACGTCGCCCGTCGCGTCCGCTGAGCGTCAGCCCGCCGTGTCCCACCAGAGCGTCGTGATGGGGTGCTCGCTCGGCTCGACGTACCAGAGCCCGTCCCGCTCGACGAGACGGTCCCCGAGCGCGTCCTCGACGTCCGCGTCCCGCTCCGGGGTCAGGCACAGCTGTCGCCGCACGCGGGCGATCACCTCCGCCCGATCCTCCCACCCGATCGCTCTCGGCGGACGTGTCTCGTCGTCCCGTCGGACTGGGAGGCCGAGCTCCAACAGCGCGGCCTCGGCGGTATCGGCGGTCGGCTCCGTGGGACGGACGAGCTCGTGGAACCGCAGCCACAGGTCGTTCATCCACGAGAGCGGATGTCGGTCGGTCATCGACAGGACGACCCGTCGCCTCGCGTGCGCGTCGAGCGCGAGCACGAAGGGTTCGAGCTCCTGGACGTTGTACAGGACGTGCTGACAGACGGCGACGTCCGCGACCGGGACCGCATCCGCGACATCCGGCCATCGCCCGCTCATCCCCGTCGCCGCCACGCCAGCGTCCTCGGCAGCCTCCAGGAACAGCGCGAGCAGCTCGTCCGAGGCGTCTACGCCGACGATCATGGCCGCGCGCGCCGCGAGCGGGAGGGACGCCGCCCCGCTTCCGACGCCGACGTCGAGCACCACGCCCCCCTCGGGCATGGCCTCGAGTGCCCGACGGGTCGAGATCGTCGGCTCGCCGGTGCGCGCCGCCTTCACCCAGCGCCGCATGACCTCCGGGGAGAAGGACCACGGGGACTCCTCGGTATGCGCGAGGATCTCCGCCGGGATGCCCCAGCCGGCCAGGCCCTCGCGCCAGCGCGCCACCGCCTTCACGATCCCACTGTAGAGTTCGGCACGGCGATGGACCTCGGCCCCACGGAGGAAGAGCGGCTCCGCGTGTTCACGGCCGCGGAGCTCGCGCGGCGGACGCTCGCGCGCGGTCAGCGGCTGAACGCTCCCGAGGCCGTCGCGCTGATCTGCGACGAGATGCACATGGCGGCGCGCGGCGGAGGCTCGTTCGACGAGGTCCTCGACGCCGGTCGCGTTGCGCTCGCGCCCCAGCAGGTCATGGACGGGGTTGCCGACCTCCTGACCGAGGTCCGTCTGGAGGTGCTGCTCGAGGACGGGTCCAGGCTCGTGGTGCTCCGCGACCCGCTCGGCGAGCCCTCGGGCGCGGGGCCCGGAGCCGTGATCCCGTCCGAGGTCGACGTGGCGCTCTCCCCGGGGCGCGAGCGCCGCTCGCTCTCCGTCACGAACACGTCGGATCGTCCGGTCCGCGTCTCGTCCCACTATCCGTTCTGGCGAGCGAACGCCCGGCTGGCGTTCGACCGCGAACTCGCGCACGGCTTCCGTCTCGACGTGCCCGCGGGGTCGTCGGTCCGCTGGGGACCGGGCGAGACGCTGCATGTCGGCCTCGTCGCCTACGCGGGAGAGGCGACCGAGCGATGAGCACGCCCAGGGAAGACGGTCTTCGGATGCCGGCCGAGTGGGAGCCGCACGCGGCCACGTTCATGGAGTGGCCGATGCGCGCGGATCTGTGGGGCGACCGGTACGGGCAGGCGTGCAGGGACTATGCGGAGGTCGCCAACGCCATCGCCGCGTTCGAGTCGGTCGTCATGGTGACGGACCCGTCGCAGGTCGGCGCGGCGCGCGCGCTCCTGAGCGGCGCCGTCGAGTTCCTGCCGATCCCGATCGACGACTCGTGGATGCGCGACAACGGGCCGATCTTCCTCGTCGACGGTTCCGGCGGGGTCGCGCTCGTTCATTTCCGCTTCAACTCCTGGGGTGAGAAGTTCCTCCCGTACGACAAGGACGCCGACGTGCCGCGGCACGTCGCGGCGCACCTGGGGATGCGGCGGTACGAGGCGCCGATGGTCCTCGAGGGGGGTTCCTTCTTCGTGGACGGAGAGGGAACGCTCGTGACGACCGAGCAGTGCCTGCTCCACCCCAACCGCAACCCGAGGATGACCCGCGAGGAGATCGAGCGGGGCCTGCGCGACTACCTTGGGGTCTCGGAGGTCGTGTGGCTCGGGAAGGGACACTCGACGGACCGGGACACCGACGGGCACGTCGACGGCGTGCTCCAGTACGTCCGTCCCGGTGTCGTGATGCTCCTGGCTCCCGCGGACCCCCAGGATCCCGACCACGAGCCCGGCCTCGAGAACCTCCGCCGTCTCCGCGAGGCGCGCGACGCGCGTGGGCGCGCGCTCGAGGTCATCACGCTGGACCCCGGCCCCCCGAACGGCCTCTCGTACATGAACTTCTACCTCCCGAACGGCGGCGTCGTGGTGCCGGTCGTCGGGCGGCCCGAGGAGGACGATCCGGCGCTCGCGCAGATCGCATCGGCGTTCCCCGAGCGCGAGGTCGTGCCGGTCTCGGGATGGACGATCCACGAGGGGGGCGGCGGGCCGCACTGCATCACGCAGCAGCTGCCCGTCGGCGTGCCGATCCCGTGAGGCTCTCGCGCGCCGACTACGTCCGTCGGTACGGACCGACCGCGGGCGACCGGGTGCGTCTGGCCGACACGGACCTGTGGGTCCGGGTCGAGGCCGATCACCTCGACGCCGGCGACGAGCCCATGTGGGGGTATGCGAAGAACCTGCGGTCGAGGCAGACGCAGTTCGATCGCGCGAGCGCCGACGACGAGCTCGACATGGTGCTTGCCGGCGTGCTGGTGATCGACCCGCTGCTCGGCGTGGTGAAGACGAACGTCGGGATCAAAGAGGGCAGGATCGTGAACGTGGGCCGTGCAGGCAGTCCCGCGACCTCGGACGGCGTCGAGCTCGTGATCGGCCCGAACACCTGGCCGGTGAACGGCTACGGCCTGATCGCGACGGCCGGCGCGATCGACAGCCACGTGCACCTCATCACGCCGAGGCTCGTGCCGGTGGCGCTCGCGGGCGGCGTGACCACCCTGATCACGGCGGGCTTCGAGGAGCCCCCGTACGTGATGGAGCGGACGTACCTGGCCTTCGAGGACGTGCCGGTGAACCTCGGTCTGCAGGCGAGCGCGCGGACCCACCTCGGCGAGCCGGTCGAGCGCGTGCTGGATGCCGGCGCGTGCGGCCTGAAGATCCACGAGGATTGGGGCGCGTACCCCGAGGTCGTGGACGCGGTGCTCGGCATCGCCGATGCGCACGACGTGTCGGTGTGCCTGCACACCGACGGGCTGAACGAGTCGTGTGAGCTCGACGACACCGTCGCCGCGATCGCCGGCCGCACCGTCCACGCCTACCACGTCGAGGGCGTGGGCGGCGGCCACGTGCCCGACCTGATCGGCATCGTGCGCGAGCCGAACGTGATCTGCTCGTCGACGACGCCCACGATCCCGTACGGCGCGGCGACGGCCGCGGAGCATCTCGAGATGATCCTGGCCGTCCACGGCGGGTCGGCCGCCGTGCCGGAGGACGTCGAGGCTGCTCTCGAGCGGGTCCATCCGGCGACGATGGCGGCCGAGGGTCCGCTGCACGAGCTCGGCGCCATCCAGATCGTGAACAGCGACTCGCAGGGGATGGGCCGCATCGGGGAGACGGTGCGCCGCACGTTCCAGCTCGCGCATGCGATGAAGCGATGGCGCACGACCGAGGCGGGTGGCGGCTGGCCGGAGGCGCCGGTCGTGCGGCGCTCGGCTTCATCCCCCGACACGCCCGACGCCGAGCGCGAGGACAACGAGCGCGTTCTTCGCTACCTCGCGAAGGTGACCGTCGAGCCCGCGATCGTGCACGCCGTGACGACAGAGGTCGGCAGCCTCGCGCCCGGCCGTCTGGCCGACATCGCGCTGTGGCGCCCCGAGCGCTTCGGCGTGCGGCCGGAGCTCGTCCTCAAGGCGGGGGCGTTCGCATGGGGGGCGCTCGGTCAGGGGAACGCGAGCGTCGAGGGGGCGCAGCCCGTGCGCCAGGGGCCGCATTGGGGCGCGACGGGCCGGGCCGGCGCGTCGATCTCGACGACGTTCGTCTCGCGCGCCGCGCTCGAGGCCGGGATCCGCGAGCGTCTCGGCAGCCACCGACGGTTCGTGGCCGTCCGGGACACGCGGGGGATCACGCGAGCGTCGCTCGTCGCGAACCGGGCGGCGCCGCCGATCACCGTGCATCCCTCGGATGGGCGGGTGGTCCTCGAGGGGCGGATCCTGGCCGCCGACCCGGTGGCCGAGGTCCCGCTCTCGCGCCGGTACCTCCTCGCGTAGCCTGGCTCAGCGATCCAGTTCGCGGAGGACCTCCTCGGTATGCTCGCCGAGTCCGGGGGGCGGGCGCCGCACGCGTGGGAGCTCGCCGTCGAGGCGGATCGGGTCGGCGACCAGACGCAGCGCTCCGCGCTCGGGGTCGTCGACCTCCTGAACCATCTGCGCGCCCTCGGGTGTGGCGAACACCTCGTCCATCCGCAGGACCGGCGAGCACGGGACGCCCACGGCCTCGAGGGCGGCGAGCCACTCGCCGGCCGGCCGCCGGTGGAACGCGTCGGCGAGGAGCGGGAGCAGCTCCTCCCGGTGGCGGACGCGAGCCTCGTTCGTCGCGAAGCGCTCGTCGGCGGCCAGGTCCGGTCGCCCCAGCACCTCGCAGGTCCGCTCGAACATCCGGTCGTTGCCGGCGGCCAGGATGAACGGCCGGTCGGCCGCCTCGAAGAGCTGGTACGGCACGATGTTCGGGTGCTGGTTCCCGAGCGGACCCGGCACGACGCCGCCGAGCAGGTAGTTTGCGGCCTGGTTGACCATGGCGGCCAGGCTCGTCTCGTAGAGCGAGACGACGATCCGCCGGCCGCGGCCCGTCGCGTGACGTTCGAGCAGAGCCGCGAGGATCCCGTTCGCCGCGTACAGGCCGCACACGACGTCGAGGAGCGCGACGCCGACTTTCGTCGGCTCGCCGCCCGGCTGACCCGTGAAGCTCATGAGGCCCGAGAGCGCCTGGACGATGATGTCGTAGCCGGGACGCGAGGCGGCCTCGCCCTCGTCGCCGAACGCGACGAGCGAGCACGTGACCAGGTCGGGGCGCTCGGCCGCGAGCGTGTCGTGGTCCAGGCCGAATCGGCCCATGAGGCCGGGCCGGAAGTTCTCGACCACGACGTCGGCCGAGAGCGCGAGCCGGCGAGCCGCCGTGGCACCCTCAGGCGTCAGCAGGTCCAGCGCGACCGAGCGCTTGTTGCGGTTGAGCGCCAGGAAGTACGCGGCGTCCCGCCCGACGAACGGCGGACCCCAGCCTCGGGTGTCGTCGCCCGAGCCGGGCCGCTCGACCTTGATCACGTCCGCACCGAGGTCGGCGAGGAGCATCGTCGCGAGCGGCCCCGCGAGGACCCGGGAGAAATCGGCCACGCGGACGCCCTCGAGCGGCAGGTGCTCGGTCGGTTCGGCGTCTGGCACCGGTTCTCCTCGCGGCGACGGGCGTGCGGCGCGTGATGCGTTCGGAGCGCGAAAAGCGGCGCCGCCGGAACCCGAAGGTCCCAGCGGCGCCACCACGTTTATACGCCTTGCCGTGCCAGGCCGTCAAATCGGGTCGATTGCGCGCGCCCGGGATCCGACGGGCTGGCGTGGAGCCCCCGATTGGGCGAGGATACGGACATGAACCAGGAGAGCCTGGAGCGCGCGAACGCCTTCCTGGCCGCGATCGCCGCCCGCGTCCAGCCGGGAGAGCTGCTCGAGACGACGCCGACCCAGCTCGGTCGGGACATCGGCGTCGAGGAGCCGCTTGCGGCCGCGCGCGCGGTCCGAGCGCTGCTCGCGCGCCGGCGCCTGGAGGCCGAGGGCGGCCGCTACCGGCTCCTCGACGCCTCGCCGATCCAGCCCGGAGAGAAGGAGCAGGTGCCGCGTCCGCGCCGGACGAAGGGGAAGTCGACCCGTCGCGGGGCGCGCGCGGCGGCCGGTCCCGGCCGCCCGACCTACTCCGAGGTCGGTCGCGAGGCGATCGACCGGCTCGTCGAGCTCGGCAAGGAGGTCTCGGCGCTCCGGGCCGGCCTGCGCACGGCGCGTGACGAGGCGCGCGAGGCCCGCGAGTCGCGCGACGACGCGGAGCGTCGGGCGCGCACGCTCGGCGAGCGGGTCCGAGAGCTCGAGGGTCGGGCCGAGATGGCCGAGTCCAACCTGCGGACCCTCCTCGCGGCCGCGAAGAGCGCCGGCCGCGACCACGTGGGCGATACCGAGATGGAGGCGATCCTCGGCGTCCTGAAGGGCGGCGAGGAAGAGGGCGAAGAGGGCGGCGGCAGCGCCGCGGCTCCCGCCGGGTCCTAGCGCTCGAGCGGCGGGGGAGCCGGGGCGCTCTCGACCCCTGCCTCGCGCGACATCAGGTGGCAAGCGGCGAAGTGTCCCGCCCGCAGCTCCTGCAGCCCGAGGTCCTGTTTCTGGCACGCGGGGAGCACGCCGGCAGCCTCCGCGGCCCCGGAGGCGACCTCCGGGCACCGAGGGTTGAACCGGCAGCCCGGGGGGATGCTGGTCGGGTCCGGTGGCTCGCCCGCGAGGAACGGGCGGTCGATGCCCCCGGCTTCGGGGACGACCTTGAGCAACGCCCTCGTGTACGGGTGGATCGGGTTCGTGAGCACGCTCTCGGCGGGCCCGATCTCGACGATGCGCCCGAGGTACATCACGGCGACGCGGTCGGCGATCGTCCACGCGAGCCCGAGGTCGTGCGTCACGACGAGCATCGCGATATTCAGCTCGTTCCGCAGCCCGAGCAGGAGTTTGAGGATCTCGCCGCGCACCGAGGCATCCAGGCTCGAGACCGGCTCGTCGGCGACGATGATCTCGGGATCCAGCACGAGCGCGCCGGCGATGACGACGCGCTGGCGCTGCCCGCCCGAGAGCTCGTGCGGGTAGTTCAGGTAGAAGCGCTCGGGCGGCCGCAGGCCGGCGGCCGAGAGCGCTCGGGCGACGAGTTGCTCCTCGGACTCGCCCCCCGAGCCCCGCGTGATCGAGTGGACGCGCAAGCCCTCCGCGATTGACTCGTAGATCGTCTGTCTGGGGTTGAGGGCCGCGGTCGGGTCCTGGAACACCATCTGCACGCGCCGTCGGTACTCGCGTAGCATCCTCGTGCCGCGTCCGAGGGGCTTGCCCTCGAAGAAGATGTCGCCGGACCGCGGGCGCTCGAGGCCCATGATCGTCCGCGCGAGCGTCGTCTTCCCGCAGCCGGACTCGCCGGCGAGCGCGAGGACCTCGCCCGGGTACAGCTCCAGGTTCACGCCGTCGACCGCCCTCGCGTCGGCGGGTTTCGCGCCTCGCAGGCCCTGCCAGAGGCCCACCCGGCCGGCGAACCGGACGTGGAGGTCGCGCACGGCCAGGACGGGCTCGCGGGCGTTGGGGAGTGGCGACGAGACCGCCGGCATCGTCTCGCTCATGGCGCCACCGGTGTGCGCTCGCCGCGCGGCACGAGCAGGCACGCCGCCCTGCGGCCGTCGCCGGCCGGGTACAGCTCGGGTTCGACCGTCGGACACTCGTCGAACGCGAGCGGGCAGCGCGGGTGGAAGGAGCAGCCCTCCGGAACGCCGCCCGGGAAGGGCGGGTCGCCCGGCAGGCCAGAGGGCGCCATCCGGAACCGCCGGTCACCGATCTGCGGGAACGCGCCCGACAGCGCCGTGGTGTATGGGTGCTTCGCGTCCCGGAAGACCTCCACCGAGGGTCCCTCCTCGACGATCTTGCCCGCGTACATGATCGCGAGCCGATCGCACACCTCGACGAGGACGGACAGGTCGTGCGTGATGAACAGCATCGCGAGGCCGAGCTCGCGCTGGAGCTCCTTGAGCAGCTTGAGGACCTGCGCCTGCACCATGACGTCGAGCGCGGTCGTCGGCTCGTCGGCGATCACGACGTCGGGCTGGCAGGCGAGCGCCATCGCGATCATCACCCGCTGCTTCTGCCCGCCCGAGAGCTCGTGCGGGTAGTCGCGGAGCCGGCGTGGGGGCAGGCCCACCTGCTCGAGCAGCGCGCCCGCGCGCACCTGCGCTCCCTTCTCGTCGGCCTGCCCGTGGATCGTGATGGTCTCGGCGATCTGATTCCCGATGCGCTGCACCGGGTTCAGCGCGTGCATCGCCCCCTGGAAGATGACCGACATCCCAGACCAGCGCACGGCGCGCAGGCGTCCGGGCTTCATCGCCGTCACGTCCTCGCCGTCCAGCAGGATCTGGCCGGTGACCTTCGTCTTCGGCGGGACGAGGCGCAGGATCGCGTTCACGATCGTGGACTTGCCGCAGCCGGACTCGCCGGCCAGCCCGAGGACCTCGCCCTTGTCGACGGCCAGGTCCACACCGCGAACGGCGGGCACGGGGCCGGCCTGCGTGTAGTACGTCACCGTCAGGTCGCGGACAGACAGGACGCTCATCGGCTCAGCGCTCCCGCAGCTTCGGGTTGAGGATCTCGTCGAGGGCGAATCCGACCATCGTGAAGGCGAGCACCACGAACACGATTGCGAGCCCCGGGGGGAGCAGCCACCACCACTTACCGGTCGTCGCCGCGCCGCTGCTGAATGCGAATTCGAGGATGGTCCCCCACGACACGGCGAGCGGGTCGCCGAGGCCGAGGAACGAAAGGGTTGTCTCCGAAAGGATCGCGATCGCAACCGTGAGGATCGTGTTCGCGAAGATCAGGGGTCCGACGTTCGGCAGGATGTGATGGCTGATGAGGTGCCAATTGCTCGCGCCGAGCGCGCGAGACCGTTCGACGTAAGGTCTCGTCTTCACCGAGAGCGCCTGGGCGCGCACGATCCTGGCGGTCCCGGGCCACGACGTGATGCCGATCACGAGGATGATGATCGAGAGCGACCGGCCGAGCAGCGACGCGAGGACGATGGCCAGGGCAAGCCAGGGAAGCACGAGGAACCAATCGGTGACGCGCATCAGCCCTGTCTCGAGCCAGCCGCCGTAGTAGCCGGCGAAGATGCCGATGAGGGCGCCGATGGACATCGAGATGAGGGTGGCGGCCAGCCCCACGGTGAGCGAGATCCGAGATCCGAACACGGTCATCGTGTAGATCGAGCGTCCGAGGTTGTCGGTGCCGAACCAGAACTCGGCGCTCGGAGGCTCGTAGGCGTCGCCGGTCGTCGGAGACGTGGGGTCCATGGTGGTCCGGTCGGCGATGAGTGGTGCGAAGACGGCCACGAGGATGAAGAACACCAGGATCGCGAGCCCGATCATCCCCATCGTGCTCTTCCGGTAGGTCCTCGCGGTCCTCTGGAACGCGCGCTTGCGGCGAGCCCAGACGATGCGACGAGGGCTCAGCAGCACCTCGTGGGGGACACGGACGTCCTCATCCGGCGGCGGCGTCGGTGCCTCGGCGGGTGGTCCGATCGTCCCAGGTCGCATCAGGCAGCCCTCACTCGGGGGTCGAGGTACATGTACGTGATGTCGGCGATGAGGTTCGCGATGATCACCGCGGCCGAGAAGATGAGGAAGAGAGCCTGGAGCAGGGCGAAGTCCTTCGCCTCGATCGCCTGGACCGTGAGCCACCCGAGACCGGGCCACGAGAAGACGTACTCGATCGTGATGGCCCCCCCGAAGACGAACCCGAGCGAGAGCATCGTGAGCGTCCATGTCGGGAGCAGGGCGTTCGGCACGACGTGTCGCCACAGGACCTGCTTCTCGCGGACACCCTTCGCTCGGGCGGTGGTCACGAAGTCATCGGCCATGACGTCGGTGAGCGAGTTCCGCATGATGATCGCGTACTCACCGAGGTATGCGACGGTGAGGACGAAGAACGGCATCACCATGTGGTTCAGGACGTCCGCGGCGTGCGCGAAACCCGTGAGGTCGGCGCCCGGCGTCTCGTACCCACCCGTCGGGAAGATCGAGGGGAATGGCCCGACGCCGCCGCCGAACGCCATCAGGACGAGGATGCCGAACCAGAACTCGGGCATGGCGTACACGAACAACGTGAACGTGAGCGAGCCGTAGTCGGCGACTGTCCCTCGTCGCCAGCCCCCCCAGATGCCGATGAAGAGCCCCAGGACGATCGACGCGATCGTCGACGTGCCCACGAGGAGCACGGTTGGCCAGATCTTGTCGGCGACCACCTCGTTCACCGGCTTGCCGCGGAGGAAGAAGGACTCCCCGAAGTTCAGCTGCGCCGTGTCGGCCATGTAGATCAGGAACTGCTTCGGAAGGGATTCGTTGAGGCCGAGGTCTTCCCTGACCTGCTCCACGTTCTCGGGGTTGAAGGCGGACGTCCCGCGGAGCAGCAACGCCGCGGGATCGCCCGGCATCACGCGGAACAGGAAGAAGTTGAAGCACAGGACGAACACCAGGGTGAGGAACGCTTGGAGGATCTTGCCGGCGAGGTATCCGCGCGTTCCCACCCTGGTCCGATCCGTCCTTCGACCCTAAGCTTCGTCCTCCGTCGACCTGCGCCGCCGGCCGAGCACGATCGCCGCGGCGATGATGACCACGCCCGCGATGATGCCGATCCACGCGGCCGCGGGGATGCCCCGCGTCTCGGTGGTTCCGGTCCCCGCGCCGACCGGCCTGATCTTCCACCAGACGCTGCTGGGCCCGCCCCAGCTCTCGAGCGGGTCGCCCTTCGGCTGCGGCTGCACCACGAACCCGGTGAACCGGTCGCTTCGCCAGACGGAGAAGACCGGGTCGTACCACATCACCGCGTACGCGGCGTCCTCGTAGTAGATGCGCTGCATCTCGTGCACGATCTCCCAGCGTGCCTCGGGGTCGACCGTCGCACGCTGCTCCGCGTACATCGCGTCGTACTCGGGGTTGCAGTAATACGAGTCGTTGTTGCCGTACGTCTTCCCGTCCGGCGGGCGCTGGTCGCACGTGAACCACGAGAGCGCCGAGTCCGGGTCGGGGTCGGGGATCCAGCCCCAGCTGAAGAGGTCGTAGGTCCCCTCGTTGATGATGTCGCCGAGGCGACCGGACGTCACGACCTCCACGTTGGCTTGGATCCCGATCTCCTCGAGCCATGGCTTCACGAACTGCGAGGCGTCGACCGAGGTTTGCTCGTTCGAGCGCACGTAGTAGCGGAACTCGAGCGGCCGGCCTGGGTCGAGCGATCCCTCCGGCATCTCGCGGACCCCGTCCCCGTCGCTGTCCACGTACCCGTTGTCCTCGAGCAGCTGCGCCGCGGCCTCGAGGTCGAACGGGATGACCTCCTCGCCGGTCGGCTCCCATCGCGCTCCCGCGACCGAGACCGGCGGCACGATCGTGTCGCCGGGCAGGCCGTAGCCGCCGAGCACGCGGTCGGTCAGCGTCTGGCTGTCGATCGCCATCCGGATCGCCCGGCGGACGTTGACGTCGGTGAGGGCGGGGTGCCCGTCGCCGTGCGGCGTGAAGATGTCGTCCGCCTCCTGGTAGGCGGAACCCGTGTTGAAGCCGATCTCGGAGAACGAGGGGATCGTGCCGGCCATCGTCTCGATGTTCGGCTCCGTCGCCATGCTGTCGAAGATGTTCGCCGAGGTGAAGTAGGCGAAGTCGACCTCGCCGGCCTTCACCCCTTCGGCCAGCGCGTCCTCGTTCTTGTAGATCCGGTAGATCAGCTCGTCGACCGCGGGCTCGGGGCCCACCCAGTACGGGTTCTTCTCCATGACGACGAACTCGCCGACCTCGTATTCCGTGATGACGAACGGGCCGCTGCCGACGTTCGGCACGTTCTCGAACTGCTTCGGCTTCTCGAGGGTCTCGAAGACGTGCTTGGGCAGGATGTAGTCGTACATGTAGGCGACCTTGCCCGAATACAGGCCGGTCGGCTCCCTCGTCGTGAAGCTGATCGTGTTCGCCTCGTTGTCGAACGAGACCTCGCCGTCGATCAGCGTCAGGTAGTTCTGCGGCAGGTACGCGTGGTTGCCCTTGTAGAGGTTGAGCGTGTACGCGACGTCCTCCGCCGTCAGCGGTTGCCCGTCGGACCACATGATGCCGTCCTTGAGGTGGTACGTGTACGACATCGCGTCGTCGCTCATCTCGACCTCGGTGACCAGGCCCGAGCCCGGATCATCGACGTCCTTGTCCACGCCCAGGTTCTCGTCCCAGTCGATCAACAGGTGGTACGTCGCCGTCCAGAAGTAGAAGTCGACGGCGAGGTAGCCGCTCATGGGGTTGAGCGAGCTCGGCTCGCCCGTGCTGCCCCACGTGAACGTCACCTTCTCTTCCGTCCCGCCGGTCGCGCCGGTCGCGCCGGTCTCCTCCTGCGCGAGCGCCACCTGGACGAAGCCGGCGGTCGCGATCGCGGCCCCGACGACGAACGCCAAGACCATCCGCCACGTGGATCGCATCGAGCGCCTCCTTACTCGCGGGGGATCCCCGCCCGATTATGTCCTACGCATATGGGCCTCGCGGAGGGTGGGTGACCGAGGGTCACATCACGCGACGCGGGCCCGTCCCGGCGAGCGGAGCCCGTCGGTTGACCGAGGTATAGCACGGGGGCTCGTTCAACCGCATCCTCCGCGACCCGGGTCCCGGCGTCGGGTGTCAGGGTGCCGTCTCCTGTGGGGTCCACCGGACGGGGAGGGGCTTCTCGCGGAGCTCTCGGACGAACTCCACGCATTCCTGCACGGCGGCGTCGAGCAGGATCCTGCCCTTGTCGGCCGTGGCCTTGGTCGCCGCGCCGTGGACCCCGGTGTGCGAAAGCGCGTTCCACCAGGGCATGATCTTCAGCGGGCCGTCGGACCAGTCCATCCAGGCGTGCTTGCCCTCCGGATAGCTGTTCTCGTCCACCGCCTTGTCCATGAAGACGGCGTCGGGGTCCATCGCGAGGTAGATCGACGTCTCGAGCTCGCAGGCGTGGCCCATGCCCCCGATCTCGGAGTCGCGGACCTCGTCGATCGTGCGCTGCGCGTCGGCGCCGGTGAGGTAGAAGGCGGCGGCGCACAGCACGTCGGGATGGTTCAGGCCGACGAGCCGGGACGCCATGTCCAGGAGCGGGATGTTCGACCCGTGACCGTTCAGGTACAGGATCCGCTTGAACCCGTGGTGGGCGAGCGAGCGGCCGACGTCGACGGCGTAGTCGACGAACGTCTTCCACCCGATCGTGATCGCGCCGGGGAAGTCCATGTGGTGCGGCGTGTAGCCGTGGACGAGCGTCGGCAGCAGCACCACTTCGTCGGGCAGCTCTGCGGCGGTGCGTCGGCAGATCTCGGTGGCGATGCGCGAGTCGGCGTCGAGCGGCAGGTGCGGCCCGTGGTCCTCGAGCACGCCGGCGGGGATCAGGCAGACGCGGTCCTCGGCCGCGGCCCTCCGCACTTCGGGCCAGGTCAGGCGTTCGTACAGCAGCGGTGTGGTCCAGGCCATCTCTCCTCCTCGGGTTGCGGGCGTCCGGGGCTCTACAGCACGCCGGACAGGTCGACCTCCTCGTACTCGGTCTCGCACGGGTTCCCGGGCGCGACCCACATCCGGCCCTCACCGAGGTCGGCCACCATCGAGAACATCACGGCCGACGCCTCCTCGCCCTCCTCCGGCTTCGGATGCAGGCAGATCGCCTGGGGCGTCGAGTCGTGATCGCGCAGGATGTCCATCGCCTCCGGCACGGTGGACGGCCGCCGCTCGTCGAGGAGCCGGCGGAGGCGCTCGAGGCGGGCGACGCTCCCCGGGGCGGGCTCGGGGCCGAGCGCGGCCAGGCGCGGGTCGAGGTAGTGGTTCGTGTGGGGCAGGGGCCCGTCGAGCACCGCGACCTGCTCGGCCGTCGTCTCGACGACGAAGGCCTCCCCGGTCGCGAAGGCGTACACGTGCCCGTAGCCGCCGGCACGAGCCGGGTGTCCGGCGCGGGCGAGCGCGTCCTGGCGGTCGATCGCCTCGAGCGCGTGCCGAGAGACGAGCACCCGCGGCACGCCGACCCGGTCGTCCGAGGCCGTGAGCGAGCCGATCCCCTGCGCGCCGCCGTGCCCGTTGACGCCGACCGCCGGGAGGCAGCACACGATCGTCGGGGAGGCGATCGGCACGGGGCGGTCGTCCGGCTCGTCGATCACGACGGCGACGTTTCCCCGATCCCCGGCGAGCCAGTGCTCGTTGTGCGCGAGGATCGTCGTGGTCGGGCCGACGACGGTGAAGCTCGAGCACCGGTCCGTGGGCTGACGCGGCTCGATGGGCGGCGCCTCGAGGTAGCCCTCCTTGCGCTGCAGGAACAGCAGGCCGCCCTCGGGGGCCTCGAGCATCGGCTCCAGCTCCTCGAACGCGTTCACAGCGAACAGCTCGAGCACCGGCACGGTGGCGCCGATCGCCATCGACTTCAGCAGCGTCATGAGCGAGGGGAACCGGGACTCGGACGCCACGAGGTACGGCGTGAGCAGGTCCTGGAGCTGCTGAGACGACACGCCGCGGCGCGCCAGGTAACGGTGGTAGAAGTCGATCGACTCGTTGATGAGGTCGCGGAGCTCCCGGCCGATGTGCTGACCGCGCGTGGCCGCGTCTCCCGTCGCGCGGACGACCCTCAGTGCGCCCACGTGTCGCCCCTTTCCGGCGCGATGGTAGCGCGAGGGGCGAGGCTAGCGCGCCTGTTCGACCGCCCGTTCGGCTGCCCGTTCGACCAGGGCGTCGAACAGCCGTTGCTGGGAGCGATCCTCGGCCGCCGTGTCCTCCGGGTGCCACTGGACGCCGAGGATCCAGCCCTCGCCCTCGCGCTCGATCGCCTCGGGCAGGCCGTCGGCGCTGCGGGCGGTCACGGCGAGCCTCTCGCCGACGCGCTCGACGCCCTGGTGGTGGTGAGACGAGCACGAGAGCACCGCCATCCCTACCGCGGCCGAGAGCCGGCTGCCGGGCTCGACGTCGACGTCGTGGAGCAGCCCGTCGGCGCCGCTCGGCGTGCCGTGGGGCTGGAAACGCGGTTCCTCGGGCAGATGCTGGATCAGCGTGCCGCCGAACGCGACGTTCATGACCTGCATGCCGCGGCAGATGCAGAGCGCCGGCAGGTCTCGGCGGTCCGCCTCGTGGAGCAGGTCGACCTCGAACGCGTCGCGGTCCGGCTCGAGGCCGTAGAGCTGCTCGTGCGGCTCGGCGCCGAACCGCCAGGGCTCGACGTCGCCGCCGCCGACGAGGACCAGGCCGCGGTACCGCTCGAGCAGCTCGGCGGGTGAGCGCGGGTCGCCCGGCAGGATCAGCGTGGGGAGCCCGCCGGCGCGGCGAACGGCGTCGACGTAGTTCTCGGGGACGCCGTACCCGCCGACCTGCCAGTACGTGACGCGGCCCGGTCGCAGGTGGTACGCGACGACGGCGATCTCGGGCGCGGCGGTCATCGCTCGGACCTCATCCGCCGTGCTCCTTCGCGAGCATCGCGAAGCGACGGAAGAGCTCCCGGCCGCGCTCCTCGTGCGCCGCCATGTGGCGCTCGGACTCGGCGCGGAGCTCGTCGGCGGACTTCCCCCAGACCGCCTTCAGGTCGAGCTCGGCGTCGGCGATGCGGATCCACCAGCCGAGCTCGGTCGCGTCGAGCTCCTGGTGGAACTGGATCCCCCACGCCAGCTCGCCGACCCGGTACGCCTGCACGGCGATCCGGTCGCCGGTCGCGAGCATCGTGGCGTCGGGAGGCAACTCGTAGGTGTCCTCGTGCCACTGGAAGACCATGTCGCCGTCCGTGTACCCCGACAGGAGCCGGTCGTCCTTGGCCTCGGCCGTCGGCCGCAGCGGCTCGAAGCCGACCTCCTTGACGGAGGACTTCACGACGGGGCGTCCGAGCGCCCGCGCGAGCAGCTGCGAGCCGAGGCAGATCCCCAGGTACGGCACCCCGCGCTCGACGGCCTCGAGCGTGTAGCCGCGCACCTTGGCCAGGTACGGGAAGCGGTCCGTCTGGTCCACGTTCGCTGTGCCGCCGAAGGTGACGACGGCGGCGACGTCCTCGAGCGGCGGGAGCGCCGACCCGTCGCGGGTCATGTTCGCCGTCCGAACGTCGCACCCTGCCCACGAGAGGGCGCCCGGGGCCACGCCGAAGGTCTCGTACTCGTCGTTGCGGACGAGGAGCACCGGCTTCATGGCGCCCGAGTCTACGGCCGCCCGGCGCCGCGCGGGAGCCGGGTCGAGGCCCGGCGAGGTCGACCGGGAGAGGCGCCGACGGCTAGCGTTGGGGGGACCGGGAGTCGAGCGAGGGGGGAGCGGTGGGCGAGCGGGACGACCTGGACCGGTACCGCGCGAACTTCCAGGGCGAGATCGACGGCGCCGCCCTGTACGAGGCGCTCGCCGAGCTCGAGACGCAGCCCGAGCTGGCCGAGCTCTACCGACGGCTCGAGGCGACCGAGGAGCGGCACGCGGCGCTGTGGGAGGAGAAGCTGCGCGAGCGGGGCGCGGCCGTGCCGCCCCGGGCCCCCAGCCGGCGGACACGCGTGCTGATCTGGCTCGGCAGGCGTTTCGGGGCGCGGTCGCTGCTCTCGACGGTCGCCGGATCGGAGCGGGCCGGGCGCACGATGTACGACGCCCAGCCCGAGGCCCAGGGGACCACCCTGCCGATCGACGAGCGTTCGCACGCCCGCGTGCTCACGGTGCTGTCCGGGAGCACCGACGGCGGGGTCGCGGGCGGGACGCTCGCGCGGGTCGAGGGCCGGCACCGGATGATCGGCGGCAACGCGCTGCGGGCGTCGGTGCTCGGCGCGAACGACGGCTTGGTGTCGAACCTCACGCTCGTGATGGGTGTGGCCGGGGCCGAGTTCTCGGAACGGAGCGTCTTGATCGCGGGGCTCGCGGGACTGCTGGCCGGCGCGTCGTCGATGGCGATCGGCGAGTGGATCTCGGTCCAGAGCTCCCGCGAGCTGTACGAGCGTGAGATGGCGGTCGAGGCCGAGGAGATCGCCGAGATCCCCGAGGAGGAAGAGGAGGAGCTCGCGCTGATCTACCAGGCGAAGGGCCTGCCCGAGGCGCAGGCCCGGGAACTCGCGAGGCACATCATGACCAACGAGGAGGCCGCCCTGCAGACGCTCGCCCGCGAGGAGCTCGGCATCGAGCCCGACGAGCTCGGTGGGTCGCCCTGGACGGCGGCCGGCGCGTCGTTCCTGCTGTTCGCGCTTGGCGCCGTGCTGCCGGTGATCGCCTTCGCGTTCCTCGATGGGGGGGCCGCCGTCGCGCTCAGCCTCGTGCTGAGCGGGCTCGCGCTGTTCGCGCTCGGCGCCGGGATCGCGCTGTTCACCGGACGGGGTGTCCTGTACTCCGGCACCCGTCAGCTGGTCCTCGGGCTCGCCGCCGCCGGGGTCACGTTCGTTATCGGCCGCCGCCTCGGTGTCGCGATCGGCGGGTAGTCGGTCGAGACATCCGTAGAGTGGCATCGAGCACGGGCGCCCCGACCGCGCCCGACCGGCATGACGACAGACGAGCAGCGTTACCGCGTGCTGAACCGGTTCATGCTCCTGTCCCTCGCCACGGCGCTGGCGACGATGGCGATCAAGGGTGTGGCCGCGCTCATCACCGGCTCCGTCGGGCTGCTGTCCGACGCGATGGAGTCCCTGGTGAACCTCACCGCGGCGATCGTGGCGCTGATCGCGCTCCGGGTCGCGGAGCGGCCGGCCGACCACAACCACGACTTCGGGCACGGCAAGGCCGAGTACCTGTCCGCCGGGGTCGAGGGCGGGATGGTGTTCCTCGCCGCCGCCGCGATCGTGTGGACCTCGGTCCTCCGTCTGATGAACCCGGTCCCGCTCGACCGGCCGGCGCTCGGGCTCGCGTTGTCGGCCGTCGCCGGGCTGATGAACCTCGCCGTCGGGATCGCGCTGATCCGCGCAGGCCGCGCCAACCGGTCGGTGGTCCTCGAGGCGGACGGCAGGCACCTGCTGACCGACGTGTGGACAACGGCCGGCGTGCTCGTGGGCGTGACGCTCGTCGCGCTGTTCGACCTGGAGATCCTCGACCCGATCGTCGCGCTGCTCGTCGGCGTGAACATCCTGTGGATGGGGTACAAGCTCCTGCGCCGATCCGTGGTCGGCCTGCTGGATGCCGCGCTGCCCCCCGAGGCCGTGCAACGGGTCCGGGCGGTGACCGAGCGCTACCGAGCGAGTGAACCCGTGGACTTCGACACGATCCGGACGCGAGAGTCGGGCCAGCACCGGTTCGTCTATCTGACCGTGCTCGTCCCGCAGGATTGGACCGTCGCGCGCGTGCACGACCTCTCCGAGCGGATCCAGGCCGACATCGAGCGCGAGCTGCCGGGCGGGATGACGTTCGTCCAGGTGGCCCCGCGGCGCGAGCTCGAACGCGAGGCGGGCGAGTGATCGAGGATCGACCCGCGGATCTCCTGGTCGCGGACCCCTGGCTCTCGGACGCCGCGGACGTGGGCTCGGATCTGGGCGTCGATCCCACGACGGGCCTGACCGCGGCCGAGGCCGCGGCGCGTCTCGAGCGCTTCGGCCCGAACCAGCTCGAGCCGGAGGCCACGGTCCCGGCGTGGCGGAAGCTCCTCACCCAGTTCGCCGACCCCCTCGTGTACCTGCTGCTCGCAGCGGTCGCGATCTCGCTGGTCACCTGGGCGATCGAGGGTGCTCACGGGGTGCCGTTCGAGGCCGTGGTGATCGCCGCGATCTTGATCGCGAACGCCGTCCTCGGCTACGTGCAGGAGGCGAGGGCCGAGGAGGCCGTCGCCGCGCTCCAGCGCATGGCGGCGCCGATGTCCGGCGTCCTGCGCGACGGCGAGGCGCGCCGTGTGCCGACGAGCGAGGTCGTGCCGGGGGACGTGCTTCTGCTGGCCGAGGGTGACGCCGTCGGCGCGGACGGCCGGCTGCTCGAGGCCGCCTCGCTCACCGTCGCCGAGGCGTCGCTCACCGGCGAGAGCGAGCCGGTGGTGAAGGACGCCGCGACGCTGTCCGGGGCCGTCGCCCTCGGCGACCGGGTGAACATGGTCTTCAGCGGCACGGCCGTCACGCGCGGGCGCGGACGCGCGGTGGTGACGGGCACCGGCATGTCGACCGAGATGGGCCGCATCGCGCGCCTCCTCGGCGAGACCGAGGAGGAGCGCACCCCGCTGCAGCGGGAGATCGATCACGTCGGACGGACGCTCGGCATCGCCGTCCTGATCGTCGCGGCGATCGTCGTGGCCGCGATCCTGTTCACGTCGCCGATCGATGAGGTCGCCGACGTCGTCGACGTGCTGATCGTGGGTGTCTCGCTCGCGGTCGCGGCCGTCCCCGAGGGGCTGCCGGCGGTGCTCTCGGTCGTGCTCGCGCTCGGCGTGCAGCGGATGGCGCGGAAGAACGCGATCGTGAAGCAGCTCTCGTCGGTCGAGACGCTCGGCTCGGCCACGGTGATCTGCTCGGACAAGACCGGCACGCTCACGCGGAACGAGATGACGATCCTCCGCGTCCTGACTCGCTCGGGCGAGGTGGAGGTCACGGGCGTCGGGTACGCGGTCGATGGCGAGTTCGTCCGGCACGACCGCTCGCTCGACGCGGGCCCGCTGCTCGAGGAGGTCCGCGCGGTCGTGTCCCTCGGCGCCCTGGCGAACGACGCGTCGATCCGCGAGGAGGACGGCGAGTGGGTCATCCAGGGCGACCCGACGGAGGCGGCGTTCCTGATCGCCGAGCGCAAGGCCGGATTCGTCCAGGGGCTCCAGGACCGGTTCCGGCGCGTCGGCGAGGTGCCCTTCACCTCCGAGCGCAAGCTGATGAGCACGCTGGAGGTCGACGCCGAGCGCGACGACCGGGTGGTGGTGGCGACGAAGGGCGCGCCCGACGTGCTCCTCGAACGCTGCACGCACGAGCAGGTGGGCGACGAACCTCGGCCCCTCGACGAGGATCGCCGCGCCGAGATCCTCGCGACCGTGGACGCGCTCGCCGGACAGGCGTTCCGGACGCTCGGTACGGCGTACCGCCCGCTGACCGAGGGGCTCCCCGACGAGCCCGAGGAGATCGGCGAGGACCTCGAGCAGGACCTGGTCTTCGCCGGCGTCGTGGGGATCATCGACCCGCCCCGGTCCGAGGCGAAGGTGGCGATCGGCGAGGCCCGGCGAGCGGGGGTCCGCGTGGTGATGATCACCGGCGACCACCCGCGTACGGCGGCGCGGATCGCCGAGGAGCTCGACATGGTCGAGACCGACGCCCGCACGGTGACCGGCCTCGAGATCGAGGAACTGGAGGACGACGTCTTCCGCCAGGCCGTGCGCGAGGCGTCCGTCTACGCGCGGGTTGCGCCGGAGCACAAGCTGCGGATCGTGGACGCCCTCCAAGCGGACGGGCACGTGGTCGCGATGACCGGCGACGGCGTGAACGACGCGCCGGCGCTGAAGCGGGCCGACATCGGCGTCGCGATGGGCATCACCGGGACCGACGTGGCGAAGGAGGCGGCGAACATGATCCTCGCCGACGACAACTTCGCCACGATCGTGGCGGCCGTCCGCGAGGGCCGCGGGATCTTCTCGAACATCCGCAAGTTCCTGCGGTACCTGCTGTCCTCGAACGCCGGCGAGGTGCTCACGATGTTCTTCGGCGTGCTGGGCGCCGGGATGATCGGGCTCGACCAGGCCGGCGGCGCCGCGGCGGTCCCGCTGCTCGCGACGCAGATCCTGTGGATCAACCTGCTCACCGACGCGGCACCCGCGCTCGCGATGGGGGTCGATCCGCCGCCCGACGACGTGATGGAGCGCGCCCCCCGCCGGCTCACCGACCGCGTCATCGACGCGCCGATGCAGGCCGGCATCGTGTTCGTCGGGATCGTGATGGCCGCCGCGACGCTGTTCACGCTCGACCTCGGTCTTCCCGGCGGGCTGGTCGAGGGCACGGCCTCGCTGACCGAGGCCCGCACGATGGCCTTCACGACGTTGGTACTCGCACAGCTGTTCAACTGCTTCAACGCCCGCTCGGAGCGGGTCAGCGCGTTCCACAACCTGTTCACGAACCCGCTGCTCTGGGGCGCGATCGCCCTGTCGCTGCTCCTGCAGGTGGCGGTGATCTACCTGCCGTTCCTCAACCGGCCGTTCGGCACGACGCCGCTCGACGGCGTGGAGTGGCTGGTCTGCACCGGGATGGCGAGCACGGTGCTGTGGGCGAACGAGTTGCGCAAGCTGGTCGCGGGGTGGGTGCGCCCCGCGGCCTCCGGCGGACCGGCACTCGGTCCGAAGGAGAGATAGCGTCGGACGGAGACGGGGTTGGGGGAAGGGAAGGAGGAGGACATGCTCGGTTGGGTCGGCGACATCGAGCGACTGACGCTCGACAACGACACGTTCCGCACGGTGGTCTTCACCGGGGAGCACACGCAGCTGACGGTGATGCGGCTGGCCCCCGGGGAGGACATCGGCCTCGAATCGCATCCGCACCTGGATCAGTTCCTGCGGATCGAGCAGGGGAAGGGCCGCGTCGAGTTCGGCACGAGCAAGGACCGGATCGAGGAGACCCACGAGGTCGAGGACGACTGGGCGTTCATCGTCCCCGCCGGCGTGTGGCACAACGTGGTCAACACGGGGGACGAGGAGCTGAAGCTGTACTCGCTGTACTCGCCTCCGCAACACGCCGACGGGACGGTGCACCGGACGAAGGGGGAGGCCGAGGAGGCCGAGCAGGGCGAGCACTGACCCGCCTCGCCGTTCCCCCTTCGCTCCTATCATCGGGTCGTGGAGGCCTGGCGCTCGACGCTCCGCGGCGATCCGTTGCCCTGGCTCCTCGACCGCGAGGCGCCGGCGGTCCGCCATCTCGCCCTGCGACGGTTGCTCGACGAGCCTGAGGACGCGCCGAGCGTGCGTCGGGCCCGCGCCGCCGCGATGCGCACGCACCCGATCTCCTCGATCCTCGAGGCCCAGCATCCGGATGGCTGGTGGGTCAAGCCCGGCCATGGTTACTCGCCGAAGTACACGAGCACCGTGTGGAGCCTCATCTTCCTGGACCAGCTCGGCGCGGACGGCCGCGATCGTCGGGTCGCCCGCGCGTGCGCGTACGTCCTCGAGCACGTGCAGGCGCCGAACGGCGGGCTCTCCTGCTCCGGTCGCGCCGACGAGCGGCGACCGCCGCCGAGCTCGGGGGTGATCCACTGCCTGAACGGCAACCTGCTGCGCGCGCTGATCGGATCCGGGCACCTGGACGACCCCCGGGTGCGACGCGCGATCGACTGGCAGGCGAGGTCGATCACCGGCGAGGGCTTCGACGCGTATCACCACTCGGGGACGAGCGGTCCCGGGTTCGCGTGCGCCGCGAACGAGCATCTGCCCTGCGGATGGGGGGCGATCAAAGCGCTCGGCGCGCTCGCCCGGATCCCTCCCCGGCGCCGAGCGCCGCACGTCCGTCGCGCCGTCGCCGCCGGCGCCTGGTTCCTCCTATCCCGCGATCCGGCCGTCGCCGACTACCCGATGGGCTGGGGCAACACGCGACCGAGCGCCTCCTGGTTCAAGCTCGGGTTCCCCTCAGGCTACGTCGCCGACGTCCTGCAGAACCTCGAGGTGCTGTGCGAGCTCGGGCACGCACGCGACCCTCGCCTGTCGAACGCCCTCGACCTGGTGCTGTCGAAGCAGCGCGAGGACGGCACCTGGCGGAACGAGTACGCCTACAACGGCAAGACTTGGGGCGACATCGAGCGGCAGGGCCAGCCGAGCCGCTGGGTGACGCTCCGAGCGTGCGCCGTGCTGAAGCAGACGCTCGGCTGAGCGCCTGCTTCAGCGTGGTTCAGGCCTGGACCTGGTGCCCGCAGCTCGGACAGAAGCGGGCGTCGGCCTCGAGCTGGTGCCCGCAGTTCGCACAGAAGTGCGGGTGCTCGGCCTCGTCTCCCGACGGAGCGGGGGCGGGCGCCGGCGGGACCGCGGCCGGCGACACCGGGGCTTCGAGGGGCGCTGCGACGGGCGGAGCGCTCGCCTGCGGTGGGACCGCGGTCGGCGGCGGCTGGAAGCCGACGGACTTCGCCGCCTCGGCCGACTCGGGTGGCGGAGCGCCGACGGCCTGGAGCGGCTGCGCCTGCGGCACCTGCGCCGGCGGGACCTCGGCCACGGTCGGCTGCGGGGCACCGGCTCCCTTGCGCCGCGACAGCATGAACAGCAGCCCGCCGATCACCAGGACGGCGGCCACGACCCCGACGACGGCCACGACCGGGAAGCCGCCCTCGTCCGCGGCACCTTCCTCGGGCGGCGTGGACGGGGTGGCAGGCGGCTGGTCTTGCGCGAGCTTCGTCGCCTCGACCTTCAGCTCCTGGGCCTGCTCGTGCGTCGGCGAGAGGGCGAGAACCTCGTCGAACCCCTCGACGGCGGTCCGGTAGTCGCCCTGGAAGTAGGCGTCCAGCGCCGCCCGGTACGCCTCGTCCACTTGGCCGAGCTCGTTCGTGACGCCGTTCTGCGCGGTCATCTCGGTCACGATCGAGGCAGGGGTGATGAAGTTGAAGGCCTCGGTCTCGCCGGTGATGCCGAAGGAGTTCACGCCGACGACCTCGCCGTTCAGGTTGACGGTCGGACCGCCGCTCATGCCGCCGGACATCGCGGCGCTGATCTCGTAGACGGGCAGGAGGCCACCCTCGCGCGTCTTCTCCGCGTTGATCTGGCCCTCCTTGAACGTCGGCTCGTAGGACGCGTCGGTCACCGCGTCGGTCGAGCCCGGATAGCCGACCGAGAGCACCGGCGTACCGATCGAGATGCTGCTCGACGGCGCGACGAGCAGCGACGGCAGGTCGTTCGCCTCGATCTTCAGGAGCGCGCCGTCCCCCTCGCTCCATGCCGTGTAGTCGACGACCCGCGCGGGGAAGGCCTCGCCGGTCTTGAGCCCGCCGGCCGCCACCCCGCGCTGCACGTAGACCTCGAGGTCGGGATCGGAGCCCTTCTCCTCACCCTCGACCCCCCACATCAGATGGGCCTCGTCGAGCCAGTACCCGAAGTCGCGGCGGAAGATGAAACCCTGGTCGACGAGCCACTGCACGGCGAGCTGGAGCGCGGTGTCGCGCGCGCCCTCCTCGCCCGCGTCCACGCAGTGACCCGCGGTGACGACGTACCCCGAGGGGTTCACCACGAAGCCCGTGCATCGCGTCCCCCACTCGAAGGCGTAGCCCTCGTTCACGTAGCCGTCGAAGTAGATCAGCTCGGAGGCCTTCGGCACCTTGACCCACGCCCGCCAGGACTGCTCGATGTACACGACGGCCGGCGAGACGATGGCGGCTGCCTTCTCCTCCGGCGTGCCCGTCGTGACGGGTGCTGGACTCGTCGTCTGGGCTCCGGCACCGGGCATCGCGAGCAGGAGCGCGACGCCGGCGAGGATCGGAAGGAGAGATCGGTGCGGGCGGCGGGACATGGGAACCCCTTTCGTTGGACCTCGAGCCGACTCTATGCCTAGGGAACCTCGCTTTCGCGGATCCGACCCCAGGCGAGCGGGGCATGTTGGACGGGACCTTGGGACGTCGCCGCTTCGGGGGATGCGTTCGCGCGCCGATTGGTAGATTGCTCCCTCCATGGAGCTGCCGCCCGAGCTCGCCAACCGACCGCCCCGGTCCGCCGATCACGAGCCGACCGCGAGCCTCACGCTCGAGGCCTACGTCCGCCTGAAGGCGGAGCTCGAGGAGCTGAAGACCGAGGGCCGGACCCACGTCGCCGAGCGCATCAAGGCCGCTCGCGAGCACGGGGACATCCGCGAGAACGCCGAGTACGACGCGGCGAAGAACGAGCAGGGGCTGATGGAGTCGCGGATCCGCAACCTCGAACGGATGCTGCGCGACCCCGACATCATCGAGACGCCGCCCGCCTCCGACGTCGTGACGGCGGGGATGCTCGTCACGCTCCGGCCGCTCGACGAGGATGACCCCGAGGACGAGACGTACCTGCTGGCAGAGCACGCCGAGGAGCGCGCGCCCGGCGTCCGAACCATCACCACGACGTCGCCGCTCGGGAGCGCGATCGTGGGCAGGGCGCTCGACGACGAGATCGCGTACGAGGCGCCCGGCGGGATCTTCCACTACCTGATCGTGGGGATCGAGCCGCGCGACTGACACCACGGTCGCTCCGGGCCGTGCGGGAGTAGCCTGCACCTCGGATGACCGCACCACGCGAGGACCGCCGAGGCGACGCCGCCAGGGAGATCCCCCGGCCCCGGGACATGCCGCCGCCCCGGGAAGCGGACGGCGCCGCGGCGCCGGCGATGCGTCGGATCTTCGACTGGCCGTACCGGGCCATCCTCGCGGGCGTCGTCGCGCTCCGCCTCTCACCGATGCAGCTCACGTTCCTCGGGCTGGCGACGAACGTGGTGATCGGATGGCTCCTCGTCGAGAGACACGCGTTCCTCGCGGGCCTCCTGCTGATCCCCGCGGGGCTGTTCGACGTCCTCGACGGCGCGGTCGCGCGGCTGCGGGGGACGGAGAGCAGGTTCGGAGCGTTCACCGACGCCGTGCTCGACCGAGTGTCCGACATGATCCTGTTCGGCTGCACGTTCTGGATGCTCTCGGGCCAGGGGCAGGAGCTCGAGGCGGCGCTCGCGCTCGCGACCCTGGTGATCTCGCTCACGGTGAGCCACATCCGGGCCGAGGCCGAGGCCGTCGGCGTCTCGCTCTCGGAGGGGCTGTTCCAGCGGCTCGAACGCTACCTGGCGATGATGATCGGCCTCATGGTCCCCGCTATGCTCCTGCCGATGCTGATCCTGCTGACGGCGCTCGGAGGCTTCACGATGCTGCAGCGAGGATGGAGTGCGCTCGCGCGGGTGCCGGCGGAGGTCTGATGGACGACGGGTACGTGCGGATCGCCTCGGTCGCCGAGCTGCCCGACGGCGAGATGCGCGCGTACGATCTGGCGACCGGTCGGGTGGCGCTCGCCCACGTCGAGAACGAGCTGTTCGCGTTCGGTGACGAATGCACGCACGAAGGGTGCTCGCTCGCCGAGGGCGAGCTGGGTGAGCAGGAAGAGACGGTGGTCTGCCCCTGCCACGGCAGCGAGTTCGACCTGCGCAGCGGCGAGCCCGTCGTCGGCCCGGCCGAGGACCCGGTGCCGGTGTTCGCGATCCGCGTCGTCGAGGACTGGATCGAGGTCGGCCCCCCGTCCGAGGCCTGAGCGTCGACGACGAACCCGAGCCCGTCGTGGCGCCGGGACCGACGAGCGGATACGCTTCGGCGCCATCCGTACGCACCCGGAGGAGGCCCCCGATGGCCGACCGCACCCGCTTCGATCTGCAGGACGACGATCTGCCGACCGCGTGGCTGAACATCATGCCGGACCTGGCGGGCGTGGCGCAGCCGCTCCCTCCGCTGCACCCCGGCACGCTGCAGCCGATCACACCGGATCTGTTGGCGCCGCTATTCCCCGAGGCGCTCATCCTCCAAGAGGTGTCGACCGAGCCGTGGATCGACATCCCGGGTCCCGTGCTCGACGTCTACCGCCTGTGGCGCCCGACGCCCCTGTACCGCGCGACGCGCCTCGAGGCCGCCCTGCAGGCGCCGGCGCACATCTACTTCAAGCACGAGGGGACGTCGCCGGCCGGGTCCCACAAGCCGAACACGGCGATCGCGCAGGCCTACTACAACAAGGAGGCTGGCGTGCGGCGGCTGTCGACCGAGACCGGTGCGGGGCAGTGGGGCTCGGCGCTGTCGATGGCGTGCGAGTTCTTCGACCTCGAGTGTCTGGTGTACATGGTGCGCGCGTCGTTCGAGCAGAAGCCGTACCGCCGGATCTTCATGGAGACGTTCGGCGCGACCGTGGTGCCCTCGCCGTCGGACGGGACCGACGCCGGCCGCAAGATCCTGGCCGAGCATCCGGACTCGACCGGGTCGCTCGGCATCGCGATCAGCGAGGCGATCGAGGTCGCCGCGGCGAATCCGGACACGAACTACTCGATCGGCTCGTGCCTGGGCCACGTGCTGCTGCACCAGACGGTGATCGGGCTCGAGGCGCAGAAGCAGATGGAGCAGGCCGGCGAGGCGCCCGACGTCGTCGTCGGCTGCGTGGGAGGCGGGTCGAACTACGCGGGGCTCGCCTACCCGTTCATGGTGGGCAAGCTGCGCGGCGAGACGCCGGACATGCGCTTCCTCGCGACCGAGCCGGCCGCGTGCCCGACGCTCACGAAGGGGCGGTTCGCCTACGACTTCGGCGACACCGCCGGCCTCACGCCGCTTCTACCGATGTACACGCTCGGCCACGGGTTCGTGCCGGCGCCGGTGCACGCCGGCGGGTTGCGGTACCACGGCGACGCGCCGTCACTGTCGCTCCTCGTGAAGGAGGGGTACATGGAGGCGGTCGCGTACACGCAGAACGAGGTGTTCGAGGCCGCTCGGCTGTTCGCGCACACGCAGGGCATCGTGCCGGCGCCCGAGTCCGCGCACGCGATCCGCGGCGCGGTGAACGAGGCGATCGCTGCGCGCGAGGCCGGCGAGGAGCGCGTGATCCTGCTCGGGCTCTCGGGGCACGGGAACTTCGACATGCAGGCGTACGACGACTACCTGAACGACCGCCTGCCCGAGGTCGAGTTCGACGACCAGGACCTGACGCTCAGCCTCACGGAGCTGCCCGAGGTGCCCGTCGGCTGACCGGCTCCGGGTCTCGCGCCTGGCCGAGGGCGACCTCCCGGCGCTGCTGAAGCGGCTCCCTGTCTGGAGCTCCCGCGAGTACGAGCGCAGGCTCCTCGCGCAAGGCCGCGGGTCGATGGCCCAGGCCATCGCGTGGGTCGCCGCCGAGCCCGTCGGTCGCGGCATGGTCCTGTTCCCCGGGCACGAGGAGTACTCGACCTCCGCCGAGCGCGAGCGCTGCGCGGAGGTGCGCGACGTGTTCGTCGTCCCCGAGCGTCGGCGCTCCGGCGTGGCCACCGCGATCATGGCGTGGCTCGAGGACGCCGCGCGCTCGGCCGGGGCGGACCGGATCGGCCTCTCCGTGTCGCTCGACGACGGCGCCGCGCCGGCCCGTGCGCTGTACGAGCGCCTCGGCTACCGGCACGCGCACGGGCCTTACATCTCGAGCGCGACCCTGGACGGCGCCGACGGGCCGATGCCCGTCGGCGGGATCTTCGCCTATCTCGTCAGGGAGCTGTGACTCAGGCGAGCGGGATCACCTTCGAGCGCCTGAGCGTGCGATCCCTCGTGACGAGCGGCACGTCGTGGACGATGCTCGTAGCCCCGATCAGCTCGTCTGCGGGGTCGACGGCGACGTCGAGGCGGGTGCTCGTCCGGGCGATGTCGACCGTGATCGGCCAGACGTGGATGGCGGCCAGGGTTCTCTCGATCTTCCTATCGTCGAGATCCATCTCGATCCGCCCGAGCTGAGACAGCTTGGCGACCTCCCAGAGCACGATCGCGGAGATGGACCAGGGCTGACCTCGCAGCAGCCGACCCTCCGTCGGGGTCAGGTCGCCGACGACCGCGTACAGCAGGATGTGCGTGTCAAGGTTGAGCATCCCAGCGGGCACCGGTCGTGAGGACGTCGCCCGTGATCTTGACCTTGTCCCTCAGGGCGCCGATCAACTCGGCGGACCCCGCGCGGATCGGGATCAGCTTCGCCACGGGCCGACCTCGCTTGGTGATGACGATCCCTTCCTCGTCCACCTCGTCGAGGATGGCCAGGCACTGCTCTTTGAACTTCGCGGCACCGATCTCCTTCATGGTCAGATGATAGGACTAGTCACGTAAGATGTCCAGATTCCACGGGCGTCTCGACGTCTTCGAGCACCGGGAAGACTCCTGGACCTGGGCGTCGTTGATGCCGACGGCGCCGACGTACCCGAGCGCCGAAAGGTCAGCCGCGCGAGTGGGGAGTTGTGACTTCGTCCAGGCGGCGCTCGAGGAACGCGCGCTCGGCGGGCCCGGTCGCGAGCGCCAGCGCTCGGCGGTAGGCCTCGGCCGCCTCGTCGTTCCGCCCGAGGCGCCGGAGCAGGTCGGCGCGCGTCGCGTGGAACAGGTGGTACCCGTCCAGGTCGTCCGCGAGGGCATCGACCAGCGGCGAACCGCGCTCGGGACCGTCGGCCATCGCCACGGCGACCGCCCGGTTGAGCTCGACCACCGGCGAGGGCGTCATGCGCGCGAGCGTCGCGTAGAGCGCCGCGATCTGCGGCCAGTCGGTGTCCTCCGGCCGCGGCGCGCGAGCGTGGAGCGCCGCGATCGCCGCCTGCACCTGGTACGGCCCTGGCCGGCGTGCGGCGAGCGCCGCGTCCACGAGCGCGAGCCCCTCGTCGATCGCGTCGTGGTCCCACCGCGAGCGGTCCTGGTCCTCGAGCAGGACCAGGTTGCCGGAAGTGTCCGTCCGCGCCTCGCGCCGCGAGTGCTGGAGCAGGAGCAGCGCCAGCAGCCCCCGGACCTCCGGCTCGTCGGGCATCAGCCGGTCCAGGACCCGGGCGAGCCGGATCGCCTCCTCGCAGAGGTCCGCGCGCACGAGCGGACCGGACGTCGCCGAGTACCCCTCGTTGAAGATCAGGTAGAGCACCGCGAGCACGCCGGGCAGGCGCTCGGGCAGGAGCTCGGCCGGCGGGACTCGGTACGGGATGCCGGCGGCGCGGATCTTGCGCTTCGCGCGTACCAGTCGCTGGGCCATCGTCGGCTCGGGGACGAGGAACGCCCGAGCGATCTCGGGGGTCGTGAGGCCGCCGAGGGTCCGGAGCGTGAGCGCGACGCGAGCCTCCATCGAGAGCGCCGGGTGGCAGCAGGAGAAGATCAGCCGCAGCCGGTCGTCGGGGATGCCGCTCACCTCGCCCTCGCTCCCGCCGAGCGCCTCGAGATCCGCGAGCACCTGCAACGTGTGGGTCTTGCGCTTCAGGTTCTCGTCGCGACGCAGGCGATCGATCGCGCGGCGCCTCGCGGTGGTCGTGATCCACGCGCCCGGGTTGTCGGGCACGCCGTCGCGTGGCCACGTCTCGAGCGCGCGGACGAACGCCTCCTGGACGGCCTCCTCGGCCAGGTCGAAGTCGCCGAGCACCCGGATGAGGGTCGCGACCGCCCGCCCCTGCTCCCGCCGGAACAGGCGGCCGGCGACCTCACGGGGGTGCTCGCTCAGGGGCGGACCTAGCCCTCGGGCTCGTCGAACTTCACGATGGGCCTGACCTCGATAGACCCGTAGAGCGCGCCCGGGCACTTCGCGGCCGCCTCGAGCGCCTGGTCCAGGTCCTTGCACTCGAGCAGGTAGTAGCCGCCGAGCTGCTCCTTCGTCTCGGCGAACGGCCCGTCGGTCGTGACGGTCTTGCCCTCCTGGACGCGCACCGTCGTGGCGTGCTCGGTCTCCTGGAGCGCGTCGCCGGCGACGTAGATGCCCTCGGCGCGCAGCCAGTCCCCGTAGTCGAACCACGCCTTCATCGACGCTTCCTGCGCCTCCGGCGTCATGTCGGGCGGCTGCGCCTTCTCGTCGCCGTAGATCAAGAGCATGAACTGCATGGCGTTCCCCCTTCCGCGGCGGCCCGGTTGCCCCGCCCACCCTAGTCGACGAACGGGATGCGGTCGTTTCGACACCACGCCCCGCGGACCTCGCGACGTCGGCGTAGGCTGGGGCCCGTGGCGCGCGAGATCGACCCCCTCGACTACCTCGAGGTCGACGCGCTCCTCACCGACGAGGAGCGGGCAGTCCGCGACGCCGTCCGCGACTTCGTGCGGGGCGAGATCCTGCCCGGGGTCGAGGAGTGGTTCGAGCAGGCGGTCTTCCCGCGGGAGGTCGCGAAGGGGCTCGGGGACCTCGGGCTGCTCGGGATGCACCTCACCGGGTACGGGTGCCTCGGCGCCAACGCGGTCTCGTACGGCCTGGCGTGCCGAGAGCTCGAGGCCGGCGACAGCGGCTTCCGCTCGTTCGTCAGCGTGCAGGGCTCGCTGTGCATGTTCCCGATCCACGCATACGGCAGCGACGAGCAGAAGGAGCGCTGGCTCCCGCCGATGGCGCGGGGCGAGGTGATCGGCTGCTTCGGCCTGACCGAGCCCGACGCCGGCAGCGACCCCGCGCGGATGCGCACGCACGCGCGGCGCGACGGCTCGGACTGGATCGTGAGCGGCACGAAGATGTGGATCACGAACGGTGGCATCGCCGACGTCGCGATCGTGTGGGCGCGGAGCGACGACGGGGTGCTCGGCTTCCTCGTGCCGACGGACACACCGGGGTTCTCGACCCAGGACATCCACCGCAAGCTCTCGCTGCGCGCGAGCGTGACGTCGGAGCTCGTCCTCGACGACGTCCGCCTGCCCGCGGACGCGCTGCTGCCCGGGGTGACCGGGATGAAGGGCCCGCTCTCGTGTCTGACCGAGGCCCGCTACGGCATCGTGTGGGGCGCGATCGGCGCGGCGCGCGCCTGCTTCGATGCCGCGCTGCGGTACTCGAAGGATCGTGTGCAGTGGGGCAAGCCGATCGCCGCGTTCCAGCTGACGCAGCGGAAGCTCGCCGAGATGGCGCTGGAGATCTCGAAGGGCTCGCTCCTGGCGCTGCACCTCGGGCGGATGAAGGACGAGGGACGGCTCGCGCCGCAGCACGTGAGCATGGGCAAGCTGAACAACGTGCGCGTCGCGCTCGAGATCGCGCGCGAGGCGCGTTCGATCCTGGGCGCGAACGGCATCACGCTCGAGTACCCGGTGATCCGCCACATGAACAACCTCGAGTCCGTGTTCACGTACGAGGGCACCAACGAGATCCACACGCTCATCGTCGGCGAGGCCCTGACCGGCCTGCGCGCGTACTCGTGAACGCCGACCGCCGTCACCCGGCAGGGTTCTGGCTCGAGACGTGCGGCGACGACCTCACGCCGCGACCCGCGCTCTCCGGCGACGAGACCGCCGACGTCGCGGTCGTCGGCGCCGGGTTCACCGGGCTGTGGACCGCGTACTACCTGGCGAAGGCCGATCCCTCGCTGCGGATCGTCGTGCTCGAGAAGCACGTCGCTGGGTGGGGAGCCTCGGGCAGGAACGGCGGGTGGTGCTCGGCCGACCTGGTCTGCCCGCCGCCGGCGCTCGCGTCCCGGTACGGGGACGAGGCCGCTGTGGCGATGCAGCGCGCGATGTTCGACACGGTTCCCGAGATCGGCCGGGTGTGCGAGGCCGAGGGGATCGACGCTCACTTCGTCCAGGGCGGGAGTCTGAAGGTGGCGACCACCCCCCTCGCGGCCGATCGGCTGCGCGAGGACCTGGAGAGCGTGCGCCCGTACGGCTGGTCCGAGCGCGACCGGTGGTGGCTCGACGCCGACGCCGTTCGTGAGCGGATCGCCGTGGAGGGCTGCGTCGGCGCAACGTACACACCGCACTGCGCCGCGGTCCATCCCGCCCGGCTCGCCCGGGGACTGGTGAGGACCATCGAGGGGCTCGGCGTGCGCATCCACGAGGGAACGACCGCGTCCGCCATCCGACCGGGTCGCGCGAAGACCGACGGAGGGACCGTCCGCGCGAACGTCGTCGTCCGGGCACTCGAGGGGCAGACCGCCAGCATCGAGGGACACGCGCGCTTGCTCCTCGCGCTGCACATCCACATGGGCGTGACCGAGCCGCTGCCGCAGGCGTTCTGGGACGAGGTGGGATGGCGGCACGGGGAGACGCTGGCCGACATGCGCCAGGTCTTCGTGTACGCCCAGCGGACGCGAGACGACCGCATCGCGTTCGGGCTGGCCCGCGGGCACCCGCACCCCGGCTGGCTGACGCCCACGTACATCGTCCCGACGGCGGCGCGCGCGCTCCGGACCCGGCTCGCCGAGCTGTTCCCCTCCGCGGCCGAGGCGCGGCTCGACTCGCTGTGGAGCGGCTACATCGGCATGTCTCGCGACTGGTTCCCGTCCGTCGGTCTGCGCGACGGCATCGCCTGGGCCGGTGGCTACTTCGGCGACGGCGTCTCGACCGCCAACCTCGCCGGTCGGACGCTCGCGGACCTGATCACGGGCCGCGAGACCGAGCTCTCGCGCCTGCCGTGGGTCGGCCACCGGTGGCGACCGTGGGTGCCGCAGCCGTTCGCGATGGTCGGGACCGCAGCCCTGTTCACCGCGATGCGGTGGGCCGACGCGATCGAGTCGCGGACGGACCGGCCATCCAGGGTCGGCGTGGCGGCCGACCGTCTGCTCCCGGACTGACGGCCGCGTGGGCAGAGGCGTCGGGTAGCCTGTCCCCACCCGAACGAACGAGGTCCGACGATGGAGGTCCGAGTGATGGCGCGCGACATGGATTGGGCGATCTTCGAGAAAGCGGTCGAGATCACCGCCTCGGCGGTCCGAGGAGCGCTCGGCGGCGAGAAGAGCCAGCCGCCGTCCTTCGCGGCCGACGTCTTCAAAGAGGTGTACGGTGCCCTCCGCGAGGCCGCGGCCGAGATGCCCGAGCACAACAGACCGGGGTTCTAGCGCGGACGCGCTCGAGGTCGGTCCCGTCCCGCGAGCCCGACGCTCGCTCCTCGCGTGGTACGAGCCGCGTCGCCGCGCGTACCCGTGGCGCGCCACGCACGACCCGTACCGGATCCTCGTCTCCGAGGTGATGCTGCAGCAGACGCAGGCGCCGCGGGTCGTCGCGGCCTACCGTGCCTTCCTCCGGCGGTTCCCCGACCTCGGGACCCTCGCCCGTGCGCCGCGTCACGACGTGCTGCGTGCGTGGGGCGGGCTGGGCTACAACCGGCGAGCGCTCGCGCTCTCGGAGGCCGCCCGTGCGATCGTCCGCGAGCACGGCGGCCACGTCCCGGCCGACCCGGTCGTCCTGCGCTCGCTCCCCGGCGTGGGTCCGTACACGGCGGCCGCCGTCGCGTCGATCGCGTTCGGCGCGCCGATCCCGGCGGTCGACACCAACGTTCGCCGGATCGTCTCGCGCGTGGTCGACGGCGCCGACGACGCCGGGACCGCCAGGGTGCGCGAACTCGCGGCCGCGTGGCTCGACCCGAGGGACCCTGGCGCGTGGAACCAGGCGCTGATGGACCTGGGCCGCGAGGTGTGCCGGCCCCGGCCACGGTGCGACGTGTGCCCGATCCTGCGCTCGTGCCGCTTCGTCGCGCTCGGCGCCGAGCCCTCGGCGCCGGGGCGACGCCAGGGCCGGTTCGAGGGCTCGATGCGGCAGGCGCGCGGTGCGGTCGTGCGCGCGCTGCGGGAGCGGCGCTCGGCCACCGCGGCCGAGCTCGAGGAGATCACCGGCCTGGACGCCGAGCGCCTCTCCGAGGCCGTCCGCCGCTTGACCGCGGACGGGCTGATCGAGGCGCACGGCGGTCGGGCTCGGCTCGCGCGCTGAACGCCCTCTCCGAGGGAACGCGACCGACGCCACGGGCGTCCAACCGCCGTTCCCGACGGAGGAGGCCCCGATGATGAAGAAGGCCGCACTCACGCTCGTCGCGTTCCTGTCCGTCGCCGCGGTGCTCGGCTTCCTGGTCTCGGCGCCGTCCGACGGCAGCGACGACGGTGGCGCCCTCGCCGGCGCCACCGGGGCCGCCGAGGCAGCGATCGGCGAGGGCGGAGCCGACGCGAGCCGCGACCTGGCCGGCACCGCCGAGACGCTCGCGGGTCCGGACACGGCCGTGAGCGAGCTCCCCGGTCTGCCGACGATCGGCCAGGCGGTCGTGAAGGATGCCGAGATCACGGTCGAGGTCCGCAGGGGCACGTTCGCGCAGGCGTTCGACGAGGCCTCGCGCGTGGCCAAGACGTACGGCGGCTACGTCGAGTCCTCCTCGATGGCCGGCGCGGAGGCGCGCTCGGGCAGCCTGGTCGTGCGGGTCCCGAGCGGCGCCTTCGACGAGGCGATGTCCGACTTCCGCGCGCTCGGGGCGGTGACGGCCGAGTCGGTCTCGGGGCAGGTGGTGACGCAGGAGTTCATCGACCTCGAGGCGCGTCTGCGGACGTGGGAGGCGCAGGAGGCGGTGCTGCTCGGACTGATGCGGGACGCCACGAGCGTGGAGGCCACCCTGCGGATCCAGCGGGAGCTGCAGGACGTGCAGTTCCGCATCGAGCAGATCAAGGGCGAGCTCCGCGTGCTCGAGGATCGCACCGCGCTCGCGACGATCCGGCTCTCGATGGTCGAGTCGGGCGCGCCCGTCGCGACCCAGAACCGGCCGAGCGACACGCGGCCGAGCCTCGCGGAGGCGTGGGAGAAGGCCGTCGACGGGTTCCTCGGCGTCGCGTACGCGACGGTCGTCGGTCTCGGATACCTGGTGCCGATCGCGGCGCTCGGGCTGGTCGCGTGGTTCGGCTATCGGCGGATCGCTCGGCGCCTGGAGCCGGGGACCCCGAACCCGGTCGCCTGAGCCCTACATGACAGGCCGGGCCGCAGGGGCGACACTGGATGGGTGAGCGCCGTCGAGTGGATCTTCCGGCCAGAGGTGTCGCGCCCCGTCGTGGTGTGCGCGTTCGCCGGCTGGAACGACGGCGGCGAGGCGGCCACGACGGCGGCGCTGCACCTTCGTGACCGGTGGGTCGCCCGTCGGTTCGCCGCCATGGATCCCGAGGACTTCTACGACTTCCAGGTCAACCGTCCGACGGTCCGGATGCAGGCGGGCCTGACCCGCCGGCTCACGTGGCCGAGGAACGACTTCTACGTCGCGGGCCCGGGCGGACGCGACGTCGTGCTGCTGATCGGCGTGGAGCCGAACGTGCGATGGCGCACCTACTGCGAGACCGTGCTCCAGGTGGCGGGCGAGGTGGACGCGGCAATGCTCGTCACGCTCGGCGCGTTCCTCGCGGACGTCCCGCACACGGTCGCGTCGCCGGTGGCGGCCTCGAGCACGGACCCCGAGTGGCTCTCTCGCCCCGGCGTCGAGCCGGCGAGGTACGAGGGGCCGACGGGCATCGTCGGCGTGCTCCACGACGCGGCCGCGGGCGTCGGCCTGCCCTCGCTGTCGCTGTGGGGGGCGGCGCCGCACTACCTGCCCTCGACGGCGAACCCGAAGGTCGCGCTCGCCCTGCTCGAGGCGGTGCGCGACCTGCTCGGCCTCCAGGTGGACACGGGGGACATGGAGCGGGTTGCCACCGGGTGGCAGCGGCGGGTCGACGAGGAGATCGCCGAGGACGCCGAGCTCTCCGACTACGTGCGTCGCCTCGAGGACGCGAGCCGCGACTCGCAGGACCTCGGCCCGGTACCGAGCGGGGAGGACCTCGCGGCCGAGCTCGAGCGCTACCTGCGCGATCACCGCCCCGACGGCTAGGCGGCCCGTGTGGTCGGGTGGCCCGACACGCGGGAGCAGCTCGAGGACCTGCAGCGGCGGCTCGCGGCCGAAGAGGCGGAGCCCTGGTCCGTCCCCGAGGCCGGTGCGTTCACGGTCAGCGCGGTGTTCGCGGCGTTCTCGACCCGCGCCGACCAGGCGCCGTCCGAGCGCGCCTGGGTGGCCGCGGTCGCCGGATCCGTTCGGTCGGTGGTGGCGTCCCCGGTCGAGGCGCCCTACGAGCCGGGATACCTCGCGCTCCGGGAGGGCGCGATGCTCGAGCGGGCCGTCCGGCAGCTGGATCCGGCGCCGGTCGTCCTGCTCGTCGACGCCACCGGGCGGGACCACCCGAGAGGAGCGGGCCTCGCGCTGCACCTGGGAGCGGTGCTCGGCGTGCCCACGGTGGGGGTCACGGACCGGCCGCTCGTCGCGGAGCCCGACGCACGAGGGCGACTCGTGCTCGAGGGCCGTGAGGTCGGCCGCGCGGTCGTGACGCGGGCCGGCGCGCGTCCGATCTTCGTCCACGCGGCGTGGCGGACGGGGGTCCGGGTCGCGGAGGCCGTGGTGCGCTCGTCGTGCGTGGTGGGCGCTCGGACGCCTGAGCCGCTCCGGCGCGCCCGCTTCCTCGCGCGGTCGGCCCGGGCTCGGGACGAGGGACGGCTGCCTCCGGGCTGGCGGATGGACGACCTGCCCGAGCCGCGGTCCCCGCGCGGGTGACCGGGCTCAGTCCCGCAGGAGCGGGCGCGTGAGGCAGGTCGGCCCGCCGTCGCCCTTGCGGCTGATCTCCTCGCCGCGGTACGTGCGCACCTCGACACCGGCCGCCTCCATCCGGCGCCGGGTCTCGGGGTTCCCCTCGAGCGCGAGCGCGAGCCGCGGCGCCAGAGCGAGCACGTTGGCGCCCATCGTGTCGAACTCCTCGTCCGGGACCTCGGCGCGGTCGATCCCACGCGACGCGAGCTCCTCCATCAGCCGGACCGGCATCAGCGGTGGGAAGCACACGACCAGGTCGCGGTCGAGCGGCGACAGGAGCGAGAGCAGGTGCAGGCACTCGGCGGGTCCGTGGAGATGCGGCAGGTCGAACGCCAGGACCTCGACGTCCGGGAGCAGCTCGCGGATCGCGGCGATGCCCCCGTCGTTCGTGCGGTAGCCGCGACCCACCGCGAGCGTGCCGGCGTCGAGCCAGAACATGTCGCCGCCCTCCGCGCACGCCGGCTCCTCGAGCGAGCCGACGATCGGCACGCCCGCGTCCTCGAGGTCGGCCGCGACCGCAGCGGGCTCGGCGAGGCGCGAGGGTTTGCCGGGCCGCAGCAGGATCGCGCCGCGGTCGGTCATGAGCACGGGGTCGTACGCGTAGATCGCGTCGGGGTCGCCATCGACCGGCGCCTCACCCGCGACCACCTCGGCGCCGGCGCGCTCGAGCTCCGCGCGCAGGGCGCGGTGCTCCTCGGCGGCCACGTCGGGGACGGGTGCGCTCCGCCAGCCGTACGCGCGCCATGCGGCGAGGTCGGCGGCGCGAGGCGGGCGGACGTAGACCCGCCGGAGCGATCCCACCTGGTCCTGGATGCCGGGCATCTCGCTTACGCTAGCCGACCCCGAGCGGGAGGAACGCTCAGAGGCGATCGGCGATGTCGCGGCCCCAGGTGGTCAGGAGCCCGCCGAGCACGACCACGTCGGCGAGGACGCCGAGCCACGCGCCGACCGGCACGGTCCGCCACCACGGCACGATCGCGGCGATCGACACGACGGCCGCCCCCTTGGCCAGCGCCGGCCACCACTCGGCGGCCTGGATCACGCCGAACCCGGCGACGACCCATCCGACGAGCGCGACCAGCCACAGCATGCCCCACGCCCGGCCGAGCGCCTCCTGCACGCGGATCTCGCCGGGCAGGATCCACGGGTCGTCGGTGAAGCCGACGTCCACCCGGGTCCATGCGGCCAGGAAGCCCATCGTGTGCCCGAGGCCGTGCATCATGAAGAAGATCCCGACGACCCAGCGCATCGTCGATCGATCACCTCCGCGCCCCATCGTGCCGTGCGGGGCAGGCGCCGGCGGGGTCCGGCAGCCCCGTCCCTGCATGACCGACCGGCCCGTGATTGACTTGGTCCGAGAGGACCAGGCTCGTGGAAGGGTCGTGGAAGGAGGCGATCGTGATGTCGCTCACGACCGAGTACCTGGAGGGGCGGGGCGTCCCGTTCGAGGCGATCCCGCACGAGAAGGCCTTCACGTCGATCGACGAGGCCCGCGCGCTCGGCATCCAGGCCGACGCGGTGGTGAAGACCCTGCTGATCGACACGGCCGCCGGCCACGTCCTGGCGGTCGTGCCGGGGGACCGCCGGCTCGACATGCGCCTGGTGGAGGGCGTGGTCGGCGACAAGCACGCGCACCTCGCCACGGAACAGGAGATCGAGCGCGACCTCCCGGGCGTGGAGCTCGGGAGCCTGCCGCCGCTCGGCGGGCTGCTCAAGGTGCACGCCTACGTCGATCCGGAGGTGCTGGAGCACGAGACGATCGTGTTCGCGGGCGGCGTGCAGACCGAGTCGGTCCGGGCGCGCTCCGAGGACGTGTTCCGCGACGAGGTGATCACGGTCGCGAAGATCACGAAGGACTTCGCCGAGCACTACGGCTAGCCTCGCGCGTCGAGCGTCTGGCGAGCCAGACGGCGACGACGATCACGGTCGCGCCGGCGACCAGGAGCGCGACCGGCATCGCGGCCGTGTCGCCGAACAGGCGTACGAGCACACGGATCAGGTACGCGAACATCCCGACCGTGCCGAACCCCAGGAGCAGGGGCTGGTGCAACGCGAGGCTCGTCACGATGAGCGCCACGGCTGTCGCGAGACCCAGCCACATCCCGACGTCGCCCTCGACCTCCCCCAGCGCCATCGGCGCCCACAGGACGACGAGCGGACCGCCGATGAAGGCTGCCCGCTCGGGCGTCGCCCGGTGCAGAGCCCCGAGGCCGATCCACGCCGCGCCGACGGCCCAGACCGCGACCATCATGTCCATCCCGTCGGCGAGCGAGGCGCCGACGATCGTGAGGATCCCCGCGAACACGGCGATCTGCTGGAGACCCTCACGCAGGACCAGGTAGAGGGCGCCTCCCAGCACCGTGACGGCGATCCCGCACGCGAGCGCCGGAGCGCGGCCGCGGAGTTCGAGGATGTCGTACGCGATCAGCCATCCCAGCCATCCGAACAGGCCGGCGGCGACGCCCCACAGCACGCTGGTCAGGCGCACGATCGCGGGGTCCGCGCCGCGTCCGCGGAGCAACGCTCCGCTCACGAAGGCGACGGCGAACGCCAGCGAGACCGCCGCCACGCGGACGCCCGGCGTCAGGTCGTTCCAGCTCTCGCCGAGCAGGACCGCCCCGGCGGCCGCGGCGAGCGCCGCACCGACGTACGCGAGCGCCTCGGTGATCATCGGGATCCGTCGGGGTTGAGCCTCGAGCGGTCGTTCCTCAAAGGCCTCGATCGCGTCGGCCTCAGCCGAGGTGATCAGTGAAGCGGCGACCCAGCGGTGGAGCTTCGCGTGGAGGGCCGGGTCGGACGGGCGGTGATCGAGATCGGCGTGCATGTCGACCCCCTTTCCCGAGTGCATCGTCCATCGACGGACGGACCCGCGCAAGGGGCATACTTCGCAGATGAGCACGCTCGTGGGTGTGCGACGGGAGGGCGCCGTCGCCGTGCTGACGCTGAACCGCCCCGAGAAGCTGAACGCGCTGTCGACGGCGATGGAGGAGGCGCTCCAGGTGGCGCTCGGCTCGGAGGAGGTGCGCTCGAGCCGCGCGGTGGTGATCGCCGGAGGCGGGCGTGCGTTCTCGGCGGGGGCCGACGTCCACGAGATGCGCGAGCAGACCCCCGCCTCGATCCTCACGTACTACCGCGGGGCCGGCGACGTGTACGAGCGTGTGGCGGCGTTGCCGATGCCGACGATCGCGGCGATCCACGGATACTGCCTCGGCGGCGGGCTCGAGCTCGCGCTCGCCTGCGATCTCCGGGTGGCCGACCCGACCGCGGTGTTCGGCCTGCCGGAGGTCGGGATCGGGATCGTGCCGTCGTCGGGCGGCACGTACCGGCTGGTGCGCACGGTGGGGGCCGCCAGGGCGAAGGAACTGTTGCTCCTCCGCGACCGATTCGGGGCGGACGAGGCGCTCGGCTTCGGGCTCGTGACCGTGGTCGTCCCCGAGGGCCAGGCGACGGCCCGCGCGATCGAGATGGGGAACGAGCTCGGGGCGCTCCCGCCGCTCGCGGTCGAGGTCGCGAAGCGTGCGGTGGACGCGGCGGCGGGGTCCTCGCGCGACGCGGGGCTGCTCATCGAGCGGCTGGCGTACGGGATGCTCGCGCAGACCGAGGACCACGCCGAGGCGACGGCGGCGTTCGAGGAGCGGCGCGACCCCCAGTCCTGAGGCGGTCGGGGGTCCGGATCACTCGGGGCGGGGCGGCGGGTAGCCGAGCCCCCAGGCGTCGTTCCCGCCGTCCACCACGATCGTCGTGCCCGTGATCGAAGCCGCGGCGGGCGTCGCGAGGAAGGCGATCAGCGCCGCGACCTCCTCCGGAGCTACGAGCCGCCCGAGCGGCGTCGTCCGCAGCGCCTCGTCCACGAACTCCTGCCCGTACGAGCGGAACGCCTCCGTGTCGATCGCGCCGGTCGAGACGCACACCGCGCGGATCCCGTAGCGGCTCCATTCGATCGCGAGGCCGCCCGCGAGGTTCTCGAGGGCCGCGCGTGCGGCCGACGAGTGCACCATGAACGGGACCCCGCGCCGAGGGCTGAAGCCGATGAACACGACGAGGCCACCCTCGCCGGGGATCATCGAGCGCGTCGCGACCGTCCGCGTCACGTCCCACACCGCGTCGACGTTCAGTCGGTGCACCGCCCGCCAGCCCTTCGGCGAGATGTTCTCCGGCGTCGCGACGAACTGGCCGCCGGCGTTGTTCACGAGCACGTCGACCCGGCCGAACCGCTCGAGCGCCGCGTCGACGAGCGCGCCAACCTGATCCGGCTCGCGCACGTCGGTCGGCACCGCCAGGCACGGGGAGCCGGCGTCCTCGAGCTCGGCGCGGACCTGCTCGAGCGGTTCGGGTCGCCGGCCCGCCACCACGACCGATGCCCCTGTTCGCGCGAGCTCGCGTGCGATCGCCCGCCCGAGCCCCGTCCCGCCGCCGGTGACGAGCGCGACGAGGCCCGCGTTCGCCTCGGGCGTGAGCACCGGCCGGGGTCCGTTCACGCCGCACATCATGCACCGGGAGCGCGGGTGGGGGTACGGTTCCCCCGGGGAGGACGGCCTTGGCCTCGAGCCGACTGGACCGGCTGGTCGCGCAGACGCCGTTGACGCGCGACCGCACGGTCGACTTCCTCCGCGCCGCGAGCATCTGCGCGGTGGTCTTCGGTCACTGGTTCATCGCGCTCATCTACTGGGAGCGCGGGGTCGTCGGTGTCCACAGCGCCGTCGGCGTGCAGGCCGGGCTGTGGCTCGGCACTTGGTTCTTCCAGGTGATGCCGGT
>Ga0105100_10000018_pt1 | contig 77927 bp, 72 predicted proteins | sample PPLLak12cMay2015_2_FD_87033 | JGI IMG/M metagenome (GOLD analysis project Ga0105100, IMG submission 87033) | Freshwater sediment microbial communities from Prairie Pothole Lake near Jamestown, North Dakota, USA - PPLs Lake P8 Core (1) Depth... | ecosystem: Environmental > Aquatic > Freshwater >... | reverse complement strand
CGTTCTTCTTCATCAAGAGCGACGGCGCCCTGGTGCCCGGCGGCGGCGACGTCCACTACCCGCCGAAGACGTCCAATTACCACTACGAGACCGAGCTGGTCGTGGCGATCGCCAAGGCCGGCCGGCGCATCGACGCGAAGCGGGCCCACGACCATGTGTTCGGCTACGCCGTGGGCCTGGACATGACGCGCCGCGACCTGCAACAGGTGGGCAAGGACCACGGGCGGCCGTGGGACTTCGGCAAGGACTTCGACGAGGCCGCGCCCTGCGGCGCGCTCGTGCCCGCGGCGAAGATCGGCCACCCGTCGAAGGGGGCGATCTGGCTCACCGTGAACGGCAAGGAGCGCCAGCGCGCCGATCTCGGCGACATGATCTGGTCGGTCCCCGAGCAGATCGCCTACCTCTCGGAGTACTACACGCTCGAGCCCGGCGACCTCATCTACTCCGGAACCCCGGCCGGCGTCGGGCCGGTCAAGCTCGGCGACGAGCTGCACGCCGGCATCGACAAGGTCGGAGAGCTCAAGGTGAAGATCGTCGCCGCGCTGTGAGGCTGTACACCTACTTCCGCAGCTCCGCCGCCTTTCGCGTTCGCATCGCGCTCAACCTGAAGGGGCTCGCCTACGAGCCGCAGTTCGTCCACCTGCCGAAGGGGCAGCATCGCGAGCCGGCCTACGCCGCCGTGAACCCGCAGGCGCTCGTACCCACGCTCGAGCTCGACGGCGGCGCCCGGCTCGCCCAGTCGATGGCGATCATCGAGTATCTCGATGAGCTGCATCCGCGGCCGGCGCTGCTGCCGAAGGACCCGATGGGCCGCGCCCGGGTGCGCTCGCTTTCCCAACTCGTCGCCTGCGAGATCCATCCGCTGAACAACCTGCGTGCGCTGCAGTACCTGCGCAAGCAGCTCGGCCAGAGCGAAGAGCAGGTGGGCGCGTGGTACCGGCACTGGATCGCGGACGGTTTCGCGAAGATCGAGGCGGAGCTTGCCCGCGCGCCGGAGACCGGGCGGTACTGCCACGGCGACTCGCCGACCATGGCCGACTGCTGCCTCGTGCCGCAGGTCTTCAACGCGAAGCGCTACGAGTTCGACGCGAAGCAGTATCCGACGACGATGCGCGTGTTCGAGGAATGCATGAAGCTCGCAGCCTTCGACCGCGCGCAGCCCTCCAAGCAGCCAGACGCGGAGTAGCCCTCGCTAGGTGGCGCGAAACAGCGCCTTGAACGATTCGGGGATGGTTTCGCCCTTCAGCGGCGAGCCCGGGCCGTCGGCGAAGCGGCCCCAGACGCGAGTCTCGCTGCCGCTCGCGAGCGCCTCGCCGTCGCCGCGCACGACGTCGTGCGCCACGACGAACGACTTGCCGCCGAAGCGTGCGATGCGCGAGCGCACTTCGCAACGGTCGCCCTGCACGGCAGGCGCGATGAAGCGGCACTCGGCCGACACGAGCGGCATGGCGCGCTGCTCGGTTCGCATGCGCTTCGCGCTGTAGCCAACGGCGTCGAGGAGGGCCCACGCGGCGGCGTCCATCCAGCGGAAATAGGTCGGATAGAAGATGATCCCGGCGGGGTCGCAGTCTCCCCAGTGCACCTGGCAGGCAAACGCGGCGACGATGGAACGGAATTCGCTCATCGCCGACGATTATAAGCAGCGCAATTGACAGCCAAGGGTCGGTGTGGGCAGACTCCCAACGTTGCACCGGACGCCCCGCGCGTCGGCGCCGATTTGATGTTCAGCTTGCGGGCGCTAGACAAATGCCGCTAAAGAGACGCGTCGCCAAGGCCCGTTTCTGCGCAAGCTGAACGGGCTTTTCATTTCTTGGACGCGATGAACGCAACGCCGCACGCCACGATGCTCGAGAAGCTGCTCCGCGAACGGATCCTGCTGCTGGACGGCGCGATGGGAACGATGATCCAGCGCGCGCGTCTGGCCGAGGAAGACTACCGCGGGGAGCGCTTCCGGACCTGGGAGCGCGAGCTGCGCGGCAACAATGACCTGCTCTCGCTCACGCAGCCGCGGCTGGTGCGCGACATCCACCTGCAGTACCTGCAGGCGGGAGCGGACGTGATCGAGACCAATACGTTCAACTCGACGTCCATAGCGCTCGCCGACTACGGCATGCAGTCGCTCGCGCGCGAACTGAACCGCAGCGCCGCCCGGCTGGCGAAGGATGCCGCGGCGGAGTGCATGGCGAAGCTGCCCGGGCAGCCGCGCTTCGTGGCCGGAGTCCTGGGCCCGACCAACAAGACCGCCTCGATCTCTCCCGACGTCAACGATCCCGGATTCCGCGCGGTCGGGTTCGATGAGCTGGTGGCAGCGTACGCCGATGCGATCGAGGGTCTCCTCGAGGGCGGGGTCGACTTGCTCCTGGTCGAGACCGTATTCGACACCCTCAACGCAAAAGCGGCCCTCTTCGCCATCGACGCCGCCTTCGATACGCGCGGGCTGCGGCTGCCGGTGATCATCTCCGGAACGATCACGGATGCGTCGGGGCGGACCCTGTCGGGACAGACAGCCGAGGCGTTCTACAACTCCATCCGGCATGCGCGGCCGCTCGCCGTGGGCTTCAACTGCGCGCTGGGGGCGAAGGAGCTGCGGCCTTACGTCGAAGAGCTGGCGGGGCTCGCCGAAGGCTTCGTCTCCTGCCATCCCAATGCCGGCCTGCCCAACGCCTTCGGCGAGTACGAGGACACCCCCGAGTCGATGGCCGCCCAGGTCGGGGACTGGGCGCGCCAGGGCTGGCTCAACATCGCCGGCGGCTGCTGCGGCACGACGCCCGAGCACATCCGCGCCATGGCGGACGCCGTGCGCGGCGTGGCGCCGCGGCGCCCGGCCGAGCGCGCCGCGGCGCTGCGACTCGCCGGGCTCGAGCCGCTCAACGTGACCGACGCCTCGCTCTTCGTCAACGTCGGAGAGCGGACCAACGTCACCGGCTCGCGCGCATTCGCCCGGCTCGTCCTGGCCGGAGACTACGCCGGAGCGCTCGTCGTCGCCCGCCAGCAGGTCGAGAACGGCGCGCAGGTCATCGACGTGAACATGGACGAGGCCATGCTCGACTCCGAGAAGGCGATGGCCACGTTCCTCAGCCTCGTCGCCGCCGAGCCCGACATCGCCCGGGTGCCGGTCATGATCGACAGCTCGAAATGGAGCGTGCTCGAGGCCGGGCTGAAATGCGTGCAGGGCAAGCCGATCGTCAACTCGATCTCGCTCAAGGAGGGGGAAGAGGAATTCCTGCGTCAGGCGGGCCTCTGCCGCCGCTACGGAGCGGCCGTGGTGGTGATGGCGTTCGACGAGCAAGGGCAGGCCGACAGCCTCGAGCGGCGCATCGGCGTCTGCCGGCGCGCCTACGAGCTGCTGACGCGGCGCGCCGGTTTCCCGGCAGAAGACATCGTCTTCGACCCGAACATCTTCGCCATCGCCACCGGGCTGGAGGAGCACGCGCGCTACGGGATCGACTTCCTCGAGGCGGTCCGCTGGATCCGCGACAACCTGCCGCACGCCAAGGTGTCGGGCGGCGTGTCCAACCTGTCCTTCTCGTTCCGCGGCAACGACGCGGTGCGCGAGGCGATGCACACCGCCTTCCTGTACTACGCCGTGCGCGCCGGCATGTCGATGGGCATCGTCAACGCCGGGCAGCTGGGCGTCTACGAGGAGCTCGCTCCGGAGCTGCGCGAGCGCGTCGAGGACGTGATCTTCAACCGGCGTGCGGACGCCACGGAACGCCTGATCGAGCTCGCGAGCCGGGTGAAGGGCGGCGCGCGCGAGGCCTCGAAGGACGAGGCCTGGCGCGCGGCGGCCGTCGAGGCGCGCCTCACGCACGCGCTGGTGAACGGCATCTCCTCGCACATCGTCGCCGACACCGAGGAGGCGCGGCGCGCACGAGCGCGCCCGATCGAGGTGATCGAGGGCCCGCTCATGGACGGCATGAACCTGGTCGGCGATCTGTTCGGCGCCGGCAAGATGTTCCTGCCCCAGGTCGTCAAGTCCGCCCGGGTGATGAAGCAGGCGGTGGCGCATCTCATTCCCTACATCGAGGCGGAGAAGGCGAGGAGCGGCGAGGCGCCGCGCGCGAAGGGCCGCATCGTCATCGCCACGGTCAAGGGCGACGTGCACGACATCGGCAAGAACATCGTCGCCGTGGTCCTGCAATGCAACAACTACGACGTCGTCAACCTCGGCGTCATGGTCCCGGCGCAGTCGATCATCGAGGCGGCGCAACGGGAGAAGGCGGACGCGGTCGGGCTGTCCGGATTGATCACGCCTTCGCTCGAGGAAATGGCCCACGTCGCGCGCGAAATGGAGCGAGCCGGCTTGAAGCTGCCCTTGCTCATCGGCGGGGCGACCACCTCGCGCGCGCACACCGCGGTGAAGATCGCGCCCAACTACTCCAGCGCCGTGGTCTACGTGCCCGACGCATCGCGCAGCGTTCCCGTGGTGCAGAGCCTGCTGTCGCCGGAGAGCCGGGAGGCCTACCTCGCCCAGGTGCGCGGCGACTACGAGAAGATCCGCCTGCAGCACCGGGACAAGAAGGGCCCCGGGCCGCTGCACGCCATCGCGCAGGCGCGCCAGCTGGGAATGAAGACGGACTGGCAGTCATACGTGCCGCCGGCGCCGGTGCGTCCCGGGATCACCGTGCTGCGCGACTATCCGCTCGCGGAGCTCGTCCCCTACGTCGACTGGGGGCCGTTCTTCCAGGCCTGGGAGCTCTCCGGCGCCTATCCGAAGATCCTCACCGACCCGGTGGTGGGCGAGGCGGCGCGCAAGCTTTTTGCCGAAGGGCAGGAATGGCTTTCACGCATCGTCGCGGAGAAGTGGATCGTCGCCAACGGCGTGCTGGCGATCCACCCGGCCGCCCAGGTTAACGACGACGATATCGAGATCTATCGCGACGAGAGCCGGCGCGAGGTGCTCATGACCTGGCACAACCTGCGACAGCAGAACCACAAGCCCGAGGGCCGCGCCAATCTGTGCCTGTCCGACTTCGTCGCCCCGAAATCGAGCGGCGTGCGTGACTGGATCGGCGCCTTCGCCGTGTCGGCGGGCGGAATCGAGGCACGCGTCGCGGCGCTGGAAGCGGCCCACGACGACTACGGCGCGATCATGGTGAAGGTGCTCGCCGACCGGCTGGCCGAAGCCTTCGCCGAGCGGCTGCATGAGCGCGTACGCCGGGAGTTCTGGGGCTACGCGTCGGAGGAGCGTCTCGGCACCGCCGAGCTCATCGCGGAAACCTATCGCGGCATCCGTCCCGCGCCAGGCTATCCCGCCTGCCCGGATCACGTCGCGAAAGGCGACCTGTTCCGGTTGCTCGACGCCGAACGCAATGCCGGCATGCAGCTCACGGAGTCCTTCGCCATGCTGCCTGCCTCATCGGTCGCGGGCTTCTATCTCTCCCACCCGCAGTCGAGCTATTTCGCCGTCGGCAAGCTTGGCCGCGACCAGGTCTCCGACTATGCGCGACGCCGCGGCATCGGCGTCGCCGAGGCCGAGAAATGGCTCGCGCCCTATCTCGCCTACGAACCGGCGGCGGCGCTGAGCGCGACGCCGCTATAATCGCGCCATGGGTAAAGGCGACAAGCGCACACGGCGCGGCAAGATCTACAAGGGCAGCTACGGCAAGAAGCGGCCGCAGCGCCCCAAGAAGACCAGCAAGCGCGCCTGAGGCCGCTGCTCGCCACCGGGGCGATCCTCGCCGCCGCGGCCGTGGCGCTGGGCGCGTTCGGGGCGCATGGACTCAAGTCCAGGCTGTCCGCCGAAATGCTTGCGGTCTGGGATACGGCCGTCCAGTACCACTTCTGGCACGCCCTCGGCGTGCTCGCCATCGCTCTTGCTGCTGCGCAGCTGCCCGGCGCCTGGGTGCGGGCGGCCGGCTGGCTGCTGGTCGCGGGCACGGCGCTTTTCAGCGGCACCCTCTATGCGCTCGCCCTGGGCGCGCCACGGGCCTTAGGGGCAATCACGCCCGTCGGCGGCACGCTCCTCATCGCCGGCTGGCTCGCCTTCGCCGTCTCGGTCATTTTCTCCAGAACGCCGGCGTAAAAAGCACGAACACGGTGATCAGCTCGAGCCGGCCGAGCAGCATGGCTGCGGTGCAGATCCAGGTCTGGAAGTGGTTGAACCCGGCATAGGTGCCCGCCGGCCCGACGTTGCCCAGTCCCGGCCCGAGGTTGTTGACCGTCGCCGTACTGGCCGAGAACGCCGTGACGAAATCGAGCCCAGTCGCCGTCAGCAGCATCGTGATCGCCGTCATCGTCACCCCGTACACCAGCATGTAGGCAAGCACCGCGAAGATGATCGGGCTTTCGACCACCTGCCCGCCCAGCTTGACCGGGATCAGCGCGCGCGGATGCACCATGCGAGCGAGCTCGCGGAACGCCTGCTGGAACATGAGCAGCGCGCGCATCATCTTGATGCCGCCGCCGGCTGAGAGCGAGCAGGTGCAGAAGGTGCAGAGGAGCAGCATCAGCAGCGCGGCGAAGAGGGGCCAGGCGGCATAGTCGGCGGTCGCATAGCCGGTGGTGGTCGCCACGGACACGACATTGAAGGCCGCATAGCGCAGCGCCGTCGGCAGCTCCGCATAGACGCCGTGCAGAACCAGGTATCCCGCGACGAGCAGGACGCCGGCGCTAACCATGCCGAGAAAGGCGCGGATCTCGGGATCCGCCGCGTAAGGCCGCAGGCTGATGCCGCGCACCGCGAGGAAGTGCGTGCCGAAGTTCATCCCTGCGGCGAGCATGAACACGATGGCCACCAACTCGGCCGCCGCGGAATTGAAATGCGCGAAGCTCGCGTCGTGGCTGGAGTAGCCGCCGAGGCTGACGGTCGAGAAGGCGTGCGTCAGGGCTTCGATCCAGTCCATGCCGGCCAGGGCATAGCCGGTGGCGCACAACGCGGTGAGCAGGGCATAGACGTACCAGAGGCCCTTCGCCGTCTGCGCGATGCGCGGCGTGAGCTGCCTCTCCTTCATCGGCCCGGGGGTTTCGGCCTTGAGCACCTGGCGCCCGCCGACGCCGAGGAGCGGCAGCACTGCGACGGCAAGCACGATGACGCCCATGCCGCCGAGCCACTGCAGCTGCGCGCGCCACAGATTGAGCGAAGGCGGCAGCGCGTCCAGGCCCGAGAGCACCGTCGCCCCGGTCGCGGTCAGCCCGGACATGGCCTCGAAGTAGGCCTCGGTGAACGACAGTCCCGGCAGGTAGATGAGCAGCGGCAGGGTTGCGAAGGCGGGGAGCACCGTCCACACCAGGGTGACGAACAGGAACCCGTCTCGGGTGTGCAGCTCCCGGGGGCTGCGGCGCGTGAGCGTCCACACCAGCGCGCCGGTGAGCGCGGTGAAGAACATCGCTTCCGCGTGGGCGAGCTCGCCGCGGTCGCGCAGCGCAAGCGACACCGCCAGCGGCAGGAGCATGGTGGCGGCAAAGATCATCGTCACCACGCTGACCAGATGGAGCACGACCGGGAAGCGCCTCATGGGCGGCGCGTGCCGGTCACAGGAAGCCGGCGCTGACCTGGAAGAGCTTCTCCACGCGCGGCAGGGTCTTCTTGTCCATGACGAACACGATGACGTGGTCGCCGGCGCGGATCTGCGTGTCATGGTGGGCCATGAGCACGTCCTCGCCCCGCACCACGGCCCCGATCGCCGTTCCCGGCGGCAGCGCGATTTCCTCGATGCGCCGATCGGCGATGCGCGATGACTCGCGGTCGCCGTGCGCGACGGCTTCGAGCGCCTCCGCAGCGCCGCGGCGAAGGCTGTGCACGGCGACGACGTCGCCGCGGCGCACGTGCGCGAGCAGGGTGCCGATCGTGGCCTGCGCGGGCGAGATCGCGATGTCCACCTCGCCCGCCTGCAGCAGGTCGACGTAGGAGCGCCGGTTGATCAGCGCCACCACGCGCCGCGCCCCCATGCGCTTCGCGAGCAGCGAGCTCATGATGTTGTTCTCGTCGTCGTTGGTGACGGCGACGAACAGGTCCATGTCCGCGATGCCCTCGTCCTCGAGCAGCTCCTCGTCGGTCGTATCGCCGGTCAGCACCAGCGCCTTGCCCAGGCGCGCTGCCAGCGCCTCGCAGCGGCGGGTGTTGTGCTCGATGACGCGCACCGAGTAGTCGTGCTCGAGCGCGCGCGCGAGGCGCATGCCGATGTTGCCGCCGCCGGCGATCATGACGCGCCGGACCGGCCGGTCCATCCGCCGCAGCTCGCGCATCACCTCGCGGATGTTGCCCGAGGCGGCGAGGCAGAACACCTCGTCGCCCGCCTCGATCACCGTCTCGCCCTCCGGGACGATGGAGCGGTCGCCACGGAAGATCGCCACGATCCGGGCGTCCAGCGCCGGGTTCTGCGCGCGCAGGTCCTTCAGCTGCCGCCCGACCAGCGGCCCGCCCTTGAAGGCACGCACCGCCACGAGGCTCACCTTGCCGCCGGCGAAGTCGAGCACCTGCAGCGCCTCGGGGAACTCGACCAGCTTGACGATGTAGTCGGTGAGGATCTGCTCCGGGCAGATGGAGAGGTCGACATCGAAGCCGTCTTCGCCCAGTACCTTCTCGTTCGCGAGGTAGTCGGTGGCGCGTATGCGGGCGATGCGCCGCGGCACGTTGAACATGCGTGCGGCGAGCCGGCAGGCCACCAGGTTCGTCTCGTCGGACTGGGTCACGGCGATCAGCAGGTCGGCATCGTCGATGCCGGCCTCGACGAGCACCGATGGGTGCGCGCCGCTGCCGGTGACGGTGCGCAGGTCGAGCCGGTCCTGCAGCGCGCGCAGGCGCTTGGCGTCGATATCGACGATCGTCAGGTCGTTCTGTTCCGAAACCAGGCTCTCCGCGACCGAGCTGCCGACCTGGCCGGCGCCGAGGATGACGATCTTCATTCTTCGCGCCGGCCGACGGGCAGGCCGAGCGCCTTGAGCTTCCGGTACAGATGCGTGCGCTCGAGGCCGGAGCGCTCGGCGACGCGCGACATGCTGCCGTGCTCGCGGGCGAGGAGGTGCTCGAAATACACTCGCTCGAACGCCTCGCGCGCCTCGCGATAGGGCCGGTCGAAAGCGACCTCGGGAAGCGCTCCCGGCCCGCCGCGCGTCGCCATCACCCGCTCGACGTCCTCCAGCTGGATCTCTTCCTCGAGTGCCGTGAAGGCAAGATCCTTCACCACGCCCTCGAGCTCCGCGAGGTTGCCCGGCCAGGCGTGGTGGCGCAACGCGTTGAGGGCGGCGATGGCCATGCGTCGCGGCGGGCAGGCGCGCGCCTCGACGAGTTGCGCGAGCATCAGCTGCGCGAGGTCGGGGATGTCCTCGGCGAACTCGCGCAGCGCCGGAATGCGGAACGTCAGCTCCGCGAGGCGCCCCGCCAGCTCGGCGTCGAAATCGTGCTTCTCGGCGAGACTGCGCGGGTCGACGGGCGAAAAGCAGACCACCCGCATCTTGTGCTTGTCGGCACGCGCCAGCAGGAACTCGAGGTTGCGCTGCTCGCCGCGCCCCAGCCGGCTCAGGTCCGGCAGGAACAGGATGCCGCCCGACGCCTTGGCGAGCAGCTCCGAGGGCGGCTCGGCAAGGTGCTCCGCACCGGACAGGAAGGCCGCCGCGGGCGCCGCGAGCAGGCGCGCGAAAAGCTCGGGCCGCATGCCGCGCTCTCCGCGCAGCATGAGCGGCGCCGCGGACTGCGCGAGCTGCGCCATGCGCTTCTTTGCCTCGGCGAGCGCCGGGGACCGGCCGAGCGCTGTCAGCGCGAGCCGCGGCGCCGCCGCGGCCTCCGGGCTGCGCAGCGCGCGCTTCACGGTGGCGAGCAGCCGCTGCAGGGCCACCGGCTTCTCCAGGAAATCAAGCGCGCCGATGCGCGTCGCCTCGACGGCCGTCTCGATGGTGCCGTGGCCCGACATCATCACCACCGGCATCGTCAGCTGCCCGCTCGCCGCCCATTCCTTGAGCAGGGTAATGCCGTCGGTGTCCGGCATCCAGATGTCGAGCAGGACGAGGTCCGGCCGGCCGCGCTCGCGCAGGCGGCGCGCGTCGCCGGCGCTCTCGGCGAGCAGCACCTGGTGGCCCTCGTCCGCGAGGATCTCGGAGAGCAGCTCGCGGATGCCGATCTCGTCGTCGACGACCAGGATCTGCGCCATGCGCTACGCCGCCTTCGCCAGGGGCAGCAGCACGCTGACCGACGCACCGCGGCTCGGCCGGTTCTCGATCGCGACGCTGCCGTGGTGCTCGTCGATGATCTTCTTCACGATGGCGAGCCCCAGCCCGGTGCCGCGCGGCTTGGTCGTGACGTAGGGCTCGAAGATGCGGGCCATGAGCTCCTCCGGGAAACCGCCGCCATTGTCCGATACGGCGAGCCGCACGCCCTCGCCGTCAAGCTCGGTGCGCACCTCGATCGCCGGGCTCGCCGCGCCGGCACGGGCATTCTCGAGCGCGTCCTGGGCGTTCTGCACGAGGTTGTGGATGACCTGCCGGATCTGGGCCCCGTCGGCCCACACCGGCGGCAGGCCCTCCGCCAGGCGCTTCGCGACCGGCACCCCCGAGCCCTCGTACAGGGCGAGCACCTCGCTGACCAGCGCGTTGAGGTCGAGCCGCCCGGGGGCGGGCGCGGGCAGGCGGGCGTAATCGCCGAAATCGTCCACCATCGCCTTGAGAGCCGCCACCTGGCTGATGATGGTCTGCGTCGCCCGCCGCAGGGTTTCCGATTCCTCGCGCGAGAGGCGCTCGGCGAGCTTCATCTCGAGGCGCTCGGCGGAGAGCTGGATGGGCGTCAGGGGATTCTTGATTTCGTGCGCCAGCCGCCGCGCCACTTCCGCCCAGGCCGTGGCGCGCTGCGCCTGGATGAGCTGCGTGATGTCGTCGAACACCACGACGTGACCTCCGCCCGTGGCGCGCGGCAGGCGGCCGCCGCGCGCGTGCAGCGTCTTCGCGCCGAGCTGCAGCTCGAGCTGCCAGTCCCTGTCGCCGTGCTCGAGGAAATGGCCGCGCATGCGCTCGGCGAAGGCCTCGAGCTCCCCGGCCAGGATCGCCGTGGCGCCGTTGTTCGAGATCGAAAGGCGCAGCTCGTGGTCGAACACCAGCACGCCGGCGGACAGGTGGGCGAGGATGTTCTCCAGGCGCACCTTCGCCGCCTCGAGGTCGACGCGATTCGCCTCCACGACCCGCCGCGCGTCATCCAGCTGACGCGTCATCGAGTTGAAGGACTCGGTCAGCACCCCGAGCTCGTCGCGGCTGGTCACCGCCGCCCGGCGGCTGAAGTCGCCGCGCGCGACCGCCTGCATCGCCTGTGCGAGGGCGGCGAGCGGGTCGGCCAGAAGGCTGGACTGCGTGACCGCCACGGCGATCGCCACGAACAGCGCCATCAGCAGCGCGAAGGTCAGCGTGACGAGGTAGATTCGCTGCAGCCCCTGGCGCGAGATAGCCAGCTCGCGATAGTCGCGGTAGGCCGCCTCTACTGCCTCTGCATTGCGCGCGAAGCTCGCCGGCACGCCCGCGCGCAGCTGCAGGAAGCGCGCCTCGTCCGGCAAGCGGGTGATGTCGACGGGGACCACGACGCGCAGCGCGAGCGGGCGTCCCGCCGGGGCATCGATCGCGGTGAAGCCGCGGTTCGTGCGCGCCTGCCGCAGGCTCTGGCTGTCGGGCAGATCGGGGACGAGCTTGGAGATGTCCTCGCTCGCGCTTGCCAGCAGGCGCCCGCCCCCGGTCACCAGCACCGCCTCCTGCACGCCCGCCTGGGCGCGCAGCCGCTCGAGCTGCGCGGCGACCTGCGGCGCCGGGCGATCGGCGAGCTCCAGCGCCATGGCGCGCGCCTTGACCTGGAGCTCCAGGCTCATTTGATCGATCGCCTGCTGCGCGAGGTTGATGCCGCCTTCGAGCGCCGCGTCCACTTTCACGTCGAACCAAGACTCGATCGAGCGCGTAAGGAACTGCACCGAAACCGCGTAGACGATCAGCCCGGGGAGCACCGCGAGCGCGGCGAAGCGCAGGAGCAGGCGCAGCGTCAGCCGGCTGCCGAAGACGCGCGCGCGGTAGCGGCGGGCCATCGCGAGAAGCTGGAAAGCGACCAGGCCGGCGAGCAGGCCGGCAAGCGCCGCGTTGAGAAGGAGAATCAGCGGGTAGTGCCGCGCGAACAACGAAGTGTCGCCGCTCGCCGTCGCGAGCAGGAACAGGCCGACCGCCGCGACCACGCCGCCGACGATGAGCAGGAGCTTCATCGCGCCGCCTCGCGCGCGCGGCTCTCCACCGGCGCCGGCAGGTGGCGCGGCGAGCGCAGCGTGAACCGCTTCCAGGGGGACTCGAGCTGCAGGTCGGGACTGGTGAGCGCGCTCAGCTGGAACGGCTTGGGCAGCAGCGTGACCTCCAGGCGCATGCGCACCGCCGCCTGGTAGTCCGTATCGGCGAAGCTCACGGTGCGATCGAGCACGAGCCAGTTGCGCACGCGCATCAGTCCTTGGAGCGCTTCCTCGAGCGTTGCGTACGTTTGCTGCAGCGGCCCGGTCGCGAGCCGGTACTGCCGCGTCAGCGCATGATAGGACAGACCGAGCTGCAGGCGCCGGGACGCGGTGTTCTCGTCGAACCAGTACCAGCGCTGGCGCGTCAGCTCGAAATCGACGCTGAAATACAGCGGCACGCCGTTGGCGACCATGTCGGCCAGGCGCGGGCTGAGCTCGAAGGAGAAATCCGCATCGAGGACCATGCCTTCCTCGCCGGCGCGAAGCGCAAGGTCGCGCACCTCGATGCCATCGCCACGGGCAATGCCCGCGCCCGCCGCCAGCGCGAGGCATGCGAGCACGTAGGCGACGCGTCGCATCGCGCCGCCGATCACGCCTGCTTCTGCAGCAGGGCGTAAAAAAAGCCGTCGTGCTCGGCGTCCGGCAACCACTGCGCCCGGCTGCCATCGGGCAACGCGAGGCGCCGCACGCCGGGCGCGCGAGGGGCAAAGGCGTCGATCACCGCTTCGTTTTCCTGCGCGAATACCGAGCAGGTGACATACAGCAATTTACCACCCGCGCCGAGCACGCGCCAAAGCGCCGAGAGGATCTCCACCTGGCGCGCCGCGAAAGCGGGCAGGTCGCTGGAGCGCCGCAGCCATTTGACGTCAGGATGGCGCCGCGCCACCCCCGAGGCGCTGCAGGGCACATCGGCAAGAATGCGCTCGAACGGCATGCCGTCCCACCAGTCGGCCACGCAGGTGCAGTCCGCCGGTCGCACTTGCGCGCTCAGCCCGAGTCGTTCGAAGTTGCGCCGCATGCGCTCGCAGCGCGCCGGGTCGGCGTCCAGGGCCGTGAGGCTGACGTCGGCGCTCTCGAGGATATGCGCAGCCTTGCCTCCCGGCGCGGCACACGCATCGAGCACGCGCTGCCCGGCCGCGAGATCGAGGCACGGCGCAGCGCGCTGGGCGCCCGCATCCTGCACCGACACCTGGCCCGCCTCGAACCCCGGCAGCCGGCTGACCGGGACCGGATGCGACAGAAGCAGCGCATGGTCGCCGACGCGGCGCGAGGCGATGCCGCCGGCGTCGAGCCGCGCCTGATAGTCGGCCGTGTCGGCACGGCGCCGATTGACGCGCAGGCACATCGGCGGGTGCGAGTTGCCCGCTTGCAGCGCCGCTTCCCAGTGCCCGGGCTGGTCGCGCTGCAGCGCGTCGATCCACCAGCGCGGATGCTGGTAGCGGGCCTCGACATCGGCGCGTATGCGCGATTCGAGCGATTGGCGTTGTCTGACGAACCCGCGCAACAGCGCATTCACGTATCCCTTCGCGGGCCAGCGCTCAAGCAGCCCGCAGGCCCTCACGGCCTGGTCGACCACGGTGTAGTCCGCGTAGCGCCCGGACTCGAGCGCGTAAAGCGAGCACCAAAGAAGCGCCTCGACCAGCCGATCCGACTGCTCGCGCCGCGAAAGCGCGCGCACGATCGCCTGCATTCTTCCGTAGCGTCGCAGCGTGCCGTGCGTGAGGTCGATCAGCATCGCCCGCGGGGTACCGCCGGCCGCGCCGAATCTTTCCAGTTCGTCGGCGAGGCTTTTCCCGGCAGCGACTTCTGCGACGGCCTGCGCCGCGTCGCGCAACGCAGGGGCAAGGGCGAAGGAGCCCTTCACCCGAGGCGCATCCCAGCCTCGAGCGCATGTCCGCGCAGGAACTCGTGCGCCGCCATTCGCCGGCCGCCGGGACGCTGTACCTCGTCGATGGCGAGCGCCTGCTCGCCGCAGGCCACGAGGAGCGAAGCGCCGGTCTCGAGGAGCGTGCCCGGCGACCCGCGACCGGCTGCGATCCGTGCCTGCCACACTTTCAGTGCCTCGCCGCCCACCCGGGTCACTGCGCCGGGAGACGGCCTGAAGGCCCGGACGGCGCGCTCGAGCTCGGCCGCGGGCCTCGTCCAGTCGAGCGCCGTCTCGTCTTTGCGGATCTTCGCCGCATAGGTCGCGCCCGCGTACGCTTGCGGGACGGCGCGCAGCTGCTCCTGCGGCAGCTGCGCCAGCACGGCCACGATCTCCTCCGCCCCCAGGTCGGCAAGCTTGTCGTGCAGGCTACCGGCGTCATCGTCCGGGCCGATGGGAACAGCGCGTCGTGCGAGCACCGGTCCGGTATCGAGTCCGGCATCCATCTGCATGATGGACACGCCCGTTTCGCGGTCACCCGCGAGCAATGCGCGCTGGATCGGGGCCGCGCCGCGCCAGCGCGGCAGGAGAGAAGCGTGGATATTGAGCGCACCGCGCGGCGCGATGTCCAGCACCACCTGCGGAAGGATGAGCCCGTAAGCAGCGACGACCACCGCCTCGGGCGCGGCGGCCCGGATTCGCTCAATCGCTTGCGCGGACTTCAGCGTCTCGGGCTGGAAAACCTGCAGCCCTCGGGACTGCGCGAGAGCCTTTACCGCACTCGGGACCGGACGCAGGCCACGGCCGCTCGGACGGTCGGGCTGGGTGAGGACCAGACTGACCTCGTGCCCGGCGTCGAGCAGGCGCAGGAGCGCCCGCTCAGCGAATCGCGGTGTGCCGGCAAAGACGAGGCGCAGGTAGAAAGTCGATCAGGCCGACTTACGCTGCTGCTTGGCGAGCTTGGCTCGGACGCGCTGCTGCTTCAGCTGCGAAAGGTACTCGATGAATACCTTGCCCTGCAGATGATCCATCTCGTGCTGGATGCAGACTGCCAGCAAGCCTTGCACATCCAGAGTGAAAGCTTTCCCGTTCTGGTCAAAGGCGCGGACCTTCACCCGCTCCGCCCGGGGCACGAGCTCGTAGATGCCCGGCACCGAGAGGCAGCCCTCTTCGATATCGGATTCGCCGATCGCATCGACGATCTCGGGGTTGACCAGGACCACGAGCGAATCACGGCGCTCGGAGACGTCGACCACGATCACCTGCTTGTGGACGTCGACCTGGGTCGCGGCCAGACCGATGCCGGGGGCGGCGTACATCGTTTCCGCCATGTCGGCGACCAGCTTTTTCAGGCCGTCATCGAAGACGGTGACCGGCGCCGCCAGCTTGTGCAGGCGCGCATCGGGGTATCGGAGGATGTTCAAAAGCGCCATCTTGGGCCGGATTTACTTGCGAATTGAATAGATTATGTGGACAATCTCAGGCAGCGTATAAGCTCTGAAGCCTTTGTGCTACATTGGGGTAGACAAATCGAAATTCCAGCCGGTCCAGGAAGCCGCAAAAGGGACGGGGTCACCATGGTCCAGCAATTCTGTAAGTGTATCACAGTGCTCAGTTTCTTCCTCCTGGCGGGGGGAGTCCACGGGCAGGCGCCAACGGCACCCCTCACCCTTAAGCCTGACGCGCCAGACCGTTACGTCGTGGTACCGGGCGATACCCTCTGGGGGATTTCCCAGCGCTATACCGATTCGCCGTGGCGCTGGCCGGAGCTTTGGGGGCTCAACCGCGAACAGATCCGCAATCCACACTTGATTTACCCCGGTTACGTAATCGTACTGGATCGCGCCCGAGGCACCTTGTCCATCGGCGGCACGGAAACGACGCCGACGACCCCCACCACGACCGCAGCCCCCGGGGCTGTCAAGCTCGGCCCGCGCATTCGCGTCGAGTCGCTCGCGCGGCAGGAAATCCCGAGCATTCCGTCCGCCCTGATCGAACCCTTCCTGACGCGCCCGCTGGTCGTCGAGCCCGGCGGCCTGGACAAAGCGCCGACCATCGTCGCCACCCAAGCCGATCGCGTGATCCTGGCGACCGGAAACTCGGCCTATGTTCGAGGCATCGGCGCCTCGAACGAGGAGAGCTGGTACGTCTATCGCCAGGGCGGCCCCTTGGTCGACCCCGACACGAACCAGACGCTCGCCTATGAAGCCATCTACCTCGGCACGGCGCAACTGACACGCCCCGGCGATCCGGCCACCGTTGTTCTGACCAGCGCCGTCCAGGAAGTCGGCGCCGGCGACAAGCTGGTCGCCGCCGGAAAACCGCAGCCGATTACCTATGCGCCGCATGCGCCCGACTCGCAGATCCGCGGTCGCGTGATCTCGATCTACGGCGGGCTCGGCAAGGTCGGCGAAGCCGGTCCCCATGCAATCATCAGCATCAACCGCGGCCGCGCCGACAAGATCGAGGTCGGCCACGTACTCGCGCTCTACAATCTGGGCGGCACTGTTCGCGATGTGACCAAGGCGGCGAATGCACCAGACGCTCGCATCAAGCTGCCCGACGAGCGCGCCGGACTTGCGTTTGTGTTTCGCGTCTTCGACCGGGTATCCTACGCGCTGGTCATGAACATCACGAGGCCTGTCAGCCCTCTGGATGTGGTTCAGACGCCATAACCACAAGCCGCGGGCATCCGCCGCCCGCAGTTCGCCTCCCGCATGACGCCCGACCCCGGGCTGGCGAGCTGGCTGCAGCTCACGCTCACCCCCGGGCTCGGCGCTTCGACCATCCGCAAGCTGTTGCGGCAGTTTGGCCTGCCGCAGTTGGTCATCGCAAGAAAGCACGAGCTGGCCGCGTACGCAGGCCCTGAAACGCTGCAAGCACTGCATTCCGAAGCAGTGCAGGCCCAAGTCGATCGCGCGCTGCGCTGGGCAGGCGAGCGCGGGCATTTCATCGTGACCCTCGCAGACGAACTCTACCCGCGTGCCCTGCTCGAGATCGCCGACCCGCCATCCTTGCTCTACGCGCGCGGCCGCATCGAGCTGTTGCAGCGCAGCTGCCTCGCGATCGTCGGCAGCCGGAATGCCACCGCCCAGGGCGAAAGCAACGCCGCAGCCTTTGCGAAGGCGCTGAGCAATGCCGGCCTCACGGTCGTCTCCGGGCTGGCGATCGGCATCGATGCCGCCGCACACCGCGGCGGCCTCGAGGGCGCCGGGTCCACGATCGCGGTACTCGGTACCGGAATCGATGTCCTCTACCCCAAGCGCAACTTCGAGCTGGCCGAGCGCATCTCCACCCACGGATTGCTGCTGTCCGAGTTCCCCCTCGGAACCGGGCCGGTCGCAGGCAACTTTCCGCGCCGCAACCGGCTCATCAGCGGCCTCTCGCAGGGATGCCTGGTGGTCGAGGCAGCCGTTGCGTCAGGCTCGCTGATTACCGCGCGCTCGGCCGCGGAACAAGGTCGCGACGTCTTCGCCATCCCGGGCTCGATTCACTCGCCGCTGTCCAAGGGGTGCCACGCCCTGATCAAGTCGGGCGCAAAGCTCGTGGAATCCGCCGAGGACGTCCTTGCGGAGTTGTCGGGTTTTCGGGCGAGTGGCTACGCGTCAACCACCGGTGGCGAGGCGTTGCCCGGCACGAACGGCGCTTCGGGCCTGCTCGCGCACATGGGCCACGATCCGGTCGACGTGGATTCCCTTTGCGCGCGGGCGGGGATGTCGGCCGAGCAGGTGGCCTCCGAGCTTCTGCGTCTCGAGCTCGAAGGCCGGGTCGCGGCGTTGCCCGGGGGGCTGTACCAGCGGCTCGAGAAGAGGCAGTCAGGGTAAACCCTATGCCGGTTACGGCGTTATAGAAAAGGGAGGCCTTATGTACGACATCTTCGTGTTCCTGTTCGAGAACTGCCAGCAGGCCGAACTCGCGTATGACCGAGAAAGGGTGGCAAAGAAGCTCTCCGCGGCGGGGTTCGAGGATTCGGACATCAGCGAGGCTCTGCACTGGCTTGCCGGCGTGCTGCGCGCGGCGCCTGCGGCGGCGTGCCCGCTGCCCGACGCGCGGACCAGCTTTCGCGCCTTCGCGCCGCGAGAGCTGGCGAAGCTCGACGTGGAATGCCGCGGCTTCCTGCTGACGCTCGAGCACTCCGGCATCCTCACGCCGCAGACTCGCGAGCTCGTCCTCGAGCGATCGCTCGCCGCCTCGGGCCAGACCCTGACGCTCGAGCAGCTCAAGCTCATCGTGCTGATGGTGCTCTGGAACCAGCAGACACCGACGAGCCGGCTCCTCGCCGAGGATTTGTTCACCGCCGCGAACGCCCGACTCCCGAACTAGGGCCTCGCGCGCGCACGCGCACGCGAGCGGTGATTCCCGCAGTGCCGGTTGAACCTGCTTGCGGTTTGCACTTATCATCTGCGGCCTTTCGCGCTGCATGGCCAAGAAGCTCATCATTGCCGAGAAACCGTCGGTCGCGGGCGACATCGCTCGCGCCCTCGGTGACTTCACGCGCAAAGGCGACTACTACGAGAGCGACGAATACGTGCTGTCGTCGGCAGTCGGACATCTGCTCGAGCTCGTCCTACCCGAGGAATACGACGTCAAGAAGGGCAAGTGGTCGTTTGCCCGTCTGCCGGTCATTCCGCCGCATTTCGACCTGTCGCCGATCGAGAAGAGCCAGAACCGCCTGAACCTCCTGCTGCGGCTCATCAAGCGCAAGGACGTCACTGCACTCGTCAACGCCTGCGACGCGGGGCGCGAGGGTGAGCTGATCTTCCGCTACCTGGTGCAGCACGCTCGCGCGAAGAAGCCGATCGAGCGGTTGTGGCTGCAGTCAATGACCCAGCAGTCCATCCGCGACGGCTTCTCCAAGCTGCGCCCCGACCGGGAGTTGCTGCCACTCGCGGACGCGGCCAAGAGCCGCTCGGAGGCCGACTGGCTGGTCGGTATCAACGGAACGCGCGCGATGACCGCCTTCAATTCGAAGGAAGGGGGCTTCTACCTCACCACGGTGGGCCGCGTGCAGACGCCCACGCTGGCAATCCTTGTGGAGCGTGAAGACAAGATCCGCGCCTTCACGGCGCGCGACTACTGGGAAGTGCACGGCCGCTTCGGCGCCAAGGCCGGCGAGTACCCTGGACGATGGTTCGATCCGGCCTTCAAGAAGGATGACGACGGCGAGCGCAGGCCCGAGCGCATGTGGGACGCCGCGCAGGCCGCCGCGGTCGTGGCGGCCTGCCGCGGGAGGAAGGGCGTCGCCACGGAGGAAACCAAGCCGGCCACGCAGCTCTCGCCGCTCCTGTTCGATCTGACGAGCCTGCAACGTGAGGCGAACGGCCGTTTCGGCTTTCCCGCTCGGATGACGTTGTCGCTCGCCCAGGCGCTCTACGAGAAGCACAAGGTCCTCACCTACCCGCGCACCGATTCGCGCGCGCTCCCCGAGGATTACCTCGCCACGGTGAAGGACACGCTGAAGAGCCTGGGCGAAACCGGCGCATTCTCCAAATTCGCGAAGCAGATCCTCAAGCAGGGCTGGGTCAAGCCCAACAAGCGCATCTTCGACAATACGAAGATCTCGGATCACTTCGCCATCATTCCGACGCTGCAGCTGCCCAAGCATCTGAACGAGGCCGAAAGCAAGCTGTACGACCTCGTGGTGCGACGCTTCCTCGCGGTGTTTTACCCGGCGGCGGAGTATCTGCAGACCACGCGTATTACCCGCGTCGGCGAGCACCAGTTCAAGACGGAAGGGCGCGTGCTGCAGAACGCGGGATGGCTCGCGGTATATGGGCGGGCGGCGGGCGAGGATGCCCAAGGCCTGCCGCCGATCGAGCCGGAGGAGCGCGTCGGCGTGCTGGAGGTCAGCGAGCAACTGCACCAGACGAAACCGCCGCCGCGGTACACCGAGGCCACGCTGCTCTCGGCGATGGAGGGCGCCGGCAAGCTGGTCGAGGACGATGAACTGCGGGCGGCCATGGAAGCGAAGGGCCTGGGCACGCCGGCGACGCGCGCCGCGATCATCGAGGGCCTGCTCCGCGAGGAGTACATCAATCGCGAAGGCCGGGAGCTCGTTCCCACGCCCAAGGCCTTTTCGCTCATGTTCGCCCTGCACATGCTGCATATCGTGGAGCTCGCCTCGCCCGAGCTCACCGGGGAATGGGAGCATAAACTCAAGCTGATCGAGGCCGGCAAGCTGACGCGCGAGGAGTTCATGAAGCAGATCAGCGCGCTGGTGAAGAAAGTCGTCACCATCATCAAGACCGGCGAGATTCCCGACGTGGTGTACGCCACCGTGCCGGCGCCCTGCCCCAAGTGCGGCGGCGTCGTGCAGGAGAACTACCGCAAGTTCCAGTGCCAGAAGTGCGACTTTGCGATCTGGAAGGTCACCTCGGGCCGGGAATGGTCGCCCGAGGAGATCGCCGAGCTGATCACCAAGCGCTCGATAGGACCGTTGACCGGCTTTCGCAGCCGGCAGGGCAAGCCCTTCAGCGCCGTGCTACGCATGACCGACGAGCTGAAGGTGGAGTTCGACTTCGGGCAGGCCTCCGGCGAAGGCGAGGAAGCGCCGGACTTCAGCGGCCAGGAGCCGCTCGGCGGCTGCCCCAAGTGCGGCGCTCGCGTCTACGAGCACGGCATGGCCTATACCTGCGAAAAGGCCGTCGGTCCGCAGCGCAACTGCGACTTCCGCTCCGGCCGCATGATCCTGCAGCAGCCCATCGAGCGCGAGCAGATGAAAAAGCTGCTGGCCACGGGGCGCACGGACCTGCTGACCGCTTTCGTGTCGAAGAAAGGCCGCCGCTTCAAGGCCTTCCTGGTCAAGCAGCCCGACGGCAAGATCGGCTTCGAGTTCCAGGCGCGCCCGGCCAAGGACAAGCCCGGGGAGGACAAACCTACACGTCGAGGTTCCGAACGCCGAGCGCGTTCGACTCGATGAAGGCGCGGCGAGGCTCCACCTCGTCTCCCATCAGCTTGGTGAAGATTTCGTCGGCGGCGATGCCGTCGTCGATCTGCACCCGCAGCAAGCGCCGGGTCTGCGGATCCATGGTGGTTTCCCAGAGCTGCTCGGGGTTCATCTCTCCCAGTCCCTTGTAGCGCTGCAGGGACATCGACTTCTCGACCTCGCCGAGCAGCCATTTCATGGCTTCGGCGAAGTCCCGCACCGGCTGCTTGCGCTCGCCGCGCTGCACGTAGGCGCCCTCGGCGATGAGTCCGCGCAGCATTTCCGCGGTCTGCCGGATCTGCGCATAGTCCCCGGAGTGGACGAACTCGGTGTCGACCGCGCTCATGCGCACATTGCCGTGCCGCGTGCGCTCGATGCGAATCTGGTAGCGCTCGGTCTTCTGGTCGAAGTGCGGCGCGACCGCGATGCCGCTGGCGCCGATCGCGGCTTCGAGTGCTTCGGCGGCCGCCTCGGCGGTGTCTCGCCGCGCCAGGTCGATCTGCACGCCGCGCAGGATCGCTTGCAGCACTTCGCGGTCGATGAGTCGCGACACGCGCTCGATGACCGCCTCCGAAAGCAGATAGGACTTGGCGAGCTCGGCGAGCACGTCGCCGGCGATGGCTTCACGCCCGCCGCCCGGGTGCAGGGCGGCATCGACCAGCGCCTGCTTGAGCATGAAGGCATTGAGCTCGTGCTCGTCCTTGAGGTAGCGCTCCTCCCTGCCGAGCTTCGCCCGGTACAGCGGCGGCTGGGCGATGTAGATATGGCCGCGCTCGACCAGCTCGAACATCTGGCGATAGAAGAAGGTGAGAAGCAGCGTGCGGATGTGCGAGCCGTCGACGTCCGCGTCGGTCATGATGATGATGCGGTGGTAGCGCAGTTTCTCGACGTTGTACTCTTCCTTGCCGATGCCGCAGCCAAGCGCCGTGATCAGCGTCGCGATCTCCGCGGAGGACAGCAGCTTGTCGAAGCGGGCACGCTCGACGTTGAGAATCTTGCCCTTGAGCGGCAGGATGGCCTGGAAGCGCCGGTCGCGCCCCTGCTTGGCGGAGCCGCCGGCAGAATCGCCTTCCACGAGGTAGAGCTCGCATTTCGCCGGGTCGCGCTCCTGGCAGTCGGCAAGCTTCCCTGGCAGCCCCATCGAGTCGAGCACGCCCTTGCGGCGCGTCATCTCCCGCGCCTTGCGCGCGGCCTCCCGGGCGCGCGCGGCCTCGACGATCTTGGAAGTGAGCAGGCGCGCGTCCGCGGGCCGCTCGGCGAGATACTCGCGCAGACGCTCCGCCACGATCTCTTCGACCACCGGCCGCACCTCGGAGGACACCAGCTTTTCCTTGGTCTGCGAGGAGAACTTCGGCTCCGGAACCTTGACGGAGAGGACGCAGGCCAGGCCTTCGCGCATGTCATCCCCGGTGGTCTCGACCTTGGCCTTCTTCGCCAGCTCGATCTCCTCGATGTACTTGTTCAACACCCGCGTCATGGCGGCGCGCAGCCCGGTCAGGTGCGTGCCGCCGTCTTTCTGCGGGATGTTGTTGGTAAAGCAGAGCACGCTCTCCTGGTACGAGTCGTTCCACTGCATCGCCACCTCGACAGTGATGCCGTCTTTCGTGCCATGCCCGATGAAGACGTTGGGGTGGAGGATGTTCTTGGCGCGATTCATGTACTCGACGAAGCCCTTCACGCCGCCGGCGAAGGCGAAGTTCTCCTCCTTCGCGACGCGCTGGTCGATGAGGACGATCTTCACCCCGTTGTTCAGGAACGAAAGCTCGCGCAGCCGCCGCGCCAGGATGTCGTAGTGGTAGTCGACGTTGCCGAATACTTCCTTGGAGGCGAGAAAATGCACCTCCGTGCCGCGGCGCTCGCTCGCGCCGGCCACCTTGAGCGGCGCGACGGCGACGCCGTCGCGGAATTCCATCTGGTGGACATGCCCGTCGCGCCACACGGTGAGGCGCAACCACTCCGACAGCGCGTTCACTACCGACACGCCGACGCCGTGAAGCCCTCCGGAAACCTTGTAGCTGTTCGAATCGAACTTCCCGCCGGCGTGGAGCTCGGTGAGGACGATCTGGGCGGCGGAGCGCTTGAGCTCGTCCTCTTCCATGATGCCGGTGGGGATGCCGCGTCCGTTGTCACGCACCGAGATCGAGTTGTCGGTATGGATGGTGACGGCGATCTCGTCGCAGTAGCCGGCCAGGGCTTCATCGACCGAGTTGTCGACCACCTCGAACACCATGTGATGCAGCCCGGTGCCGTCGGAGGTGTCACCGATGTACATGCCCGGGCGCTTGCGCACCGCCTCAAGGCCCTTCAGGACCTTGATCGCATCCGAGCCGTAGTCGTTGGCGTCAGGCAACTGGCGTTCCGGTTCTCCCACCCTCAGATCCTCATCGGCATGACGACGTACTTGAAGTCCTTTTCCGTGGCATAGCTGATCAGCGCGCTCGACGACGCATCGCCGAAGGCGCATTCCACCTCCGCGCCCGCCACGTTGTTGAGGACATCGAGCAGGTAGTTGACGTTGAAGCCGATGTCGAGCGCATCGCCCGCGTACTTCACCTCGAGCTCCTCATGTGCCTCCTCCTGCTCGGCGTTCGAGGAGACGATACGCAGCGCCCCGTCCGCCAGCACCCAGCGCACGCCCCGGAACTTCTCGTTGGAGAGGATGGCGGCGCGCAGCAAGGCTTGCCGCAGGGGCTCACGGCCGACCTGCAGACGGTTCTTGTGCTGGGTCGGAATGACCCGCGTGTAGTCCGGGAACTTGCCGTCGATGAGCTTCGAGACGAGCTCCACGGTGCCGAACTTGAAGGCGGCTTGCGTCGCGGCCAACTCGATGCTCACCTCGTCATCGACGTCGGCCAGGAGCTTGGTCAGCTCCAGCACGGTCTTGCGCGGCACGATCACCTCCTGCCGGGGCAGCTCGCCGCCGAGCTTCGCCGAAGCGAAGGCGAGGCGATGGCCGTCCGTCGCGACCAGCTTGAGCTGGCCTTCCTCGACGACGGTCAGCAGCCCGTTCAGGTAATAGCGGATGTCCTGCTGCGCCATCGCATACTGCACCAGCCCGAGCAGACGCCGCAGCGCCTTTTGGCTCAGGCTGAAGCGCGCGGCTTGTCCGGTCGGCTTGGCCAGGCGCGGAAAATCCTCCGCGGGCAGCGTTTGCAGCGTAAAGCGGCTTCTGCCGGCCTTGACCAGCAGGCGCTTGTCCTGCTGCTGCAGCGTCACCTCGGCGCCATCGGGGAGCGCGCGCAGGATGTCGAGCAGCTTTCTCGCGCCGACGGTGACCGCTCGCGCCTCGCCGGTGACCGGAACGGCGGTGCGCGCGGTGATCTGGATCTCGATATCCGTGGCAAGGAAGGACAGGACCTCGTCCGCGCTGTCGAGCAGCACGTTCGACAGGATCGGCAGGGTATGGCGGCGCTCGATGATGCCGCTGACGGCCGAAAGCGCCTCCAGGATCTCGTCTCGCTTTGCTTTAATCATTGTTCTTTACCTTAGTACTTAGTAGTAGCTAATAAGGGCGGCCGGCGCGCGGGATAAGTCGGAAAAGACTGCGGCATCCATGCCTTGTGCCGGTTTGGCGAGCGGGGAAACCTGTGGAACGTTTGTGCATCGCTGTGGACAGTTGTGCCGGCCAGCCAGGGCGCGCGCCTTACCCACAGCTTGCTCATGACCGACGCACAGCTTCTTCTTCAATCTGCTCACCCTTTCAGCACCTGCTCGAGCACGAGGTAGTCGCGGTTGAGCGCGCTGTCGTGCGTGCGCAGGCTGGCAATGGTGCGGCACGCATGCAGTACGGTGGTGTGATCGCGATTGCCGAACGCCTCGCCGATCTCCGGCAGACTCATCTGCGTGAGGTCCTTGGCGAGCGCCATGGCGACCTGGCGCGGGCGCGCGAGGTTGCGGCTGCGCTTCTTCGAATGCATGTCCGAGACCTTGATCTTGAAGTACTCGGCGACGGTCTTCTGGATGCCCTCGACGCTGACCTGACGGCTGTTCAGGTTGAGGATGTCGCGCAGAGCTTCCTTGGCCAGGTCGAGCGAAAGCTCGCGACCGGTGAAGCGCGCAAAGGCGAGCACTTTCTTCAAGGCACCCTCGAGCTCGCGCACATTGGACCGGATGTGCTTGGCGATGAAAAAGGCGATTTCCTCGCTCAGCCCCACCGATTCCGCCTCCGCCTTTTTCAGCACGATGGCGACGCGCATCTCGAGCTCCGGCGGCTCGATCGCGACGGTCAGGCCCCAGCCGAAGCGCGAGATCAGGCGCTCCTCCATGCCGGCGATTTCCTTCGGGTACGTATCGCAGGTGATGACGATCTGCTTGTGCGCCTCCACCAGGGCGTTGAAGGCGTAGAAGAACTCCTCCTGCGTGCGGCCCTTGTTGGAGAAGAACTGGATGTCGTCGATCAGCAGCAGGTCGAGCGAGTGGTAGTAGCGCTTGAACTCGTCGAACGATTTCTGCTGGTAGGCGCGCACGACGTCAGTGACGTACTGCTCGGCGTGAATATAGCGGATGCGCGCCTGGGGGCGCTGGTCGGCGACCTGGTTGCCGATCGCCTGCACAAGATGCGTCTTGCCCAGCCCGACGCCACCGTAGACGAACAGCGGGTTGTACGAGATGCCGGGATTCTCGGCCACCTGGAGCGCGGCGGCTCGAGCGAGCTGGTTGGCCTTGCCGGTGACAAAGCTCTCGAAGGAGAAGCCGCGATTCAGCCGTGCCCGCTCGAGCAGCGTCGGGGCGTCGTTTGCGGGGCGCTGGGCGGCCGCGGCGGGGCGGATGGCGGGCTCGGCGCCGCGCGCGAGGACCAGGCGCACGCCCAGCTCCCGGCCGCACGCTTCGGTGGCGAGCCGCTCGATACGCGTGGCGAAGCGCTCGCGCACCAGTTCCAGCACGAAGCGGTTGGGAGCAGCGAGAATCAGCGTGTCGGTGCTCGCACCCGACTCCGGTGCGAGCGGGCGGATCCAAGTATTGAACTGTTGCGCGGGCAGCTCCTGCTCGAGCCGACGCAGGCAGGCGTCCCAGAGGGTTTGCATCTTGTCGTTGGCCTAGACTGAGCAAGAATTTTACCTTCTTCGACATGGGTTATCCACAGCCGCAAACGCGTTTGTGCGCCGCGCGAGACATTTGACAATGCGTTAAGGCGCGCGCTCTAATACCGCCCTTTTTCAGGCTGGCAATGAAGCGGACTTACCAACCATCAAAGACGCGACGCGCGCGACGCCATGGGTTTCTGGTGCGGAGCCGGACGCGCGGCGGGCGCGCCGTGCTGCGTAATCGCCGCGCGCGTGGACGTCGCCGCCTAGGGCTGTAGCCGCGGCCAGCAAGCGCTTCGGACTGGATGCCGGGCGCCGACTGAGGCGAAGAGCGCAATTCGAGCGACTGCTGCAGTCAGGCACGCGGCGCAGCGCTGCTGGCTATACCTTCTACCTCGAGCGGCGTGAAGCCGGTCGGGCCCGGCTTGGGATACTCGTGTCAAAAAAGCACGCCGCGGCGGCCAACGAGCGTAACCGCATCAAACGATGTGTTCGCGAAGCGTTCCGGCTGGAGCAGGAGCGGCTTGGTCCGATCGATCTGCTCGTGCGTCCTCCCTATCGCGCCGAGCCCTCGGCGCAGATGATCCGGCGGCTGCGCGAACTTCTGGGGGTCCTCGCCGCATGATCTCCGCGGCGCTCCGCCTCGCCGTGCGCGGCTATCGCTGGGGCATCAGTCCGATGCTGCCGCGCGCCTGCCGTTTCCATCCGAGCTGCTCGGAGTACGCGGAGGAAGCGCTCGAGCGGCACGGGGCCTGGCGCGGTGGTCTGCTCGCGGCGCGTCGCGTCTGCCGCTGCGGGCCCTGGCACCCCGGCGGGTTCGATCCGGTCCCCTGAACATGGACACCCAGCGCCTCATCCTGCTTTTCATTTTCAGCTTCTCCCTGCTCATGCTCTGGGAGGCGTGGGAGCGCGACAGCCGGCCCAAACCGGCCGCCGCGCCGCGTACACAGCAAGGCGTGCCCGCGCCCGCGCAGCAGGCATCCCCTGCGGCCGCAGCGAAACCGGCGGCGCCGGCTGCCTCGCCGGGTGCGGACCCTGCAGCCCAAGGGGAAGTGGTGCGCGTCAGTACCGACCTGCTGATTGCCGAGATCGACAGCCTCGGCGGGACGCTTCGCAAGGTGGAGCTCGTGCGCCACAAGGACTCCCGGGACCGCAGCAAGAATTTCGTGCTGCTCGGTCCGGAGCACCGGTACGCCGCGCAGAGCGGCATCACGGGGGATGCAGGACCCAATCACCGCACGGCCTGGCGCGTCCTGCCCGGCGAGCGCACGCTCGCACCGGGCGCCGAGGCGGTCGAGCTGCGGCTCGCGGCGGCGGGGCGCGACGGCCTGCAGGTGGAGAAGATCTACACGTTCAAGCGCGACAGCTACGTCATCGACGTATCCCTGGAGCTGCGCAACCAGTCGGCGGCGCCAGTCGCCACGTACGGCTATTTCCAGCTCACGCACGACGGCAAGCCCGACGCGGACGCGGACACGATCGCGCAACAGTTCGGCGCCCAGAGCTTCACCGGGTTCGCCGTGTACACCGAGGCGCGCAAGTTCGAGAAGGTGTCGCCCTCGGACCTGGACAAAGGCGAGCCGGAGCACGTCGCGCAGGCCGACAATGGCTGGCTCGCCTTCGTGCAGCACTACTTCGTGTCGGCTTGGCTAGCGCCGCAGGGCGTGGCGCGCGACTACGTCATGGAAAAACGCCAGGACGGGACCTACGCAGGCCGCGTGCTCATCGCGGCGACGGTTGCCCCCGGGACCGTAGCGCGCCTCAACGCCCCCTTGTACGCCGGCCCGCAGGAGCAGAACCGGCTCGAGGCGGCGGCGCCCGGCCTCGACCTGGTGGTCGACTACGGCTTCCTCGCCATCATCGCCTGGCCGCTGTTCTGGCTGCTCCAAAAATTTCACGCGCTGAGCGGCAACTGGGGCGTGGCGATCATCCTGCTCACGGTGCTGATCAAGCTGGTCTTCTTCCCGCTCTCCGCGGCGAGCTACAAGTCGATGGCGAAGATGAAGCTGATCACGCCGCGGCTCACCAAGATCCGGGAGATGTACGGCCAGGACCGCCAGAAAATGAACCAGGCGATGATGGAGCTGTACCGCACCGAGAAGATCAACCCGCTGGGCGGCTGCTTTCCCATCCTTGTGCAGATTCCCGTGTTCATCGCGCTGTACTGGGTGCTGCTCGCCGCGATCGAGCTGCGCCAGGCACCGTTCATGCTGTGGATCAAGGACCTTTCGGCGCTCGATCCGTACTACGTGCTGCCGATACTGATGACCGCCACGATGGTGGTCCAGACGAAGCTGAACCCGGTCCCTCCCGATCCGGTGCAGGCGCAGGTCATGAAATACATGCCTTACGTCTTCAGCATCTTCTTCTTCTTCTTCCCGGCAGGGCTGGTGCTGTACTGGCTGGTCAACAACATTCTTTCCATCCTTCAGCAGTGGCAGATCCAGCGAATGTTCAATCGCGACAAACCTGCCCATGCCAAGCGGTGACATAGCGCGCGACACCATTGCTGCCGTTGCCACGCCAGGGGGCAAAGGCGGCATCGGCGTAGTCCGCGTTTCGGGGCCGCAGGTCCCCGGCATCGCGCGCGCGATCCTCGGCAGCGTGCCCGCGCCGCGTCACGCGACATTCGCTTCGTTTCGCGATGCGCAGGGCGAGCGCATCGACCAGGGGATCGCGCTCTACTACCCGGCGCCACACTCCTACACCGGCGAGCCGGTGCTCGAGCTCCAGGGCCATGGCGGACCGGTCGTGATGCAGCATTTGCTGCGCGCCTGCCTGGATGCGGGGGCGCGCCTCGCCGAGCCCGGCGAATTCACGCGGCGCGCCTTTCTGGAAGGCAAGCTCGATCTCGCGCAGGCGGAGGCCGTGGCAGACCTCATCGACGCCGCAAGCCGGGAGGCGGCGCGCTCCGCGCTTCGCTCTCTCAGCGGGGATTTCTCGGCGGCCGTGCGCGCCCTGCTGGCGGAGCTGATCGAGCTGCGCGCGCTGACTGAGGCGATGCTCGATTTTCCGGAGGAGGAAGTCGACCGTCTGCATCGCGACGACGCGGCCGCGCGGCTCGCCGCGGTCCGCGGCGCGCTCGAAGCCGTCCTCGTCAAGAGCCGGCAAGGCAGCCTGCTGCGTGCCGGCATCCACGCCGTGCTCGCCGGCGCGCCGAATGTCGGCAAGTCGAGCCTGCTCAACCGACTGGCCGGCGAGGAGCGCGCGATCGTCACCCCAGTGCCCGGCACCACGCGCGACAGCCTGCGTGAACCGATCGAGCTCGACGGCGTCCCCCTTGTCCTGGTCGACACTGCCGGCATGCGCGAGTCCGGCGACGAAGTCGAGAGGCGCGGCATGGAGCGCACGCAGCTCGAGCTGTCCAGGGCGGACCTGGTGCTCGCCGTGGCCGAGGCGGGCGCTTCCGAGCCGCCGATCGCCAGCGTCGCGGGAGATGCGGTGGCGGCGCGGATTGTCGTCTACAACAAGATCGACCTTGCGCCGGGATTCGTCGCACCGCCGGGCGCGGTGGCGGTCTCGGCCAAGACCGGGGAAGGCCTGGATCGCCTGCGCAAATCGATTCTCCAAGCCGCCGGCTGGTCAGCGACGGGTGAGGGGGTCTTTCTCGCGCGCGAGCGCCACCTGCGCGCCCTTGAGCGCGCGCGCGCGCACCTGCAGGCTGCCGATGAGCAGCGAGCATGGGAGTTCTTTGCCGAGGAGCTGCGCCTTGCGCAGGACGCGCTTGCCAGCATCACCGGCGAGTTCAGCTCGGACGATCTGCTCGGCGAGATCTTCACGCGCTTCTGCATCGGCAAATGAAAGCGCCTGCGACTCGCATAAGCCGTTGTAACTACGGAATTTTGCCGATCGGCCGCAGACCCCTCGAAATCGCATGCAGGGGGTGCGGTGCTAGAATCCCATGCACGATTTCGAGCCCATCAGACCGGCCCAGCTCCGCTGGGCCGTTTGCCTTTCTGGAGTCAGAGAATGAACGCTCCCGCAACTGCGCCGGCTGACCACTCCAAAGCGCCCACCTGGGTGCGCCACCAGGGCCTGCGCCAGTGGGTGACGGAGATCGCCCGCCTCGCCAAGCCCGAGCGCGTCGTATGGTGCGACGGCTCGCGCGCCGAATACGACCGGCTATGCGCGGAACTGGTGGCGGCGGGCACTTTCCTGCGCCTCAACGAGCGCTTGCGCCCCCACTCTTACCTTGCCCGCTCCCATCCGAGCGACGTGGCGCGGATGGAGGATCGCACATTCATCTGCAGCAGCTCCAAGGAGGACGCCGGGCCGACCAACAACTGGATGGACCCGCGCGAGATGCGCGCCACGCTGAACCGGATCTTCGACGGCTGCATGCGGGGCCGGACGATGTATGTCATGCCGTTCTCCATGGGGCCGATCGGATCGCCCATCGCGCAGGTGGGCGTGGAGATCTCGGACTCGGCCTACGTCGCGGTGAGCATGGCGGTCATGACGCGCATGGGGCGCGCGGTGGCCGAATGGCTGGGCGAGAAAGGCAAGTTCGTTCCCTGCGTGCATTCGGTCGGCGCACCGCTGGCGCCGGGGGCAAAAGACGTCGCCTGGCCGTGCAATGAAACCGAGAAGTGGATCGTGCACTTTCCGGAGACGCGCGAGATCTGGTCCTACGGCTCCGGCTACGGCGGCAATGCGCTGCTCGGGAAGAAATGCCTCGCGTTGCGCATCGCCTCCGTGATGGCGCGCGATGAAGGCTGGCTCGCCGAGCACATGCTCATTCTCGGGGTCGAAGCGCCGAGCGGAGAGAAGACCTACATCTCCGCCGCTTTCCCTTCCGCCTGCGGCAAGACCAACCTGGCGATGCTGATTCCGCCCGCCGCGTTCAAGGGCTGGAAGGTCACCACGATCGGCGAGGACATCGCCTGGATCAAGCCCGGCCGCGATGGCAGGTTCTACGCCATCAATCCGGAGTACGGCCTCTTCGGCGTCGCGCCGGGAACCTCCGAGCACACCAACCCCAACGCCATGCGCATGCTGCGGGAGAACGTGATCTTCACCAACGTTGCGCTGACGCCCGATGGCGATGTCTGGTGGGAGGGAATGACGGACACGCCGCCGGCCCGCCTCACCGATTGGCAGGGCAGGCCGTGGACCCCGGAAGACGGCAAGGCAGGGCGCCTCGCCGCGCATCCGAACGCGCGTTTTACCGTGCCGGCGGCGCAGTGCCCGTCGATGGATCCGAAATGGGAGGATCCGCAAGGCGTGCCGATTTCGGCATTCGTGTTTGGCGGGCGGCGCTCTACGACCGTCCCCCTGGTGGTGGAAGCGCCGAGCTGGGAAGACGGCGTCTACATGGCGGCCACCCTCGGCTCCGAAACGACCGCGGCGATCACCGGCAAGACCGGCGTGGTGCGGCGCGATCCGATGGCGATGCTCGCTTTCTGCGGCTACAACATGGGCGACTATTTCGGCCACTGGCTGAAGATGGGGCGCTCGACGCAGCACCCGCCGAAGATCTACCGGGTGAACTGGTTCCGGCGCGATGCGGGCGGTCGCTTCATCTGGCCAGGCTTTGGGGAAAACATGCGCGTGCTGCGCTGGATCGTGGAGCGCTGTCAGGGCAGCGCCGGCGGCGCCGAGACGCCCCTTGGCATCATGCCCCGGTTCGAGGACCTCGACTGGACCGGGCTGGACAAGCTCTCTGCCGCTCAGTACGCGGAGCTGACGCGCATCGACACGCCGGACTGGAAGGACGAACTGCATTCGCACGACGAGCTGTTCGGCAAGCTCGGCGAGCACCTGCCGGCGCCGCTCGAGACGCGCCGCGGCCGCATGCACGAGAGTCTCGCCGCCTAAGGCGGCGGCTCGACTAGCGCGGCGCCAGCGTCAGGTGCGCCGCGAGCGCCGCCATGAGCGCGGTGGCGCCGGCGCAGGCGAGCGCGCCGCTGGCGGGCCAGCTCTCAAGCAAGCTCCCACCCCCGGCCAGCCCGATTCCGACCCCGCCCAGAAGGGCGCTCGTCGACCACGTGAACGCTTCTGTCGAGTGCTCGGCACGCGCTGTCTTGGCGACCAGGATCGACTGGATGATGAGCGCTGGGGCCATGATGACGCCCGCCGCGGCGCAGCAGAGCACGAAGGTCCACGGCCCCCACGGCAGGGCGAGCAGCGCGAGCCCCGCACCCATGATCGCGAGCGTCGCCGCGAACTGGCGCGCCAGGGGCAAGTGCCAGCTGCGGCTGCCATACGCCAGGCCGCCCAGCGCGCTGCCCGCGCTCATTACGCCCAGCAGGACGCCGGCGAAAGCCGGGTCGCCCGTTTCGGTCGCATAGGCGGTAATGCCGATTTCGACCAGTCCGAAAGCCGTGGCGTAGCAGAGCACCACCCCGATCAGTGCGACGAATCGCCTGTTGGCAAGGGGTCCGAGCAGGCTCGAGCCGCGCCGGGGCTCGATGCGCCAGCCGCGTAGCGCCGGCGAGCGTCCAAAAAGCAGGGCCCCCACGCTGCCGCAGAGGGCGGCAAACCAGACGGCCGCACCCGCTGACGCGAAGGCAACAAAGCCCGCCACCAGCATCGGGCCGGCGATGAAGATCAGCTCGATGAGGATCGACTCCAGCGAGTATGCAGTCGCCAGCAATGCATCTTCACCGAGGCGCTGCCGGAAATAGGTACGCATGCAAACGGTAATGGGAGGAAAGCTCGCGCCCGCGGCGCCGGCGAGCAGCGGCGTCAGCCAGCCCGGCGCATCCCGCGACACCGCCGCGACGAGGGCGATAAGAGCGGCGGGGAAAAGCACGCCCGAGGCAAGGAGCGCCTTGCGCGGGCCGTAGCGGTCGATCCAGCGCCCCAGCACCGGCGCCACGGCGGCGAGTCCGATGACGTAGCCTGCAGTGGCAATGCCGCCCCGCGCGAAAGACCCGGTCTGGCCCTGCACCAGCAGAAGAACCGCGAGACCGGTGATGCCGATCGGCAAGCGGCCGACGACGGACAAGGCAAAAGTCAGCCTCGTTGCCCGCGTCTGCAGCACCGCCGCATAACGGACCAGGGAAATCACGTCGAAGACACCGCGAGAAAGGGGCGGGATTGTCGCATGGGGACAGCTTTGCTGCGCTGCAGCAAAGCTGTGTTCCACGTGGAACACGCGGCCCGATCTGGTTTCACGTGGAACGCTCGCGTAAAATTCGCCACCCTGATGCAATTCCCCCGCGAATTCGATGTTCTGGTGATCGGCGGCGGTCACGCCGGCACCGAAGCCGCGCTGGCTGCCGCGCGCATGGGCTGCGCGACCCTGCTCTTGACGCACAGCATCGAAACCCTCGGGCAGATGTCCTGCAATCCGTCGATCGGCGGCATTGGCAAAGGGCATCTCGTGAAGGAGATCGACGCACTCGGCGGTGCGATGGCGCTGGCGACCGACGAGGCCGGAATCCAGTTCCGCACGCTGAACCTGTCCAAGGGACCGGCCGTGCGCGCGACCCGGGCTCAAGCCGACCGCGCGCTCTATCGTCAGGCGATCCGGCGGCGCCTCGAGCAGCAGCCCGGGCTGGCGCTCTTCCAGGGCGCCGTCGATGACATCCTGATCGAGGGGGATCGGGCCGTCGGGGTCGTGACTCAGGTCGGCGTGCGCTTCCGCGCGCGGACCGTCGTTCTCACCGCCGGGACGTTCCTTGCCGGCCTGATCCATGTCGGACTCGAGCGCCACGCGGCGGGACGAGCCGGCGACCCAGCGGCAACCACGCTCGCCAGTCGTCTGCGCGAGCTGCAGTTGCCCGTCGGGCGGCTGAAAACCGGCACGCCGCCGAGGCTCGACGCTCGCAGCATCGATTTCTCGGCCACCGAAGTGCAGCCAGGCGACAGCCCTGAGCCGGTTTTTTCCTTCCTTGGCCGGCGCGAGATGCATCCACGGCAGCTTCCCTGCTGGATCACGCACACCAACGCCCAGACGCATGAGCTCATCGGCGCCGCGCTCGATCGCTCGCCGCTCTTCACCGGCGTCATCGAGGGAATCGGGCCGCGATATTGCCCCTCGATCGAGGACAAGGTGCACCGGTACGCGGGCAAGTCCAGCCACCAGATCTTCCTCGAGCCGGAAGGGCTCAGCAGCACCGAGATCTATCCGAACGGGATTTCCACCAGCCTGCCCTTCGACGTGCAGGTGGAGCTCGTTCATTCGATTCGCGGCCTGGAGCGCGCGCACATCGTGCGGCCCGGCTATGCGATCGAGTACGACTACTTCGATCCGCGTAACCTGCGTAGCTCCCTGGAGACGAAGACCGTGCGGGGCCTTTTCTTCGCGGGGCAAATCAACGGCACGACGGGCTACGAGGAAGCGGCCGCGCAGGGACTGCTTGCCGGCGCGAACGCAGCGCTGCTCGCCAAGGGACATGAGCCGTGGTGTCCCGGGCGTGAGCAGGCTTACTTGGGCGTGATGGTCGATGACTTGGTGACGCGGGGGGTTTCCGAGCCGTACCGCATGTTTACGAGCCGCGCTGAATACCGCCTGATGCTGCGCGAGGACAACGCCGACCTCCGTTTGACGGAGGTCGGTCGCAAACTTGGGCTGGTGGACGACCCACGCTGGGATGCGTTCAGCCGGAAGCGTGACGCGATCGAACGCGAGATCGAGCGTATGCGGTCTACGTATGTAAGTACTGGCTTCCACCAAAGACATTCACTTGCTGACCTGTTGCGTCGCCCAGAGGTTACGTACGAAAGCCTCGGATTGACCGGGAGCGACATCGACGTGTCGGTGGCGCGCGAAGTCGAAACGGGCATCAAGTACGAGGGGTATGTGCAACGCCAGCGCGAGGAGGTCAGACGAAGGCGCGAGCTGGAGGATTTGCGTCTGCCCGAGGACATCGATTACCGGCAGGTGCGCGGACTTTCGGTGGAAGTCCAGCAGAAGCTCGCGCACCACCGTCCGGAAAGCATCGGCCAGGCGGCGCGCATCTCGGGCGTTACGCCCGCGGCGATCTCGCTGCTGTTGGTCCACCTGAAAAGGGGTTTCCCAGCGCAGCAGAAAACGGCATGACGCCGCACGCCGCGCTCGAGCGCGGACTTGGCGAACTCACGCTACCGCTGCCCGAAAGCGCGCGCCAGCGGCTGCTGCAATACGTTGCGTTGCTCGCAAAATGGAACCGCACGTACAACCTGACTGCAGTTCGTACGCAGGAAGAAATGGTCAGCCATCACCTGCTCGATTCGCTCGCGATCCTGCCGCACCTGCCAGTGCCGCAAGGCAATCCCGCGCTCGCCGATGCGGGTTCCGGGGCCGGACTGCCGGGAATCCCGCTTGCGCTTGCCCGCCCGCAATGGCGCGTGACGCTGGTCGAGTCGAGTGCCAAGAAGGCGGCATTCCTGCGCCAGGCGACGATCGAGCTCGGCATGGAAAACGTCGCCGTGCAGGAAGCGCGCGTGGAGCAATGGCATCCGGCGCGGCGCTTTGCCGTGGTCGTCTCGCGTGCCTTTGCCGGACTCGCGCAGTTCATTGCCGCCTGCCGGCATCTGGTCGCGCCGCACGGCGTGCTAGCAGCGATGAAAGGCCGCGATCCGCGCGCCGAGCTCGAGGGCCTGCCCCCGGGCTGCGGCTGCGCAGCGCCGATCCGGTTGCGCGTGCCCCTGCTCGATGCCCAGCGCCACCTCGTGCTTTGCCGCCCGGAAGAGTGCGCGTGACGCGCGTGATCGCGGTGGTCAACCAGAAGGGCGGCGTCGGCAAGACGACGACCAGCGTCAATCTCGCCGCCGCGCTAGCCGGCGCAGGAAAGCGCGTATTGCTCATCGATCTCGATCCGCAGGGAAACGCCACCATGGGAAGCGGGGTGGACAAGCGGACCACCACGCGCACGATCTACCACGTGCTGCTCGGGCTGGGCGAGCTCGCCACGATCCGCACGCGCGCCGAGCAGGGCGGCTACGACCTCGTGCCCGCCAACCGCGAGCTTGCCGGGGCGGAAGTCGAGCTGGTCGAGCTGCCCGGGCGCGAGACGCGCCTGAAAGCGGCCCTCGAGCGAGTGCTGGAGGACTACGACTTTATCCTCATCGACTGCCCGCCGTCGCTCAGCCTGCTGACGGTCAACGCGCTGGTCGCGGCGCAGCGCGTGCTGATCCCGATGCAGTGCGAGTACTACGCGCTCGAGGGCCTGTCCGACCTCGTCGGCACGATCAAGCGCGTGCGCGCCCACCTCAACCCGGAGCTCGACATCGCCGGCCTGCTGCGCACCATGTACGACCCGAGGAACACGCTGTCACAGCAGGTATCGCAGCAGCTGGAAGCGCATTTCGGCGACAAGGTGTATCGCACGCTCGTGCCGCGCAACGTGCGCCTCGCCGAGGCGCCCAGCTACGGCGTGCCTGCGGTGCGGTGGGACACGGCCTCGAAAGGGGCGCAGGCCTACCTCGCGCTCGCCGAGGAAATCCTCGCCCAGGGAGAGGCCGCATGAAGCCCAAGGGCCTCGGCCGCGGTCTCGACGCGCTCCTCGGCGGTGACGGCACGCCGCCGCGCGAAGCGATGCTGACGCTTCCGGTGACGCGCATCCGTCCTGGTCGCTACCAGCCGCGCACCAAGATGGACCAGCAGGCGCTCGCCGAGCTCGCCGGCTCGATCCGGGCGCAGGGCCTGATGCAGCCCCTGCTCGTGCGCCCGGTCGACCGCGACCGCTACGAGCTGATCGCCGGCGAGCGGCGCTGGCGCGCGGCGCAGATGGCCGGACTCGAGGAGGTGCCGGTGCTGGTGCGCGAAGTGCCCGACGAGGCGGCGCTCGCCATGTCGCTCATCGAGAACATCCAGCGCGAGAACCTCAATCCCATGGAGGAGGCGGCGGGGCTGGAGCGCCTCATCGAGGAGTTCCGGATGACCCACGAGCAGGCCGCGGATGCCGTAGGGCGCTCGCGCAGCGCGACCACGAACCTGCTGCGGCTGCTGAAGCTCGCCAAGCCGGTGCAGGAGATGGTGATGGAAGGCGCGCTCGAGATGGGGCACGCCCGCGCGCTGCTCGCGCTCGACGGGGCACGTCAGATCGAAGCCGGCAATCGCATCGCGGCGCGCGGTCTTTCGGTGCGCGAAACCGAGGCGTGGGTGCAGAAGATGCTCCGCGGACCCGGGCAGCGGCGACGGCGCAAAGCCGACCGCGACCTGGCGCGCCTCGAGGAAGAGGTCGCGGAGCGCCTCGGCACGACGGTGGAGATCCGCCCCGGCCGCAAAGGGAGCGGCAAGCTCGTGCTGCACTACTCCGGCCTCGAGCATCTCGAGCAGCTGCTGAAGAAGCTCAAATGAAGGAACAGTTACGCTATACTTCGCCGGCTTTGCCCGGTGCGATCCGTTTCAGCAAGCCGATACGCACGGTTCTGCTGTGGCAGTTCGCGGTCACGGCGGCGATGTCGGTGCTCGCCGCGCTGCTGGCGGGCGTTCATGCCGCGATATCGGTTGCGGCCGGCGGCTCGGTGAGCATCGTCGCCGGAACGGCATCCGCGCTGGTGGCGTCGTTGGGCAAGGCGAGGTCTGCAGGGGGGGTCCTGGTTGGCGCGTTGCGGGCCGAAGCGGTCAAGATCGGCCTGGCGCTCGTCCTGCTGTGGCTCGTGCTGACGAACTACGAAGAGGCGGTGGTCGGCGCCTTTCTCGGCGCGTTCATCGTGACGATGGTGATTTTCTCGATGGCTTTTTTTGTCCGCGACTATTGATGCGATCTGGCGATGGCCGCAGCTAGCGAACTCACTCCCTCGGGGTACATCCGGCACCACCTTACCTCGTTCTCCGTCGGCGATGGCGGCTTCTGGTCGCTCAACGTCGACTCGATCGCGGTGTCGATCCTGCTCGGCTTCGTCGGCATGGGCTTCATCTGGTGGGTGGTGCGCGGCGCCACCGCCGGCGTGCCGGGCAAGCGCCAAGCTGCGGTCGAGTGGCTAATCGACTTTGTCGACGAGCAGGCGAAGGGCATCTTCCACCACGGCGACCGGCACCGCTTCGTCGCGCCGCTCGCCCTGACGGTGTTCGTGTGGGTGGTGCTGATGAACGCCATGGACTTCCTGCCGGCCGATATCGTCGGCCTGGTCACCCACCACATCTCAGAGCACGGTTTCCGCTACGTGCCCACCGCGGACGTCAACACCACCTTCGCACTGTCGATCTCGGTGCTGGTGCTGTCGCTGTACTTTGCCATCTCCGTGAAGGGCTTCGGCGGCTGGCTACACGAACTCTTCTGCGCACCGTTCGGCTCGCACCCGGCGCTTTGGCCGGCGAACTTCCTGTTCCAGATGGTCGAGTACGTGTCGAAGACCCTGTCGCACTCGCTGCGGCTGTTCGGCAACATGTATGCGGGCGAGATCCTCTTCCTGCTGCTGTGGATGTGGGCGGCCACCGGCGTGGCCGGCATCATCTTCGGCGCCTTTTTCGGCGTGCTCTGGGCGATCTTCCACATCCTCATCGTGTTGCTGCAGGCGTACATCTTCATGATGCTGACGGTGGTGTACATCTCGATGGCGCACGAGCACCACTGATTCCACTACTTCAAGAAAGGGAAAACTCCAATGGAAAAACTCCAGCTGCTGGCGATGGTCCAGGCGTACACAGGCATCGGCATCGGCCTGATGATCGGCCTGGGCGCTGCCGGCGCCTGCATCGGCGTGGGCATCATGTGCAGCCGCTTCCTCGAGGCGGCGGCGCGCCAGCCTGAGCTGACAAACTCGCTGCAGGGCAAGGTGTTCCTGCTGCTTGGCCTCATCGACGCCTCGTTCATCATCGGCCTGGGCATCGCCATGTTCTTCGCCTTCGCCAATCCGCTCGCAACAGCCTTCCAGTAGGGCGGCGCCGGGGAGCATTCGGTATGAACCTGAACCTGACGCTCATCGCGCAGGCGATCTCCTTCACGGTCTTCATCTGGCTCACGGTGAAGTTCATCTGGCCGTACATGCTGCGCGCCATCGAGGCGCGGCAGAAGACCATCGCCGACGGCCTGGCCGCGGCTGAGCAGGGGCGGCGCTCGCTCGAAACGTCGACCCGGCAGGCCGACGAGGCGGTCGCGCAGGCGCGCGGCCGCGCCGCCGAGATCCTCGCGCAGGCCGAGAAGCGCGCGGTGCAGCTCGTCGACGAAGCGCGCAGCGCAGCGAAGGAAGAGGGCAACCGCGAGAAGGCGGCGGCGAAAGCCGAGATCGAGCAGGAAGTCACGCGCGCGCGCGAGCAGTTGCGCGACCACGTGGCCTCCCTCGCCGTGGCCGGCGCGGAGAAGATCCTGCGCCGGGAGATCGACGCCAAGGCGCACGCCGACATGCTCGACGCGATCAAGCGCCAGCTCTAGATGGCCGAGCCCAGCACCGTCGCGCGCCCGTACGCCGAAGCCGCCTTCAGGCTGGCGGACGCCGCGGGCGCGCTCGCCAAGTGGTCCGAGATGCTCGGCATCCTGGCGGCGGTCGGCGACGACGAGCGCGTGCGCGCGGCCGTGACGGATCCGAAGCTGAGCGACGCGAAGGCCGCGGGCGTCTTCATTTCGATCCTCTCGGGCCGGCTCTCGGCGGAGGCGGAGAACTTCGTCCGCGTGCTGGCCGAGAACGGGCGGCTCGCGCTGCTGCCGGAGATCCGGGCGCAGTTCGAGGCGCTGAAGAACGAGCGCGAAGGCGTGGTCGAGGCCGAGGTGCAGACCGCCTTCGAGCTCACCGAGGCGCAGGTCGCCGACCTGGTGCAGCGCCTGGAGAAGAAGACCGGGCGCAAGGTGAAGGCGCGGGTCCATCTCGACAAGGCGCTCATCGGCGGCATCAAGGTGGTTCTCGGCGACAAGGTCATCGACGGCTCGGCGCGCGCGCAGCTCGGCGCGCTCGAGACCGCACTGAAAGCATAGGAACGAAGCGGGAGACGCGTCTCCCGCACCCTAAGGAGCAGGCATGCAACTGAACCCTTCCGAGATCTCGGAACTCATCAAGAGCCGCATCCAGAACCTCGACGCCGGGGCGCAGATGCGCACGCAGGGCACGGTGGTGTCGGTGACCGACGGCATCTGCCGCATCCACGGCCTCTCGGACGCGATGCAGGGCGAGATGCTCGAGTTTCCGAAGAACACCTTCGGGCTGGCGCTCAACCTCGAGCGCGATTCGGTCGGCGCGGTGATTCTGGGCGAGTACACGCACATCACCGAGGGCGACACGGTCAAGACCACCGGCAAGATCCTCTCGGTGCCGATCGGCCCCGAGCTGCTCGGCCGGGTGGTGAACTCCCTCGGCCTGCCGATCGACGGCAAGGGCCCGATCAACGCCAAGATGACCGACGTCATCGAGAAGGTCGCGCCGGGCGTGATCGCGCGCCAGTCGGTGTCGCAGCCGGTGCAGACCGGCCTCAAGGCGATCGACGCCATGGTGCCGATCGGCCGCGGCCAGCGCGAGCTGATCATCGGCGACCGGCAGACCGGCAAGACCGCGGTCGCGATCGACACGATCATCAACCAGAAGGGCAAGGATCTCTTCTGCGTCTACGTGGCGATCGGACAGAAGGCCTCGACCATCGCCAACGTGGTGCGCAAGCTCGAGGAGCACGGCGCGATGGCCTACACCATCATCGTCGCGGCCTCGGCGTCCGAATCCGCGGCGATGCAATACATCGCGCCCTACTCGGGCTGCACCATGGGCGAGTACTTCCGCGATCGCGGCCAGGACGCGCTCATCATCTATGACGACCTGACCAAGCAGGCCTGGGCCTACCGCCAGGTGTCGCTGCTCCTGCGGCGCCCGCCGGGACGCGAGGCCTACCCCGGCGACGTGTTCTACCTGCATTCCCGGCTGCTCGAGCGCGCGGCCCGCGTGAACCCCGAGTACGTGGAGAAGTTCACCAAGGGTGCGGTCAAGGGCAAGACCGGCTCGCTGACCGCGCTGCCGGTGATCGAGACGCAGGCGGGCGACGTCACCGCCTTCGTGCCGACCAACGTCATTTCGATCACCGACGGGCAGATCTTCCTCGAGACCGATCTCTTCAACGCCGGCATCCGGCCCGCCATCAACGCCGGCATCTCGGTGTCGCGGGTCGGCGGCGCGGCGCAGACCAAGATCATGAAGCGCCGCGATACCGGCGGCGGCGTGCGCCTGGCGCTCGCGCAGTACCGCGAGCTCGCGGCCTTCGCGCAGTTCGCGAGCGACCTCGACGAGGCCACGCGCAAGCAGCTCGAGCGCGGGCGGATGGTCACCGAGCTGATGAAGCAGCCGCAGTACCAGCCGCTCCAGGTGTGGGAGATGGCGCTTACGCTGTTCGCGGTGAACAACGGCTACTTCGACGACGTCGAGGTGAAGAAGGCGCTCGCCGCCGAAAAGTCGATGCGCGACTACGTCAAGGGCAAGTACGCCAGCCTGGTCGGCCGCATGGAGGAGAAGAAGGATCTCTCGGCCGAAGACGAGAAGGCGCTGCACGAAGCCATCAAGGACTGGAAGAAGAACGGATCCTTCTGATGCCGGGCACCAAGGAAATCAGGATGAAGATCCGGAGTGTGCAGAACACCCGGAAGATCACCAAGGCGATGGAGATGGTCGCGGCCTCCAAGATGCGCAAGGCGCAGGAGCGCATGCGGCACGCGCGGCCCTACGGCGAGAAGATCCGCAACGTGGCGGCGCACATCTCGCACGCCAACCCGGAATACCGCCATCCCTTCCTCGTTGACCGCGAATCGGTCAAGCGCGTCGGCATCATCGTCATCACCACCGACAAGGGGCTGTGCGGCGCGCTCAACACCAACCTGCTGCGGCTGGTCCTGACGCAGTACAAGGAATGGCTGGCGCAGGGCGAGGAGATCGAGGTCTGCGCGATCGGCAACAAGGGCCTGGGCTTCATGCAGCGCCTGGGAGCGAAGATCGTCTCCCAGGTGATCCAGCTCGGCGACCGGCCGCAGATGGACAAGCTCATCGGCGCGGTGAAGGTGATGCTCGACGGCTACACCCAGGATCGCTTCGACCGCCTGCTGCTCGCGTATACGCGCTTCGTCAACACCATGAAGCAGGAGCCCGTGATCGAGCAGCTGCTGCCGCTTACCGGCGAGCGCCTGGGCGCCCCCGAGACGGTCTGGGACTACCTCTATGAGCCCGAGGCGCGCGCGGTGCTGGACCAGGTGATGACGCGCTACATCGAGGCGCTGATCTTCCAGGCGGTGTCGGAGAACATGGCTTCCGAGCAGTCGGCGCGCATGGTGGCGATGAAGGCGGCTTCCGACAACGCCGCGACGCTGATCGACGAGCTGACCCTCGTGTACAACAAGAATCGCCAGGCGGGCATCACCAAGGAACTTTCAGAAATCGTCGGCGGCGCGGCCGCCGTATAAATCGGACACCCTATGGCTCAGGCACAAGGCACCATCGTTCAATGCATCGGCGCGGTCACCGACATCGAGTTCTCGCGCGAGACGATGCCCGGCATCTACGACGCCCTCATCCTCGAGGACAGCGCCGCGGGCGGCCTGGTCGAGAAAGGCCTGACCTTCGAGGTCGAGCAGCAGCTCGGCGACGGCGTGGTGCGCTGCATCGCGCTCGGCTCCTCCGACGGCCTGCGCCGGGGCATGAAGGTGAAGTCGACCGGCGCGCCGATCTCGGTGCCGGTGGGCAAAGGCACGCTCGGGCGCATCATGGACGTGCTCGGCAGGCCGATCGACGACGTCGGGCCGATCAAGTCCGAGACCCGCCGCTCGATCCACCAGCTGGCGCCGAAGTTCGACGAGCTTTCTCCGTCGGTGGAGCTGCTCGAGACCGGCATCAAGGTGATCGACCTGATCTGCCCGTTCGCGAAGGGCGGCAAGATCGGCCTGTTCGGCGGCGCCGGCGTGGGCAAGACGGTGAACATGCTCGAGCTCATCAACAACATCGCCACCCAGCACTCCGGGCTTTCGGTGTTCGCCGGCGTCGGCGAGCGCACGCGCGAAGGCAACGACTTCTATCACGAGATGACCGAGGCGGGCGTGGTCAAGCTCGACAACCTCGAGGAGTCCAAGGTCGCGATGGTGTTCGGGCAGATGAACGAGCCGCCCGGCAACCGGCTGCGCGTGGCCCTCACCGGGCTCACCATGGCCGAGAGCTTCCGCGACGAGGGCCGCGACATCCTGTTCTTCGTCGACAACATCTATCGCTTCACCCTCGCCGGCACCGAGGTCTCGGCGCTGCTTGGCCGCATGCCCTCGGCGGTCGGCTACCAGCCGACGCTTGCCGAGGAGATGGGCCGGCTGCAGGAGCGCATCACCTCGACCAAGACCGGCTCGATCACCTCGATCCAGGCGGTGTACGTGCCTGCCGACGATCTGACCGATCCGAGCCCCGCAACCACCTTCGGCCACCTCGATGCGACGGTGGTGCTCTCGCGGGACATCGCCGCGCTGGGCATCTACCCTGCGGTCGATCCGCTCGACTCGACCTCCCGCCAGGTCGACCCGAACACCATCGGCGAGGAGCACTACAGCACGACGCGCGCCGTGCAGGCCACGCTGCAGCGCTACAAGGAGCTGCGCGACATCATCGCCATCCTCGGCATGGACGAGCTCTCGCCCGAGGACAAGCTCGCCGTGGCGCGCGCGCGCAAGATCCAGCGCTTCCTCTCGCAGCCGTTCACCGTGGCGCAGAACTTCACCGGCACGCCGGGCAAGTACGTGTCGCTCAAAGACACCATCCGGGGCTTCAAGATGATCGTCAACGGCGAGTGCGACGCGCTGCCCGAGCAGGCGTTCTACATGGTCGGCACCATCGAAGAGGCGCAGGAGAAGGCGAAGAAGCTCTGATGGCCGCCGCGACCATCCACGTCGACGTGGTCAGCGCCGAAGAGTCGATCTTCTCCGGCGAGGCCGAGTTCGTCGTCCTGCCCGGAGAGGCGGGAGAGCTCGGCATCTATCCCCGCCACACGCCGCTCATCACCCGCATCAAGCCCGGTACGGTGGAGATCACGCCTGCCGGCGGCGGCGAGAAGCAGCTCATCTTCGTCGCGGGCGGCATCCTCGAGGTGCAGCCCAAGGTGGTCACGGTGCTCGCCGACACGGCCATCCGCGGCGCGGACCTCGACGAAGCGAAGGCCAGCGAGGCGCTGCGCCGCGCGCAGGAAGCGATGGCCAAGGCCCAGGACAAGCAGGAAATCGCCACCCTGCAGGCCGAGTTCGCGATGATGGCTGCCCAGCTCGCCGCCATCCGCAAGCTGAGAAAGAAATAGGCCTTCTGTCGTGGGCCGGCGACTGGGATAGTCCGGCGAGACTAAACGGCGCCGCAAGCGGCTGCGGCCCGGTCCTGAAACAATCGGATCCGCCAGCGTAGGAGATCCGATGAAACATATCCTCGATTCCGAGTTCCGGTACCGGCCGAGCTTCGACACCGACGTGCGCAAGACTTTCGAGCGCGTGCGCCGCAGCCAGCATGCGAGGGTGCGCGCCCAAGCCAAGGACGGCACCGAGGTGCAGGTGCGGGTGCTGAAGCTCGATCAGCTCAAGAAGGCGAGCAGCACGTAGATCCAGCGCCCCAGGAGCTGCCACGCGCCCAGGGCGAGCAGCACCGCGGTCACGCCGAGCCACACCCGGCCCGGGGGCGGCGGCACCGGCTCCGCCGGCGGCGTCCAGGCGCACTCCACCCCGAGCGCTTCCTCGCGCGCGGGCTTCATACCTCGAGCCGGGCCGGTGGGGACGGCATCCGCAGCACCGGCACGCATTCGAGCTCGACCGCCGGCCTCGCCGCCGGCTCCTGCGCATGCGCCGGCGCGGCGAGCAGCAGCGCCACGCCGCCCAGCAGCATCCCGGCGGCAAGGCCCAGCGCCGCGGCAAGCGCGATAAAGCGGATCATTTCGCTCATTCCAGACCTCCCTTCGAATCGGCTGAAGCTGGATTGAGCGCCGTCGCGCGGTTCCCGGCGCGGCATGGCGAGGGCGCAACGCCGATCAATTCTGGCAAAGTGCTGACGCCGCCGCCGCGGCATTGCGTGTTCGGCTATAGTCGGCCGCGATGTCCCGCCGCATCGCCATCGTCGAAGACGACCCGGCCATCCGCGCCAACTACGCCGAAGCCTTGCGCAAGCACGGCTTCGAGGTGGCGGCCTACGCCGGGCGCGGCGAGGCGCTGGGTGCCCTGCGCACGCGGTTGCCCGACCTTGCCCTGATCGACATCGGCCTGGGCGCCGACGTGGACGGCGGCTTCGCCCTGTGCCGCGACCTGCGCGCGCTCTCGGCGGCGCTGCCGATCATCTTCCTCACGGCTCGCGACAGCGATTTCGACGTGGTGGCGGGTCTGAGGCTGGGCGCGGACGATTACCTGACCAAGGATGTGAGCCTGCCGCACCTGCTGGCGCGCATCGCGGCGCTCTTCCGCCGCGCCGAGCTTGCGGCCGAGCCGCACGCCGCCGAGGAGCGGCTCGAGCGCGGGCCGCTCGAGCTCGACGTCAAGCGCTTCAGCGTGCGCTGGCGCGGCGAGAGCGTCCCGCTCACTTTGACGGAATTCTGGATGGTGCACGCCCTCGCCAAGCACCCGGGGCACGTGAAGAGCCGCGAGCAGCTCATGCGCGAGGCGCAGCTCGTGGTGGACGACGGCACCATCACCTCGCACATCAAGCGCATGCGCCGGAAATTCCTCGCCGCCGACCCGCGCTTCGAAGCGATCGACACGGTCTACGGCATCGGCTACCGGTGGAAATCCTGAGGCGTTGCAGTGGTCCATGAGACGCTGGCGCTTTAGCCTGCGTCTCAAGCTCGCCTTGCTCACGCTGGTGCTGCTCGCCCTGCCCTGGGCGGGAACGCTGTATGTGAACGAGGTGGAGCGCTTCCTGCTCGAAGGGCAGGAGCAGACGCTCCTCGCCACCGCGCGTGCGGTGGCAACGGCGCTGCACGAGCGGCCGCAGCTGCTCTCGGTCTCTTCCAGGGAGGAAGAAGTCGCGGCGATCCTGCTGGGCGTGCAGCGCGCCTCGTCGCGCATCTGGGTGGTGAACCGCGGCGGCCAGGTCGTCGCGATGGCGGGCGAGCTGAAGCGCCCGGCCGAGGGCATCGAGGCACGCTGGTGGCATCCGCTCGCCGGCTGGCTGATCCAGCGGCCCACCGAGGACTTCGCCGAAGCGCACCCCGAGAACCTCCTCGGCAGCGGCCGCGACATCGCCGCGGCGCTGCAGGGTACGCCGGCGACCCGCACCCGCCGCACGCTGGACGGGCGCGCCGTGGTCATGTCGGCGGCGCACCCGATCTGGAGCGGCGACGAGGTGGTCGGCGCCGTGGTGGCCGAGGAAACCACCAATCCGATCGTGTCGATGAAAAGCGAGGCGATGGAGCGACTGCTGCTGCTGACCCTCGCAGCCTTCGCCGGGGCGGCGCTGCTCCTGGTCGCCTTTGCCACGCGCCTGTCGATGCGCATCCGCCGCCTGCGCGACGAGGCGGAATCGGCGATCGACGCGCGCGGCCGCCTCACGCGCCTCGCCGCCGGCTCGGAGGCGTCCGACGAGATCGGCGACCTGTCGCGCAGCTTCTCGGCGGTGCTGGAGCGACTGGCGCAGCACCACGCCTACCTCGAGAGCATGGCCGGGCGGCTCTCGCACGAGCTGCGTACGCCGATGGCGGTGGTGCGCTCCTCGCTCGAGAACCTGAAGCTGGCGCCCGGCGACGGGGACGCCCGGCGCTACATCGAGCGTGCGGAGGAGGGGCTGGCGCGGCTGCACCGCATCCTCGAGCGCATGACGGAGGCATCGCGGCTCGAGCAGAGCCTGTCGGGCGCGGAGCGCAGCCGCTACGACCTGCGCGAGGTGGTGCGCGGCTGCGTCGAGGGCTATCGCGCCGCGTATCCGCGCGCCTCGTTCGAGCTGGAGCTGCCGCCGCGGCGCATGGAGGTCGAGGGCTCTCCCGACCTCGCCGCGCAGCTTCTCGACAAGCTGGCAGAGAACGCGGCGGATTTCTCGCGCGCGGGCGCGCCGGTACGCGTCACCCTGGAGGAGGCGGCAGGGGCGGCGGTCCTGGTCGTGTCGAACCGCGGGCCGCTCCTGCCGGCCGAGATGCGCACCGGCCTGTTCGAATCGATGATCTCGGTGCGCGAAGGCCGCGGCGGCGGCGCGCCGCACCTCGGGCTGGGACTCTACGTGGCGCGGCTCATCGCCGAGTTCCACGGCGGCAGCATCCAGGCGGCGAACCTCGCCTCGGGCGACGGTGTGGCGATCAGCGTACGCTTTCCGCTGGCATGGAAATGAGCTGCGACCTGCTGGTGATCGGCGGCGGCATCAACGGCGCGGGCATCGCACGGGACGCTGCCGGCCGGGGCCTGTCGGTGGTGCTGGTCGAGCGCGACGACCTCGCCAACGCCACCTCCTCGGCTTCCTCGAAGCTCATCCATGGCGGTCTGCGCTACCTCGAGCTCTATGAGTTCCGCCTGGTCGCGGAGGCCCTGGCGGAGCGCGAAACCCTGCTGCGGGTCGCGGGGCACCTCACGTGGCCGCTCTCCTTCGTGATGCCGCACGTGCCCGGGCTGCGGCCGCGCTGGATGATCCGGGCGGGACTGTTCCTCTACGATCACCTGGCGCGCCGTTCGCTTCTTCCCGGATCGCGGACGGTGCGGCTGGACCAGCCGCCGTACGCTTCCGGGCTTGCCCCGGCGCTCAAGCACGGCTTCCTGTACTCCGACTGCCGCGTCGACGACGCGCGCCTGGTGATCGCCAATGCCCACGATGCAGCGGCGCGCGGCGCGCGCGTCCTGGTGGGCACCGAGTGCGTGGCGGCGCGGCGCGAGCCCGGAGGCTGGCAAGTCCGGCTCTCCTCGGGGGAGGAGGTGCGCGCGCGCGCGCTGGTGAACGCGGCCGGGCCGTGGGTGAAGCAGGTTCTGAACGAGCGCCTCGGACAGCCGAGCGCCGATGCCGTGCGCCTCGTGCGCGGCAGCCACATCGTCGTGCCGCGTCTCTATGAAGGCGAGCACGCCTTCATCCTGCAGAACGACGATCGGCGCGTGGTGTTCATGATCCCCTACGAGGAGCGCTTCACCCTCGTCGGGACGACCGACGTCGCGCTCGAGGCGGACCACGTGGAGGCGCAGCCCAGCGCAGCAGAAATCGACTACCTGTGCCGGGCGGCGAGCCGTTACCTCGCGCGCGCGCTCACGCCGCAGCAGGTGGTGTGGCGCTACGCCGGGGTGCGGCCCCTGTACGACGACGGCTCGGCCGACCCCTCGGATGTCACGCGCGACTACACGTTGCGCCTGGACGGCGAGCCGGGCGCCGCGCCGGTGCTGTCGGTGTTCGGCGGCAAGATCACCACGTACCGCCGGCTCGCCGAGCAGGCGCTGCAGAAGCTGGCCCCGCACTTTCCCGGCATGAGCGGCCCGTGGACCGACCGTTCGCCGCTGCCCGGCAGCAACTTCGCGGGCCGCGCCGCCGCGCAAGCCGCGTTCTTCGAGCGCCACCCCCGGCTGCCGCAGCCCTGGTTGCGGGCCATCTTCCGCCGCCACGGCGCGCTCGCCGCGGAAGTGGCGGGCGACGGCAATCTCGGCGAGCACTACGGCGCCGGCCTGACCGAGCGCGAGGTGCGCTACTTCACCGAGCGCGAATGGGCGCGCAGCGCCGAGGACGTGCTCTGGCGCCGAACCAAGTGCGGCCTGCACATGAGCGACGCGGAGCGCAGCCGCGTCGCGCAGGTGATGGGCCGATGAGGCCGCTCGCCGAGCTCGACGCGGGACGCGTCGCCGCGCTGCTCTTCGACATCGACGACACGCTCACCACCGGGGGCAGGCTCACCGCCGGGGCGTATGGCGCGCTCGAGCGCCTGAAGCATGCCGGCAAGCGGGTGATCGCGGTAACGGGCCGGCCGGCCGGCTGGTGCGACCACATTGCGCGCATGTGGCCCGTCGACGCGGTCGTGGGCGAGAACGGCGCCTTCTATTTCGCCTTTGCCGAAGGCAGGCTGCAGAAGCGCTTCCAGGAGGACGCCGCCGCGCGAGCTGCCAAGCGCGAGCGCCTCGACGCGATCGCGAAGACGATCTTCGCCGCTGTTCCGGGCTGCGCCATCGCTTCCGACCAGCCCTACCGCGAGACCGACCTCGCCATCGACTACTGCGAGGACGTGCCGCCCCTGCCCCTCGAGGTCGCCGAGCGGATCGCCGCGCTCATGCGCGAGGCCGGGCTCACCGCACGCGTCAGCTCGATCCACGTCAACGGCTGGTTCGGCGCCTACGACAAGCTGGCGATGACGCGCCGGGTCTTCGCCGAGCGCTTCGGCCAGGACCTGGATGCGGCCAACCGCGAGGTGGTTTTCGTCGGCGACTCGCCCAACGACGCACCGATGTTCGGCTTCTTCGAGAAATCCGTGGGTGTCGCGAACGTGCGCCGCTTCAAGGCGCAGCTCGCCGCGGCGCCGAAGTACGTGACGCAGCGAACCTCCGGCGCCGGGTTCGAGGAGCTCGTCTATCATCTTCTGAAATGAGCTCCGGCCCTATTTCCGGCATCCGCGTCCTCGATCTCACTCGCGTGCTGGCAGGTCCCTGGACCGGCCAGAACCTCGCCGACCTCGGCGCGGAGGTGATCAAGGTCGAGCGCCCGGGCAAGGGCGACGATTCGCGCGCCTTCGGGCCGCCGTGGCTGAAGGATGCCGCCGGCAAGGAGACCGGCGAATCCGCGTACTTCGCCTGCGCCAACCGCGGCAAGAAGTCCGTCACCGTGGACCTTTCCAAGCCCGAAGGGCAGCGCATCGTGCGCGAGCTCGCCGCGAAAAGCGATGTCCTGCTGGAGAACTACAAGTTCGGCGATCTGGCGCGCTATGGCCTGGGCTACGAGGACCTCTCGGCGCTCAACCCGGGGCTCGTCTACTGCTCGGTGACCGGCTTCGGCCATTCCGGACCCTACCGCGACCGCCCGGGATACGACTTCATGATCCAGGGCATGGCCGGCATGATGAGCATCACCGGCGAGCGCGACGACCTGCCCGGCGGCGGCCCGCAGAAGGCGGGCATGCCGATCGCCGACATCATGACCGGGATGTACGCCACGATTGCCATCTGCGCCGCGCTGGTACACCGCTCGCAGGGCGGCAAAGGCCAGCATCTCGACCTGGCCCTGTTCGATACCCAGGTCGCGGTACTGGCGAACCAGGCGGCCAATTACCTCGCGACAGGGGTCTCGCCCAGGCGGCTGGGCAACGCCCACCCGAATATCGTGCCTTACGGCGCCTATCGCACCGCCGACGGCGCCGTGATCCTCGCCTGCGGCAACGACAACCTGTTCGGCAAGTTCTGCGTGGTCGCCGGGTGCAAGGAGCTGGCGAAGGATCCACGCTTTGCCACCAACGGCAAGCGCGTGGAGAACCGCGCGGCGCTGGACGCGATCATCGGCCCGCTGCTCGAAGGGCGCACGACGCGCCAGTGGGTCGAGGCGCTGGAAGCGGCCGGTGTGCCCAACGGGCCGATCAACACGCTGGAAGAGGTGTTTCGCGAGCCGCAGGCAGTCGCGCGCGGCTTGAAGCTCGAGCTGGCGCATCCGCTTGCCGGACGCGTGTCGCTGGTGCGCAGCCCGATGCGCTTCTCCGCCACGCCCGTGGAGCACGGCCTGCCGCCGCCGCTGCTCGGCGAGCACACGGACGAAGTCCTGCAAGGCCTGCTCGGCTGCACGCCGAGCGAAATCGAGAAGCTGCGCGCCGCCGGCGCGATCTAGCTACTGCGTGCGCAGGCGCGGATCGAGCGCGTCGCGCAGCGAGTCGCCGAACAGGTTGAAGCCGAAGACCGCCATGCTGATCGCGAGGCCCGGAAAGATCGCCATCCACGGCGCCGTCTCGGCGAACTCGACCGCCGCGCCGCGCAGCATCAGGCCCCAGGCGGCGGTCGGCTCCTGCACCCCCAGGCCGAGGAAGGAGAGCGAGGCCTCGAGCAGGATCGCCTCGCCGAGGAACGCGGTGGCCATGATCAGGATCGGCGCCATGACGTTCGGCAGCATGTGGCGCAGGATGATCCGCCGGTGGCCGAATCCGGAGGCGCGCGCGGCGTCGATGTACGGCATCTCGCGCACCGCGAGAGCGCTCGAGCGCACCACGCGCGCGCAGCGCGGGATCATGGGCGCCGCGATGGCGAGGATGACGTTGCCGGCCCCGGTGCCGAGCACCGCGACCACGGCGAGGGCGAGGATGATCACCGGGAAGGCGAAGAAGACATCCATGATCCGCTGCACGACCAGGTCCACCCGGCCGCCGAAATAGGCGCTCGCGACCCCGATCAGCGAGCCGAACGTCGCGCCGAGGATCGAGGCGCCCAGCCCGACCATCAGCGCGGTGCGCGAGCCATAGAGGATGCGCGTCAGCACGTCGCGTCCGTGCGCGTCCGTGCCCAGCCAGTGCTCGCTACTTGGTGCGGCGAGCATCGCGGTGTAGTCGTTCGCAACCGGGTTGTACGGCGCGATCAGCCCCGCGGTCGCTGCCATCGCCACCATCACCAGGATGAGCGCGGCGCCGACCGCACCGAGCGGACGCCGGCGGACGAAATCGATGATCGCGGAAATCCAGCGCGCGCGCCGCGGCGCGCTGCGGCTCAATTCCTCGAGGGTTTGCGGAGTGACGGCCATGCGCCTAGCGATACCGGATGCGCGGGTCGATCCACGCGTACGCGATATCGACGAAGAAGTTGATCAGCAGGAAGAAGGTCGCGACCAGCATGACCAGCGCCTGCACCAGCGTGTAGTCGCGGTGCGAGATCGCCTCGACGAACAGCATGCCCAGGCCATTCAGGTTGAACACCTGCTCGGTCACCACCAGGCCGCCGAGCAGGAACGCGAACTCCAGGCTCATCACGGTGAGCACCGGCAGGATCGCGTTCTTCAGCGCGTGCCGCGAGAGGATCAGCTTCAACCAAAGGCCCTTGGCGCGCGCCGTGCGGATGTAGTCCTCGCGCAGCACCTCCAGCATCGCCGAGCGCATCATGCGCGTGCCGACCGCGGAATAGCGGTAGCCCACCGCGAGCGCCGGCCAGATGAGCAACGCCAGGTTCTCCCAGGGATCCACCCAGAGGGGCGTGAACACCATCGGCGGCACCCAGTGGAAGACGATCAGCATGGTGAGGATCATCATGATGCCCAGCCAGAACGAGGGCGTGGCGAGGCCGGCGATCGAGAACACGCGCACCACGTAGTCGACCCAGGTGTCCTGCTTCACTGCGGCGAGGATGCCGAGCGGAATCGCCAGCAGCTGCGCGAGCAGGCTGGCCATGATCGCGAGCTGCAGCGAAAGCGCGAAGCGCAGCTTGATCTCCTCGGTGATCGGCGCGCCGGTCCACATCGACAGGCCGAAGTCCAGGCGCGCGAGGCCGGACATCCACGTGGTGAACTGCGTCCAGAGCGGCTGGTCGAGGCCGAGCTTCGCGCGCTCCTGGTCCATCAGGTCCTGCGACTGGAACTGGCTGCCCTGCGTCAGGTAACGCGCCTCGACCACGTCGCCGGGAACGACTCGCAGGAGCAGGAAGATGAGCACCGCGACCCCGAGCAGGGTCGGGATCATGGCGAGCAGCCGCTTGAGAATATAGAAGGCCATGGCGAGCTTACACCGGCGGCGCGGAGAGCCGCGCCGCCGGGAGAGGCCTCGTCACTGCTCGAGCCAGACCGTGTCGAGCGTGTTGTTCAGGTAGTGGCTCGGCGTCACCGTCCACCCCTTGAGCTTGGCGGAGTGCGGGATGATGCGGTGCCACTGCAACGTCATCAGGTAGTGCGCCTCCTCCTCGAGCAACCGCTTCTCGAACTGGCGCACGAGCTGCTTGCGCTTCTCGACGTTGGTTTCGCCGCTCTGCTTGTCGTAGAGCGCATCGAGCACCGGGTCCTTGTAGCGCCCGTAGTTCGCCGGGTTGCGGTCGGTGGACAGGAACTTGTACGTATCGAGGTCCGGCTCCACGATGTAGCCGCACTGGAAGTCCATCGCCGCCTCGAAGTCGCCCTTGCGGATGACGCCGAAATAGGCGGCGGCCTCGATCACTTCCTGCTTGACGTTGAGGCCGATTTGGCGCCACTGGTCGATCATCCACACGCCGAGCGGCTCGTAAGGCATCGGGATGCCGCGGTTCTTGAAGGTGAAGGAGAAGCCCTCCGCCACGCCTGCTTCCTTGAGGAGCTTCTTCGCCTCCGCGCGCGACTTCGCGGCGTCGGTCCAGTAGCCGGCGAGCTTGTTCAGCTCCTCGGGCGGCGTGGCGAACGGCGTGCCAGGCACCTGCACGCCGGCGACCGACTTCACGATCGCGATCTGCGACAGCGCCTTCGAGCCGGTGTGCCGGTCGAGCGCGAGCGTCAGGGCCCGGCGCACCCGCTTGTCGTCGAAGGGCTTCTTCTCGTGGTTGATGGCGACCATCAGGATGCAATCCCAGGGCGACTCCTGCACCGTGATCTTGTCGCCCAGCGCCGTCTTCAGGTTGTCGCGATCCTTGGGGGTGAACCCGCGGAACTGGATGTGCGCCCGCTCGCCTCGCACCGCAGCGACCTGCGCCGCGGATTCGCGCATGAAGACCGCGCGGAAGCCGTCGAGGTAGGGCTTGCCCTTGTCCCAGTAGCTCGCGTTCTTCTTGCCCACCACGTGCGAGCCCTTGACGTGCTCGACGAAGGTGAAGGGCCCGCTGCCCATGATGTTCTTCTCGTACCAGTGCGGATCCTTCGCCAGGATGTCGGCCTTGTAGATGAAGTTGTAGGGCGAGAGCAGCGAGGCGATGAAGGAGCCCGAAGGCTGCTTGAGGCGGAACACGACCGTGGACCGGTCCGGCGCCTCGATCTTCTCCACCACCGCATACTGGCCCTTGCGCGTCGAGCCGACGCCCGGCGGCGGGAAGACGATCTTGTCGTAGGACGCCTTCACGTCGCGCGCGGTCAGGTCCGAGCCGTCGTGGAACTTGACGCCGGAGCGAATCTTGAAGGTATAGGTCTTGCCGCCGTCCGACTCTTTCCAGCTTTCGGCGATCGACGGGTAGGGCTTGGTGCCGCCCTTGTCGTTGGGATCGACGCGCAGCAGCGTGTTGTAGAACGGAGCGATCGGGTGGATAAGCCCGAAGGTCTCCTCGCGATGACCGTCATACGAAGGCGGCTCGGAGGGGACTGGGAAGACCAGCTCTCCGCCGTTGCGTTGCGCCTGGACCAGACCGGGCAGGGAAAACACCGCGGCCACTGCGAGCGCGAAAACGCGCGCGAGCTGTTTCATGACACACCTCCTCCTAGAGTTGTCCTGGACCCTTGGGCCCCGGCATGGGAGGCCCTTTTGATTTGCCCGCTAGTTAAGGGTGTGAACTACTGCCTGTCAAGCGAGATGACAGGCACCCCAGTGCCCGGGCTGGATTTCCCGCAAAAGCGGGATTTCCGCACTGCAGCGTGCCTCAGCGATCGGGCAACGGGGATGGAAGACACACCCCCCAGGCGGTGTGAGGGCGCTGGGGATCTCGCCGCGCAGGACGGTGCGCTCGCGGGTGGCCTCGAGCTTCGGGTCGGGGATGGGCACCGCGGAGAGCAGCGCGCGGGTATAGGGATGGACCGGCGCCTCGTAGAGCGCCTGCCGGTCGGCGACCTCGACGACCTTGCCGAGGTACATGACCACGACGCGGTCGGAGATATGGCGCACGACCGACAGGTCGTGCGCGATGAACAGGTAGGTCAGGCCGAGCCGGCTCTGCAGCTCTTCCAGCAGGTTGATGATCTGCGCCTGGATCGACACGTCGAGCGCCGAAACCGGCTCGTCGCAGATGATGAGCGAGGGCTCCATTGCGAGGGCGCGCGCGATGCCGACGCGCTGGCGCTGGCCGCCGGAAAGCTGGTGCGGGTAGCGTTGCGCGTGCTGGGGCAGGAGCCCCACTTGGGTCAGCAGCTCCTCGATTCGCTTCTCGCGCGCCGCCTTGCCCGACACGAGGCGGTGCACCTTGATCGGCTCGGCCAGGATCTCGCCGATCGTCATGCGCGGGTTGAGGGACGAGTACGGGTCCTGGAAGATCACCTGCATATGGCGCCGCAGGTCGCGCAGCTGCTTCTCCGAGTGCGTCGCGAGGTCGGTGCCCTCGAAGACGATCTGGCCGCTGGTGGGCTGCTCGAGCTGCAGGATGCAGCGCCCGGTCGTAGTCTTCCCGCAGCCGGACTCGCCGACGAGGCCGAGCGTTTCGCCGCGGTGCAGCGAGAAGCTGACGCCGTCGACCGCGCGCACCGTGCCTCCGGAGCGGCCGAGAAAGCCGGCGCCAACGGGGAAATGCTTCACCAGGTCGCGCACCTCGAGGAGCACCTCGCTCATGCCGCCTCCGCTTTCACCAGGCGCTCGCATTCCCAGCAAGCCGAGGTGTGCGCCGCGTCAACGGCGATGAGCGGCGGGGCGGCCTCGGCGCAGCGCTCGACGCGGAACGAGCAGCGCGGGGAGAAAGCGCAGCCGGCCGGAAGGCGCGTGAGGTCCGGGGGCTGGCCCTCGATCGGCGCAAGGCGCGCGCGCCGCGGCTCGTCAAGGCGCGGCACCGAGCGCAGGAGGCCGAGCGTGTAGGGGTGTCGCGGGTTGGCGTAGAGCTCGGCCGCGCTCGCCTGCTCGATGATGCGTCCGGCATACATGACGTTTACGCGGTCGGCATAGCGGGCGACCACGCCGAGGTTGTGGGTAATGATGAGCATCGCCACGCCCAAGCGCTGCGCCAGATCCTTCATCAGCTCCAGGATCTGTGCCTGGATGGTGACGTCGAGCGCCGTGGTCGGCTCGTCGGCGAGGATGAGCGAGGGATTGCAGGCGAGCGCCATGGCGATCATCATGCGCTGGCGCATCCCGCCGCTGAAGTGATGCGGGTACTGCGCGAGCCGCCGCGCCGGATCGGGGATGCCGACCATGCCGAGCAGCTCCACCGCGCGGGCCCGGGCGTCGTGCGGCGACATCTGCATGTGGATCTCGAGGCCCTCGGTGAGCTGCCGGCCGATGGTCAGCACCGGGTTGAGCGAGGTCATCGGCTCCTGGAAGATCATGCCGATCTCGCGGCCGCGCACGCCGCGCATCTGCTCCTCGCTCAGCTTGAGGAGATCGCGCCCCTTGTAGAGGATTTCACCGCTCTCGATGCGGCCCGCGGGCTCGGCCACCAGGCGCATGATGCTCAGGGCCGAGACCGACTTGCCGCAGCCCGATTCGCCGACGAGCGCGACGGTCTCGCCTTCCTGGATGTCCCAGGACACGCCGTCGACCGCGCGGACTACGCCGCCCGACGTCTGGAACGTGGTGCGGAGGTTCTTGACTTCGAGCAGCGCCGCCATGGTGCGGGGAGTCTAGCACCATGGCTTTCAAGTTCGTCAGCTTCGGGTCAGTTGTCGACCTTGGCCCCGGCGTCCTTGACGACCTTCGCCCACTTGGCGATCTCGCTCTTCACGAGCTTTTCCATCTCGGCAGGCGGCATGCCGCCCGGATCCGCGCCCTGCTGCGCCCAGATGTTCTTCAGGTCCGGCTGGTTCATCGCGGCAACGATCTCCTTGTACATGCGCTCCTTGACGGCGGGCGGCGTGCCGCGCAGCGCCCATATGCCGTACCACGTGCGCACTTCGTAGCCCGGCACGCCAGCCTCGTGCACGGTCGGCACGTTGGGCAGCACCGGCTTGCGCTTGGCGCTCGTGATGGCGAGCGGGATCAGCTTGCCCGCCTTGATCTGCGACGAGGAGGTGCCCATGCCGTCAAACGCAAGGTCCACCTGCCCGGCCAGGAGATCGATCATCAGGGGGCCGGCGCCCTTGTAGGGAACGTGCACCAGCTTTGTCCCGGTCATTGTCTTGAACAATTCGACGGAGAGGTGGTGCGTGGTGCCGCTGCCGGCAGACCCGTAGTTGAGCTTGTCGGGGTTCGCCTTGGCGTAGCCGATCAGGTCCTTGAGCGTCTTGAATTTGTCCTTGTGCTTCGGATGCACCACCACCACGTTCGGCACGAAGGCGGCGACGGTGACCGGCTCGAAGTCCTTCTCGAGGCTGTAGGGGAGCCGGGTGTAGAGGCTCTCGGCGATCGTGTGGTGCACCGCGCCGAAGAACCAGTTGTAGCCGTCGGGCGCGCGCTTCACGACGTTGGCCGCACCCACGGTGCCGCCGGCGCCGCCCTGGTTCTCGATCAGCACCTGCTGGCCGAGCGTTTGCGAAAGCTTGGCGGCGATCGGCCGCGCGAAGGTATCGGTACCGCCGCCCGCCGGGAACGGGTTGAGCATGATGATGGGCTTCGTCGGCCAGGACTGGGCTTGCGCGCCGGCCGCAGCGAGGGCGAGGGCGCAACCGGCCGCAGCGCCCGCGAAACGGCGCAATGCTGCTTTCATTTCTTTTCTCCAGGGGTCAGGTTGAATGGCGCGCCATCATAGCGTCGCGGCGGCGCGCTGCCCTGACGTCTCTGAAAGGTTGCGCGAGGCGCGCTACGCCGCGGCGCGAGCGGGCTTCGCCCGGCACTCGGCGAGATAGGCCATCGCCGCTTGCAAGCCTTCCTTTTTCACGGGAACGCCGGCGAGCGCAAGCCCCATCTCGACGCCGGCGAGGGTGCCGGCGAGCGTCAGATCGTTGAAGTCGCCGAGGTGCCCGATGCGGAACACCTTGCCGGCGAGCTTGCCCAGGCCTGTCCCGAGCGACATGTCGAACGCCTCGAGGATCAGCGCGCGGACGCGGTCGGCGTCGTGTCCCGCCGGCAGCAGCACCGCGGTCAGCGAGCCGGAAAATTCGCGCGGGTCGAGCGCGAGCACCTCGAGCCCCCAGGCGCGCACCGCGCGTCGCGTCGCTTCGGCATGGCGCTGGTGGCGCGCGAACACGGCGTCGAGCCCTTCTTCGTCGAGCAGCATGGCCAGCGATTCGCGCAGGCCGTAGAGCAGGTTCGTCGCCGGCGTATAAGGAAAGTAGCCGCCCCTGCCGTTGGCGATCATCTCGTCCCAGGCCCAGTAGCTGCGCGGCAGGCGCGCGGACTTCGAGACGGCAAGCGCCTTGGCGGAGATGCAGTTGAACGAAAGCCCCGGCGGCAGCATCAGCCCCTTCTGCGAGCCCGCCACGGTGACGTCGACGTTCCACTCGTCGTGCCGGTAGTCGATCGAGGCGAGAGAGGAGATCGTGTCGACCATGAACAGCGCCGGGTGGCCGGCCGCGTCGATCGCCTTTCTGATGTCCGCGACGCGGGAAACCACGCCGGTCGAAGTCTCGTTGTGCACCACGCAGACGGCGCGGATGCGCTTCTCGGCGTCGGCGCGCAGCCGCTTCTCGATCGCCTCGGGATCGGCGCCGCGGCGCCAGTCGCCGGGCAGGAACTCGACCTCGAGGCCAAGGCGCGCGGCCATCTTGCGCCACAGCGTGGCGAAGTGCCCGGTCTCGGCCATCAGCACATGGTCGCCCGGCGAGAGCGTGTTCACGAGCGCCGCTTCCCACGCGCCGGTGCCCGACGCGGGATAGATCACCACGTCGCCCTGCGCCGTCTTGAAGACGCGCTTCATGCCGGCGAGCACCGCCTTGCCGAGCGCGGCGAAGTCCGGCCCGCGATGGTCCATGGTCGGAAAGTCGATCGCGCGCAGCACGCGCTCTGGAACGTTCGTGGGTCCCGGGATCTGCAGGAAATGCCGGCCGGCCTGTCGAGGCATGCGGTATTCTACTTCGGCCCCATGAACGCCCCTTCGGTGCCGGTTCGCATGTTCCACGAGCGCGGCGGCGCCAGCGCGCTCGCCGAGCGCCTGCGGCGCGAGCTCGATGCCGAGGTGCTCTTCGATCGCGCGAGCCGCGGCCGCTATTCGACCGACGCCTCCATCTACCAGCTCGAGCCGATTGGCATCGTGCTGCCCCGCAGCGAAGAAGCCGCGCGCGCCGCGCTGGCGATCGCCGCGGACGCGGGCGTGCCGATCCTGCCGCGCGGCGCCGGCAGCTCGCAGTGCGGCCAGGCGGTCGGCGAGGCGCTGGTCATCGACCATACGAAGTATCTGAAGAACATCCTGGAAGTAAGCCCTGAAGCGGGCACGGCGGTGGTGCAGCCGGGGGTGGTGCTCGATGCGCTCAACGCGCGCCTGCGCCCGCACGGGCTGTGGTTTCCGGTCGACGTCTCGACCAGCGCGCAGGCGACGCTGGGCGGCATGGCCGGCAACAACTCCTGCGGCTCGCGCTCGATCGCCTACGGCAACATGGTGCACAACGTGCTCGCCATCGATGCGGTGACGGCCGAGGGGCACCGCTGGCGCTTCGGGCCGATGGACAGGGCTTCGGGACCGACCGCCTATCTTGAATTCATCAACAGAATTCGTTCCTTGTATGAGCGCGAAAAGGACGAGATCGAAGCGCGCTTTCCGAAGGTGCTGCGCAAGGTCGCCGGCTACAACCTCGACCACCTCGGGCCGCCGCACGCGAACGCGGCGCATCTGCTGGTCGGCTCCGAGGGGACCCTCGCCTACTCCGAGCGCCTGCATCTCAAGCTCGCGCGCATCCCGCCGGCGCGCGTGCTCGGCGTGTGCCACTTCCCGCGCTTCTACACCGCGATGGATTTCACGCGGCACATCGTCAAGCTCGGCCCGAGCGCGGTGGAGCTCGTCGACCGCACCATGATCGGCCTCGCGCGCGACATCGCCGCGTTCCGCGGCACGGTGGATGCCTTCATCAAGGGCGAGCCAGACGCCATCCTGCTGGTTGAATTTTCCGGGGAGCAACTCGCCGAGCAGGAGAGGAAGCTGAGGAGCCTGGTGCAGCTGATGGCGGATCTCGGCCATCCCGGCAGCGTGGTCGAGGTCACGGATGAAAAATTTCAAAAACAAATATGGGATGTACGCAAGGCGGGGCTGAACATCATGATGTCGATGAAAGGCGACGGCAAGCCCGTCTCCTTCATCGAGGACTGCGCGGTGCCGCTCGAGCACCTCGCCGAGTACACCGAGCGGCTGACGCGCGTGTTCGAGAAGCACGGCACGCGCGGCACGTGGTACGCGCATGCCTCGGTGGGCACGCTGCACGTGCGCCCGGTGCTCGACATGCGCCGCGACGGCGCCGAAAAGATGCGCGCCATCGCCGAAGAGGCGTGCGCGATGGTGAAGGCGTTCAAGGGCGCCTATTCCGGCGAGCACGGCGACGGGCTGGTGCGCTCGGAATGGATCGCGCCTTTCTTCGGCCCGCGCCTCACCGCGGCGCTCGGCGAGATTAAGTCCTGGCTCGACCCGAAGGGGCTGATGAACCCCGGCAAGATCGTCGCGCCGCCGCGCATGGACGATCGCAGCCTCTTTCGCTTCAAGCCCGGCTACGAGACGCGCGTCCCGCCGGCGGCGCTCGACTGGTCGGCGTGGGGCGGCTACGACAAGGCCGCCGAGATGTGCAACAACAACGGCCACTGCCGCAAGTTCGACACCGGCACCATGTGCCCGTCCTACCGCGCGACGATGGACGAGGCGCACCTCACCCGCGGGCGCGCCAACACGCTGCGGCTCGCGCTTTCCGGGCAGCTCGGCAGCGAGGCAGACGAGAGCGTGCGGGAGGCCCTCGACCTGTGCGTTTCCTGCAAGGGCTGCAAGCGCGAATGCCCGACCGGCGTCGACATGGCGCGCATGAAGATCGAGTTCCTCGCGCAATACCGGCGCAAGCATGGCCTCAGCCTGCGCAGCCGCGCGGTGGCGTACCTGCCGCGCTATGCGCCCTGGGCGGCGCAGACGGCGCCGCTCGCGAACCTCTTCTCGGGAATGCTGAAGAACGCGCTCGGTTTCTCGGCGCGCCGCGCGTTGCCGCGCTGGCGGCGCGACCATTTCGTCGAGCGCGCGTTCGCCAAGAGCGGCGAGCGCGACGTGCTGCTCTTCGTCGACACCTTCAACCGATGGTTCGAGCCCGAGAATGCGCGCGCGGCGATCCGCGTCCTGGAGGCGGCGGGCTGCCGGGTGCACATCGCCGAGCCGGTGATGGCGGGGCGGCCGCTGTGCTGCGGGCGCACCTTCCTCTCCGTCGGCCTGGTCGAAGAGGCGAAGGTGGAAGCGCGGCGCGTGATGGAGTCGCTCGGGCCCTGGGCGGCGCGCGGCATCCCGATCATCGGACTGGAGCCCTCGTGCCTCCTCGGCATGCGCGACGAGTACGGGGTCCTGCTCCCGGGCACCGAGGACCTGGCCAAGAACGCCTTCCTCCTCGAGGAATTCCTCGCCCGCGAGCCCGGCAAGCTGAAGTTCAAGGAGATGAAGCAGGAGGTACTACTGCACGGCCATTGCCATCAGAAGGCCTTCGACGCCATGCCCGCCGTGCAGAAGGTCTTGTCGATGATTCCCGGATTGCAGGTTCAATTGGTAGAAAGCAGTTGCTGCGGCATGGCCGGGAGCTTCGGCTACGAGGCCGAGCACTACGACGTGTCGATGAAGATGGCGGAGTTTTCGCTGCTTCCGGCGGTGCGCAACGCGCCGCAGGCGCTCGTCGTCGCGGACGGGACGAGCTGCCGCCACCAGATCGCCGACGGCACGCGGCGCGAAGCGTGGCATGTAGCGCGCGTCCTGTCCGAGGCCCTGCCCTAGCGGCCGGCCAGCAGGGCCATCACCAGCGACACCGTGACGATCGAGGCGGCGGTCGAGACCACCGCGCCGGTGGAGGTCTCGGCCTCGAGCAGCTTGTAGCGCTGCGCCAGCACGAAGGCGGTGGCGCCGAGCGGCAGGCTCGCGCAGACCACGGCAATCTTCGCCCAGAACGGGTCGATCGGCAGCAGCCAGAAGGCAAGCAGCGCCATGAGCACCGGGTGCAGCACGAGCTTGAGCACCGAGCTCTGCCAGCTCGCCATCGCGCCGGCCCGGATCGAAAGCTGCGAGACGAACAGGCCGATGGCGAAGAGCGCGCATGGGCCCGCTGCTGCGGCGAGCAGCGTCGCGAACCGTTCCACCGGCAGAGGAATCTTGACGGCCAGGGCCACCAGCGCGATCGCCAGGGCGATCGGCCAGATGAGCGGGCTTCGGACCACGCCCGCGAGCGCGCGGCGCACGCCGCCGCGGCGTGGGTTGACGAAGAACTCGAGGCAGACAATGGCGAGGGCGAACGAAACGATGTTGGTTGCCACCGTGGCGAGCGCCGCGGGAAGCGCGGCGCGCTCGCCGTAGGCAACGGTGACCAGCGGAATACCGAGGTAGCCGGTGTTGGCGAACGAGGCGTTCAGCGCGCGCATCGTGCTTTCGGCCGGCGCAGCGCCGCCGAAATGCGACAGCGCGAATCCCGCCGCCGCGGTGGCGAGCGTCGCGCCCACCACGGCGAGCAGGAAGTAGCCGCTCAGGATCTCTTCCAGCGAGCCGCGGTAGACGGCGATGAACAGCATCGCCGGCAGCGCGAAGGCGTACACGAACTGGTTGAGGGCGTGGCTCGAAGCCTGCGTCACCAGGCCGAAGCGGCCGGCGAGGTAGCCGCAGGCGACCAGCCCGAAGACCGGCAGCACCGCGCCGACCACCGGCGCTAGCGTCGGCTCCACCGGAAAAGCCAGAGGCCGCCGGCGATCATCGGCAGGCACAGCCACTGGCCCATCGTCAGGCCCATGGCGAGATAGCCGAGGAAGGCGTCGGGCTCGCGCGCGAATTCCGCGACGAAGCGGAACGCGCCGTAGCCGATGAGGAACAGCGCCGACACCGCGCCGCGCGGACGCGGCCTGCTCGAATACCACCACAGGATGAGGAAGAGCAGCACGCCCTCGAGCGCGAACTGGTAGAGCTGCGAGGGATGCCGGGGCGCATCGCCCGCGCCGCGAAACACCATGCCCCAGGGGACGTCGGTGACGCGGCCCCACAGCTCGCCATTGATGAAGTTGCCCATCCGCCCGGCGGCGATGCCCAGCGGGCAGAGCGGCGCGACGAAATCCATGAGCCTCAGGTAGTCGATGCGATGGCGCCAGGCGGCGAACGCCATGGCGAGCATCACGCCGAGCAGCCCGCCGTGGAACGACATGCCGCCTTGCCAGATGGCGAAGACTTCGAGGGGGTTGGCGAGATAGTGCGCCGGCTTGTAGAACAGCACGTAGCCCAGCCGCCCGCCGAGGATCACGCCCAGCACCGCGAGGAACAGCAGGTCGTCGAACTGCCGGCGCGTCACCGGCGCCGCGCCCTGGGCGATGCGCCTCAGCCCGAGCCACCAGCCGGCCGCGAAGCCGGCGAGGTACATGAGCCCGTACCAGCGCACGGCGAGCGGGCCGATGGCGAAAGCGATGGGATCGATGCTGGGGTGGACGAGCACGCTAAAATCCATTCTAAATGGCCTACAACCGACGCAGCCGACTCATTACCCAGGGCGTCGCCCGATCCCCGAACCGCGCGATGCTGCGCGCCGTGGGCTTCGGCGACGGTGACTTCGAGAAGCCGATCGTCGGCGTGGCGAACGGCCACTCGACCATGAATCCCTGCAACGCCGGCATCCAGCCGCTGGTCGACCGCGCGATGGCGGCGCTCGAGCAGGCCGGGGCGAAGCCGCAGGTGTTCGGCGTGCCGACCATCACCGACGGCATCGGCATGGGCACCGAGGCGATGAAATACTCTCTCGTCTCCCGCGAAGTGATCGCCGATGCGATCGAGACCAGCGTCAACGGCCAGGCGATGGACGGCGTGCTGGTGGTCGGCGGCTGCGACAAGAACATGCCCGGCGGCATGATGGCGATGGCGCGCATGAACGTACCCGGGATCTACGTCTATGCCGGCACCATCAAGCCGGGCAAGTGGAAGGGCCAGGACCTCACCATCGTCTCCGCCTTCGAGGCGGTCGGCGCCTTCTGCGCGGGCAAGCTCGCCGAGGAGGATTTCGTCGGCATCGAGAAGAACGCCTGCCCGAGCGTCGGCGCCTGCGGCGGCATGTACACCGCGAACACCATGAGCTCCTCGTTCGAGGCACTGGGCATGAGCCTTATGGGCTCCTCGCAGATGGCCTCGCCCGACGGCGAGAAGGCGGACTCTGCCGCCGAATCGGCGCGGGTGCTGGTCGAAGCGATCAAGCAGGAGCTCAAGCCGCGCGACATCATCACGCGCAAGGCGATCGAGAACGCGGTGGCGCTGGTGATGGCGACCGGCGGCTCGACCAACGCCGTGCTGCACTACCTCGCCATCGCGGCGGCGGCGGGGGTGAAGTGGACGATCGACGACTTCGAGCGCGTGCGGCGGAAAGTGCCGGTGCTGTGCGATCTCAAGCCCTCGGGGCGCTTCGTCGCGGTCGACTTCCACCGCGCCGGTGGCGTGCCGCAGGTGCTGAAGATCCTGCTCGAGAATGGCGTGCTGCATGGCGAGTGCATGACCATCCACGGCAAGACCATGGCCGAGATGCTGAAGGACGTGCCGGCCGAGCCGCGCCGCGACCAGGAAGTCATCCGCCCGTGGTCGAAGCCGCTCTACCGCGAGGGGCACCTCGCCATCCTGAAGGGCAACCTCTCGCCCGAGGGCTGCGTGGCGAAGATCACCGGCCTCAAGAATCCGTCCATCACGGGTCGCGCACGCGTGTTCGACTCCGAGAACGCCTGCATGAAGGCGATCATGGCGAAGAAGATCAAGGCGGGCGACGTGATCGTGATCCGCTATGAAGGCCCGAAAGGCGGCCCCGGCATGCAGGAAATGCTTGCGCCCACCTCGGCGCTCATCGGCCAGGGACTGGGAGAGTCGGTCGGGCTGCTGACCGACGGGCGGTTCTCCGGCGGCACCTGGGGCATGGTGGTCGGGCACATCGCGCCCGAGGCGTACGCGGGCGGCATGATCGCGCTGGTCAAGGAGGGCGACTCGATTACCATCGATGCGAAGAAGCGCCTGATCCAGCTCAACGTGCCGGCGAAGGAGCTCGCCGCGCGGCGCCGGAAATGGAAGGCGCCCAAGCCGCGCTACACGAAGGGACTGCTCGCCAAGTACATCCGGCTCGTGTCGACTGCCTCGCGTGGCGCGATCACGGACTCAGAAGCCTGATCCGGGCCGTTTCAGGAACTCGAGCTCCTCGGGCGTGCTGGCGCGCCCGAGGCTCGCGTTGCGGTGGGGAAAGCGGCCGAAGCGCACGATGATGTCGCGGTGCGCCAGCGCATAGCGGTAGGCGTCGTTGGTCTCGGCAAAGGCGGCGAGCGGCCGGCACAGCTCGCAGGCCCGCTCCTGGTCCTCGGGCGCCTCGCTGTGCTCGAATGGCAAATAGATGAACAGGCGTTCCACGGGCAGCAGCCCGTGGTCGTAGCCGCGTTCGACCGCGTGCCGTGCGGCTTGCAGGGCCAGGGAATCGGTGGCGAAGGCCTGCGGCGTGCCGCGAAACATGTTGCGCGGAAACTGGTCCAGCACGACGATGCGCGCGAGGCAGCGCCCTGCCTCGTCGAGCCAATCTGCGTGCTGCCCGCGCGCCAGGGTCTCGTAGAGCGGCAGGAAGCGGCTGCGGAGGCCGGCGTCGAAGGCAGGGTCCTTCTCGAACCAGCGCTTGAGCCGGGCGCCGCGCGGCTCACCGAACCAGAACTGCAGCACCTCGAGGTGGCTTACCATCGTCGCGCGATGCTAAGCTCGAAAGCGTAACAACTGCCAAAAAGGAGGCCCTCCATGATTCGCCGCTTCATTGCCAGCCTGCTGATCCTTTCTCTTGCCAGCCTGGGGGTCGCCGCCCCTGCGCAGGCCGCCATGGTCGCCACCGATGTTGCGGTCGCGGGGGCCGAGCGCGGCCGCATCTCGAGCCTGCTCGACCGGGCCGACGTTCGCGCGCAATTGCAGGCGTACGGCGTCGACGCGGCCGACGTGAAGACGCGCGTCGCCGCGATGACCGACGTAGAGGCGGCGCAACTCGCCGCGCAGCTCGACAGCCTGCCGACAGGTGGCAGCATCGTCGGGGCCATCGTCCTGGTGTTCCTGGTGCTGCTCATCACCGACATCCTCGGCTTTACCAAGATCTTCCCGTTCACGCGCTCGGTGCGATAGGCGCCGCGGCCCGACGCAACCCCCGCCCCGGCGGGGGTTTTCTTTCGGCGCTTGCCCCGATGGAAAAAGCCCGCTGGCTGCGCGTAAGATAGGCGCCCCACCCAAGAACGGAACTCCCGGAGATCCCATGAAATTCACCACCGCAGGCGTCACCCTGATTGCCGCCGCGTTCGCGCTCGCCGGCTGCGGCGAGCAGAAGCCCCCCGCCAAGGCCGCCGACGCCGGCAAGGCCGCGCCCGCCGCCGCGTCGGGCGGCAGTGAAATCCGCATCGGCCACGCCGGGCCGACCACGGGCGGCATCGCCCACCTCGGCAAGGACAACGAGAACGGCGCCAAGCTCGCCGTCGACGAGGCGAACCAGGCTGGCATCAAGATCGGCGGTCAGGCGGCGAAGTTCACGCTTATCGCCGTCGACGACCAGGCCGATCCGAAGGTCGGCACCACCGTGGCGCAGAAGCTGGTGGACGACAAGGTCGCCGGCGTGGTCGGGCACCTGAACTCCGGCGTCACCATCCCGGCCTCTGCGATCTACAACCAGGCCGGCATCCCGATGATCAGCGGCTCGGCGACCAACCCGAAGCTCACCGAGCAGGGATTCAAGAACGTGTTCCGCGTCGTCGGGCGCGACGACCAGCAGGGCCCCGCCATCGCGAGCTACCTCGCGACCGAAAAGAAGCCCAAGGTCGTGGCGGTGATCGATGACGCCACCTCGTACGGCGAGGGCATCGCCGACGAAGTCGAGAAGACGCTCAAGGCGGCCAACATCAAGGTGCTGCCGCGCGAGAAGGGCACCGACAAGACCACCGACTGGAAGGCGGTACTGACCAAGCTGCGCGGCCAGAAGCCCGACGCGGTGTTCTTCGGTGGCATGGACGCCACCGGCGGGCCGCTCCTCAAGCAGGGGCGCGAGCTCGGCATCAAGGCGGTGTTCTCCTTCGGCGACGGCGCCTGCACCGACAAGATGACCGAGCTTGCCGGCAAGGCAGCCGAAGGGCTGCTGTGCTCGCAGGCCGGCATCCCGCCGCAGGCGGCATCGAAGAAATTCCTCGACGCGTACAAGAAGGCGTTCAACACCGACCCGATCCTCTACGCGCCGTTCACGTATGACGCCGCGAACATGCTCATCGAGGCGATGAAGAAGGCCGATTCGGCGGACCCGCAGAAATACCTGCCCGAACTGCAGAAGCTCTCCGGCTTCACCGGCGCCACCGGGCCGATCGCCTTCGACGACAAGGGCGACCGCAAGGATGCCGAGATCACCATCTTCGTCATGAAGGGCGGCAAGATCGAGCCGACCGCGGTGGTGAAGGGGGGCAAGACCGTGGCTTACGCCGAGTTCCTGAAGAGCATGGGCGGCAGCAAGTAGCCCGGCCCCCGGGGCAGGCAATCGACGGCACCCGCGAGGGTGCCGTTTTTGTTTTTGGTTTAGGCTAGCCGGCCGTGGATACGTTTCTCCAGCAGGTGATCAACGGCCTCACCGCGGGGAGCGTCTACGCGGTCATCGCGCTGGGCTACACCATGGTGTACGGCATCATCCAGCTCATCAACTTCGCGCACGGCGAAGTGGTGATGATCGGCGCCATGGTGGCATTCACCGTGATCAACGCGCTGGCACCCTTCGGCCTGCCGGCGCTCGCGGTGGTGCTGATCGGGACCGGCTGCGCGGTGGCAGTGTGCATGCTGGTCGGCTACTCGATGGAGCGGCTCGCCTACCGTCCGCTGCGCGGCGCGCCGCGCCTCGCGCCCCTCATCACCGCGATCGGCGTCTCGATCATCCTGCAGCACTTCGCGCTGATGATCTGGAGCCGCAACATCCTTGCCTTCCCGCAGATCATCGAGTCACAAACCTACTTCATCGCCGGCGCTGCGATCACCACGGTGCAGATCGCCATTCTCCTCATCTGCCTCGCCCTGATGAGCGCGCTTGCGTGGCTCGTGTACCGCACGCCGCTCGGCACCGCCATGCGCGCGACCGCGCAGAATCCGCAGGTGGCCGGCCTGATGGGCATCGACGTCAACCGCGTCATCGCGGCGACTTTCATCATCGGCACCGGCCTGGGCGCCGTGGCCGGCGTCCTGTTCGGCACGTACTACGGCCTGGCGCAGTACACCATGGGCTCGATCCTCGGACTCAAGGCTTTCTCCGCGGCGGTGCTGGGCGGCATCGGCAACATCCCGGGCGCGATGCTCGGCGGCGTCCTGCTCGGGCTGGTCGAGGCGCTCGGCGCGGGCTACATCGGCGACTTCACCGACCTGTGCCGGTACGGCTGGCTCGCGGACAGCATCGAGGCCTGCGCGCGCGACGGGCACTTCATCCTCGCCGGCTCGAACTACCAGGACGTGTTCGCTTTCCTCGTGCTGATCCTCGTGCTCGTGCTGCGGCCGCAAGGCTTGCTCGGGGAGCGCGTGGGAGATCGCGCCTGATGTTGCGATTCTCTTCCTGATGATTGGGTTCTTCGACACGCGCAGGCATCCCTGGCTGGTATGGGTCGGCTTCGCGCTGATCGCCGTCTCGCTCGCCGTGCTGCCCTTCATGCTCGCCCAGGTCGGCACCACCTGGGTGCGCGTCACCAACTACGCGATCCTCTACGTGCTGCTCGCGCTCGGCCTCAACATCGTGGTCGGCTTCGCCGGCCTGCTCGATCTCGGCTACATCGCCTTCTACGCCGTCGGCGCCTACACCTACGCGCTGCTCGCGAGCCCGCATTTCGGCCTGCACCTGCCCTTCTGGGTGATCCTGCCGATCGGCGCCGCGATCGCCGCGCTCTTCGGCGTGCTGCTCGGGGCGCCGACGCTGAAGCTGCGCGGCGACTATCTCGCCATCGTCACGCTCGGCTTCGGCGAGATCATCCGCATCGTGCTCAACAACCTGTCGCGCCCGGTGAACATCACCAACGGGCCGCAGGGCATTACGCGCATCGACCCGTTTACCTTCGACGGCTTCAGCTTCGGCACCTACCAGTACTTCTTCGGCCTCGAGTTCAGCGGTCCGATCAAGTACTACTACCTGCTGCTGCTGGTGGCGCTGGGCATCATCGTGGTCAACGTGCGCCTGCAGAACTCCCGCGTCGGCCGCGCCTGGGAGGCGATTCGCGAGGACGAGGTGGCAGCGCGCGCCATGGGCATCGACACGCGCAACCTGAAGCTGCTCGCCTTCGCGATGGGCGCGAGCTTCGGCGGCGTCGCCGGCGGCATGTTCTCCGCCATCCAGGGCTTCATCTCGCCGGAGAGCTTCGTGCTGGTCGAATCGATCATGGTGGTCTCGATGGTGGTGCTCGGCGGCATGGGCAACATCGCGGGGGTGATCCTCGGCGCGGTGCTGCTGTCGTTCGTGCCGGAGATCCTGCGCTGGACGGTGGAGCCGCTGCAGCACGCGCTCTTCGGGCGCATGCTCGTCGAGCCCGAGGTGATCCGCATGCTGCTGTTCGGCTTCGCGCTGGTGCTGGTCATGCTCTTTCGCCCGGCGGGGCTGCTCCCCTCGGCGGTGCGCAAGCGCGAGCTCGCGGAGCGCGCCCCCGCGTGACGCTGCCGCAGCTCCTCCTTCGGGCCGAGCACATCAGCAAGCGCTTCGGCGGCGTGCAGGCGCTCGAGCGGGTCTCTTTCGGCATCGCTCCCCGGGAGATCTACGGGCTGATCGGCCCGAACGGCGCGGGCAAGACGACGTTGTTCAACGTGCTGACCGGCATCTATGCCCCCGACGGCGGCGCGTTCGTCTTCGGCGGCCGGCCGATCACCGGCCTCAAGCCCGACCGGGTGGCCGCCGCCGGGATCGCGCGTACGTTCCAGAACATCCGCCTCTTCGCCAACCTGTCGGCGCTCGAGAACGTGATGATCGGCAGGCACCTGCGCAGCCGTGCCGGAGTGGCCGGCGCCATCCTGCGGACGAAGCGGACGATCGAAGAGGAAAAGCAGATCGAGCGGCGCGCGCTGGAGCTGCTCGACTACGTCGGCATCCGCGCGCGCGCCAACGATGCCGCCGGCAGCCTGCCTTACGGCGACCAGCGGCGCCTCGAGATCGCGCGCGCGCTCGCGATCGAGCCGCAGCTGCTCGCCCTCGACGAGCCGGCGGCCGGCATGAACCCCACCGAGCGCGTCGCCCTGGGGAAGCTGGTGCGCACGATCCGCGACGACGGCGTTACCGTCCTGCTCATCGAGCACGACGTGCGGCTGGTGATGAATCTATGCGATCGGGTGATGGTCCTCGACTACGGTGAAAAGATCGCCGAGGGCCCCCCGTCGGAGGTGCAGAAGGACCCTCGCGTGATCGAGGCATACCTAGGAGTCGCACATAGTGCTTAGTGGCGTCGCGCATGCTTGAGGTGCGGGGGCTGGAGGTGCACTACCGCGGCATCCGGGCGGTGAAGGGCGTCGACCTCGACGTCGCCGACGGCGAGCTGGTGTGCCTGATCGGCGCCAACGGCGCCGGCAAGAGCTCGACCCTCAAGGCGATCTGCCGGCTGATCGCTTCGGACTCAACCCGATTGAGCTACCTGGGGCAAGACATCAGCAGAGCCGCGGTGCACGAGCTGCCGCGCAAGGGGCTGGTGATGGTTCCCGAAGGACGCGGCGTGTTCCCGCAGCTGACCGTGCACGAGAACCTGGCGATGGGGGCCTACGCGCGCGGCGGCGGCGACCCGGCCGCGCAGTACGAGCGCTTTCCGCGGCTCAAGGAGCGCCGCCACCAGACCGCCGGCACGCTCTCCGGCGGCGAGCAGCAGATGCTCGCCATTGCCCGCGCGCTGATGAGCGAGCCGAAGCTCCTGCTCCTCGACGAGCCCTCGATGGGCCTCGCCCCGCAGATGGTGGCGCGGATCTTCGAGATCGTCCGCGAGATCGCCAAGCAGGGCGTCACCATCTTGCTGGTCGAGCAGAACGCGCTGCTGGCGCTGGAGCTCGCGCACCGCGGCTACGTCATGGAATCGGGACAGATCTCGCTCTCGGGCAGCGGCAGGGAACTGCTCAGCAATCCCGCCGTGCGCGAGGCCTACTTGGGCGAGGGCGCTGCCGGCTGAGCGAGATCCGCCTGGGTGGTGAAGCTGTCGGCGTAGAACTCCTCGTCTGGCAGCTTGCACTGGGTCGTGAAGTCCTTCCTCGCCGAGTCGACCATGATCGGCACGCCGCACGCGTAGACCTGATACCTCGAAAGGTCCGGAAAGTCCTGCATGACCGCGCGGTGCACGAAGCCGGTACGCCCTTGCCAGCCGTCCTCGGGGCGCGCGTCCGACACCACCGGGACGTAGCGCAATGTCGGGCCCGCCCAGCTCTCGGCGAGCGCATTCATGTAGAGGTCCTTCGGCCGGCGCCCGCCCCAGTAGAGCGTCATGGGCCGTGTGACGCCCTTGTGGCGCGCGGCCTCGATGATCGACTTGATCGGCGCGAAGCCGGTGCCCGAGGCGACGAACACGATCGGCTTGTCGGAGTCCTGGCGCAGGAAGAAGGTGCCGAGCGGCCCCTCGAAGCGCAGGATGTCGCGCTCCTTCATCTTGCCGAAGACATGGTCGGTGAACTGTCCGCCGGCGACATGGCGCACGTGCAGCTGGAGCAGCTCGTCGTCCTGCGGCGCATTGGCCATCGAGAAGCTGCGCCGCGAGCCGTCCTTGAGCAGGAACTCGAGGTACTGGCCGGCGAGGAACTGCAGGCGCTCGTTGGCCGGCAGCTTCAGGTGCAGCGCCATCACATCGTCGGCGAGCCGCTCGAGCTTCTGCACGCGGCAGGGCAGCGTCTTCACCTGGATGTCCTTGGTCGCGCCGATCGTGCGCGCCTCGATCACCACGTCGCCGAGCGGCCGCGCCTGGCAGAAGAGCGCCTTGCCCTGAGCCTTCTCCTCGTCGGTCAGCGCCCTCTTCTGGTACACGCCGTAGTCGACCTCCCCGCCGAGGAGCTTGCCCTTGCAGCTGCCGCAGGCGCCGTTGCGGCAGCCGTAGGGCAGGATGATCTGCTGGCGCAGCGCCGCGCCGAGGATGGACTCGCCCTCCTCGACCTGGAACTGCTGACCGCTCGGCTGCAGGGTGACCGTAGGCATGTCGCTAGAATAGACGTGGTGAAGCGCTTGCTTGTTGCCGGCTATGGCGACGTCGCGCGGCGCCGCCGCGGCGCTCGAAAAGGGCCGCATTCTACCGGAGCGCCGGTTTTGCACTATGGTGCAGCGCTCGCAAACGCCGCCGATGACAGCGAATCCGCATGGGCGACTGAGAGGGACTGCGGCATGCACAAGCTCCTGGTGTTCACTAACCTGCCCGATCGCGCGAGCGCGGAGCGGCTCGCCGACCTGCTGCTCGAGCAGCGCCTCGCGGCCTGCGTGAACATCCTCGCCCCGTGCCGCTCGGTGTACCGCTGGAAGGGCGCGGTCCAGCACGACGAGGAGCACCCGATGCTGATCAAGACCAGCGCCGAGCGCTACGGCGAGCTCGAGCGGGCGTTGCGCGAGGGCCATCCCTACGAACTCCCCGAGATCATCGCGGTCCCAATCGAGCAGGGGCTGCCCGCCTACCTCGACTGGGTGGCCGCCGAGACCAAGGCTTGAAGAGACTCTTCCCCTTTTTCCTCGCCCTCGCCCTCGCGCTCGCCGCGCCGGCGCTCGGCCAGCTCAAGCTCGGCGGGTCGGCCGACGACCTGCTCGAGCCCGAGAAGGCCTTCCGCTTTTCCGCGCGCGTGCTCGATGCCGCCTCGATCGAGGTGCGCTACGCCATCGCCGACGGCTACTACATGTATCGGGAGCGGTTCAAGTTCGACGCCGCCGGCAGCGTGCGCCTGGGCGCGCCGGAGCTGCCGCGCGGCATCAAGCACAAGGACGAGTTCTTCGGCGAGGTCGAGACCTATCGCAAGGAAGTGCGCATCCGGCTGCCCGTCGAAGGCCACGGCCGCCTGGATCTTACGGTCACCTCGCAGGGCTGCGCGGACATCGGCGTGTGCTACGTGCCCATGGAGTCGCGCTCGACGCTGCAGCTGACAGGCTTGGAGGGGCCTTCCATGAGCACCGGGCCGCGCGAGCTCGCCGACGAGCCGCGCTTCTCGATCTTCGCGAGCGACATCGACATCGCGCGCCTGTTCGAGGGCAACGTCGCGCTGGTCCTCGCGAGCTTCTTCGTGCTCGGCCTGCTGCTCACGTTCACGCCCTGCGTGCTGCCCATGGTGCCGATCCTCTCCGGGATCATCGCCGGCGAGGGGCGCGACCTCAGCAAGCCGCGCGCCGCCGCGCTGTCGGGGGCCTACGTGCTGGGCATGGCGCTCACTTACGCGGCGGCTGGAGTCGCAGCTGCGTCCTCGGGAGTGCTGATCGCCTCGGCGCTGCAGAACGTCTGGGTGCTCGGCGCCTTCGCCGTCGTCTTCGTCGTGCTGGCGTTCTCGATGTTCGGCTTCTACGAGCTGCGCCTGCCCGGCTTGCTGCACCACCGGCTGCACGGCGCGCACCGGCAGCTGCGCGGGGGGCGCGTCCTTTCCGTTGCCGCCATGGGCGCGCTCTCGGCGATCATCGTCAGCCCGTGCGTTGCCGCGCCGCTTGCCGGCGCACTGCTTTACATCTCGCAGACGCGCGACGTGCTGCTCGGCGGCTCGGCGCTTCTCGTCATGGCGCTCGGCATGGGCGTGCCGCTCATGGCGGTGGGCGTGTTCGAAGGTGCCGTGCTGCCGAAAGCCGGCGCCTGGATGGAAGGGGTGCGCAAGTTCTTCGGCGTGCTGCTGCTCGCCGTGGCCCTCTGGATCATTACCCCGGTGCTGCCCGATGCGGCGCTGATGCTCGCCTGGTCCGCGCTGCTGGTCGGCTCGGGGATCTTCCTGCGCGCGCTCGACCCGCTGCCCGCTGCCGCGTCCGGTTGGTGGCGCCTGTGGAAAGGCGCCGGCGTCATGCTGCTCATCGCCGGGGTGGCGCTGCTCGCCGGCATGCTCGCCGGCAACCGCGATCCGCTGCGCCCGCTCGCCGGAATCGTCGGGCCGGCGGCGGCGCCGGCGGCGCCGCTGCCCTGGGTGCGCGTGGCTTCGCTCGGCGAGCTGGACCAGCGGCTGCGCGCCCCCGGCAGGCCGGTGCTGCTCGACTTCTACGCCGACTGGTGCGTGTCCTGCAAGGAGATGGAGAAGTTCACCTTCAGCGATCCCCGGGTGCGCGCGGTGATGGACGGCATGCTGCTCCTGCAGGCCGACGTGACGGAGGGCACGCAGGGCGACCGCGCGCTGCTCAAGCGGTTCTCGCTATTCGGGCCCCCGGGCATCGTGTTCTTCGACGCGCACGGCGAGGAGATCAAGGGGCTGCGCGTGATCGGCTACCAGAACGCCGAGCGCTTCCTGAAGAGCCTTTCGGTCGCGACGGCCGCGCCCTGAGCGCTTTCGCGGCGTCGAGCGCGAAGTAGGTCAGGATGCCGTTGGCACCGGCGCGCTTGAACGCGAGGAGCGACTCGAGGATGCAGGACTCGGGCAGCCAGCCGCGGTCGACCGCGCCACGCAGCATCGCGTACTCGCCCGACACCTGGTAGGCATAGGTCGGCGCCTTGAACTCGTCCTTCACGCGACGCAGCACATCGAGGTAGGGCATGCCGGGCTTGACCATCACCATGTCCGCGCCCTCGTCGAGATCGAGCGCCACTTCCCAGAGCGCCTCGTCGGAGTTGGCCGGATCCATCTGGTAGGTCTTCTTGTCGCCCTTGCCGAGGTTCGCCGCAGAGCCGACGGCGTCGCGGAACGGCCCGTAGAAGCCCGAGGCGTACTTGGCCGAGTAGGCCATGATGCGCGTGTGGATGTGGCCCGCTTTCTCCAGCGCGGCGCGGATGCGGCCGATGCGGCCATCCATCATGTCGGAAGGCGCGACGATGTCGACGCCCGCCTTTGCCTGCGCCAGCGCCTGCTTGACCAGGACCTCCAGCGTGACGTCGTTGAGGATGTAGCCCGACTTGTCGATCACGCCGTCCTGACCGTGCGTGGTATAGGGATCCAGCGCGACATCCGCCATGATGCCCAGCTCCGGGAAGCGCGCTTTCAGCGCAGCAGCGGCGCGCGGCACGAGCCCGCGCGGATTGAATGCCTCTCGCCCGTCGGCGCTCTTCAGCCGCTGCTCGATGACCGGAAAAAGCGCCATGACCGGAATGCCCGCGGCCACGCACTGCTCGGCGACCGGCAGCAGCCGATCCAGCGTCATGCGCTCCACGCCCGGCATGGAATCCACTTTCTCGGTGCGGGCTTTTCCGTCGAGCACGAATACGGGGTAGATGAGGTCATCGGGCATAAGCACGGTCTCGCGCATGAGCCGGCGAGAGAAATCGTCTCGCCGCATGCGCCGCATGCGCACTGCCGGGAACTGGCCGTAGAGCTTCATTTGACTGATTTTTATCGTGGTTTACGCGGTGGGAACTTTTCCGCGGAGCGGTGCATCTTACTTGTAGACGATGTTCATCGTCTCCCGCTTCTCCTCCCTGAGCGGGTGCCTTAATTCCAAAGATTAAGGCTTTTCGCCCCCGGTTTATATCCCCTTTACCGGGGGCTTTTTATTTCCGCGGCCTGCGCGAGCCACTGCTCGAGCAGGCCGCGACATTCCTCGACGCCCTGGCGCGTGACGCTCGAGAACAGCCGCACTTCCGCGTCCAGCGAAGCAGCGACGCTCTTCAGGGTCGCCTGCTGCTCGGCGCGCGAGAGCTTGTCGGCTTTAGAGAGCAGCACCAGCGTGCGCACGTCGGGCAGCCAGTCAAGAAGCTGCTCGTCGAGCGGCGTGCAGGGATGGCGGGCATCCATCACCACCACCACGCCCGCGAGCGTGGGTCGCGAGCGCAGATACGCGCCCACCAGCTCACCCCATTGCGCGCGCAGGCTCCGGGGCACGCGCGCATAGCCATAGCCGGGCAGGTCGACCAGCCGCGCCTCGCCGGCAAGATCATAGAAGTTGATGGTCTGCGTGCGCCCCGGGGTCTTGCTCGTGCGCGCGAGGCGCCTGCGTCCGGCAAGGGCGTTGATGGCGCTCGACTTGCCGACGTTCGAGCGGCCGGCGAACGCGACCTCGGGCGGCCCTTCGGGCAGCAGGTCGGCCGGCCGGCCGGCGGCGGCACGGAATTGCGCTTGCGAAAGAAGGCTCATGGAGGGGCCGCGAATTCTAATAAAATCGCCGCTTTCGCATTCAGGGGGCAGGACAGATGATGCGCGCGCTGGCGCTGGTCGGGGGACTCGCGGCTTTCGGGATCGGCACGGCGTCCGCTCAGGATCTCGCCCGCGGCGAGAAGATCGCCGGGCAGGTCTGCGCCGCGTGCCATGCCGCCGACGGCAACAGTCCGGCCGCCGCGAACCCCAAGATCGCCGGCCAGTTCCCCGAATACCTCGGCAAGCAGCTTGCAGACTTCAAGCCGCAGGCGGGAAAGAAGCCGGCCCGCGCGAGCGCGGTGATGAACGGCATGGTGGCGGGGCTCTCCGACCCTGACCTCAAAGGTCTCGCCGCCTACTATGCCGGCCAGAAGCTCAAGCCTGCCGCCGCCGCCGACAAGGAGCTCGCCTCGCAGGGACAGAAGATCTGGCGCGGCGGTATCGCCGCGAACGGCGTGCCGGCCTGCGCCGGCTGCCACGGCCCCACCGGGGCGGGGATGCCGGCGCAGTACCCGCGGCTCGCCGGCCAGTTCGCCGAATACCTCGCCGCGCAGCTCAAGGCCTTCAAGGAAGGCGCTCGCGCCAACGACCCGAACGCGATGATGCGCGGCATCGCAGCGCGCATGACCGAGCAGGAGATCCGCGCGGTCGCCGAGTACGCGGCCGGTCTGCGCTGAGGGAATATCCGCACGGGCAGGGGTGTTCATCCTCTTGCCCTAAACCCTCGGAGGAGAATCGGATGAAAAGCAGCTTTCTCGCGGCCGCGCTCGCAGTAGCACTGAGCACAGCCGCAACCAGCGTGCTCGCCCAGGCGAAGCCGGAAGTCCTCGTCAAGCAGCGCCAGGCCGTCATGACGCTGCAGGGCAAATATTTCGGCCCGATGGCGGCCATGGCACAGGGAAAGGCGCCCTACAACGCCCAGGTCGTGCAGCGCAACGCCGGCTTTCTCGACAACCTGAGCCGCATGGCCTGGGACGGATTCGATCCCAGCACGAGGGGTGAGAAGTCGCGCGCCCTGCCCGCAATCTATGAAAACAACGCCAAGTTCAAGGACGCGGCGGCGCAGTTCGAGAACGAGACGGCCAAGCTGGTGCAGGTGAGCCGAGGCGGAGACGAAGCCGCGGTGAAGGCGCAGATTGGCGCGGTTGGCAAAGCTTGTGGCACCTGCCACGACAACTTCCGGCAGAAGCAATAAAGCACTGACGCCGGCCAAGAGCCCCGCTGCGGCGGGGCTTTTGCTTCTGTGGCTACTGCTCTGCGCGAGCCTGTCGCTCGCGCAAGGCGATCCGAAGCGCGGCGAATACCTGGCGAAGGCGGGCGGCTGCCTGGGCTGCCATACCGAGGCGCGCGAGGGCGCTGTGCCCTACGCCGGCGGCCGCGCGCTCGATACGCCCTTCGGCGTCTTCTACGGCCCGAACATCACGCCGCACGCCGCGGGCCTCGGGCGCTGGCGCGAGGCGGACTTCTTTCGCGCCATGCGGGAGGGCCGCCGCCCGGACGGCGCACACTACTTCCCTGCCTTCCCGTATCCCTCGTTCACGAACATCACCGACGCCGACCTGCGCGACCTTTGGGCGTATCTGCGCTCGCTCAAGCCCGAGGCGCGCGAAAGCCGCCCGCACGAGCTGAAGTTCCTCTACCGCTGGCGCTTCCTCGTCGGCCTGTGGAAGTGGCTGTACTTCACGCCCGGCCCTTTCGCTGCAGACGCGCAGCGCTCGCCCGCTCTCAATCGCGGCGCCTACCTGGTGCAGGCGCTCGGCCATTGCGGCGAGTGCCACACGCCGCGCAATTGGCTGGGCGCGATGAAGAAGGACCGCTTCCTCGGCGGCGTCGAGGGCGACGACGGCGCGCCGAATCTCACCCCGACGCGGCTGAAGAAGTGGAGCGATGGCGAGCTGAAGGACTTTCTGGGCAGCGGCATGACTCCCGACGGCGACGTGACCGGCGAGACCATGGGCGAGGTGATCAAGAACACCACCGGCCAGCTCAGCGCGCAGGACCTCGATGCGGTGGTGGCCTACCTGCGCTCGCTGCCGCCATTGCCCGATGCGCCGAAATAGCGTGGAATAGGGCCCGGCGAGCGCCTGTTACTCCGGATGAATGAAGCCCAGCGCCTGGTTGATCTGATCCCGCGGCTGCGGCGATATGCACGCGCGCTGGTCAGCGACCGCGCCTCCGCCGATGACCTGGTGCAGGACACCCTCGAGCGCGCGT
>Ga0105100_10000017_pt1 | contig 78250 bp, 78 predicted proteins | sample PPLLak12cMay2015_2_FD_87033 | JGI IMG/M metagenome (GOLD analysis project Ga0105100, IMG submission 87033) | Freshwater sediment microbial communities from Prairie Pothole Lake near Jamestown, North Dakota, USA - PPLs Lake P8 Core (1) Depth... | ecosystem: Environmental > Aquatic > Freshwater >... | reverse complement strand
GGCTGACCAGGGGGGTGCACCTGCCGGCGCCGCGATTGCCCCGCGCCGGGAAAGCACCCGCACGTGCGTTGGGACCGGGCAATGCATCAGTCGGCCGACCGAGTCCAGGTCGAGTACTGGTGGGGCCGCTGGCCAGAGGCAAACGTGGGTGTCGTCACGGGGGCTGTGTCCGACCTGGCCGTGATCGACGTGGATCCGCGTCATGACGGCGAGACCACCCTTTACGCGTTGGAAACCACCCGGGACCGGTTGCCCCCAACCCTGGAGAGCGACACCGGCGGGGGAGGACGGCATCTCTGGTTCACCATTCCCGGTGAGGCTCCCCCGTCAGCGGATCTGGGTGCCGGGCTCGAGCTCAAAGCCGAGCGAGGCGTGATCGTGGCTCCACCGAGCCGGCACTACTCCGGTGGGCTGTATCGCTGGCGCGAGCCCATTCACGAGCCCGTCCCTCTCCCCGACTGGGTGAGCGCGCTGGCATCGGGGCACGGCTACAGGCATGACACCCCGGCCGAGGCGCCGATCCGGACCTCGCTGGAGCAGGAGGAGTTTCGCGAGCTGTGGGCACGAGCAGGGGTGCAGATCGGCCCCGGCGACGGCTACTACTTGTGCCCGTTTCACGAGGACCACCACCCCTCGCTCCACATCGATGCGGAGGGTTGCCGTTGGTATTGCTTCGCATGTCATATCGGCGGGGGTGTGGGGCGTCTCGCCCGTCGGTTGGGACTGACCCGACCGCAGGTTCTGCGGGAGCGGTTGCGGGGGCGAGTTGGCCGCGAACGGGCTCTCGCTCTGGCCGGGGATGAGCGAGTCGAGGTTGTCGGGGAGTCATTCCATCAGAGCGAGCTGCTCGGCCTGACCGGCGGGAGGCGTCGGTACGGAGGCGTGGATCTCGAGGCGGTCGCAGAGCTGGTCCCGCTCGAAGACGACGGCATCGAGGTGCGCATCGAAGACAAACCCGTCGGGTTTCTCGACCAAGAGGACGCCGAGCGCTTCGACGCCCGCATCGCCGATGCCCTCGACCTCACCGGGGCCGCCACCTGCCGCGCCGCGATCCGGGGTGGATGGGACCGGGGCGGTGATGACCTGGGCCTCTTCGGGGTGACCTTGTACTTACCGGGAGACGACTGAGCCCCGGGGCCCCCCTATGGCCCCGCGCCAACCGGGGCGGGCGCTTTCTTCTCTGCCTCTTCGATGATCGCGATGGTGTGGACGACGGTGTCCGGGTTGAGGCTGATCGAGTCGATGCCCATGTCGACCAGCCGCCGGGCGACCTCGGGGAAGTCCGAGGGAGCCTGGCCGCAGATCCCGATGTGTCTGCCATGTCGATGGGCACCCACGACGGCGAGCCGGATCATCTCCATCACTCCTTCGTCACGCTCGTCGAAGTCGAATGCGACCAGCTCGGAGTCGCGGTCGACACCGAGCACGAGCTGAGTCAAGTCGTTGGAGCCGATGGAGAAGCCGTCGAAGATCTCGGCAAATGCATCGACCTGGACGACGTTGTTGGGGATCTCGCACATGACGTAGACCTCGAGGCCGTTCTCCCCCCTGCTCAAGCCGTTCTGCGCCATGACTTCCAGAACGCGCTCCCCTTCGTCCACCCTCCGACAGAACGGGATCATCAGCTTGATGTTGGTCATTCCCATCGTTTCACGGGCACGCTTCATCGCTTCGCACTCCAGGGCGAAGCCTGCGGCATATGCGGGGTGGGCATATCTCGAGGCGCCCCGGAACCCGATCATCGGGTTGGCCTCAGCGGGCTCGAAACCCCGTCCACCCAGCAGGCTGGCATATTCGTTGGTCTTGAAGTCCGACATCCGGACGATGACCGGACGCGGATAAAAGGCCGCGGCGATGGTGCCGACCCCTTCGGAGAGACGCTCGACGAAATACTCCGAACCGCTCTCGTGCCCCTCGATCAACTCCAGTACGCGTTCGCGTTCTGTCTCGTCCACGATCTTCTCGGGATCGAGCAATGCCATGGGGTGGGCCCGGATCGACTCTGAGATGATGAACTCCATACGGGCCAGGCCCACACCGTCGACCGGCAGCCGGGATGTCTGGAATGCCAGGTCCGGGTTCCCGATGTTGACCATGATCTCGGTCTTCGTCCTGGCCACGTCGGTCAGGTCGACCTCTACGATCTCGATCGGGAGGATCCCGGCGTAGACCCGTCCCACGTCCCCATCGGCACATGAGACGGTGACTTCCAGACCTGTCTCGAGCCGCTCGGTGGCGTCGGCGGCGCCAACCACGGCCGGTATGCCCAGCTCGCGGGCGACGATGGCGGCATGACACGTTCGCCCACCGCGATTGGTGACGATGGCGGCAGCCGTCTTCATCACCGGCTCCCAGTCAGGCGTGGTGGTGTCGGCGACCAGCACCTCGTTGGGTTGGAATGTCGCAAGCCCGGCGGACGACGTCACCACCCGCACGGGCCCGGTTGCGGCGGCATTGCCCACAGCCCGGCCCTCGGCGAGGACCTCTGCGCCCGGCTGCACCCGAAACTCGATGAGACTCGTCTTCTTCTTCTGCGAGACGACTGTCTCCGGCCTGGCCTGTACCAGGTAGAGACGGCCGTCGACGCCGTCTTTGGCCCATTCGATGTCCATCGGCATTGGATGGCCGGCCCGGGCGCTGTAGTGCCGCTCGACCTCGATGCCGTAGCCGGCCAGGGTCAGGACCTCGTCGTCGGTGAGGCAGAACCTGGCCCTATCGGCATCGGGCGTCGGCACATTCGATGTCGTCTGGCCTCCACGCCCCTGCGAGTAGACCATCTTGATCTGCTTGCTCCCCAGGCTGCGTCTCAGCACGCACCGGTACCCGAGTCCGTAGGTGGGCTTGTGCACGTAGAACTCGTCGGGGTCGACGACGCCCTGAACGACATTCTCGCCCAGACCGTAGGCACCGGTGATGAAGACCACGTCTTCGAATCCGGACTCGGTGTCGACCGTGAACAGCACACCGCTGCTGGCCAGATCGGAGCGGACCATCTTCATCACGCCCACAGACAGCCCGATCGACATGTGGTCAAAGCCCTGGTCGATGCGGTAGGAAATGGCCCGGTCGGTGAACAGCGAGGCGAAACAGCGTCGGCAGGCCTCGACTACTCGCTCCGCTCCGTGAATGTTGAGGTAGGTCTCGTGCTGACCGGCGAAGCTGGCTGTCGGCAGGTCTTCGGCCGTCGCCGAAGAGCGAACCGCGACGCTCAACCCCGGACCGTACTCATCGACCAACTGCTGGTAGGCCGTGATGATCTCGTCGCGTAGTTGTTCGGTCAGTGGGCTCTCATACACGATCTCTCTCGCACGTCGCGCCCGTGCGGCGAGGTCGGTCACATCGGTCTTGTCGACTCCCCCCATGATCTCTTCGAGCTCCGGCCAGGCGCCCGAGTTGGTGAGAGTGTCCCGGTATGCGGCGGCTGTGATGGCGAACCCGTTGGGGACGTTCACCCCGAGCGGGGCCAACTGGCGATACAACTCTCCCAGGGATGCGTTCTTTCCCCCGACCAGCGGCACGTCATCGATGCCCAGGTCCCCGAACCAACGTATGTACTCAGGCATGCTCAACACTGACTCCTTGGCGCTCGGATGTCGGAGATCTGGGTGACCCCGACCGTTTCAGTCTTCGCGTTCGCGGATGAACCAGAAGACAAGACCAGCCAGCGCGATAAGGATCAACATCGCCCAAAGGACCCGGTGGCCCGACGCGTTTCGATCACGGCTCATATGAACCTCCTTGACCGGATATCTACCCGGCCTCGCTGCCATCCACCAGGGCCAGAAGTCAGTATCGACCGTGGCTCGCCTGAGGGCAGCCGGCGGGACTTTGGCCCGTCCGTTCCATCCATTCTCCCCTATGCCTCAACGGGGCGATATGGCACGGTTCAATCAGCTATCTCCGCCAATGGAAACAAAATACGCATACATCGAGAAGACCGGCCCGTTTCGCCTGCCCCCGAACCTGACCGACTACGCCAAGGAGAGGGCAAGCTTCAGCTGGGACCAGGCCAGGGCTTTCCTCGACCTGCTCCCGGACGGGGAATGGAACATCGCCCACGAGGCGGTCGACCGCCATGTCATATCCGGATCCGGCGACAAGGTCGCCATCAGGTGGCTGGGCCGCAAAGGCGACAGAACCGAACTGACATACTCCGACCTCTCCGGAGCGACCTCTAGGTTCGCCTCGGGTCTGCGCCGGCTCGGCGTCGGCAAGGGGGACCGAGTGTTCATGCTTGCCTCGAGGATCCCGGAGCTCTATATCGCCACCCTCGGGACCTTGAAGAACGGAAGTGTCGCCGCCCCTCTCTTCTCGGCATTCGGCCCGGAGCCCATTCACACCCGCCTATCCATCGGTAAGGGAAAGGTTCTGGTGACCACCCCGCAGCTCTACGAGAGACGCGTGGCCGGGATTCGCGATCAGCTGCCACACCTCGAGCATGTCATCGTGGTCGGGCGTGAGGTCGAGGGCACACTCTCCTTCTCGGAGGTGCTCGAGTCGGGTGCGGCGGATACGCCCGCCGAGCCGATGGGCCCGGAGGACATGGCGTTGCTCCACTTCACCAGCGGCACGACCGGGACTCCGAAAGGCGCGGTCCATGTCCACGGAGCCGTTCTGCATCACTACGTATCGGCCCGGTATGCGCTCGATCTCCACCCCGAGGACGTGTACTGGTGCACCGCTGATCCGGGATGGGTGACCGGGACCTCCTACGGGATCATCGCCCCGATGAGCCACGGCGTCACCTCGATCGTCGATGAGGGCGATTTCGACGCCGATCGCTGGTACGGGATCATCCGTGATGAGGCGGTATCCGTGTGGTACACGGCTCCGACCGCGATCCGGATGCTCATGAAGGTCGGGGCGGAAGCGGCGTCCGAGTACGACCTGTCGTCGCTTCGCTTCGTGGCCAGCGTCGGTGAGCCTTTGAACCCCGAAGCGGTCGTCTGGGGCACGAAGGCACTTCACCTTCCGATCCACGACAACTGGTGGCAGACGGAAACGGGCGGGATCATGATCTCGAACTTCGCCGCGGAGGAGATTCGCCCGGGTTCGATGGGACGGCCGCTTCCCGGCGTGGATGCGACCATTCTCCGCCGGGGTGACGAGGGTCAGATTCGGGTCAACCCGGACGGGACGGCCGAAGAGGAGATCAACCCGCTGACCGAGGGCGAGCTCGCCTTGCGGCCGGGATGGCCGTCGATGTTCCGCGGGTACCTGGGCATGGACGAGCGGTACCAGAAGAGCTTCGTAGGTGGCTGGTACCGCACAGGGGACCTGGCCGAGCGTGACGAGGACGGCTACTTCTGGTTCGTTGGCCGCGGCGACGATGTGATCAAGTCGGCGGGCCACCTGATCGGCCCGTTCGAGGTCGAGTCCGCTCTCATGGAGCATCCCGCCGTGGCCGAAGCGGGAGTCATCGGCAAACCCGACGAGGTCGCCGGCGAGATAGTCAAGGCTTTCGTCTCACTGAACCCGGGTTTCGAGTGGTCCGACGAGTTGAACAAGGAGCTCCTGGGATGGGGGAGGGTGAGGCTCGGCGCCGCGGTTGCTCCCCGGGAGATCGAGCTCGAGCAGGATCTTCCCCATACCCGGTCCGGCAAGATCATGCGCCGGCTCCTGAAGGCATGGGAATTGGGGTTGCCGACCGGTGACCTCTCGACATTGGAAGGCGAGGTGAGATCGTGAGCGACGAGCTACACCAGCTCGACCTCCTCAAGGGGATGCTCCGCATCCGCCGGTTCGAGGAGAGATGCGCCCAGCTGTATCAGGCGGAGAAGATCCGGGGCTTCCTGCATCTCTACATCGGGGAGGAGGCGGTTGCTGTCGGAGTCATGCAGACGCTCGAGCCGGACGACGCCGTCATCGCGACCTATCGCGAGCATGGCCATGCGCTTGCTCGCGGGCTGGACCCCGGAAAGGTTATGGCCGAGATGTACGGGAAGGTCGAGGGCTGCAGTCGGGGACGGGGCGGGTCGATGCACCTTTTCGACGCAGGCAACCGGTTCTACGGTGGCAATGCCATCGTGGGCGGTGGGCTGCCGCTGGCTGTCGGATTCGCCCTGGCCGATCGGCTCGAGGGACGAAATCGGGTCACGGTGGTCTTCTTCGGTGAGGGAGCCGTGGCCGAAGGCGAGTTCCACGAGTCGATGAATCTCGCCGCCCTTTGGCATCTTCCGGTGCTGTTCTGTTGTGAGAACAATCTCTACGCGATGGGCACCGCCCTGGGGCGATCCGAGTCGCAACTGAGGCTCACGCTGAAGGCCGCCAGCTATCAGATGCCTGCTTGGGAGGTCGATGGCATGGATGTCGTGGCAGTCGAGGATGCAACGAGACTGGCGGTGGAGTCGGTGAGATCGAGTGGTGGCCCTCATTTCCTCGAGTTCCGGACCTACCGATTCCGCGCACACTCGATGTTCGATCCTGAGCTGTACCGCTCCAAGGACGAGGTCGAGGAGTGGAAGGGGCGTGACCCCATCGAACTGCTCAAGGAGCGTCTCGAAACCGACGGGATCCTCACCGAGGAGGTGTGGGAGGCCTTCGAGGCCGAAGTTGGTGAGGAGATCGACTCCGCCGTGGCCTTCGCCGAGGCAGGGACGTGGGAGCCGGTGAGTGAATTGACCAGGTTCGTGTACTCGGAGGTTGGCGGCAGATGACCAACGTATTGACGCAAACCAGGACCATCACGTATCGGGAGGCGATGCGTGAGGCGATTCGGGAGGCAATGCAGCAGGACGACCGCGTCTTCCTGATGGGTGAGGACGTCGGGCGATACGGGGGCTGTTACGCCGTCTCCAAGGGCCTGCTCGAAGAATTCGGCCCGGAGCGGGTGCGTGACACCCCACTTTCGGAGGCTGCGTTCGTGGGAGCAGGCATCGGGGCGGCCCTGGCCGGGATGCGACCGATCGTCGAGGTCATGACGGTCAACTTCTCTCTTCTCGCCCTCGACCAGATCGTCAACAATGCCGCTCTCTACCTCCACATGTCCGGCGGCCAGTTCAACGTGCCGCTGGTCATCCGGATGGCCACCGGGGCCGGGCGACAGGTTGCAGCCCAGCACTCCCATTCGCTGGAGGGTTGGTATGCCCACATCCCGGGGATAAAGGTGGTCACACCTGCCACGGTCGAAGATGCCCGATGGATGCTCCCCACCGCCCTGGCGGACCCCGACCCGGTCATCGTTTTCGAGCATGCCAACCTCTACAACACTGAGGGCGAGGTACCCGAGTTCGGAGAGCCGGTCGACATCGAGACTGCGCGGGTTCGTCGGCACGGCTCCGACGTCAGTCTGATCACCTACGGCGGGAGCCTCCCCAAGGCGCTCGCCGCAGCCGACGAACTGTCGGCCGACGGCATCGCTGCTGAGGTGCTCGACCTGAGGACGCTCCGGCCCCTGGACACAGGTGCGATCGTCTCGACCATCGCCAACACCCATAGGGCGGTGATCGTCGACGAAGGGTGGAAAACGGCGGGCATCTCGGCCGAGATCGCCGCATGCCTCGCCGAGGAGGCGGTGTGGGAACTGGACGCCCCGGTTCGCCGGGTTTGCAGTGTCGAGGTGCCGATCCCCTATGCGAAGCACATGGAGGAGGCAGCACTGCCTCAGGTCCCGGAGATCGTGTCCGCTGCGAGGGAAGTCCTGGGGCGATGATCGACTTTCTCCTCCCATCCCTCGGTGCAGACATGGACAGGGCAAAGCTGGTCCTCTGGTTGGTCGCGCCCGGCGACGAGGTCCACAAGGGCCAAATCATCGCCGAGGTGGAGACGGACAAGGCCACCCTCGAGGTGGAGTGCTGGAACGACGGGGTGATCGACGAGCTGGTGCTCGCGCCGGGGCCGGAACGTCTCCCGGTCGGCACGTTGCTCGCTCGCATCCGCCCATTGAACGGGGCTGTAGTGACACCGGCCAAGCCCGAGCCGGAGCCAGCCAGGCCGGAGGTGCGCCCGGCTGTTCCCCCTGCACCGGAGCACCGAGAACCGGCGCCACCCATCCGGCATCTCGCCCATCAACTGGGTGTCGACCTGGCCCGGGTGACAGCGACGGGTGAAGACGGTCTCATCACCCGGGAGGACGTGCAACGAGCGGCGGCCGACATGGCACCGGCCGGGGCGGCTTCGGCCGCGCGACCGCGAGCAGGGGCACCAGCGGGACGGGAAAAGCGGGTGTCCCCGAGGGCCCGCGCCCTGGCTGACGGTCTGGGAGTCGACCTCGGTTCTGTTGTCGGAACCGGTCCCGATGGGCTGGTGGTGGCTCGAGATGTGGAGGTAGCTGCCGAGGCCGGGCCGCCGGTCTCCGAGGCGCCTTCTGCGATACCCGCCCCAGGCGTTGAGGAGCCCGAGGACAAACACGAGGCAATGCGCCGGGCGATCGCCCGGTCGATGTCACGATCCAAACGGGAGATCCCGCACTATTACCTGGCGACGCATGTCGACCTGTTTCGGGCGATGACCTGGCTGGACGAGCGCAACGAGGACCGTCCTATCACCGGCCGGGTTCTTCCGGCGGTGTTGTTGCTCAAGGCGACGGCCCTCGCCCTGCGTGAGACCCCCGACCTGAACGGCCACTACCTCGACGACCGATTCCAGCCCAGTGGCGCGATCCATCTCGGCGTGGCAGTCTCGCTTCGAGAGGGTGGCTTGGTCGCACCGGCCATACACGATGCCGACCAGCTCGACCTCGACGAGATGATGGCCCAACTCAGGGATCTGGTGAACCGGGCACGTTCGTGGAGGCTGAGGAGCTCAGAGATGTCGGACCCCACCATCACGGTGACCAATCTCGGCGACCGCGGGGTCGAAACCGCCTTCCCGGTGATCATCCCTCCGCAGGTGGCGATAGTGGGCTTTGGCAAGGTCGTGGACATGGCTGTGGTCGTCGACGGTCAAGCCGTGGTCCATCCGGTCGTACACGCCACGCTCGCAGGGGATCATCGGGTCACCGACGGGCATCGCGGTGGCCTTTTCCTCGATGCTCTCGATCGTCTACTACAGGAGCCAGATTCCTTATGAACAACGCGCAGGCGCGAGAAGTCATCTTCCAGGTGTTGGGTGAGATCGCACCGGAGGTGGACCCTTCCACTGTCGACGACACTATCGACCTCACCGAGCAGCTCGATCTCGACTCGATGGACTACCTCAACTGGATGCTCGGCATCAACGCGGCGACGGGGATCGACATCCCCCAGCGGGACGTCTCCCAATTCCTGACCATCGACGGAGCGGTCGGCTATCTGGTCTCCCACAGCGAGGGTCAGGGCTAGTCGTCCTCCGGGCGCCGGCGGCTTTTCTTCAGTTCGCTTCGTGCCCTCTTCTCGCTGAGTCGCTCCTCTCTTGCACTCTTCGACGGTCTTGTCTTCTTCCGTGGCTTGGGATCGACCAGCGCGCTCTCCAGCCGCTCCACCAATCGCTCGCGGGCGATTTCCCGATTGCGCCACTGCGAACGAGTCTCCGAGACCGTCACCTCGACCGGTGATCCGAGGCGACTCAGCAGCTTGGTTCGGATGTCGTCAGGGAGCGACGATTCCTCGACGCGGAACAGGAGGGTGACCGCGGTCTCGGTCTTGTTGGCGTGCTGGCCACCGGGCCCGCCGTAGGTGTCGAAACGCTCCTCGAGCTCCGACTCGGGGATCACCCAAGGCCCGACGGAGATCCCGTCGCCGGTCACGTCTCTTCGTAGTACTCCGTGCCGAGATGAGTGATCAGGTCCTCGCCCATCAAGTAGCGGAGGTTGTTCTTCAACTTGGTGAGCTGGATGAAGAGGTCGTTCTCGGGATAGAGGCCCTGTCCCACCTGGGGGCTCTTGAAGTAGAAGGAGAGCCATTCCTGGACGCCCTTCCGCCCGCTGCGTGCCGCCAGGTCCATGAAGAGGGCGAGATCCAGGACGATCGGGGCAGCGAGGATCGAGTCCTTGCAGAGAAAGTCGATCTTGATCTGCATCGGATATCCGAGCCACCCGAAGATGTCGATGTTGTCCCACCCTTCCTTGTCGTCGCCACGGGGCGGGTAGTAGTTGATCCGCACCTTGTGATAGAGCTCGCCATAGAGCTCTGGGTAGACCTCCGGCTGGAGGATCTGCTCCAGGACCCCGAGCTTGGACACCTCCTTCGATCTGAAGCTGTCCGGGTCGTCGAGCACCTCGCCGTCGCGGTTCCCCAGGATGTTCGTCGAGAACCAGCCCCTGATCCCGAGCATCCTCGCCTTGAGACCCGGAGCCACCATCGTCTTCATGAGCGTCTGGCCGGTCTTGAAGTCCTTGCCGGCGATGGGCACGCCTTCCAGGCCGGCGAGCTCGAGCATGGCGGGGATGTCCACTGTCAGGTTGGGTGCCCCGTTGGCGAATGGCACTTTCATCTTCAGTGCCGCATAGGCATAGATCTGGGAGGGAGTGATCGCCGGATCGCTGTCCTCGAGGCCTCGCTCGAAGCTGGCGAGGTCGGCGTGGACCTCGGTGGGCTCCTCATAGGCCTCGGTGGAGCCGCACCAGACCATGACCAGGCGGTCCACCTGCTTCTCGGCCCGGAAGTGGTCGATGTCCTCCATGAGCTGCTCGGCGAGTTCCAGGTAGCTCGCCCCTTCCTTGACCTGCTCCACACCATTGAGGTTCTTCACCCAACGATGGGAGAAGACGGCCGGGTACGGCTTGACCGCCCTCAACTCGTCACCGATTCCCTCGATGTGGCGCGGATCGAGGACCCCGGCCTTCATGGCCGAGGTGTATGCATCGTCCGAGTAGGGGTCCCAGCCACCGAACTCGAGGTCCTCGAGACCGGCAAGGGGGACGAATTCCTTGATCAGGGGGTTTCGCTCCTCGGTCCGTTTGCCCAGCCGGATGTGCGACAGTTGGGTGAGGGATCCAAAGGGCATCGCGTATCCCTTGCGGGCGGCGAGCACGCCAGAGATGAATGTGGTGGCGACGGCACCCATGCCTGGCGTGAGGATTCCGAGCTTCCCGCTCGGCGGTGCCGGCGGCTGATTCACAGTCATGAGACCTCCTGGCGAGGAACGATAGGCGACTTCGAGCCGGCGGAACCCGGCCTCCCCGCGCCGGCCGTCGAACGGGTACTGGCACCTTCACTACGGAAGGCTCGGCCCGGACAGATGCCGGTCTGCCGGGACGCGAAGGCCGACCGCCAACAACACGGTCGGTCGGGACCCCGCCGTGAACGTAGGCTTGGCGGATGGACCGCGCCCCCGACTCCCTGGGACCGACCGTGGATGTGGCACTGCTCGCCGATGCGGTTCAGGCCGTCCGTGGAAAGCTGTTCATCCTCGGCGGTGGATGGGACACCCTTTGGGTGAGGTCCTTTCCGGCGCGGCATCCGAGTCTTGCGATCGGCCTCCGTCTCCGCGTTCCCTCCTCCTGGGGAGAGGAGATGCTGAGACTCAGTGTCGAGTTGCAGGACGCCGATGGGGCACCGATGCTGCCCCATCCGCTCTCCCACCAGATCAAGCTCCCGGCTCATCCCCAACCTCCGTCAGCCACCGACTTCGGGCTCATCCGTTCATTCACCTTCAACAACCTCATGTTTGGCCGTGAAGGCTCCTACTCATTCGTGATCTCGGTCGACGAAGAGCCGGTATCGCGTCTGCGTTTCTCGGTGCGTGCCCGACTCGAAGGGGCCACGCCCGAGACCTGATCCACTGCTCAGCCCTGTCCGCTCTTCCAGTCTTCGACCTGACGATGTCGATGGCCCAATCTCCTATGAGTGCCACGTTGGCGCCCCTATGCGTAGAAGGGCCCGACCGCACCATGGGGAGGCCGCGAGTGTGATCGACGGGGAACCAATCTGCGCCGAGCACCCTCTGCGCGCAACGGTGACTGTCGGCGTCGATTTGCATAGCGCCGGCCCCCTCGTAGGGTTGCCGTCGCAAGGGACTCCAGGAAGGTCCCTTTTTTGTTTACCCGACCAATGGAGGCCGTTCAATGCCGCCCCAAAGGAAGGCTTCGCGCTTTCTTGCCATGGCCCTATCGACTGCGATCGGCGCCTCGACCATGATCCCGGCCCTTTCGGCCGCCGCCGCGCCAGAGCCCCCGTTCGAGCTCCGCTTCCCTCAGGAGACCCAAGTGACTGTGTTCTCCTCGAGTTTCGGGGCAGGGCGCTCCGGAGGCCGGAGCCACACCGGCAACGATCTCATGGCTCCGAAAATGACCCAGGTGTACGCCGCCGCCGACGGCGTGATCACGGTCGTCGGAACCTCTCGTCTCGCCGGCAGGTACATCGAGATCGACCACGGAGGGGGCTGGACCACCCGGTACATCCATCTGAACAACGACGATCCCGGCTCGAACAACGGCGACGCCGATTGGGCGCTGACTGTGGTGCCCGGCCTGTTCGAGGGGACGGGTGTCACCGCCGGCCAGCACATCGCCTGGGTGGGCGACTCGGGTAATGCGGAGTGGACCGGCTCGCACACCCACTTCGAGATCGTCCACGAGGGCAGGGAGATCGACCCCTACCCCTATCTCAGAGATGCGTTCGCCCGTGACGATGGGCGGCAGGCAGACGAGGTCTGGAGGGCCGAGCAGCCGAACGGCCATAGCGTGGTGTCCTGACTCTCAGGGAAGGGAGATGGCGTTGTCCAGCGCCACCACCTCGGCCACCAGAGCCGGATGAGTGGCTGACACCCTCGCCGTCTCCATCGTGCCCGTCTGGGCAACCTCACCGTCCCCGACCCAGATGACCCTTGTCACTTCCGAAGCCAATACCGCTCGGGCCCAGCCCCGGAGCACATCCCTCCCCGACGCGGCGAAGGAGCGCTCTCGCTCGTCGGTCGACGCCTCCATGACGAGGACAGCGGTGTGGCAGTGCATCGACGCCCCCTCGACGTGGCTCTCGTCGGACACGTCGCCGAGCGCGACCTTGACGCCGGAGCGCCTGAGGGCGCCTGCCGCACCGATGTCGGAGACGAATGCCCTGACCTCTCGGCCTGGTGCGAGCAGGCCGGCCACGATGGCGCGCCCGGGCTCGGTGTCCGCTCCAACCACGATCACTGGCACCAGCGCCAACCTAATTCGAAGCCCTCGTCCGCGCCCTGCCACGTGCCGGCGGGGCGGGTTTCGCCACCGTGCCGAGTCCGGTACAATCCCACTATCGGGATAGTGGAAATTCGAGAGATCCCGTTGACCTGAGAGGCCAACAACGTGAGACCTGAGGTGATCAGCCAGTGGCCACTGTCGATATTGATCTAGGCGCCTACCAGCTCGGATGGCACGACGACGTCGAGTACGCATTCGCCCCCCGCAAGGGGCTCGATGAAGCCGTTATCCGTGACATGTCGGCGATGAAGAAGGAGCCCGAGTGGATGCTCGAGTTCAGGCTGAGGGCCTATCAGCGCTTCCTTCGCAAGCCCATGCCGCAATGGGGCGGCGGTGGTGCCCTCAACACAATCGACTTCGATGACATCTACTACTACGTCAAGCCGGCCGGCGAGCAGCAGAAGGACTGGGACATGGTCCCGGAGTCGATCAAGGCCACCTACGAGCGATTGGGGATCCCCGAAGCAGAGCGGAAGTACCTGGCTGGGGTGACCGCTCAGTACGAATCCGAAGTCGTGTATCACCGGAATCGTGAGGATCTCGAGAAACTCGGTGTTCTGTTCTGTGACATGGATACCGCGCTCAGGGAGTACCCGGAAATCGTCAAGGAGTACTTCGGCACCATCATCCCGCCCAACGACAACAAGTTCGCAGCCCTGAACTCGGCGGTGTGGTCCGGCGGCTCGTTCATCTACGTGCCTCCCGGGGTCCACCTCGATCAGCCTCTCCAGGCCTACTTCCGGATCAACTCGGAGAACATGGGCCAGTTCGAGCGGACGCTGATCATCGTGGATCGGGACGCATACGTTCACTATGTCGAGGGTTGCTCGGCACCCGTCTACACGACCGATTCCCTCCACGCCGCCGTGGTCGAGATCGTGGTCAAGGAGGGTGGCCGCTGCCGGTACACGACCATCCAGAATTGGTCGAACAACGTGTTCAACCTGGTCACCAAGCGGGCCGCGGCGTATCGCAACGCGACGATGGAGTGGGTGGACGGAAACCTCGGCTCACGCTTGACCATGAAGTACCCGGCGGTGTGGCTCATGGAGCCGGGTGCCCACGGTGAGGTGCTTTCGATCGCATTCGCCGGCGAAGGCCAGCATCAAGACGCCGGCGCCAAGATCGTCCATGTTGCACCCGACACCACCTCCACGATCGTGTCCAAGTCCATCTCCAAAGGTGGTGGCCGGGCCGGATACCGGGGTTTGGTGCGGGTGGAGCCGGGAGCGGAGAACGCCAAGTCCTTCGTCCGCTGTGATGCCCTGATCCTCGATGAGGCGAGTCGATCCGACACCTACCCATACATGGAGATCGAGGAGAACAGCGCCGAGATCGGTCACGAGGCCACGGTGTCCAAAGTGGGCGAGGAGCAGCTGTTCTACTTGATGTCCCGCGGGCTCACCGAGGATCAAGCAACTTCGATGATCGTCGCCGGGTTCATCGAGCCGATCGTCAAGGAGCTCCCGATGGAGTACGCGGTGGAGATGAACCGTCTCATCGAGCTCAACATGGCGGAGGCGGGCGCCATCGGCTGATGGCGATCGCCGACCGGTTCCCCAGCGCCGCCGCATAGGCTGGCACAGATCGTGAGCCCGGAGCCCTCGTATTAACACCTACCTGGGTCTGGCCGCAGTCGCCGCGCTCATTCTGGCCAACGCGTTCTTCGTGGCCGGAGAGTTTGCCATCGTCGCCGTCGACCGGAGCCTGGTCGAGCGTCGCGCCCAGGACGGGGATCGGGCGGCTCGCCGGATCCTGCACTCGCTGCGCAACCTCTCCTTCGAGTTGTCGGGGGCGCAACTGGGCATCACGGCGACCTCTCTGATCCTGGGCGCTGTCGCCGAGCCCACCATCGCCGCCGCTATCGATCCGATGGTGTCCGCCCTCCCCTTCATCCCGGATGACTCATCACTCACAATCTCATTGGTCGTGGCCCTGGTGTTTGCCACCGCCCTTCAGATGGTGATGGGAGAGTTGGTGCCAAAGAATCTGGCCATCGCACGTCCCTATCGTTCGGCGGTCTGGTTCGCCATCCCGATGCAAGTGGTGAACCACGTTTTACGTCGCCTGATTCTCTTCCTCAATCACTCTGCCAATTGGACCGTGCGGAGACTGGGGATCGAGCCGCGTGAGGATCTGGCCGGGGTCCGCTCGATGGAGGAGCTTGAGCTGATGATCCGCTCCTCGGGCGAGGAAGGCCGTCTCGACGATGATGAGCTGGAGTTGCTGACCCGGGCGATCACATTCACGGAGAAGGTTGCTGCCGATGCCATGGTCCCGCGGGTCTCGGTGGTCGGCCTCAGCCGCCACGACTCGATCGCCGAGCTGCGCAGGGTCTCGGGCGCGACCGGCCACTCGCGGTTCCCCGTCTTCGACGAGGACCTCGATGACATAGTGGGCATTGTCCACGTCAAGGACAGCATCGCCGTCCCCGAGGCGCGCATACCGGTCACGCCGGTAGGAGAGATCGCCACATCTGCCCTCCAGGTGCCAGAGTCGAGCACTCTGGAGTATCTGCTCAGCGAGCTGCAACGAGAAGGCCGCGGCATGGCGGTGGTCGTCGACGAGTACGGGGGGACCGCCGGGATCGTCACCATCGAGGACCTCCTCGAGGAGATCTTCGGTGACATCGAGGACGAGTACGACGTCAAGGGGGAGGCTGGGCACGCCGCCGAGGAGCTCGAGGTGCTCTCTGGTCTGCTTCATCGTCACGAGGTCGAAGAACTGGTCGGGTTCGAGTGGCCCGAGGGCCGGTACGAGACTCTCGGGGGGTTCCTCATTGCGGAGCTCGGTCGCTTCCCGGAGTCCGGTGAGGTGATCCGTTCGGGAAGCGTCTCCTTCGAAGTGCTCGCAATGGATGGTCATCGTGTCGACCAGGTGAGGGTCACCAGGGAGTCGGCAGGTGGTGAGGACGAGTGAACTGGGCAGCCCTCTTCTGGATGGTCATGCTGCTCGTGGCCAACGGCTTCTTCGTGGCTGCGGAGTTCGCCTACATCACGGCACGTCGGAACGTGCTCGAACAGACTCCAGGACGGTCGGCCCAGGTCGCGGTCGGCTTGAACAAGAACCTGTCTTTGAGCCTGGCTGCTGCCCAGCTCGGTATCACCATGGCCTCGCTCGTGCTCGGATATGTGGCCGAGCCGGCCGTTGCTGGAATCTTCGAGCGTCTGCTCGGCCTGGCCCTGTCGGAGCCGGTCTCCCATGCGATCGCCTTGATCATCGCTCTCCTGATCGTGGTGTTCCTGCACATGGTCATCGGCGAGATGGCCCCGAAGAACATCGCGATCTCGAACCCGGAGCGTTCGGCCGTGTCCCTTTCGCTTCCATTCCGGGGGTTCATCGTCGTGTTCAGGCCGTTGATCGCACTCCTGAACGGCATGGCGAACGGTGTTCTCCGGTTGTTCGGCGTGCCCCCGACCGACGCCCTGGATGCCGGGCACTCGGCAGAGGATCTGGCGGTGATCATCGCCACCGGACGCAAGGAGGGCGTGATAGAGGACTTCGCCCATCGGTTGCTGACCGGGGCGATCATCTTCGGGGACCTCGACGCCTCTGACGTCATGGTTCCCCGGCCGGACATGGAGGCGGCGCCCGCCGACGGCTCGATTGCCGAGATCCAGAAGTTGATGAGAGTCACCGGTCACTCCAGGATCCCGATCTACCGCGAGGATCTCGATGACATCCTTGGTTTCGTCCACGTCAAGGACCTGATGACCGTGGCAGGCGTCGATGTCGAGGACAAGGTCGATCCCAGACTCATTCGGGAGGCACTCGTGGTCCCAGAGACCGCCCCACTCCGGACGATCATGGCCGAGATGCGGAAGGTGCGGAGCCATCTCGGGATTGTGGTCGACGAGCACGGCAGCACAGCCGGGTTGATCACCCTCGAGGACATCGCCGAGGAACTCGTGGGGGACATATCCGACGAGTACGACCGCCGCCAACAGCGGGTTGCGGTAGACCAGAAAGGGCGCATCGTCGCCGCCGGATCGGTGCGACCCGATGAGCTGTCCAGGTTCGGGGTCGACCTGCCCAGCGGGGATTACGAGACCATCGGGGGACTCATCATGGACCGTCTCGGCAGGCTGCCGCGGCGGGGTGACATCGTCGACGAGGCAGGGTGGCAGCTTCGAGTCCTGGCCACCGAGGGCCGACGGGTCGGTGAGGTCGAGGTGATATCGCTGGGCGAGAAATCTGGCGAGAAACCTGGCGAAGGCTGAAAGGCGCGGGCAGAAGCCCGCGATCGGCTCAGTTGGCCCGGCCGACCACGTACCCGAGAACGAGTCCGCCGACGGCGGCCCATACCACCGAGAAGCCGTCGCCTACATAGCTGACGGAAGGGGCCCCGGCGATCCTCATGATGGCCGAGCCGGCGATGCCACCGATGATCCCGATCAGCATCGCGCCAAAGAGGTTGTCGGCGCTGGCGATGAAACCACCGATCAGCCCGCCCACCGCCCCGACGCCGCCGACGATAGCCAGAGCTTGCCATGTTGAGGCGTCGAGGAACATGCCGATCAGCCTATGCGGTGAATCCGGCGAGTCGATGGTTCATTTCAGACCGAGATGACTTTCTCCTCGACCACATTTGACATGGGGAACTGGACCGAGCGCCCGGCCATGCTGAAGGGCTCGGTGAGCATCACCACGATCGTCGATGGCCCGCGACTGACCACATGGCCGGTGTAGGTGTGGAAGCCGTCCTGATCCTGAGTTATGAAAGTTACGACCATTTCTATGTATCTCCGACTCGATTCATCGGTAAGAAGTTTCTGGTTCCGTAGGGCCAGAAGGCCCAAACCTCGTCGCTGTGCGGCCCGGTGATTTATCCGATTGTTATCGGACAACTCCTACATTTCGCCTGAAGTGCGCCTGTTAGTCGTAGAAGACGAGCCTGATCTCGCCAACGCGATTGCCCGCGGCCTCCGCCGCGACGGGCACGCGGTGGACACGGCCCTCACCGTGGGGGACGCCGACATCAGACTCCGCACGGCCGGGTACGACCTCGTCTGCCTCGATTGGAACCTGCCGGACGGTTCGGGGATCGCCCTCTGTCGCGATCTGGTCAGTGGGGAGCTGCCGACCCTGGAAGGAGTGCGGCCGAGGATCCTCATGCTGACGGCGCGGGACGATGTCGAGGACCGTGTGACCGGTCTCGATTCCGGGGCGGACGACTACGTCGTCAAGCCGTTCGCCTTCGCCGAGCTCTCGGCGAGGGTCCGGGCGTTGCTGCGTCGCGATGACCAGAGCGATCCGGTGATCGAGGTCGGCCCGCTGCGTCTGGATCCGGCTCGGTTTGAGGCGACCAGGGACGGTGGGCCCCTCGTGTTGACGGCGAAGGAGTTCGCCCTCCTTCATTACTTCATGACCCACGCGGGCGAGGTGCTTGGCCAGGAGCATTTGCTGGAGCACGTCTGGGACGAGATGGCCGACCCGATGACGAATGTGGTGCGTGTGACCGTGAGCAACCTCCGCAAGAAGTTGGGCGAGCCGCAACTCATCGACACCGTTTCAGGACGCGGATACAGGCTGGGAGATTGATGCCGGCCGCCTGGCGATCCATTCGCTTCCGTCTCTCGGTGCAGTACTCGGCGATCGTGTTCGGGCTTGGGGGAATCCTGCTCGGCCTCGTCTATCTGGCGCTGCGCCGGTATCTCAGGTCACAGACCATGACCCAATACGTGTGGACCGGCAGACCGGTGTTCCAAGATGGGGTTCAGATCGGTGTTGTACCCGGTCTCGAGGCGCACGAGTTCCGGATGATCGAATCGGTGTACAACGAGATCGTCCTCAACCAGGTTGCGAAGTTCACGATCTTCGCTCTGGTCGCGCTCTTCCTGCTCAGCCTGGTGGTTGGCTGGGTCATGTCGGGGCGTGTCCTGCGGCCGGTCGAGCACATCACCCAGGTCGCCAGGGACATCCAGGCATCGGACCTGAGCCGGCGGATCGGTCTCGAGGGGCCCGACGACGAGATAACCCGTCTCGCGTTGACCTTCGACGGGATGCTCGAGCGCTTGGATCAGGCCTTCTCCAGCCAGAGGAGGTTCCTTGCCGACACCAGCCATGACCTGCGTACCCCGTTGGCCGTCATCCGCTCCAACGTTGAAGTCGTGGCGGACGACGAGACGGCCGGTGTCGAGGATTGGCGGGAGGTCGGGACCATCGTGCGGCGGAACGTCGAGAAGATGTCAGACATGATCGATGGGTTGCTCGCCGCCGCCAGGCTCCAGACCGGAAAGGCCCAGGCGGTTGCCATCGATCTGGCCGACCTCGTTGCATCGAAGTCCGCGGAATCGAGCCAACTGGCGGGGGAGAGGGGCATCTCGCTGGAGACTCTCGTCTCACCCGCCCTGGTGGAAGGCGTCGAGGTGTCGCTCGACCGGGCCCTCACCAATCTGGTCGACAACGCGATCGCAGTCTCACCACCGGGCTCGAAAGTAACCATCGGCGCCGGCACCCGGGACGATTGGGCATGGTTGGCGGTTGGCGACGAGGGACCTGGCCTGCCTGCCGAGCCCGAAGGAGGTCGGATCGGTCTCGGACTGTCCATCGTGGAGCAGATAGCCGAGGCACATGGAGGGTCGCTGGCGCCCTTCCCCGACCCGTCCGGGATCGGCACCACGATGGTCATCTGGCTCCCCACGCCCGGTGGCGTGGCACCCCGGCCCTCCGGTTCGCCTTTTACGATTGCTTGAACTGCGGGCTCGTAGCGTTGAAGCTGGCAGAAGCCCTCTATTACAGGTCAGAGAGATGACACAGGAACAGACACCTCACAACGCCGCGCTCGAGACCGCGACCGAGGACGCGGAAGGGAAGCCAATCGAGGCGGAGGCCCCCACTGCCGTCATGACATCCGGGCCGCCGGTCGCCGACGCCGTGAGCGATGAGCTGCCCACAGCCCCGGTCACCCAGGAGCTCCCGGGTGAGGCCGGTCATCCCCCGGCGGCCGCGCCACCGCCGCCACCGCCGGTGCCTGCTGCCGCTGCACCGGCTCCCGCCGCTCCCGCACGGAGAGGCATGCCGATGTGGCTGACGGTGTTGCTGGCGATGCTGTTGGTGGCGGTCTCGTCCGGGGTCACCTATCTGCTGGTGTCGGATCAGCCGGCGGACTCCGCGGCGACCGGCGACCAGGAGCAACCAGAAGCGGCCGGGTCGCCCGAAGTCGTGCCCGGTGAAGAACCCGTCGCCGATGTCGCCGAGCTGATCCTGCCATCGGTCGTCCAGATACAGACCAGCGCCGGTGTCGGATCGGGAGTCATCTACGACTCCAATGGGCTGATCCTCACCGCGGCTCATGTCGTCGCGGGGAGTGACACCGTCACCGTCCGGTTCAATGATGGCGAGGAGATGGAAGGGACGGTCCTCGGTGGAACCTCGGGTGCCGACGTGGCAGTGGTTCAGGTGGATCGAACCGGTCTTCCGGCTGCCGAGCTCGCCCTCGGCGAGGATCCGCGGGTGGGGCAAATGGCAGTTGCCGTGGGCAGCCCCTGGGGTCTGCAAGGCACCGTCACCTCGGGGATCATCTCTGCCGTCAATCAGTCGATCCCTTCCGGGACGACGGCTCGCTCGGTCATTCAGACCGACGCCGCCATCAACCCTGGCAACTCGGGTGGGCCCCTGGTCGACCGCGAGGGCAGGGTCCTCGGGATCAATGTGTCGATCTTCAGTCTCTCCGGGTCCAACGACGGTGTTGGGTTTGCGGTCCCGATAGATGTCGCACATGACGTCGCAGAGCGGGTGGTGGCCGGCGAGTCGATCGACACCGCCTTTCTCGGCGTCGTCGGCGAAAACCCCGAGTCGGGCCAGGCCGGCGCCGTCATCACCGAGGTCACTCCTGGGAGCGCGGCGGATGAAGCCGGGATCGAAGTCGGTGACCTCGTGATCACGGTCGACGGAGTGACGGTCCAGGGGATGATCGACCTCGCCGCCCAGGTCCAGTCCCATAGCCCCGGTGACACCGTCGAGCTGGTGATCGTGCGTGATGGCCAGGAGCAAACGGTCGCCGTCACCTTCGGGGAGAGGCCCGACGACCTCGGATAGGTCCTCCCTGGGTGGGCCCGGCTATCCTGGCCGGGCCCACCACTGCCGGTGGGCGCCCCGGAGGCAGCGAAGCCGGTTTGATCCCGGTGCTGTCCCGCAACTGTGAAGCCCCCGACGTGGGGATGAGCCAGGTCGCCTGACCTCCAGGGCCACGACGAAAGTCTCGGATGAAGACGGAAGCGTGGGCTCAGGGAAGCCACCGGCCTCTTCATCCTCCTGAACGGAGGATGTTTCATATGAGAAGGACGGCCCTCGCCATCGGGCTGCTTCTGGCACTTGCGGCCTGTGCCCCATCGGGCGGAGTCGACCTTTCGGCGGATCTGACCGCCGCGGGAACGGCCGAATCGACTGTCACGGCCGAAACCACCCTGTCTTTCCCGGTCACCGTCCAGGATTCTGGCGGAGCGGTCACCATCGAGTCGAGACCGGAGAGGATCGTGTCATTGTCCTCGACCGCGACCGAGATGCTCTTCGCCATCGGGGCCGGCGATCAGGTGGTCGCCGTCGATGAGTACTCGACCTATCCGGCCGAGGCGCCAGTGACCGACCTATCCGGGTTCTCTCCGAATATGGAGGCGATCATCGGCTTTGAGCCGGACCTGGTGTTCCTCTCCTACGACCCTGGCGACTTGCAGGCAGGGCTGGCCGCGGTGGGGATCCCGAGCCTCCGGTACACCACCGCACTGAGCCTGGACGACTCCTACGACCAGATCGAGGCGATTGGAGCTGTCACCGGCCACATCGGGGAGGCAGCCGAGGTCGTATCGGCGATGCAGTCCGACATCGACCGGATCGTTGCATTCGCCACCGTCCCCGACGGGATCAGCTTCTACCACGAGGTGGATGCGACCCTGTATTCCGCCTCGTCACACAGCTTCCTCGGACAGATCTATGCCATGCTCGGGCTGGACAACATTGCCGACGCCGCCGACCCCGACGGGATCGGCTTCCCACAACTGGCCGCCGAATACGTGGTCAGCCAGGATCCCGACCTGATAGTCCTGGCCGATGTCGACTTCGGTGTCACTGTCGAGAGCCTCTCTGAGCGCCCTGGCTGGTCGGAGATGACCGCGGTCGAGAAGGGCTCCATCGTGGAGCTTGACGCGTACCTCGCCTCGAACTGGGGGCCACGGGTGGTGGAGTTCTTGCAGACCATCGCCGACGCCGTGTCGGAGCTCGAAGTCGGTCCTTGAGCGGGGTGCCTGCCCCGTCGCTGGTGACAGCTGCCCGGATCGGCCCGGTCAGGTGGACGATCGCCGTCGTCGTGCTCCTTCTCGTGGCCGCCGCCGCCTTGCTGGTTGGCTCGGTCGAGCTACCACCGGACGGAGTGGCTCGAGCGCTGATCGATCGACTTCCGCTGGTCGTAGTCGAGCACGGCCTGACCAACCTCGAATTGCGACTTCTCTTCGAGCTGCGGTTGCCGCGCGTGGTGTTGGGGGGCATGGTGGGAGCGGTGCTGGCCGTCGCAGGTGCGGGCTATCAGGGAGTCTTCCGCAACCCTTTGGCGGACCCTTACCTCCTCGGGGTGGCTGCCGGAGCGGGGCTGGGCGCGACTCTCGTGATCGGAGTCGGTGCCGGGTCGGCCGCCCTTCCGCCAGTGGCGTTCGCCGGCGGGGTGGCGGCGGTTGGAGCCACCTACGTTCTTAGCCGCACCGCCGGCGGCAGAACGACCACCTCGTTGATCCTTTCCGGGATTGCGGTGGCGGCGTTCGCCACCGCGGTGCAAACCTTCCTCCTCCAGCGCAGCTATGAGACGCTCCGGGAGGTGTATTCCTGGATCCTCGGGAGGCTGGTGACCGTCGGGTGGGGCGAGGTGTGGGCTCTTTTTCCCTACGCTCTGGCTGCAGGCGCCGCTTTGATCCTGTCGCGACGGCTGCTCGATGTCCTCGTGCTCGGCGACGAGGAGGCGGCCGGGCTCGGGGTGAACGTCCTGATGGTGCGGCGCGTCGTCGTGCTCGCCGCCACTCTCGCCACGGCGGCGGCGGTCAGCGTGAGTGGATTGATCGGCTTCGTCGGGATCATCGTCCCCCACACGATCCGTCTCCTGACAGGTTGGAGCTACCGGGTGATCCTGCCGCTCTCACTCGCCTACGGGGCCACCTTCCTGATCCTCGCCGATCTCACGGCCCGTACCGTCGTCGCTCCGGCAGAGCTTCCCATAGGTGTGGTTACCGCCTTTCTGGGTGCTCCCTTCTTTCTCGTTGTTCTTAGGACGATGCGGGGGAGCTCTTGATCACCTGGAGCTCGGTCGAGGTCTCGTTCGACGGCCGGACGGTGGTTGGGCCCCTCAGCCTCACGGTCGGCGACGCCGAGTGGGTGGGCGTCATCGGCCCGAACGGAGCAGGCAAGTCGACGCTTCTCAAGGCGGCGGTCGGCATCGTCGCTCACCGGGGGGCAATCGATCTAGGTGGACGCGAGCGAAGGGCTGGTGTCGACATAGCCTGGATGCCGCAGCGACCGCATCTGCCCGACGAGATGAATGTGGCCAACTACGTGCTCCTCGGCCGCACTCCCCATCTCGGCTACCTGGGTGCGGAGAGCTCGAAGGACTTGCAGTCCGTTGAGAGGGCGATCCATCGACTCGGCCTCGACGAGCTGGCCGGGCGAGCCCTCTCGACCCTGTCCGGGGGGGAGGCACAGCGGGCGGTGCTCGCCAGGGCCTTGGCGCAGGAGTCCCCGGTGCTCCTGCTCGACGAGCCGACCTCGAGCCTCGACGTCGGGCATGCAGTGGAAGTCCTCGAGATCCTCGACGAGCTTCGCCACCAGGAGGGCCTGACCGTGATCACCGCACTTCACGACCTCAATCTCGCCGGGCGGTTTGCCGACCGTCTGGTGCTCCTCGCCGGCGGTCGGATCGCGGCCGAGGGCCCCCCCGCCGAGGTGCTGACCGAGGAGGTCTTGATCCCGAGCTACGGTGCCGGGATCCACGTCGTGACCAATGGTGACGGGCCGACCGTAATCCCGACAAGGAGGCGCCGTGACTGACCCAGCGAAACCGCCCACCGAGCCTCCCGGCCGAGCGCAGCGCCGGGAGCTCTCCTTGGTGCTGGTCCACACTGGCGACGGCAAAGGCAAGTCGACCGCTGCCTTCGGCACCGCGATGCGGGCTGTGGCGCGCGATTGGAAGGTAGGCGTGATCCAGTTCCTCAAGTCGGGCGATTGGAGTGTTGGCGAGGAGAAGGTGGGGCGACAGCTCGGCATCGACTGGTGGGCGCTCGGGGATGGGTTCACCTGGGATTCGGAGAACATGGAGGAGACCGAGGCGATCGCCCTCGAGGCATGGCGCAGGGCCAAAGAGCTGATCGCATCGGACGAGTACGACCTGCTCATCCTCGATGAGGTGACCTACCCGGTCAATTGGGGGTGGGTGGACCTGGCCGAGCTGATCGACGCTATCGAGGGGCGCCCTCCACGTCTCAACTTGATCCTCACTGGCCGGGATGCCCCGGCCGGGCTGATCGAAGTCGCCGACACCGTCACCGAGATGAGGAAGGTCAAGCACGCCTTCGACGCCGGGGTGATGGCGAAACGGGGGATCGACTACTGAGGTCGAGGCTCCTGGGCCGACCCCTGGCCGGCAGCCACGAGCCCGGCGACAGCCTTCACTTCCAGCGACTCGCCTTCGATGGTGAGCCTGGTGAATTCCATGGTTCCCAGTGACTCCCGGGTCTCCTCGACTTGGTCGGCGTAGTCGTGCTCCTCCGGCGGCGGCCACGTGGCCACGCGGTGATTGCTCGCCACCAAATCGGCCAGCCCGAACAGCCGGGCGGCGACGTCGTCACGGGAACGGGAATGAGAGCACACCGCGAGCGCCGCGATCGCGATGCCGACACCTCGCATGTCCCGGGCGGCGTCACATAGCTTCAAGCTTTCCACCAGGGCCTCCTCCGCCCGCTCCAGCTGGTCGTGGCGAAAGGCCGTCTTCCCCATGTGGTAGAGGTACTCGCCGAGGGCTGCACGCGGCCCGGCTTTGGGGTCTTCCCATGTCGCCCGTTGCCGGTTCTCCTCCACCACTTTTTGCAGCTCGGCCGTGGTTGGGTTGCTCTGGATCATGGTCTTCAGCTCGAAGAGGTTGTTGGCAGCCTCTTCGTGGAGACTGAACTCTTCGAGCACCGATCGGTACAGCTCTATCGCATAGTCATGGTCACCTGCGAGCCAGGCCAGGGCCCCGAGCCCCGCGTCGGCATGGGCCAGGCCCAGTGTGTCACCGGCGATGACGAGGAGCCCACGCCCCTCCGTGTATCTGTTGGTGGCCTCGGGATAGTTGCCCTCGTCCCTCGCCAGGGCACCGAGCCGAAGCGCAGACCAGCCGATGTCGAGGACGCCGGCACTCTCGAGGAAGACCTGATGGCTCTCGGTCATCCGGCGGCGGGCCGACTGCAGGTCGCCTTCGAGTCTGTCGATCGTCCCCCAGACTGCGAGGGTCCACGCCAGCATCCAACCATCCCCGACTTCGCGATCGATACTCTCGGCCTCGGGAGCAAGACGCTTTGCCTCGACGATGTCGTCACGAAGCCAGGCGAGTGCCATCAGCTGATAGACCTGCCGGGCCTCGCTATGGCGGTCGCCCAGCTCCCGATACAGGTCGAGGGCCTCGGTCAGCAGCACGTGCGCCTGATCGAAGGCAAGGCGCCTGCTGGCCAGGAGCCCGGCCCCGTTGAGCGCCCGAGCGACGACGGCAGGATCGACCCCGTCCCGATGGGCGAGGGTTCGCTCCAACCAGACGCTGCCATCCGTCACCTCGCGCTTGATCACCCAGAACCAGCGAAGTGCGCCTGCCATGGCCAGCGCGTCCTGGTGGCTGCCGGATGTGTGGAGCCAATCGAGGGCAGCCCGCAGGTTGTGGCGGTCACGTTCGAGTCTGTCCGCCCAAATGTTCTGCTCTGTACCGAGGATCTCCTTGTCGCCTTCCTCGGCCATTGCCAGGAAGAAGGAGGCATGGCTGTAGCGCAGTGCGTCGATCTCCTCGCCCTCGTCGAGTCTCATCCGGGCGTAGTGGCTGATCGGCTCGAGCAGGCGGTACCTGATCGGCTCCGAGTCCGTGGCCATGACCAACGAGGTCTCGACGAGCCTGGCCAACAGGTTCATCACATGCTCCCGGGCAACCAGGCCTCCCGAGCAGACACTCTCGGCGGCCTCCAGGGTGAAGCCGCCGCTGAACACCGAGAGACGGGTGAACAGAGCACGTTCGGCCCCACCGAGGAAGTCGTAGCTCCAATCGAGCGTGGTCTCCAGTGTCTGCTGATGCGGTGGCAGATCACGGGCAGTCCCGGCGAGCAGAGCGAACTGCTGATCGAGCCGTTCGACCAGCTGACCGACCGAGAGCACCTTCAACCGGGCAGCGGCCAATTCGATCGCCAGGGGGATGCCGTCGAGGCGGCGGCAGACCTCGGCGACCTGGTCGACGTTCGCCGGGCCCAGCTCGAAGCCAGGCTGGACCAGCCTGGCACGATTGACGAACAGGGAAACCGAATCGAAAGCTGCAATCCCATCGAGGGAGCGGATATCCGGCCCGGGGACCGCAAGAGGGGCGAGCTGGACCAGATGCTCCTCCCGGATCGAGAGCCACTCGCGGCTGGTGGCGAGGATCGTGAGCTCGGCAGTCCCCTGCAGGAGGAGATCGCTCAATTTGGCCACGGCATCGATGAGATGCTCACAACCATCGAGGATCAGCAGGGCGCGCGCCCTGGAGAGCCTCGAGACCAGAGTGTCCGTGATCGACTGCAGCGGGTTCTCTGTGATGTGCAGCTGGCGGGCGATTGCCGAGGCGAGCAGCCCCTCTTCGGGCACCCTGGAGACCTCCACCAGCCAGACGCCGTCCTCGAAGTCGGCGGCAAGCTCCTCGGCGACCTTGAGGGCAAGCGTCGTCTTTCCCACGCCCCCCGGGCCGGTCAGGGTGACCAGCCGCGATTCTCCCAAGGCCACGATGACAGCCTCTCTCTCCGAGCTCCGCCCGACCAGCGTGAGATCCCGGACGGGGAGGTTCCCTCTCGAGGCTGTCAGTGTTCGCAACGGTGGGAACTCCTGGGGCAGCCCCTGGACGTCGAGCTGGTAGATGTGCTCGTCATGGGTCAGATCCCTCAGCTTGTGGGTGCCCAGATCCTCGAGTCGCATGTCCTCTGGGAGGGCGTATTCGGTGAGCCGGGCCGTTGCCTCGGAGAGGAGGATCTGGCCGCCATGCCCGCAATCGCCGATGCGGGAGGCGCGGTGGACGTCGATGCCGACATAGTCGGACCCTCCCAACTTTCCCTCCCCTGTGTGGACCCCGATCCGGACCCGCAGGGTGTGGCCGGGGACCCAGGTCTCGGCGGCCAGTCGGCGTTGGATGTCGACCGCGCTCGCTACCGCGTCAAGCGCCGATTGAAACGCGATGAAGAAGCCGTCTCCTTCGTTCTTCACTATCCGACCTCGATGTGCCCCACTGGACTCGTGAATGATCTCGTTGTGCCGCTCCAAGAGGGCGCGGAAGCGGTCACCCAGCTCCTGGAGCATCCTGGTGGAGCCCTCGATGTCGGAGAAGAGAAAGCTGACCGTCCCTACCGGCAAGTCTCTTGTTGTCATCGCGTGCATCAAAGTTACCAATGCCTGAAGGTGTGATTCTCGGTGAACCGTCGTCAGCCGCGGCGTACGGCGGCCAGCCTGAACAGGGCTCTGGCACCTTCACCGAGTCCCTCGAACCTCGCGTCCTGGGTTTGACCCCGGAGCCAGCGAATGTAGATCTGTTGGAGGACGACGGCCAGCTTCCAGGTGCCGAAGACCACGTACCAGACACTGTCCGACATGTCCCGGCCGGAGCGGCGAGCATACCTCTCCAGGGCCGACGCCCGATCGAGCCACCCCGGAGAGGTGGTCGGCATCGGGGCCAGCACCGACCGCTCCTCGCCTTCGTCGTACCACGACGCCATCAGCGTTCCCACGTCGGCCAGAGGGTCCCCCCGCGTGGCCATGTCCCAGTCGTACACGGCGACGCATTCCGCCGGATCCGTGGGCGAGACCGCCATGTTGTCCAGCCGCCAGTCGTTGTGAAGCAGAGTCGGAGTCCCCGACTCGGGCATATTCGCCCGCAGCCATCCGCCCACCTCGTCGGCGACCTCGTTCTCCTCGTGGCGCGCCCGCTCCCATCGCCTCGACCAACCGTCAACCTGACGGACGAGGAATCCCTCGGGATGGCCCAGATCGCCAAGGCCACATCTCTCGGCGTCCACGGCATGAAGCTCGGCGAGCGTGTCGATGATCACGGTGGACAGCTTCTGATTGGCCACCGGGTCGCGGCCACCACCAAAGGAGTCCGGTATCGCATCCCGGATGACCACTCCCGGTTTTCGCTCCATCACGAAGAACGGGCTTCCGAGCACGCTCTCGTCTTGGCACAAGGCGTAGGCGCGCGGTGCCTTGTCGAATGAGGCCCAAAGCCGTGAGAGGACGCGGTACTCCCGTGTCATGTCATGGGCGCCCTCGGCCACCGGGCCGAGCGGAGGGCGTCGCAGCACCAGCTCTTCTCCTCCGGGGAACACGAGCAGATAGGTCAGGTTCGCCTTGCCACCGGCGAACTGGCGGACCCGGGGAGGCCCCGATGGCAGGCCGGGCACGCCTGTCATCCATTGCCGCAGCGCATCTGTGTCGACTCGCTCGTCGTCCCTGGCTTCGATGAGCTCATCCATCGCTCGGGGAGGCTATCGGGGTAAGAGCACAGCGCATCGGTCTAGCCTCCACGCCTCACCTTGGAGGAGCGCTGATGACCACCCCGTTCGAGATCGCTGACCGGCTGACCGAGTCGTACTCCGACCTGTCCCCGATCCTCGCCACGACCAACGGAGTCGCAGGCCGCGACCATCTATGGGACGACTTCTCACCCGACGGCGAGGCGGCCAAAGCCGAATTGAGAGCGGCAACGATCGCTGCGTTGGTGCCTTTTGTTGAGGACGACGACCCGATCCAGGCTGCTGCGGCCAGGGTGATCGTCGGGTACTTGAGCATGCTCAACCGTCGCTACCAGAGCGGGCATTGGAAACGGGACCTGAACCACATCTACAGCCCCTTCCAGCGCGCTCGGGACACCTTCGACGTGGTCTCGAAGGACGGTGCGCAGGCGTGGGACAACATCGTGTCGAGACTGTCCACGTTTGGTGAGCCTCTGGCCGGTTATCGGGAGAGTCTTCAGATGGGTCTCGAGGAGGGAGAGGTCGTTGCCCGCCGGCAGGCGGCGAGCCTGGTCGAGCAGGTGCGCTCGGTGGCGGGCGACGATTCCAGGTTCATCGGCTATCCGGAGCTGGCGGCCGCCGCGGGAGGCGATCCCGTGCGAGTAGCCGATGCCGTGACAAAGGCCCGTTCCGCCGCAGCGGAGCTCGCCGACTGGCTGGAGAACGAGTATCTGCCCGCAGCGGACCCGGAAGACGCGATCGGGGAGGATCGCTATCTGGAAGGGTCCGAGTACTTCCTCGGGATGGACCTCGATCCACACGAGACCTATGAGTGGGGATGGTCCGAGGTCGATCGCCTGAGGAGCGAGATGAGAGCGACCTCCGCCGAGATCGACCCGGATCGGAGCATCGAGGAAGTGATCGAGCTCCTCGACACCGACCCGAGCCGGTCGGCGCCCGACCACCAGGCCTTTGCCCGGTTCGTCAAGGGCATCCAGGACGAGGCGGTCGAGCAGCTCGACGGGAGCGCCTTCGATGTGCCCGATGAGATCCGTGAGGTTACGGTCAACATCGCCCCGCCAGGCGGGAGCCTCGGCGCCTGGTATCACAACCCATCGGAGGACTTCTCCCGCCCAGGTTCGATCTGGTACTCCCCGGGGGAGAGGACCAGGATCCCGTATTGGGGCGAGGTCGCCACCGCATATCACGAAGGTTTCCCCGGTCATCATCTGCAGGTGGGTGTCGCCATCCTGCAGCGCGAGAAGCTATCGCGATTCCAACGCAACTTCATCTGGTACTCGGGCTCGGGCGAGGGCTGGGCGCTCTATGCCGAGCGTTTGATGGACGAGCTCGGCTACTTCGCCAACCCGGAGTACCGCCTCGGGCTTCTCGCCAGCCAGCTGTTCCGCTCCACCCGCGTGGTGGTCGACATCGGGACCCAGCTCGAGAAGGAGATCCCCGCCGGCGCACCTCTTCATGCCGGGGAGGTGTGGAGCTACGACCTGGCCGTCGACTACATCGAGAAGATCGGGCTCCAGGTCAGGGATGTCGCCGAGTCCGAGGTGAAGCGCTACCTCGGCTGGCCGGCGCAGGCGATCTCGTACAAGGTCGGGGAACGCGAGATCCTGGACATCCGGGCGCAGGCAGCGGCGCGGGCGCGGGGGAACTTCGATCTCAAGGACTTCCATCGTCGCTTGTTGGAGGCCGGAGCCATCCGGCTCGATGACCTGCGTGAGGCGATGACTTGAACAAGAGGCTGTTCGACCTCACCACTCCCGACTCCAGAGATGGATACAAGCTCCTGACCGGGATGGTGATCCCCCGCCCGATCGGTTGGATCGGGACGGTTCGCACCGACGGGACGCACAATCTCGCCCCGTTCTCGTTCTTCAATGTCGTCTCGACCTCCCCGCCGGTCGTCATGTTCGCGGCGGGAGCGCACTCTGATCGTCCCAAGGACAGCGCCGCGTTCGCCGAGGAGAGCGGTGTGTTCACCGTGAGCATCGTCTCCTTTGAGTTGGCGCAGGCAATGAGCCTCACCTCCGGCAGCTACGACTCGAGTGACGACGAGTTCGGTATCGCCGGTCTCACCGCGGTGATAGGGAGCGTGGTCCCTGCACCTCTGGTGGCTGAGTCCCCGGCCAACCTCGAGTGCCGGGTCCTCGATGTGATGGATCTCGGGCCGATCGGACAGACCCGGATCGTCCTGGGCGAGGTCGTGGCGATTCACATCCGCGACGACGCGTTGGATGGGACCAGGGTGGATCCCGGTGTCCTCGACGCGGTCGGTCGGCTGTCGGGAAGGTCGTATGCGACCACCAGGGATCGCTTCGAACTGACCGGGCCTGGCTGATCACGACGGTCGTCGATATCGAGCCGCGGGTCCCCCCGGTCAGCAGCCGTTGGCTTCGAGCGTCGGATAGGCGTTGATCGCCAGACCGTTCAGGTACATCCCGAAGTGGAGATGGGGGCTCGTCCCTTGTGCGTTCCCCGAGGTGCCGACGTAGCCGATGACGTCCCCGGCGCTGACCTTCCCTTTCTCACCGGCGGAGTCGAGGTGGGATCCGAGGTACTCGATCCCATCACTGCCGTGCAGGTTGAACTGAAGGCCGCCGAGCGAGCCCCGCTTCAACTCCACCGTCCCCGAGACAGGGGCCCTCACCGCGGACCCGTACTTGGCGAACAGGTCGGTCCCTTCGTGATAGCGCGACTTGCCGCGCGGGAAGCCCCAGTCGTTGAAATATCGGGCTCCCTTCACCGGGCACACCCAGGTCGAGCCTCCGGGCACCTGGAGAGCCTGTCCGACCCGGATCCGATTGACGTCGCTGATGTCGTTCATACTGGCCAGCTTGGAGATGGTGGTGGAATGCCTGGCGGCGATGTCGCCGAGACGGTCTCCCTTCTTGACCTCGTACGTGCCCGTGCCCGAGCCTCCACCCCCCACGTAGCCCGGCCCGTCGAGGAAGAGCCTGGTGCCGGTGAAGATCCGCCCTCCCACAATGCCGTTGGCGCGTGCGATGTCATCGGCAGAGACACCCTTGTACTTGGCGGCGATCGATTCGAGCGTCTCACCCCTCTTCACGATGTGGTACTCACCGGAGCGGTTCCGCGCAGGTTTGGAGTTCGTCGATCCCTCACTCTCGCCATCCGAGCCTCCCGACTTCGACCCTCCCGATGACCGCGTGGCTGTCGGTATCAGCAGTTTCTGGCCCGGGTAGATCCTGTCCGGGTCGGACAACGAGTTCGCCCTGGCCACAGAGAAGGCACTTGTGCCGTATGCGGATGCGATCCGAACCAGCGTCTCACCGCGGCCGACCAGGTGGTACTTGTCCGTGCCCGGTATCACCAGGACCTGCCCGATCCGGATCAGGTCCGGATTCTTGATCCCGTTGGCATCGATCAGGGCGGAGACAGACACATCGTGGTCGCGTGCGATCTCGGTGAGGGTGTCGCCCTGCTCGACGGTGTAGTCGACCGACAGGAAAAGGACGGTCGATGCGAGGACCATGCCGACGGCCATGGCGCGGGCGCGTCGATTGACTGGCATGAAGGCAACACTCCTTCAGCCCCTGAACCGCTCCGCGTCGTTGAGCCTACCCCGAGGTCGCGAAATTTCCAGGCAAACGCGGAGTCCGGCTAAGATTGCCCCCGCCGGGTGGGGAGTATCCCTCGGGCGCCTTGCCATCCCCACGCGCTATCAGCACCGGGTCCTGTTTTGGGGTGTGCTTGGCGCCCTCGTGCTGCGGGCGGCCTTCATCGCGGCGGGGCGACGCTGCTGGCCCGATTCCACTGGACTCTCTACGTGTTTAGGGTGATTCTCCTCTTCACCGCGTGGAGGATGTGGCGGAGCCGGCATCGGAGCCATGACCCGGAGCAGGTGGAGATGGCCATGATCGCCCGCCTTCGCAGGTATCTCCCCATGACGGAGCGCCTCGACGGTCAGAGGTTCTTCACCGTCGAGAAGGGGAAGCGGTTGGCCACTCCGCTCTTGGGGGCGTTGGTGGCCGTCGAGCTGGCAGATGTGATCTTCGCACTCGACTCGATCCCGGCGATCTTCGCCGTCACCTCCGAGCCCTTCCTGGTCTTCACCTCCAACGCCTTCGCCATCCTCGGCTTGAGGTCGATGTACTTCTTCCTCTCGGACATGATCCGTCGTTTCGAGTACCTGACCATCGGGTTGGCCCTGGTGCTCGCATTCGTTGGGCTCAAGATGCTGGCGGTGGACCTGGTGAAGATCCCGATCTGGGCCTCCCTCGCGGTGATCATCGCCACTCTCGGTACGTCGGTTTTGATCTCCTCGAGGAAGACGTCGGTCAGGCCTCCCGACGTGCTCAGCGGCCGTTGAGGCCCACCTTGAGCCCGGGCCGGCCGGCGAGCGCACGCAGCTGGCCGCAGGCCGCGTCGATGTCACGGCCCCGCGTGTCCCTGATGGTCGTGTTGACTCCCCGCCGTCTCAGCTGCCTGGCGAACTCCTTGATCCGCTTCTCGCTCGTTGCGCTTTCCCGGGTCAGGGGTGTCGGGTTCAGGGCGATGAGGTTGACGTGGGCGCGGAGGCGGGTCGCGATCGCGGCGAGCTTGACCACCTGATCGTCGGTGTCGTTGACACCGTCGATCATCGTCCACTCGATAGAGACTCGCCGGTGCTTCTCCTGGAAGTACTCCGCCGCCGCAGCCTCGAGGTCGGCCAGGGGGTATCGCCTGTTGATCGGGATCAACTTGTCTCTCAACTCGTCGTCGGCGGCATGGAGACTCACCGCGAGTGAGACCGGCCATGGCTCGGCGGCGAGGCGACGGATACCGGGGACCAGCCCGACCGTGGACACGGTTATCGACCGGGCCGAGATGCCCATGACTTCGATCATCCGCCGAAGAGCCTCGCGCACCCGGTCATAGTTGGCGAGCGGCTCGCCCATGCCCATGAACACGATGTTGGTGAGATGATCCGGCACTCCCGGCATCCCGATCTGACGAAGGTACGCCTGGGCATACGCCACCTGGGCGACGATCTCGCCTGCATCCAGGTTGCGCTCGAATCCAAACTGCCCGGTGGCGCAGAAGGTGCAGCCCAGGGCACAGCCAGCCTGGCTGGAGATGCACAAGGTGGCCCGGCGTGGGTACCCCATCAAGACCGTCTCGACCGCTGCGCCGTCGGGGCAGCGGAACAGCCACTTCCTCGTTGTGCCGGAATCGGCCGACTGCTCCACTTCGATCTCGAAAGGCCAAAGCCGCCCTTCGAGTGCTTCCCTCACGGGAGCAGGCAGGTTGGTCATGTCCTGGGGGCTGATCACCGGTGTTCGGTAGAGCCAATCGCGCAGCTGGTCGACCCGGTAGGAGGGCTCGCCCACGAGAAGATCCCCGAGGTTCTCCGGGGTGTGCAGGTATGGCACTAGGCCAGTGAGCGTGCTTGTTCGATCCAGGCTCGGGCCCTGGCGCCGCTCACCCCCGCTGCCTCGGCGATGGTGTCAGGTGATGCCGCGGCGAGCTTGGCGACATCGTCGATCCCGGCGTCCTTGAGGCGGCCCGCCAGGACCGGGCCGATTCCATCCACGGTCTCGATGGCAGACGAATGCGTCGGGTCGGGGGCGGCCCTGAACACGGGTGGCTCCGGCTCTCGTGAGGCCGCCACCGAGATGAAACGATCACGCATCGCCCAGATGATGGCGATGGCGCCGCCGACGATCCCAACGACTTTGGCCACCCTCTTCATGGCTCAAAGGGTACCCACTCGTTGCCGTATCTACTCTGGCTCGACATGAAGGTCGACTATTACTTCCCGCCCAGCCCTCCAGAGGGAGCGGCGGATTCCGCCAGGCAGGCCGCCGAAATCGGATACGACGGGTTCTTCACCGCCGAGACAGGGTACGACCCGTTCCTCCCCTTGGCCCTGGCGTCGGCTGCACAGCCTGGCCTCGACCTCGGGACAGCGATCGCCGTAGCCTTTCCCCGCTCCCCGATGGTGATGGCCATGACGGCCTGGGATCTCGCCCGCATGTCACACGGCCGTTTCATGCTCGGACTGGGGACGCAGATTCGGGCCCATATCGTGCGCCGCTTCTCCACGGTCTGGGACAGCCCGGGCCCGAGGCTGAAGGACTACATCCTCTCCCTTCGCGCCATTTGGGCCTCGTGGCAGAGCTCGACTCCCCTGGCCTACGAAGGGGAGTTTTACAAGTTCTCCCTGATGACCCCCTTCTTCGATCCGGGGCCGATCCCGCATCCGGACGTGCCTGTCTACATCGCCGGGGTCGGGCCGTATTTGTGCCGTCTCGCCGGCGAGCTGTGCCAGGGATTCCACATCCACCCGTTTCACACGGTTCCCTACCTGGACGAGGTCGTGCTTCCCGGGATCAGGTCGGGGGCCGAGGCGTCGGGGCGAGCCATAGGCGATGTCGAGAGAGCGACCACGGTGTTCGTCATGACCGGTGAGAGCGACGCGGAGATCGAGCAGGCCATGGGCCCGGTCCGCCAGCAGATCTCGTTCTATGCGTCCACACCCTCTTACCGGCCGGTGCTCGAGGCGAACGGTTGGGATTTCGGGGAGCAGCTCAACGCGATGTCGAAACGAGGGCAGTGGGCGGAGATGGCGGATGTCGTCCCGGACGAGGCTGTCCTGACCGTGGGAGTGGCGGCTCCGCTGGATCGGCTCGGGCAGGCGATCAAGGAAAGATACGGCGATCGGGTGCAGCGGGTGGGCTTCTACACAATGGGCTCGATCCTGGGGATGGACCGGGAGGCGCTGGGAGAGGTGATCGGCCAGCTGCGCGACTAGAGAATCACCGCGCTCGTGGTGTCCACCCTCGGGTCCCGATGGGTGGCACGGTGGTCACCTGCGACCTCTATGATCGAGACCGGCCCCCAGGCTGGCTGGAGGTTCTCCAACTCCTCGATTTGGTGTCCCCGTCCGCGGAGCTCGGTGAGAGTCCCCGGGAGAACACCGGGCTCGAACCGGAGGCGGGGCTCGGAGAAAGGGCCGAAGTCCTGAATGGTCCACCGCGGCGACTGCTGGGCGTCGGCCAGTTCTTGTCCGCCAAGCACGGCCCTCGCCGCCACCTGAGCTACGAGCTGGGGTTGGACCGACCCACCCCTGGTGCCGATCACCCATCTGGTCTGCCGGTTCGAGGTCCAGATGGTCGGGGACAATGTGTGCAATGGCCGTTTTCCCGGTCGGAGCTCGTTGGGATGACCAGGGGTGAGGGAGAAGCCTGCGCCGCGGTTGTGGAGCAGGAAGCCGCAATGCGGGGCGCCGAACGCCGAACCCGTCCCGTTGTAGTTGGACTGGATCATCGACACCGCCATGCCGTCGTCATCGACCACGCATAGATAGGCGGTTCCCGCCCCCCGTCCAATCACTCCGGGCCACACTCCGGTCCGGTATCGATCGATCGTGGCCGCTGCCCGGCTCAGACGAGCCCGGTCGAGGAGCAGATCCGCCGGCAAAGGAGCGTGGTCAGGATCGGCGACGATGTCGTCGCGCTCCCAGGCCACGGACCGGAACGACTCGATGAGAAGGTGCAACCACAGTGGGTGATCGACATCAGGCGGAGGCTCGAGCATCTCGAACACGGCGAGTGTCGCCGGCCCGAGATACCCCTGTGAGTTGGGAGGGATGGTCCATGCCTCGTACCCGGTCACCTGACAGGAGATCGGGTCTACCCAATCGGCATGCGATCGGGCCAGATCCTCACGCGTGATCGTCCCGTCGAGCTCCGCGACGATGTCGTCGGCGGGGTCCCCCATGTAGAAGGCGGCCCTCCCACCCTGAGCGATCGAGCGGAGTGTCCCCGCCAGCAGGTTTCGGCGGATGATCGAGCCGCGTTCGACCGGCTCGCCGTCCGGGTAGAGCTCCCGGACCGCCGGGTGCGCGGAGTACATCGCGGCGGTGAGTCGAAACGCCTGCGCCTGCTCGTTCGACACTTCGAATCCCTCGGTTGCGATCTCGATGGCAGGGACGAGGCAGTCGGCGAGCGGAAGAGCGCCGAGCTCTGAGGAGAGTGCCGCCCAGCCGTCGACACATCCCGGCACCGTGACTGTCAGCGGGTGGTCCCGTGGTATCTCCGCTAGTCCCGCCGAGCGCAGCACTTGGGGGTCTGCATTGGACCCTGCCCTTCCGGATGCGTTGACCGCCCGCGGTCGGTCCCATCCCGGGCGATGGACCAATGCGAACAGGTCGCCGCCTATCCCGCAGGTCTCGGGTGCCACCACGCCCTGCGTGGCGGTGGCGGCGATGGCGGCGTCGACGGCGTTCCCACCGGCGCGCAGAACAAGCTCGGCGGCCGCCGTGGAGAGGTGATGAGGGGTGGATATCGCGCTGGTCAGGGCGTCTTCAGGTCGGGCAGCGTGCGGTTGAGGGCATCGAGAACGGCGCGCACGACGGCTCGGGACTCCTCGTCTTCGACGTAGGCACATCCGATCAGATGGCGTTCCGTGGCCTCGGTGACGACCACTACCTGGGCGATGGCCACGCGTCGGCTGCCGAGGACGGGGATGTCCATCGAGGAGACGGCCATCGCCGCGTCGCGATGAATTGCCTGTCGGATGGCGTCCAGGGTGGCTTCGGCGATCTGACGGGGTCTGGTGGAGGTGGCCGCGGCTCCCTTGGCCGACCCGGTGTACAGGTCGTCCTGCCAGCGCAGCGTGACGCTGACCTCGGCCCTCGAACCTTCGAGTGTCTCGGCGACATCGACCAGTGCAGGCCGGAACCCGCCCTCGAGGTCGGTGTCTGCGAGCTGGACGACGGAGACGATGCGACGGTCGATCTCCTCGCCGAACAGCGCCTGACTCAGCGATTGGACGTCCCTGACCAGCTGCTTGGGCGGCTTGTTTCGCCGGGCCAGGACGTGGATTTCCTCGATGTGGCCCTTGCCGGCAACGATCCTCGCCGCCTCGACACCTTCGATGCGGCTGATCTTCTCCTGCAGGGCCATCACGTCCATGGCCGGTCAGGGTAACTCTGGGTTCGAGGGTTGCCGGGGATAGTGAGACCCATTTCTTCTTGTTCGCGGATGGACCAGCCTCTAGATTGCGCCTGGCTGGAAGCTATTCATGGGAGTTGCGTGGGGCAGCCGAGGTCGTTGACCTGCCTGCCTCGGTCCGTGGCGGGCGAAGTCAGGGGCCGTCTTGACATGTGAAGGTTCCCCGCATTTGTCGGGGAATGGTGAGACCGGCGTCAGACGTCGGCCTTGTAAGTGAACGCCCCATCTACCCCAGCGGAGCGGATAGTCAACTCCGGCACACAACGTCGGTGAATAAGACATCATCAGGTGAGCGTCTCAGGTGCAGGCAATTCTGGCCCGTGATCGCAATGGTGTCGCGAGCCTGATCAAAGTGCTCGGCGGCACCCGGATCGGCTGATGGTTCGGCGCCGGACTCGCCCACATTTCGAGTTATGAAGATGCGGGGGCCCATGAAGCCAGGTAGGAAGAGTGTGATGCGGGGATGGTTCGGCCGTCTCCGTCCCACGGTGCAGCGTCGCCTCAAGATCGCCGTGCCTTACTTCCTGATGGGTCTCGGCTCTCTCGTCGTATCAGCTCTCGTCTCTGGCCCTCCCAACTGGGGGATCTGGGCCCCGCTTGCCGCCCTGTTCGTCCTTCTCGAGTTCTTTGCCGTCGAGGTCAACGACCGGATGCTGCAATCGGCGTCGGTGATGGTGGCCATGACCGCCGGGGTGATCCTGGCCATGGAGCCGGGCTCCGATGCAATGTTCGGCATGGCCCTCATGGGCGCCCTCGCCCTCTTCACTCCGGCGGACTTCAAGGAGCGGCGGTGGTTCCAACCACTGGCCAATTTCGGCCAGATAGTCACCGCAGGTGCCGTTGCCGGCTTCATCCTCGACGTCAACCTGGAGGGAATCGAGTCCTCGACCGGTTCGCTGCCCTTGGTCCTGCTCGTCTCCGCCGCCGCCGCCTTCGCCTACACCACGGTGCAGACCCTTCTCGTCCGCCACGCGGTCAAGACGGTCTTTGGACGTGACAACCTCGAGCCCTGGTCGCAGATGCCGATCCTTTTCACCGGCCAGGTCGCGATGGGGCTGCTCGGAGGTCTCATCGGTGCCGCCTACCTGGTCGCTGATCGAAACGTCATCCTGGTCTTCATCGTGGGCGTCTATGCCATCGGTCACATGTCGCTCTATGCCTTCTCCCAGCTGCGGGAGTCGCATATCGGCTCCATCCGTGGCTTCGTGAAGACCCTGGAGGCAAAGGACATGTACACCCGGGGGCACACCGAGCGGGTTGCGGTCTTTGCCCAGATGATCGGGGAGGAGCTGGGATTCACCGGGACACAGCTGGAGACGGTGCGGTGGTCGGCCCTGATCCACGACCTGGGCAAGCTGGCAGTTCCCACTGAGCTGATCAGGAAGCGCGGTCGCCTCGACGACAGCGAATACGCCGAGATGAAGACACACGCCCATCTGGTCGAGGAGATCCTCGCCGAAGTCGATTTCCTCCAGCCGATGGTCGAAATCGCCTCTGGCCATCACAGCAACTTCGATGGATCGGGCTACGGGGGACGCGGTCACACCGACGGCCACCCGCCGCGTCTGGAGGCATGCATCGTGGCGGTCGCCGACGCCTTCGATGCGATGACATCGGCCCGCTCCTATCGGATGGCCCTGTCCCAGCAGTATGCGCTGGCCGAGCTCAGACGCCACTCGGGGGGCCAGTTCCACCCGGAGGTCGTGGATGCGTTCGAACGTGCCCTCAACAAGACCGGGCGCCGCTGGGGCGCTCCCCACGTCAACGACGAGGAGATGGCACGTCGACTCGCCGAAGAGCCGGAGTTGACTCTCCGTGGCTAGGTGGAGCCACCGCACCCTTTCGATCGCCTCCTGGGGTTTCGCCTTGCTCATCGCCGGGGTCGGCGCCCTCGCGGCGACAGTCACCACCACCGACCCGCTCCAGATCCTGATTGCGGTCACTGCCCTGGTGGTGGCGTCGATGGTCGGAGTCGCCGCCTCGAACTCGGGCAACCGATTCACGACCGGCTTGGCGGTGGCGGCGGCCGTCCCCTTCGTCCTCGGAACCGGCGATGATGTGGATCTGGCCGCTTGTATCGCCACGTATGGCCTCGGCGAGGCGATCGTCTGGGCGCTCCGCCACTCACGCGGTGAGGACAATCGGGAGCTGCTGCCGACCATGGTGCGGAGATTCGTGGGCTACGCCACCTACGCCACGGTCTACACCGCGTTCAGGGTGGGCCCGTTCGCAGAATTGTCCGGCGACTGGGCGGACCTCCTCCCCTTCGCTCTCGCCCTGGTGGCCTGGATCGCGGTCGAGGTGATCCTGAGGGCGTTGCTCGTGCTGGGAAAACGCGAGTTGTCACGCACCTACCTCGCCCGCGCCCTCCTCCACGATCTCAACGTCTTCCTCGGTCTGGCGATGACCGGTGCCCTATTCGGCGAACTGTGGCCCTCACTCAAATGGTGGGCCCTTCCGATCGCCCTCCTGCCCTATTCGTTCGCCCACCTCGCCTTCAAGCGATTCCAACAGACCAAGGCCACCTACAAGCAGACGATCCGCGCCCTCGCTCGCATTCCCGAGGTCTCGGGTCTCGGCATCGACGGCCATGCCGATCGCACCACCGAGCTGGCATCGGCCGTTGCCAAGGAGATAGGGCTGGGCCCGGTGCAGGTCGAGGATGTCGAATACGCCGGGCTCATGCACGACATCGGTCGGGTCTCGCTCAACGAGCCTCAGATCCTGCGGATGGGCTACAGCGACAACGACATCGCGCGCTGGAGCTCTGAGATCATCGCCGAGTCCCCCTATCTGAGCAGAGTGGCCGATCACGTCCGTCATCAGTATGAGCCGTATCGCAAGCCGGGGGAGCAGACTGATCCCGACGTGTCGGTGGTCTCCCGGATCATCAAGGTGGCTGCTGCCTACGACTGGCAGGTTCATCAAGATCATCTGTCACCGCTTCAGGCGCTGGAGAACCTCCACGCCGGGGCTGCCTACGAATACGACCCTGAGGTCGTGGCCTCCCTGCGCCGCCTTCTCGAAGCCAGGGGTGTCCTCACCCCGGTCCACGCCTGAATCGACGCCTGTCGGCCTGGTTCGACTCGGGGTGCCGGCCATTCACCCGCCCCGGCCCGGTGATCACGGCTTGCTCGCCGAGCCGGGTTGTGCGTGGGCCCCGCGCTTGAAGTAACGGCGTGGGCGCCGCAACTCTTGCTCCAGGAATCGGCCGAGACCGACGGCGAGGAACACGTCACCCAGGCTGATGACCTGTCCGAGGGCACCGAGACGCAGCGGGATCACATCGGCGAGGGCGGTGAGACGAGAGGACTCGTCGAGGATCTCGTGCTTGAACGAGCCCGACAGATCGGGGGCCGTGACGGTGAAGCCGCTGGCCACCTCCGCTGCCTCGGCAAGCACCGGCATCCCGCCGTTTACGGCGATGACGGTGAAGTTCATCAGTACACCGACGCCCGCGAGCCACATCCCGGTCCGATTTCGATTGAGCAGCACCAGAACCATCAGGAAGCCGAAAGAGGCGAGGATCATGGCTATGCCGACTCCCTCGGCCCACTCGGCATCGGGCAGAAAGGACGTGCCGACCTGCAGGGCGAGTGCGATCAGCAGAAGCCACCAGGCGCGCAACTCGACATCGCCGAGATTGGAGAGGCGGCCACCACGCAGAATCGCTATGGCCAGGGCGATGAACAAGACAATGGCCAGCCATAGCATGACCCCGGACGGTAATCGGAGTGGCCCAACACATGAAAGGGAAGGAATTGATCGAGTACGAGGTCGACGCGGGAAGGGCGACGATCACGATCGATGACCCGGAGCGCCGGAACCCGATGTCGGTTGCGACCATGGAGGGACTCCGTGACGCGACCCGGGCTGCCCTGGCCGATCCTGCGGTTCGGGTGTTGGTCTACACCGGCGCCGGAGACAAGGCTTTCTCCGCCGGCGGGGACCTTGGAGGGTCCTTCGTCGACGACCCGATCGGCTTGCACAAGGCCAGGGGTGCCCTCGCAGATCTGTTCCGCATGATGCAACGCGGCGGGAAGCCCACCGTGGCCCGGGTGAACGGCCACGCCCTCGCCGGCGGTTTCGGGCTGGCGGTTGCATGCGATGTGACCATCTGTGTCGAGGATGCCCGGTTGGGGATGACCGAGGCCAGGGTCGGGCTTTGGCCGATGATGATCTCCGCCGTGCTGCTCAGGGTGTTGCCGCGCAAGGCTGCCCTCGAGTTGATGCTCACCGGTCGCGTCATCGACCCTCATGAGGCGCAGCGGCTGGGAGCCGTCTCGAGAGTGGTGTCCCGTCGAGATCTCGACACCACCGTGACCGAGATCGTGGAAGCGCTCTCGGCCAACAGCCCTGCCACGATGATGATCGGACGGGACGCTTTCTACGCGACCGCCGACCTGGACTTCGACGCTGCGCTCGACCGTCTCCAGACGGGGCTGACCGCGACCGCTCAGACCGAAGACGCCGCGGAGGGGATTGCAGCCTTCCTCGAGAAGCGCGAGCCCCGGTGGAGATGAGCACCTCCCCTTCCGCGCGGCGCTCCAAAGGCAGAGGATCCCATCTGGCGCGGACCGGTGGCATGCGCCGGAAGATCCAGGTCTTCGGTTGGACCCTGATTTGGAGCGGTCTCCTCATCTTCGGGTACGTCGGCTGGCATCTGTTCGGAACCGACGTGGTCAATGCGAGGGTGCAGGCAGAGGCGGTCGAGACCATCGACGAGGACCTCGACGAGGCGAAGGATAGCCTGTCGCAGGTCTTGGAGGTCGAAGACGACCTGGGCACTGTGGTCGACTTCTACCCCGAGGAATCACCGGCCGAAGGGGAGGCGGTGGGATTGATGCGGGTTCCGAGGGTCGGGCTGGAAGCGGTTGTCTTCTCGGGTGTGGAAACCGAGACGCTCAAGATGGGCCCCGGTCTCATGCCGGGCACTCCAATGCCGGGGCAGCCAGGAAACACGGTCATCTCCGGCCACCGCACCACCTACGGGAGGCCGTTCTTCGACTTCGACCTGCTCGTCCCCGGGGACCGGGTCGAGGTGACAACCGCCATCGGGCTCCACGTGTACCAGGTTCGTGAGTCGTTCATCGTCGAGCCGACCGATGTCTGGGTCACGGACGACAAACCCGGGGGATGGCTGACCTTGACCACCTGCAACCCGAAATTCTCCGCCCGGGAGCGCCTGATCATCAGCGCCGAGCTGGTCGCCAGCCCCAACCTCCCCTACGTGAAGGTGGTGGAGGAGAGGATGGAGCAACTCTCCTAGCCAGCCTTCTCGGCGAGTGCGGCCTCGGTCAGGATGCCGTTGAAGACCTCGAGCACCACACCATCGCGATCGAGGAAATAGGTGACCGGCAGCCCGAAATTTGGGTACGACTTCTCGAATTCGGCGTCACCGAGCGCGAGCGGGTAGGAGGGGTCGAGCTCGGCGGCGAGGAGGCGCGAGTTGCCCGGCTTGTCGTCGACTGCGACCCCGATCACCGCGACGTCCGTGTTGGTGTCGGCGAAGGCGGAGAGGGTCGGGATCTCCTCGCGGCACGGGGCACACCAGGACGCCCAGAGGTTGAGGACAACCGGGCGACCGTCATCGGCGATGTGGTCCGACAGCGTGAACTCCCCGCCTTCGATCAGCTCGACGGTGAAGTCCGGTCCCGGTGAGCCCTGGCGGGCCACCTCGTCGTCCCCGCGCAATGCCCAGGCAAGGGCCATCCCGAGGACGAGCACCCCGATGAACACGCCGCTCAACACAAACCTTCGGCGTGGCAGAGGGAGCGGTTCAGCCAGAGGCCATCCTTCTCAACACGTAGTGCAGGATGCCACCGTTGCGGAGGTACTCGACCTCGATGGGCGTGTCGACGCGGGCCACTGCCAAGAACTCCCTCGCCGCCCCGTCCGGTGACACCGCCCGTATCCTCACACTCTGCCTCGGCTGGAGGTTGTCGTCGACATCGATGTCGTAGGTCTCGGTCCCGTCCAGCCCCAGGGACGCGGCATCCTGACCCGGGATGAAGGTCAAAGGGAGGACACCCATCATCACCAGGTTGGAGCGGTGGATCCTCTCGAACGATTCGGCGATAACAGCTTTCACCCCGAGGAGGAAAGTGCCCTTCGCCGCCCAATCCCGGGACGATCCCATCCCGTAGTCACGCCCGGCCAGGACCACCAGGGGGGTGCCCTCCTCCAGGTAGTGCATGGCCGCGTCGTAGATCGACTTCACCTCGCCGTCCAGGAAGTCGGTGGTCCAACCTCCCTCCAACCCCGGGGCGAGCTCGTTGCGAACCCGGATGTTCGCAAAGGTCCCCCTCGTCATCACCCGGTCGTTCCCACGTCTTGAGCCATAAGAGTTGAACATGGCCGGCTGCACCCCTCTGGAGACCAGATAAGTCCCCGCAGGGCTGGATGGTGAGATGGAGCCGGCCGGGCTGATGTGATCCGTTGTGACCGAGTCCCCCAGCTTGGCCAGGGCCCTGGCTCCGGCGATCGGGACGATCGGCGACTGCTCGGGCGCCAGGCCGGTGAAGAAGGGCGGCTCCTGAATGTAGGTGGAGCCCTCGTCCCAGTGGTAGAGATCGGACTCGGAGGTGGTGATGGTCCGCCACTCCTCGGATCCCGTGAACACGTCCGAGTACTTGTCGACGAACTGACCCTGGTTGACATATGAGGCGACAACGGCAGCGATCTCCTCCTGGCTCGGCCAGATCTCGCTCAGGTAGACGTCGTTGCCGTCCCGATCTTGCCCGATCGGCTCGTTGACCGGATCCCAGTCCACGGTCCCGGCGATCGCGTAGGCGACGACCAGGGGTGGGGAAGCCAGATAGTTCGCTCTCACATCGGGGGAGATCCGACCCTCGAAGTTCCGATTCCCGGACAGGACCGACACCGCGACCAGCCCGTTGTCGTTCACCGCCGCTGAGATGGGCTCGGGCAGGGGACCCGAGTTGCCGATGCAGGTGGTGCACCCGTAGCCAACCACGTAGAAGCCAAGGGCCTCCAGGTCTTCGAGCAGCCCGGCGCTGGTCAAGTACTCGGTTACGACCTTGGAGCCCGGTGCCAGCGAGGACTTGACCCAGGGTTGGCGCTGCAGCCCGAGCTCACGCGCCTTGCGAGCCACCAGGCCTGCGCCGACCATCACATCGGGGTTGGAGGTGTTGGTGCACGAGGTGATCGCGGCGATGACCACATCCCCATCGGTCAGCTTGAACCGGGTCCCCTCGTAGTCGACGTCGACGCCGACCTTGGCTTTCAGGACGCCGTTCTCGGCGGGACGGCCACCCTCGTCCTCCCAGCTGACCACCGTCGAGTTCTTCGACCCACCGTCCTTGCCGAAGAGATTGGTGAGGTCCGATTGCCATTGGACGCCCATTGCCGAGAGGGCGATCCGGTCCTGTGGCCGGCGAGGGCCGGCGAGGGACGGCTCCACCGTCGCCATGTCCAACTCGAGAGATGAGGAGTAGGTGATGGCACGACCTTCGTCCCGCCACATCCTCTGTGTCTTGTAGTACGCCTCGACGGCGTCGACCAGCTTGTCGTCACGACCGGTGAGACGCATGTATCGCAACGTCTGATCATCGACGGGGAAGTATCCGATCGTCGCGCCGTATTCCGGCGCCATGTTTGCGATGGTCGCCCGGTTTGCCACCGGCATCTCGTCGAGGCCGGGCCCATGGAACTCCACGAACTTGTCGACCACACCATGCTCCCGGAGCATCTCGGTGACCCGAAGCACGAGATCGGTGGCCGTTGCCCCCTCGCGCAACATGCCGGTGAGCCTGAACCCCACCACCTCGGGAAGGAGCATGTAGATGGGCTGTCCCACCATGGCCGCCTCGGCTTCGATCCCGCCGACACCCCAGCCGACCACCCCGAGACCGTTGATCATGGTCGTGTGGCTGTCGGTGCCGACCAGGCTGTCCGGATAGAGCCAGTGGCCATCGTCCCAGGCCACCTTGGCGAGGTACTCCAGATTCACCTGGTGGACGATCCCTGTAGCGGGCGGGACGACCCGGAAGTTGGCGAAGGCGGACTGCCCCCACTTCAGGAACTCGTAGCGCTCTTGGTTCCGCTCGAATTCCTTCCTCGAGTTGATCACCAGGGCGTCGGGACGGGCGAAGGCGTCGACCTGCACCGAGTGGTCGACCACCAGATCGGCTGGAATCAGGGGGTTGACCTTTTGTGCCGCCCCTTCATCTCCGGTCATGCGCACGATTGCCGCCCGCATCGCGGCGAGGTCGACCACGGCGGGGACGCCGGTGAAGTCCTGGAGCACCACCCTTCCGGGGACGAACGGGATCTCGTGCTCTCCGACTTGGGTGGCGTCGTAGGCGGCGATGGTCCTGACGTCCTCCGCGGTGACCGCGGCGCCGTCGAGATTGCGCAATGCGGACTCGAGCAAGACTTTCATCGAATAGGGCAGGCGGTCGGCGCCCTCGATGACGTCGAGGCGGACGATCTCCCGGGTCCCCAGTGGGGTGTCGAACGATTGATGAGCCCCGAAGGGATCGACGGACATGGCTGCCTTCCGGTTTGAGCGAGTGAGGCAAAGGTTAACGAGGGACCGGGTCATCACGGGCAGGCCGCGTTAAAAACCGCCGCCACCTTCCCGAAATGAGAAAGAAGCCCCGGTTCGGTGCGCTCAGACGGCGAGTTCGTCCACAGAGGCACGTGACGCCCGGATGGCGAGCGCCGCCTGCATTCCTCGCCACCGGGGCGATGGCGGTCGTCGCCGGGATAGGGCCTGAGCTCCCCGAGAAAGGCACCGCCAGGCCGTAGACCAGGAGACCCAAGAGACACCGCGAGCGACACGGTCCCCCGATCGAGGCCGATGTCGGTTTCGATCGGCAGGAGGAACACTCCTGGGGCGGAACGAACACCGGCCGAGAGGAGCACGGCGGCGCCGGAAGCCGCGACCACCCATCACGCGTAGTGGATCCGGCGAGATGTCGGCTGGCGAGTGTCGGGTGTCACGAGTCGGCCGATGTCTTCGAGAGATGCATCTCTTGCCGACGAGGCCGGGGCGGGCGGATCTATCGGATGGTCAACGGGACCCGGGTGACGCAGTCCTCGTCGAGTGCCGTGTGAGGGATGATGACCGGGTTGCAGCTGTAGGAGAGGGCGCCGAACATGCCCGCCACGATCCCCCGGTCCAGCGAGCAGATGACCTCCGGGTGGCTGGTCGCAGCCTCACCGAAAGGGCAATGCGATGTGAGCAGTCGTTGCCCGTCCACATCGGGGTCCACGGAGAAACCGAGCCCGGTCATGGCGCTGGCCACGGCTTGCACCGCCCCGTCGTAGCCCGGCTCATCCGGCATCCCGATCTCGGCGGCCAACTCACTGCCGTACTGGCGGCCGACCGACTCGGCGATCGACGCGAGGTTCTCCGGGGCCACGTCGTCGAGGATCCTGATCAGCAACTCGACGAGCATCTCGAATCGTCGGGGAGCGAAGTGGACGGAGACCTCCTTGGCGGTGGCCTCGTAACACTTGGCTGGACGCCCTGCACCGGGCCCCCCCTTTCCTGCGGGTCGCTTGTGGCTGACCTTGAGGTACCCGTCGTCAGCGAGCCGATCGAGGTGGTGCCGGGCGACGTTGGGGTGGATGTCGAACAACTCGGCCACTTGCGAGGTGGCCAGGGGCTCGGCGGACTCCCGGACCGCGATGTAGATGGCCCGGCGGGTCGGGTCGCCGAGAGCGGAGGTGAGATCCGAGATCCGCGATTCGAGGGTCTTGGTGTCCATGAGGGGTATCGACCGGTCAAAACTATAGTTCGAAGGGCCTTCTAACCACTGTGCCCGTAGGGGAAATCAATGTCTTCCAACGCCGAGGTATTCGAAGCCGTCGCGTCCGTCGAGTCCCCCCTGCTGGTGGGGCGGACGTTGGGAAGCCTCGGGCTGGTCAAGGCCGCCGAGAGGAAGTTGTCGGGCAAGATCAAGGTCGATCTGCTGCTTCCCACCCCCAACCCCCCTGATGGGCTGAACGAACGGCTCCAGGTGGCACTTGCCCCCTTTGGACGCGGTGCGGACGTGACCGTGGAGGTCATGTCCGAGGAAGCGGCCGGAGAGTGGATCGCGAAGCTTCGTGCCGAGTCCGGGCCTGGTCTGGGTGAGCCTGGCTCCAATGCCCGCGTGGTGGCTGTCTCATCGGGCAAGGGGGGGGTTGGCAAGTCCTCCGTGAGTGCCAATCTCGCCGTCGCGCTGCGCGCTTCCGGGAAGAAAGTCGGGATCGTCGATGGCGACATCTGGGGCTTTTCGATTCCGCGAATGCTCGGAATAAGCCATCCGCCGCTGCTGGTCGGGGAGTCCATCATCCCGCCGACCGCCCACGGCGTGAAGGTCATGTCGATGGATTACTTCGTGGGGGACGACAAGGCCGTCATCTGGAGGGGCCCGATGCTGCACCGGGCCATCGAGCAATTCCTCAAGGACGTGTTCTGGGACGATCTCGACTTCCTGATCGTCGATATGCCTCCCGGCACCGGTGACATCGCCATCTCGATGTCCCAGTTCCTTCCACGGGCCCAGGTGCTTCTTGTCACCACACCTCAGCCCACCGCGCAGAGGGTGGCACGACGGGCCGCATTGATGGCGGCCGAGGTCGATCAGCAGGTGATCGGTGTGGTGGAGAACATGTCCTGGTTCACCGGTGACGACGGCAAACGCTACGAGCTGTTCGGCAGTGGTGGTGGTGCGGCGCTGGCGGAGGAGATCGGCGTGGAGTTGATGGCCCGAATCCCGCTCCTGCCGGCGATGGGCCGGGGGGCCGACGACGGCCATCCGGTGAGCATCGTCGCCCCCGGCTCGGAGGCAGCCGAGGCGTTCGACCGACTGGCGGTCGCCGTGAACGAGAAGCGTCCGCGCATCCGCACCAACCCCGCTCTCGTGATCAAATGAGCCCCTCGAGGCGCCGACGTAACCTGGTCAAGGGTGTCTCGGGCTGGTTGTTCGGTCTCGGGTCGACTGTCCTTTTGCTCGGTCTATGGGGCCGGGCCGTGGTCGTCGACACGGATCAACTCGCCGAGTCGCTGACACCCCTTGCGACCAGTGACTTGGTGGCGGAGCGGATCGCCGGCTGGATGGAGGACGAGCTGGTCGATTCGGGCGTCGACCCGGTCACCGCGTCGGACACGGCGGGCCAGGTCCTGACCGACTCCGAAGTCCAGCCGCTCATCGAGGATGTCGTGGCTGAGGGGGTAGCGGCCGCCGCCTCGGCCGACCCCTCCGGATCCTCGGTCGACGTCGCAGCCATCCTCCTGCCCTCATCGGCGCAAATTGCCGCCGGCCTCAACGACGCCGGGGTGCCTGTATCGGCGGCGGATGTCGAGGCGGCTCTCGATGACCTCGACCCATTGGTGATCCGGGGCCCCTCGGACCGACCGCTGCTGGGCAGGTCCTCGCCTCTCGCATCGACTCTCGGGATAGGGGCATTGCTCGGGATCCTGCTCATGACCGTGGCGGGCTCTGCCTACGTGCTGTCCTCACCGGATCGGATGCGAGCCTTGCGCAGCCTGCTGACCCGATTCGCCCTCGGGTCCCTGTCGTTCGCCGTCCTGCTCAAGATCGGATCGTGGATCGTCGACCCCGACGGTGGGCGGGCGCCGCTCGGGGAGAGCCTTGCCCTGCTCGCCAACTCGAAGTGGCTGCTGCCCATGACAATCGGGTTGTGCTCGCTAGGTGCAGCGTTCACCGCATGGGTGTTCCGGACACGGGTCAGACCGGTGGAAGTGTCCCGCTCGCCATCCGAGCCGCCCATACGCCAAGGAGCATGAGCCCCGTCCCGATGAGGATGGCGTTCATCCACCGGGTCGGGAGAGGATCCACCCGCCCCGATCGACGGAGGAGATACCAGCCCCATGCTCCGAGGGCGAGGACGGCGATCAGCGGCACCAGTGGGTGATAATCGATAGCGGTGGTCCAGTCCCCTCTGATCAGGTAGGCGGCCGCGCGTGTCATGCCGCAGCCCGGGCATGCGATACCGGTGGCGAGGGCGAATGGGCAGAGGGTCGGGTCATCGTCGCCGGGCACGTGAAGGGCGAGAAGGCCCAGGACCGCAACGGGCGCCGCCAGGGTCAGCCGGTGCCTCCAAACATGGGTCACGGACTCATCTCCGAGGCCCAAGGAAGCACGAGCAACCCTCCGACAATGGCGAATATGGCGAAGATCACTCCGACAGCGAGGAGGACGGTGCCCACGATCCCGATTATGCGGGCGGCGTTGGCCGTTCCTTCGTTGGTCGGGTTCCTCCGGCCGGCGCGAATACCTTCCAACTCGTTGTTGGCCATGACCCAGGCCACGATGGCCAGGACCTGGCAGCAGACTATGCCCAGGATGCCCAACACCAGGGCGGTTGTTGCCTGACTCTGTTCCGGGTATCCCGGTGTCTGAGGGAAGCTCATGGGTGCGGAGACTATCGGCCGAGTCGATCGAGCGTCCGGTAAAGGATGGATGCCGGGGTGAGGAACCACGGATTGCCCTGGTAGTAGAACCGTGTTGGATGGGGCACCTTGGTGAACACGCTCGGCCGATCCTCACCGAGAAGCATGCCTCCCAGCTCGTGGCCCATCAAGGTGGACAGCCCTACTCCGTGCCCGGCGTAGCCCAGCGCGTACCAGGCGCCATCGACCTGGCCGATGTGGGGCACCAGGTCGAAGGTAACACCGAGCTTTCCCCCCCAGGCATGGGTGATCGTCACCCCGGCCAGCTCGGGGAAGAACCCGAGGAGCTGGCGCCGTAGATCGGCAGCCGACTCTTCGAGATCGAGCCCGGTGTGCAGGTTGCGCCTGCCTCCGATCAGGATGCGGTCGTCCGGAGTGCGTCTCATGTAGTTGAGCAGGCGCTTCTTGGTGTAGGTCATCGAGCCGCGCGGGAAGATGGCGGCGGCACGGTCTCCGAGAGGCTCGGTCACGACTATGTACGAGCCGATCGGGACCACCTTTCGAGCCAGCTCCGGCAATGGCTGCGCGGTTGTGTACCCATTGGTGGCGAGGATGACATCACCGGCGCGCACCACCCCCTTGGGGGTAACGACACGGAACCCGGTCCCATCGGACTCGACCGAGAGCGCCGGACAGCCGCCCACCAGCGCCCCACCGGCGCTGGCCACACGCTCGGCGAGGCCGAACACGAATCGCGCCGGGTGGATGCCGAAGCCTTCGGGCTCGAACAGGGCGCTGGTGAAATGATCCCCACCTACCACCTCGCCGACACGTTCCGGTCCCAGCACCTCCCACTCGACACCAACGTGCTCGCGGTACCAGGAGACGGTCTTGTCGTAGCTCGCCTTCATTGCCGGACCGGCCCCGACGCAGGCCATCCCCCCGCGGACAATCCGGGCGTCGATCGACTCGGACGCAGCGAGCTCAGAAACGATCTCAACGGAGCGCACCGTCGCTTGCCACATCTCGCGCCCGAGCTCAGGCCCGAACTTGTCGAATATGTATGGGATCCCTGCCTTGATGTCGGGGGAGACCATGCCGCCGTTCATCGACGACGCTCCCGAGGCGATCTCGGCCGCATCGACGACCACCACCGCCCGCCCGCCACGGGCCAAGCGGAGGCCCGCAGACAGGCCGGTGAGCCCCGACCCGACGATGAGGACGTCCGCTTCCCCGGGCAGCTCCGATGCGATTCCGTCGGGTCGGGGAAAGTCGTCGACCCAGAACGGGGTTTGCTTCACAGACCTTCGAGGCCGGACCGGAACAGGCCGGCCATCTCCGTCACCTGTTCGGAGGTCATGACGAGAGGCGGGGAGACCTGGAGCCCCCCTCCGCCGACAGCGCGGGTCAGGACCCCCGCCGCGCGGCAGGCGGCCGCCGCACGACCGGGCAGGGTGTCGTCGTCTCCCACTGCGAGTTGAACGCAGGCCAATGCTCCGACGCCGCGACGAATGTGGTCCACGGCGGGAAGCTCCTCCAGCGGCAGGAGTGCCTGGTATAGCTCATCCTCGAGGGCTGCGGCCCGTTCGAGCAAGCCCTCGCGTTCGATGATGTCCATGACGACGAGACCCGCCACACATGCGGTCGAGTGGCCCGAATAGGTGTAACCGTGGCGGAACATCAGACCCGGGGTCTCGAAGAACGGCTGGGCGACCGTGGGCGAAGCGATCACGCCACCGAGGGGGGCATAGCCGCAGGTGACTCCCTTGGCGAAGGTGATCAGGTCGGGTTCCAGCCCGAACCGGTTGGCGGCAAACCAGTCTCCGGCGCGGCCAAACCCGGTGATCACCTCATCGGAGATGTAGAGGCCGCCGGCCGTCTTGATCGACGCCTGCACTGCGGTGAGATAGTCCTGGCTGACCGGCCTGACACCTCCGGCGCCGATCACCGGCTCGACGAAGATGCCCGCGATTCGCTCCGCACCGGCATGGTCGATCGCCTTGTCGACCGCTTCGGCGTCGTCGTGGGGAACGATCACGATGTCAGCGACGAGGTCCCCGCTGTACCCGATCCGGTTGGGCTCCATTCCGCCCAGTGACGTTCCGTAGGGGTGCATCCCGTGGTAGGCCCACTCTCTCGAGATGAACACGGTGCGCTCCGGCTGGCCTATCGCGTTGAAGTAGCGCCTGGTCAGTTTTGCGGCGGTGTCGACGGCGTCCGAGCCGCCCGAGCCGAAGAAAACCTTCGAGTCGGGATTGGGGGAGACCGCCGCGATCCGATTGGCCAGGTCGATCGGGGGCCGTGTCGCGTAGTCGATGAAGGCGTGGAACGCCGGCAGCTTGCGCATCTGGGCGTCCATTGCGTCGACGACCTCGTCGCGGCCATAGCCCAGGTTCATGTACCAGAGGGAGGCGGCCGCGTCCAGATAGCGCCGTCCGGCCTCGTCGTAGACGTAGATCCCCTCTCCCCGGTCGATGATGAATGGTGCGTGTTGAACGTTGGCCATCTCGGCGAACGGGTGCCAGAACGAAGACATGGGGGGCAAGGGTAGCGGCGGGTGGGAAGGGCTACGCTGCCCGGTCCGATGCCAGCGGATCTCCTATTTGTCAACGGCCCGGTGTTCACGGCCGATCCGGCCCGGTCATTCGCACGGGCCGTGGCTGTCACCGGAGATCGGATCAGCGCCATAGGAGGGGAGAGCCAGGTCATCGAGGAGGCCGGTCGGGCGCACCGGGTCATCGACCTTGCCGGGCGGTTGCTGACACCCGGGTTTCAGGATGCCCACTGCCATCCGACGAGCAGCGGGCTGGATCTGCTGCGCTGCTCCTTCGCCGGGTGCAGGAATGCCGACGATGCCGTCGCCTTCGTCGGCCGATACGCCAGCGACAACCCGGATTTGCCCTGGATCATCGGGGCAGGCTGGCAGCAGACCTGGTTCCCGCGGGCTTGCCCCGGCAAGGAGCTTCTCGATGCCGTCGTTCCCGATCGCCCCGTCCTGGTGTACAACGCGGATGGTCATGGCGCCTGGGTCAACAGCCGTGCCCTGGCGCTTGCCGGCATCGACGCGGCAACAACTGATCCTGCTGACGGGCGGATCGAGCGTCTTCCCGATGGGGAGCCGCAGGGCACCCTCCACGAGGGTGCGGCCCACCTGGTGGAGATACTCGTCCCCGCGGACACCGAGGAAGAGAGACGCCAGGGCTTGCTCCTTGCCCAGGAGTATCTGCTGTCGAAGGGGGTGACTGCGTGGCAGGACGCCCACGTCGACCTCCAGACCCACCAGCTGTACCGCTCTCTGGCTGCCTCGGGCGACCTGATCGCCACGGCATTGGGGGCGATGTGGTGGGACCGCGGTCGCGGTATGGAGCAGATCGAGGAGCTCGAGCGGATGCGGTCCGAGCCACTCGGCAGCTACCGGGCAGTGGCGGTGAAGCTGATGCTCGACGGCGTCGTCGAGAATCTGACCGCGTCGCTCTTGGAGCCTTACCAGGACGGCAGTGGTGGAGAGACCGATCTGCTCGGCATCGATTTCATCGAGCCGGGGCAACTGAAGGAGATCGTCACCGAGCTCGACCGTCGCGGGTTCTCTTGCCACTTCCACGCCATTGGCGAGGGTGCGGTGCGAAACGCTCTCGACGCAGTCGAGGCGGCGCGCCTGGCCAATGGCTGGAGCAACGCAAGGCACAACATCAGTCACGTTCAGGTGATCCACCCTGAAGACCTTCCACGGTTTCGGCGGCTCGGCGTGGCGGCGAATGCCCAGGCATTGTGGGCACAGGACGGTGTCGACCAGCTCGTGCTCACCCGACCGTTCCTGGGCGAGCGGCGCTCGATGTGGCAGTACCCCTTTGCCAGCCTGCTCAGAGCAGGGGCGACACTCGCCATGGGCTCCGATTGGGGGGTTTCAACGGCCGACGTGATGGATCAGGTCGACACCGCGGTGACGCGTCTCAACCACGATGAGCCCGACCTCCCGATCTTCAACCCGGCCGAGCGGATCTCCTTCCTCGATGCCCTGACCGGGTTCACGGCCGGATCGGCCTTCGTGAACCATCGTGACGACGTCAGCGGCACTGTGGCCGTGGGTAGGCTCGCCGACCTCGTGATGTTGGACCGAGATCCCATGACGGGCGGGAGAATCCATGAGGCTTCGGTTGCGATGACAGTCGTCGGAGGACGGGTGGCTTTCGAGGAGGACTGATGGCCAAACCGGCAGTGGAGCTCGTGGGTGTCACCAAGCGATTCGGTGACGATGTCATCGCGGTGAACGGCATCGACCTGGTTGTGAACGACGGCGAGTTCTTCTCGCTGCTCGGCCCCTCCGGATGCGGGAAGACAACGACGCTGCGGATGATCGCGGGCTTCGAGTTCCCGACCGAGGGCAGCATCAGGGTCCACGGTGCCGAGATGGGGCTGAAACCGCCGAATCAGCGCCCGATCAACACGGTGTTCCAGTCGTACGCGCTCTTCCCCCACATGTCGGTGGTCGAGAACGTGGCATTCGGGCTGAACATGAAGAAGGTAGAGAAGTCGGAGATCCAACGGCGGGTGGCCCGAGTCCTGGATCAGGTCCAGCTCTCCAAGCGAGCCGACGCCCGCCCCAGCCAGCTCTCCGGTGGCATGCAGCAACGGGTCGCACTCGCCCGGGCGTTGGTGAACGAGCCCGAGGTCCTTCTGCTCGACGAGCCGCTCGGGGCTCTCGACCTGAAGCTTCGCCAGGCGATGGAGGTCGAGCTCAAGGACCTGCAGAGCCGTGTTGGGATCACATTCATCTACGTCACACACGATCAGGAAGAGGCGCTGACCATGTCCGATCGGATCGGGGTCATGAACGAGGGCAGTCTCCTTCAGGTGGGACCCTCCCAGGAGATCTATGAGCGGCCCACGTCCAGATTCGTCGCCGACTTCATCGGAGACATCAATCTCCTCGACATCACCGTCAGTGGGCCCAACTTGGCGCGTCTCGGCACGGGAGTGGAGATCGGGATTCCCGGTTCCGACGTGCAGACCGGTGGTCTGCTCACACTCGCCCTCCGGCCGGAGCGACTGGAGCTTTACGACCTCGACGAGGAGATCCCAGCCGGCCACAATCGGGTGAAGGTCAGGGTGGCGAGACGCCTCTACTTCGGGGACGTCTATTTCTACGACGTGGATGCCGGTATCGGGACCGAGATCGAGGTCAAGGAGGAGAACCGCCCCGGTGTCGACCTCTACGACGTTGGTGAGGAGGCCTATCTGGTCTGGAGCCCGGAGGCTGCAAACCTGGTGGTCAGGTGATGACGACGCCGGCCGCGACCACCAAGAGGGATGAGACTCGAGCTGCCACCCCGGAGCTGGAGCAGGCGGCAGAGAGGGCCGAGGCGCGTCGGGGGTTGTTCATCTCACTGCCGGCGTACGTGTATCTGGTCGTCCTCTTCGTCATACCTCTCGTCCTCGTCTTCGTCTACTCCTTCGCAACCAGGGACGCGACCGGCCAGACGGTCCTCGAAGACTGGAACCTCGATTCATACAAGCGGCTGTTCACCCCGATCGTCCTCGAGATATTCCTGAGGTCCCTGGTCCTGGCAGTGATCACCACCTTGATCTGCCTGGCCGTTTCCTATCCGTTCGCCTTCTACATCGCCACTCGCTCCTCCCGCTTTCGCAGCCTCCTCCTCGTGCTCGTCATGATCCCGTTCTGGTCCAACTTCCTGGTCAGGACCTATGCATGGCGGGTCATCCTCGGTTCTGAAGGCCCGGTCTCCCAACTCAGCGTCGCGCTCGGAGGAGAGCCGATCCGTCTGCTCTTCACCAACGCCGCCGTGCTGATCGGTCTGGTGTATGGCTTCATGCCGTTCATGGTCCTCCCCCTCTATGCCGCACTGGAGCGGATGGACTGGCGATTGGTGGAGGCCGCCCGGGACCTCTACGCCGACGGGTGGACCGCATTTCGCAAGGTGACCTTTCCCCTCTCGATGCCGGGTGTGGTGGCGGGGTCGATATTGGTCTTCATCCCTTCGCTTGGCGCCTACGTGACGCCCGCCCTGCTTGGCGGGGCAAACACAGTCCTCATGGGCGACTACATCGTGAGCCAGTTCCTGGCAGCGAGAAACTGGCCCTTTGGCTCGGCGTTGTCGTTCGCCGTCATGTTTGTGATGCTGCTCGCCACAGTCTTCTACTTCCGGGCGGGGGCCAAGACGCTGTGAACGAGGGAACTGCACCAAAGAGGCTGGTCGACCGTCTGCTCGGGCTCAACGCCTGGGTGCTGTATCTGTTTCTCTATGCACCAATCGCCCTCCTGATCGTCTTCTCGTTCAACGAGAACGACAACGTCGGGATCTGGACCGAGCCGTCGCTGCGCTGGTACGGCGAGATGTTCGCCGACGAGCGGGTCATGGGTGCGCTGCGCAACTCCCTCATCGTCGCCTTCATCTCGACGATTGTCTCCACGGTGGTGGGGACGATGCTCGCAATCGCACTGGAGAGATACCGGTTCCGCGGCAGGGGGACCCTGGACGGCATCGCCTATCTGCCGATCATCATCCCCGACGTGACCATGGCCGTGATGCTCCTGATCTTCTTCTTTCAGGCCTTCGGCATGGTCAACGACGCTTTCGGGACTCAACTCCGAAGCGGCTTGCTCACGATCACTCTCTCCCACATCGCCTTCAGCATCTCATTCGTGGCGGTTGTGGTGAGGGCGAGGCTCGCCCAGTTCGACAGTTCCATGGAAGAGGCTGCTGCCGACCTCTACGCCAATCGTTGGCAGACTTTTCGCAAGGTGACCCTTCCCCTCATTGCGCCGGGAGTTGCCGGCGGGGCCCTGCTCGCCCTGACCATCTCCCTCGACGACGTGGTCGTGACCCAGTTCGTCTCCGGTGCCGGGGCCACCACCCTCCCGGTCTACGTATTCGGCTTGGTGCGTCGGGGAGTGACGCCGTTGATCAACGCGGTGAGCACCGTCATGTTGGTGGCGTCCATGGTCCTGGTGGCAATCTCGCTGGGTTTCCAACGGGGAGCCGAAGCTCGCGGCCAGAGATTGGCCGACCCCGAGGCGTTGCTCGAGGAGATCACCGCCGACTGATCGGGGGTGGCATAGACCCCACCTTGAAATAGGCTGAGCAGGCGGGAGAGCCGCACACGTGACAGGTCCCGGGAGGATTACTGATGCGAACCAGAGCCAAGCTCTTTGCATTGTTGAGCACACTGGCGTTGTTGCTCGCCGCTTGTGGAGGTGGCGAGGAAGGTGAGGGCACCGGAGACACGACCGCCGCTGGGACCGCGTCGCCCGCCGGCGACGCAGGCGCCAATTGCGCGCTCGACGAGGTTGACGGCGACCTGAACTTCTACAACTGGTCCGAGTACATGGACCCCGAACTCGTGACGGCCTTCGAGGAGCTGCACGGGATCGACGTCGTGGAGGACTTCTACGAGTCCAACGAGGCGCTCCTCGCCCAAATGCAGGCCGGCGCGGTCTACGACCTCATCGTCCCCTCCGACTACATGGTCGGGATCATGGTCCAGAACGGGCTCCTTGCTCCTGTCAACGACACGGCCGTCCCCAACCTGGCCAACCTCGGGGAGCGTTTCACCGATCTTCCCTATGACCCGGGGCCAGAGTATTCGGCGGCCTACCAGTACGGGACGACAGGGCTCGGAGTCAATCTGAGCGAAGCAGGGGATGACTTTTCCCGCAGCTGGGCGTTGCTCTTCGACCCTGAGCTGACAGCAGATTTCGCAGGCGGGGTCTCGGTGCTCAACGACCCACGGGAGGCAATGGGCGCCGCGCTCAAGTATCTCGGCTACTCGCTCAACGACACCGATCTGAACCATCTCCAGGAGGCGGCCGACACCATCGCCGCGGCGAAGACCGGCATCGCCACCTTCGACTCGGACCAGTACGACGAGGCATTGGTCGCCGGCGAGGTGGCTGTGGCCCACGGATACTCGGGCAACATGATCGTGGCCATCGGCGAGGCCGAGAACCCGGAGAACTACGAGTACGTGCTGCCAGAAGAGGGAGCCACTCTCTGGATCGACAACATGGCGGTCCCGGCCAACGCCGAGCACCCGTGCACGGCGTTCGCATTCATGAACTACATACTCGATGCCGAGAACGGCGCAACGCTGACCAACTGGAACTACTACGGGACCCCCAACGATGCCTCGGTACCGTTGGTCGATCCAGAGGTCACCGAGTTCTATGCCCCGACCTTCGAGGCCGAGGGACTCGAAGTGATCCAAGACACCGGCGACTACGAGATCAACTTCACCGACTATCTGGCGCAGGCAAAGAGCTGAGACGCGTCGTATGTACGAGTGCGGAACACGCACAACGTGATGGGGGCCCCAGGGGCCCCCATCACTGTCTTACGACTCTGCGGGGATAGTGGCCGAGGGTGCTGTCGGCGGGCGACGCTTCCTCCACCGCCTGTACAAGACGAAGCCGACGATCAGTGGGATGCCGAGGGTCAGGATCAGCATCGGCAGGGTGTAGAGGGCGAAGTTGATTCCCCACGCTCCCACATCCTGAAGCCCGCCCACGAGGCTGCGCAAAGCGTCCCTGGCAACCTCCATGGGCTCCCAGGTGTCCTCGACGATGGGCAGCACGGCCGGGGTCGGGCTGAGGCTGATGTCGAGACTGGCCAAGGCGACAACATCGGCGAGATAGTTGAGTTGCCCCTCGATCTGCTCGATCTGGCCACGGACGATGGAGATCTCATTGAACACCCGGAGCAACTTGTCCGGGTCCGCCTCCGGCTGTTCTCTCACCTCGGTCAGAAGAGCTCGCAGCTCGACCTCCAGGGCCCTGAGGTTCTTCAGCTGAGCTTCGAGATCGACGTATTGCTCGGTCACGTCCTGTGCATCCTGTGACTCGGAGACGACCTTGGTGGCCGCGGCCTTGATCGAGTCCATGGTTGCGGTGAGCTCATTTGCCGGGATCCTCAGCGTCATCGTCACTTCGGGCTGGTCGTCTCCTTCGACCGGGTAGACGTTCGCATTGGCGACAAACCCTCCTCTTGCCTCGACCAGCGCCACGATGCGTTCGAAGGCCTTTCTGGTGTCGTCCGCCTGGAGCTGGAGCTGTGCCTGGCGTATCACCTTTCGGTCCTCTGTCACATCGAGGTTGACGCCGATGGCGCCCTCCTGATCGTCGGCCGCACCGTTCCGATATGCCTCCGCCGCGGCCGCTGTAGTGACCGGCGCCTCAGTCGCGTCATCCCCTCCGCCAAGATCGGCGAGCATTTCCTCACCAGCATCACCCCCGCAAGCGGCGAGCGTGAGGCCGAGGATCAGGATCATCGTGAATCGCTTCATGGGTCTCTCCTCTGTTTGCGCCCCTCGGGGCTCGACGGTTGGACGCGACAGAGCCGCGTTCGGTTCCCTGGGGGAATCACCGGTAACGTTCCGGTGATGAGAAGTGGCCCGTTGCGGGTGCTGGAGATCTATGGGGATCCCACAGACTTCGGGCGAATCCACGGTGCCGAATGCCAGGCCCTGATCCGTGGCTATCTGGACGAGCGTCTCGGTCTATCCGGTGACGCGACCTGGGCAGGGCGGGCTGCCGAGGCGAAGACGGTGCTCCATCTCGCCGAGGCGACCCTGGGTCACCACCAGGAGTACTCGGCCAGTCTCTACGAAGAGATGCTCGCCCTGGCTGAAGCCGCAGGCATCACACCGGCCGAAGCGGTGGTGGTTGGCGGGTTCACCGATCTGGTCGACGTCGTTCGGGCGCACGACGGCTGGGCTCCGATCGAGGACGATTGCACGGCAGTCCTCGATCCCGGCCACGGAGTACTTGCCCAAACCTGGGACATGCACGCCTCGGCGGGTGAGTACGTGGTGATGCTCAAGCTCGACCCCCTCACCGGCCCTGCGGCGGTGGTGCAGACCACAGCCGGTTGCCTGGGTCAGATCGGGATGAACGAGGCGGGCATTGCGGTCGGTATCAACAATCTGACCTCGATCGGAAAGCCGGGCGTCACCTGGCCGTTCGTGGTCAGGAGGGCGTTGGAGGCGGCGACCCTGGATGCGGCCATCGCTGCCGTGCTCGATGCCGACCTGGCCGGCGGTCACAACTATCTGCTCATGGGACCGGATGGGAATGCGGTGAACATCGAGGCAATGCCAGGGTCGGTCAGGGTCGATCGGGTGGCAGACCAGCCGTTCGTCCACACCAACCACTGTCTCGACGATGGCACCCGGTTGGAGGAGGGGGCCCGTACCCCCGAGCATGTCGTGGGGAGCCAGGCCCGGTTGGAACGGGGGCTCGAGCTGGCTCAGGATCTCGAGGCATTCTTCGCCGACCCGGCGATCGCCCGTCACGCGGCACAGCCCCACGATGTGGCCACCTGCGGAGCCGTGATCATCCGGCCGGGGGAGCGCCGGCTCGATTCGGTCTGGGGCATACCCGGCGAGGTCCCATGGGAGACGTTCCGTCTTTGAGCGATGTGACCATCGTCAACCTGGAACGGCACATGGCGGGGGAGCTCGAGCAGATCGAGCTCACCTGCTTCCCGATGGCCAACCCCGATGATCTTCTGTCGAGGGCGGACATCGCCGCCTATGCCGACGTCTTCCCGGAGGGCTACTTCGTGGCGATAGTCGACGGGCGAGCGGTGGGAATGGGAGCCGGCATCTTCCTCGACTTCGACTTCGAGCACCCGCAACACACGATCGGTGAGATCACCGGTGAGCATCAGTGCGGCAACCACGATCCGGAAGGGGAGTGGTATTACGGCACGGACATGACCGTCCTTCCCGAGTACCGGGGACGCGGGATCGGCAAGAGGCTCTACGAGGTGCGCAAGGCCCTCGTCATGAGGGAGGGAAAGCGCGGGATCATCGCCGGAGGCGCACTGCCGGGGTACTTCGAGCACAAGGCGACGATGTCGATCCAGGAGTACGTCGACAAGGTGGTCGCCGGCGAGTTGACCGATCCCACGTTGACATTCCAGATGTCACAAGGCTTCGAGGTGCGAGGTCTTCTGGAGAACTACATCGAGGACGAGTCCGACGATGGTTGGGCCGCTCTGATCGTCTGGGAGAACCCTGAGTACGATCCGGCAGGGACGCTACCTACGATTGCGACGTGACCCAGGATCAACCACCTGTCGACAGCGACCAGCAGATGTGGCGGGTCCTGTCGCACGCTTCGGCCTTCGTCCAGGTGTTGGGGATCCCGTCCCTGGTCGGCCCCCTGGTGGTGTGGCTGATGAAACGCGAGGACCCCGTGGTCGAGCCTCATGCGCGGGCTGCCCTCAACTTCCAGCTATCCCTCCTGATCTACTTCGTCGCAGGGATCGTCCTGGCCTTTCTGGCAGCGATCACGCTCGTCGGGTTGGTCCTGACCGTGGTGATAGTGGTGGCCCTCATTGTGCTTCTGGTCCTCGAGCTGCTTTTTGCCCTGCTCGCCACGATCGCCGCCTCCAATGGCCAGATGTACGAGTACCCGATGAGCTTGAAGCTGATCAAGGGTTGAATGTCGGCCGGGGCTGCCGCCTCAGCCCGCCGTCGTCCGCTCCGCCATGCCGTTTCATGCCGGCCGACTTCGCCCTCGGTCCGGCCGGTCGCCTTCTCGTCGGGAACGTTGTCGTGACCTGGCTCCTTGGGCGAACAGACGCCTGTCGGCCGGGGCTGCCGCCTCAGCCCGCCGTCTTCCGCTCCGCCATGCCGTTGAGGATTTCCAGGACCACCCGGTTGGCCAGGTACACCGTCTGCTCACCGGGGCCGTCGTAGGGAGGCGACACCTCCACCACATCGGCGCCCAGCACGTTCAGGTCCTTCGACAACCGCCGGACCGTGTCCAGTATCTGGCGTGAGGTGAGCCCTCCCGGCTCCGGGGTGCCGGTCCCGGGGGCGAGACCGGGATCGACCACGTCGATGTCGACACTGATGAACACTCCCTTCGCACCACCTTCGAGGGAGTAGTCGACAGCCTCGTCGACGATCTCGTCGAGCCCGCGCTCCACGATCTCGTTCATGAGGAAAGACCGCATCTTCTGCTCTCGCATCCACTGGATCACCTCGGGCTCGGGCCAATAGCCGCGCAGGCCGATTTGGACGAAGCGGTGCCCGGGAACGGCGCCGGACTCGATCAGCCGTCGCATTGGTGTGCCGTGGCCATGGAGTGACCCGTTCTGGATGAATCCGGTGTCGGCGTGGGCGTCGAAGTGGATGAGGGCCAATTCCCCGAACCCATGGACTCGGGCCACACCCAGGGCGTCGGGCCAGGTGATCGTGTGGTCCCCGCCGAGGACGATCGGCACCTTCCCGGCAGCACTGATCTGCTCGACTGCATCTGCGATGCGGCCGATGGAGAGCTCCAGCTCACCAGGCCGGACATAGACGTCCCCGACGTCGACAACTCCCAGCGCCTCGAACGGGTCGATCCCGGTGGGGAGATGGGGCCGATATCCGTCCATCGCCCCATAGTCGGCGTTGCGGATCGCCTGCGGTCCGAAACGGGCACCTGGGCGGTAGGTGGTGCCCCAGTCGAATGGGGCACCGATGATGACCACATCACCTTCTCCGAGGTCATCGATCCTCGCCGGGGGCACGCCGAGGAAGGAGTTTCTCGACGCGAACGATATGTATTCCGACGAGGCGAAAGGGATCTCGCGTTTTCGTTGTTCGTAGGGGATGTGCATCCGACCGTTACGCTAACTGCCCGCCCTCCCTGGTGATACATGACGCCTGAGCACGTCCAACGGACCTACATGATCCTCACGCTGCTCCAAACCCTCGCCGCGTCGCTGATCTGGGGGATCAACACTCTCTTCCTGCTCGATGCGGGCCTCAGCCTGACCGAGGCCTTTGTGGCAAATGCCGCCTTCACAGCCGGAATGGTCCTCTTCGAAGTACCCACCGGGGTGATCGCAGACACCTTTGGGCGGCAGGTCTCGTTCATCCTGGGTGCAGCCACACTCCTCGTGACCACGGCTGCCTATCTGGGACTGTGGTACGTAGAAGCGGACATCGGCTGGTGGATCCTCGTCTCGGCTTTGATCGGTCTGGGGTTCACGTTCTTCTCCGGCGCCACCGAGGCATGGCTGGTCGATGCCCTGGCGGCAACCGGCTTCGAAGGAGCCATGGAGAGCGTTTTCGGCAGAGGGCAGACCGTGGCGGGCGCGGCCACCCTGGTCGGGACCGTGGCGGGGGGTTTCTTGGGCCAGATCAATCTGGGTCTCCCCTATGCATTGCGCTCCGTGCTCCTGATCGCGGTGATCGGAGCAGCGTGGGTCTGGATGAAGGACATCGGGTACAACCCGACACGTGGCGTCCGCGTCGGGGAACAGGTCAGGGGCATCCTCCGATCATCGGTCGAGCACGGCCTGCGAAACAAACCGGTCCGGATGTTCATGTACGCCGCGCCCTTCCTCTCCGGTGTGGGCATCTGGGTGTTCTACGCATTCCAGCCATATCTGCTGGAGCTCTACGGCGATCCGAACGCGACGTACCTGGCCGGTATCGCCGCAGCCGTGTTCGCCCTCGCCCAAATGGCCGGTGGTGCATCGGTGAACCTGGTCAGGAGGGTGTTCGAGACACGGACCGCGGTGATCGCAACCCAGGTGAGTGTCGGGGCGTTGGCGTTGGTTGGCGTTGGTCTGGCCGGGTTGGCAGCCGAGCCTTTCGGGTTCTGGGTTGCGATCGTCCTCCTCGCTGTCTTCATGCTGGGCGGGGCGGTGGCCTCCCCGATGCAGCAGGCCTACATGAACAACTGCATCCCGTCGGAGCAGCGAGCGACGGTCCTGTCCTTCGCGTCGTTGATGGGAAGCGCGGGAGGAGTGGTGGTGCAACCGACCCTCGGCCGGGTCGCCGACGTCTATTCGATCGGCACCGGGTACGTGGTGGCCGGCGCGGTCTACGGGATCGGGTTGCCCTTCGTGCTCGCGGTGAGAAGGCTGGGACTACCGGCCGACCGGGCTCGGCCCGTGCGCCCGGCCAAAGCGGTCTGAGTTTCTGGCATCATTGCCCGCATGGCGCACACGGAGAGCGAAGGACCAGACCCGATGGGGCCAGCGATCACCCGCGGGATCCTCATCGGCATCCCTGTGGTCCTCGTGGGGCTCACCCTCGGAGTCTGGGCCATCACCGATCTCGACATCTTCGAGTCGTTCACGACCGCACTCCTGCCCGGGATCCTGCTTGGCGCCTTCGGCGGTGGGTTCGCCGGGATGGCCATGACGATGAAGGAGTAGCGGGCCGCCTGCGCACGCCCTTCCCGGTCGTTCGTTCCACGTCCTGCCTCGACCCGGCTAGCCCTCCTCGCGGAGCACGAACACCACTGTCTGCAGGTCGGTGAATTCGTCGATCCGCTGTCTCCCCCATCCCGTATCGGTCCCCGAGGCGCCCCCGAACGGTTGGAAGGTCTCCCAGAAGTCGGTGGAATCGTTCACGACGACCGTGCCGGAGCGAATCCGGTCCGCGTACCAGAACGCCTTGCTCAGGTCATTGGTGAAGACCGCGGCCTGAAGCCCGAGATGGGTCCGGTTGGCGACCCCAACGGCGTCTTCGTCGTCCCTGGCCGAGAGGATCGGGAGCACCGGGCCGAATGACTCCTCCTGTGAGACCAGAGAGCTCTCGGGGACCTTGTCGAGGATGGTGAAGTCGTAGTAGAGGTCGGTGGGGAAGCCGGGAACCCGCCCTCCGCCCATGAGGACTTCGGCACCCTTGTCGACTGCGTCGGCGATGTGACGATCCATCTTGTCCGCAGTCGGCTCGTTGTTGAGGGGTCCCATGTTCGTTGTCTCGTCGAAGGGATCGCCGAGCCGCACCTCCTCCGCGGCCTCGAGGGCTGCCTCGACGAACTCGTCGTGAACCTCGTCCAGGACGATTACGCGCTCGGTGGCCACACATACCTGGCCCGCGTTGTAGTAGGCGCCGTACACCGCCGCCTCTGCCGCCTTGGACACGTCTGCATCGGCGGTGACGACGGTGGGGCCGTTGCCCGACATCTCCATGATCGACCGCTTCAAGCCCATCACCGACACGATCTTCTTCCCGGTGGCCGACGACCCGGTGAAGCCGACCGCGTCGACCCCGTCGTGGGTCACCAGGCGGGTTCCGATATCACCGGCGCCGGGGATCACCGATATCGCCCCTTTGGGGACGCCGGCCTCCTCGAACACCTTGGCCATCTCGAGCAATGCCCAGGCCGTGAACTCGGGAGGCTTGACGATCACGGCGTTGCCGGTGGCCAGACCTGGGCCCACGTACTCCATCGGGATCATCACCGGGAAGTTCCACGGAGTGATCGCAACCCACACCCCGACCGGGCGCCGCACGGTGAACATGCGCCGGTGGCGGCTAGTGGTCGGGATCAACTCGCCCTTCAGTCTCTTGACATCCTCGGCCGCGATCTGGAAGTAGTCGCCGGATTCGGCGATGTCGTCCTTCGCCTCCGCCTCGTAGGGCTTGCCCTGTTCCATCGAGAGGATGCGGGCGACCTCGTCGACCCTGGTCTGCCACAGGTCGTAAATGCGCAGGCACAACTCCGCACGTTCGAACGCGGTCCAGTGACGCATCTCCTCGGAGGCTTTCCTGGCTGATCTCACCGCCCGATCGATGTCCGCTGCGGACGCCTTGGGAACGCTGTAGATGTGCTCGCCGGTGGAGGGCGACCGCACCTCATAGTGGTCGTCTCCGGTTCCCTGGGTCCACTCTCCGGCGATGAAGAGCTCTAGGTCGGTAGCCATGGGGGAAGAGTACCGCCGCCCCGGAGCGGACTGAATGGCCATTCAGTAGCATCGACCTGGTGTTGGACCACCTCCTGATCGACGGCCGGCTGGTTCCCGGGGCGGGGGAGAGGTTCGAGGTGATCGACCCGGCCCGAGGTGCGCCTCACGCCACTCTTGCCGGCGCCGATGCCTCCCAGCTGGCCGCGGCCACCACGGCAGCGGCCAGGGCGCAATCTGTCTGGCAATCGATGGCTCAACCCGAGCGAAGCCGGTGTCTGCACGCAATCGCCGAAGCGATCGAGGGCAAGCGCGATCGCATCGCAGAGGCACTCACCTACGAGACCGGCCGCCCTCTGTCCAGGAACCATCTCTATGTCGACATGGCCAGGGACCTGTTCCGCCAGTACGCCGAGCTGAGCCGGGTCCTCGGGGGCAGGGTGGCTCCGTCGAACGAATCGGGCCAGCTCTCGCTCGTCCTCCGCGCTCCCTACGGTGTCGTGGGTTGCCTCATACCCTGGAACTACCCCCTGCTTCTGCTCGTGTTCAAGGTTGCCCCGGCCCTGGCCGCGGGCAACACGATCGTCATCAAGCCCGCTTCGGAGACGCCCCTCTCGTTGCTGGTGTTGGCCGAGATCTTCGAGGAGCATCTACCGCCTGGAGTGGTCAACACCGTGATGGGATCCCGCCGCATCATCGGCGAGGGCCTGGTCACCGACCCCCGCGTGGACCTGGTCGCCTTCACCGGTTCGACCGAGGTGGGAAGCAGGCTGGCCACCCTTTGCGCCGGGGCGATGAAGGCCTCGCATCTCGAGCTGGGCGGCAAGGACCCGGCCATCGTGTTCGAGGACGCGGACGCCTCGGTGGCGGCCCAAGGAGTGGTCTGGGCCTCGTTCCTCAATGCAGGGCAGGTGTGCACTTCGACCGAGCGGGTCTACGTCCATCGATCCCGCTACGAGGAGTTCCTCGAACAGGCGGTGAAGTTGACTGAGGCCATCCGGGTCGGCGACCCTTTCGACGCCTCCACCCAGGTCGGGCCGATGCGCAGTGAGGGGCGAAGGCGTGGGGTGATCGACGCGGTGGGAAGAGCGGTCGAGCAGGGCGCGGAGGTCCTGGCCGGCGGTGATGCCATCGAGCGGCCTGGCTTCTTCCTCCGCCCCGCAGTGGTGGCCGGGGTCAATCATGAGATGGATCTGATGAAGGAGGAGACGTTTGGCCCGGTGATGCCGGTGATGGCCTTCGACGATGACGACCAGGCGTTCGAGTTGGCCGGAGACACGCCGTTCGGGCTGGGGGCGAGTGTCTACACCACCAACCCGGCCCGGGTGGAGAGAGCGTATAGAGAGCTGCGGGTGGGTACCGTTTGGGTCAATGACCCGGTTGTCGACAACCTCGCCGCCCCTTTTGGTGGTGTGCGGGCGAGTGGCGACGCAAGGGAGTTGGGTGTAGAGGCACTCGACAGTTTCACAACCGCGCGGCATGTGCATTGGAACCTGGAGCTGGTGCCCAAGCCGTGGTGGTTCCGAGAGGAGTGAGAGCATGAGTCTCCAGGGAGATCAGACAAGACAGTGGTACCAACGGGCCAGCAAGGTCCTGGTCAACGGTGTCTCGAGCCAGTTCCGCTACTGGGGTGACACCGACACCATCGTGATCGACCACGGTGAGGGTGGCCATCTGCTCGACATGGATGGCAAGCGCTACATCGACTTCCAGTGTGGCTTCGGGCCGATCATCCTCGGGCACGGCGATCCGGATGTGTCCGGAGCGGTTGCCGAGGCGGCCGGCGAGGCGACCAGCTTCGCCATGACCCAGCGCCGTGAGGTCGAGGCTGCCGAGAAGGTGATCGGAGCGCTGGGCTGGCCCGACGCGATGCGCTTCACCAACACAGGGACTGAGGCGACCATGCACGCTCTTCGTCTCGCCCGGGGACGCACCGGTCGTGACGTGGTGATCAAGTTCGAGGGGCAGTACCACGGGATGCACGACTACGTTTTGTTCTCGACGGCGGGCGTACCGGTGGGCGGGCTCGGCTCGCGGTTCCGCCCTGTCGCCCTGCAGTCGAGCTCGGGGATCCCCGACTCGATCAGGACGGTGATCCGCACCCTTCCCTTCAACGACCTCGATCTCGCCGAGCGGGCATTTCGGGACGAGGGCGGGAGCATTGCCGCCGTGATCGTCGAGCCGATGCTCGGAAACGCGTTCGGGATCATGCCCGAGCCCGGCTTCCTCGAAGGGCTGAGGAGACTGTGTGATGAGAACGGGTCGGTGCTCATATTCGATGAGGTCAAGACCGGCTTTCGCATCGCCCTCGGGGGCGCCAAGGAGCACTTCGGGGTCACCCCGGACATCGGTACCTATGCCAAGGCCATCGGCAACGGCTTCCCGGTCGCCGCGATCGCGATGCGGGATTGGGTCGCCGACGGCTGGCGCACCGCGGGGATCGCGCAGGCAGGCACCTACTCGGGGAACGGGATCGCCGCGGCGGCTGCGTCCGCCACAGTGGACAAACTCAGCACCGGCGAGCCCCACGCCCGAATCGAGAAGGTCGGTCGGGCCCTGATGGAAGGGATCGAGAAGGTCCTCGCCGACCGTGGAGTGGAAGGCAAGGTGATCGGCCACCCTTCGATGTTCTCGATCTTCCTGGGTGAGGGTGACCTTGTCGACTTCCGGGACACCTCAAAGCACAACGACCAGCTCTACGACAAGACCCTGTTCGCGATGATTCGGCGTGGTGTGATGCCCTGTCCCGACGCCCTCGAGCCCTGGTTCGTGTGCGCTGCGCACACCGATGAGGACGTGGCCACCACATTGCAGGTCTTCGACGAGTCGCTCGCGGAGACGCTGGCCTGAGCACAGTTCGGCGCGCGAGCCCTGGGGACCTGTCGGAGCTGGTGTCCCTCTCCGAGCAGTTCTGCCTGATCGACGGCCATCCCTTCGATAGGGAGCGGGTGGCCGGCGCCCTCGAGCCGTTGCTGGCCAATGACGACCTGGGAGAAGTGTGGGTCGTGGAGGACCATGACGGTCTCGAGGGCTATGCCGTCATCACTTGGCGCTACAGCCTCGAGTCCGGTGGGCGCGATGCCCTTCTCGACGAGATGTACATGAGAGAGCCGGGGTCGGGCACCGGGTCGGTTCTCCTCGACCGGGTCATCGCAAGGGTCCGGGAGCAGGGCCTTACCACCATGTTCCTCGAGACCGAGATGATGAACGCCGCCGCCAGGAGGTTCTACAGCCGTCACGGGTTCACCGTGGAGGACTCGGTCTGGATGTCGCTCGATATGAGCTGAGCTCGGCCGCCCTAACGTGACACGATGATCCGAGTTGCCATCTCCGGTGCCGGCGGGAAGCTGGCCACGCCCATCGCCGAGGCCGTCCTTGCCTCGGACGATCTACGGCTGTCCTCTCTCTACAACCCGAACCGAGTCGGGTCGGAGTTGCACGGGATCGAGGTGGTCGGTTCACACGGCGACGTCGAGGCCGACGTGGTGGTGGAGACGGCCCATCCCGACGTGGTCTTCGCCAACCTCGAAGCGTGGCGAGGCAAGGAAATCGCCACCGTGGTGGGGACGTCCGGCTTCACACCTGAGAGGTTGGAGACCCTGCGTGAAATTTGGGGATCCGATGGGCCCCCGGTGCTGGTTGTCCCCAACTTCTCCATTGGGGCCGTGCTGATGATGCGGTTCGCAGCGGATGCCGCCTCGCACTTCGAGGCAGTGGAAGTGATCGAACGACATCACTCCGACAAACCGGACGCTCCCTCGGGCACTGCCCTGGCCACGGCGATGGGCCTGGCATCCGCTGGAGGCGCCTCGGCCGAGGGATCGCGCGAGCTGGTCCCCGGCGCCCGGGGGGCAGACGTGGAGGGGGTCAGGGTTCATGCCCTCCGTCTTCCCGGGCTGATCTCACAACAGGAGGTGGCCCTCTCCAATACGGGCGAGGTACTCTCCATCGAGCACCTATCAACCAGCTATCAGTCCTTCGCCTCGGGAGCACTCATCGCGATCAGAGGTGTTCAGGGTCTGTCGCCGGGGTTTCACCTCGGTCTCGACACGGTCCTCTAGATCTCCGGCCAGAGACCTTCGGGCAGCTCGGGGAAGAAGGAATAGACCCGCTCACCGGTGAAGAGCCTCGCCCGGGGATCCCAGGGGAAGAGGATGACGTTGCGCCAGATCATCTTCTTGCCCGTGGGCTCGATCCCAAGCCAGGGGTTCTCGAAGGTCCCGGTCACGACTGCCTCCTCGCACACTCCCTGCGGCCCGACCACGATGCTGGTGAGAGAGAAATCGATGTCGGGGAACGCCGAGAGCAGCTCCATGTAGAAGCTGGTCGCCCCCTTGTGCCCCTCCCAGCGATGACCGGTCTGCACCAACTCGTAAACACAATCCTCGGTGAGTGTCGCCATCAAGCCGGCGATATCCCTGGCGTCCTCAGCGAGTGAGTGGGCCTTCCAGAGGTCCCTCACCGCGGCGTAGTCATCGGGCGTCTGCGCCAGCAGCTCCCGGACATGTTCCCGCTTGTCGATCGACTCCTCGATGAGGGGGTGGTTCATCTCGGTCCTTCTTCCCGGTTGAGTCATCAGAAGACGATGACCGTAGCGGAGCCGACAAGCAGGCAGTAGAAGGAGAAAGGGAACAAACCGATGCGGCCGAGGACCTTCAGTAGGAGGCCAATGGCGAAGTATCCGGAGATGGCTGCGGCAAGCATCCCAGCGAGCAGTCCCGGTTCGAACTCACCGCTGTCCCAGACCGTCATCAACTCGAGCAAGCCACCGCCTGCGATGGCTGGGATACCGAGGAGGAACGAGAATCGGGCTGCCTCGATCGGATCGAATCTCCTGGCGTTTCCCACCGAGATGGTGGTGCCCGATCGGGAGATCCCAGGGATCAGCGCCACGCTCTGGGCGATTCCGATGAAGATGGCATCCGGGACCTTGATCGATGCGAGCAGGCGATGGCCGGTGGCGAGCATCTGACCGACGTAGAGGATCACACCGGTGCCTATCAACGCCCAGCCCACGTTGGACACTGTGGTCTGGAAGCGGTTCAGATCTGCGGCCAGGGGTAGTCCGATGAGGGCAGGGATGGTCCCCAAGGCGACCATGATTGCGATCCTGCGCCCTTCGGGATCGGTCCTGAAGTGGAGGGCGCTGGCGACCTCCTTTCGGAAGTAGATCAGGACCGCCACCAGCGTCCCCAGATGCAGCACGGCGCTGACCGCGAGTGAAGGCTGCTCGACGTCGAAACCGAGTTCGTTGAGGAAGGCGGGGATGATCACCAGGTGTCCCGAGGACGAGACGGGGAGGAACTCGGTTAGACCCTGGATCAATCCCCAGATGACTGCGGAGAGCACCGCAGCACGGTAATGGTCAACCAGGGGCAAGCATGATCGCAATCCGTCCTTCGGCCGCTGCCCGCGCCGCGTCCGCGGCCGCCTCCGGCTCCACCGCGACCATGCCGAGCCCGGAGCCGAGAGGATCGTCGGTTGCAGCCTTCACCACCACTCCTTCGACGACTTCGCCGCTGTCGAGGAGGACGAGACGGGAAGCGTCACCGGTCATCGCCCCGAGCGGGAGGCGTACCTCGATCACCCACCACCCTTTGGGGGCCACCGACCCTGCCTCACCGACGGTAGAGGAGAGGATCGGGTCACCGGCAGGTACGGCGACGATCGCAGTCGAGCCGATCTCGACGGGCTCGAACATGCCGACCGGCACCGGTCTGGTCTCGGTGTTCGACTCGTCGATGACGGTTCCGGCTGCGAGGTCGATGGAGGCGAAGCGGTGAGGGATGGTCGGGTCGGGTCTCGTCTCGATCCATATCGCCCCGGCGGCGAGAAGCAACGAGGCGACCCATCTCGCCCAAGGAGGGTGTTGGAGCCAGATCACCTTGACGAAGGTACGAAGGCACGCCCTCTCGGGGAAGGGGCTTGATCCACCCTCAACACAATCGTCCTCCCTTTGGGGATCGGTACGGTGGCGGGATGACCAACCGAACCTTGGTGGTGCCCGATCGCCCGCGGACAGTCTTGATCGCAGCCGGGGTAGTGGCATTGATCGCCAGCCTCGCCGGGTTGGTTCTCGGCTGGATTCTGGTCGACTCGGTGTCGGACGACCTGGCGAGCTCGGTCGGTCTCTCCACATCCGCTCTCCTCGCGATCGAAGAGACACTGGGCGTCGTGGAGTCGGTGGCGGACGATCTGGACCAGGGGCTTGCCGCCGCCAGCGACAGCATCGCGGCGGCTTCGGCTGCGGCTGGGACTGCCTCCGGTCGGCTGGAGGAGGTGGCCGACTTCCTCGACGGCGACCTCAAGGAGAACATCGAGGCCTTGCAGGGTTCCATGCCTGCAGCGATACAGGCTGCCGGGGCGATCGACGACACGCTTCGTGCCCTTGCCTTGTTCGGGGTGGACTATGACCCCGAACAGCCTTTCGACGAATCTCTCATGGCGTTGGACACCGCCCTGGGCAACCTTCCGGGGCAGTTGACCGCCCAGGCGGAGTCGGTGCGGGCGCTGGTACCCACTTCGGAGCAATTCGCCGAAGACGCCGGCGCGCTCGCCGAGTCGTTCACCTCGCTCAGCATCGACCTGGGCGAGAGCGAGGAGATCCTCGCCGACTACCGCCGCACGCTGGAGCAGGCACAGGGCGTCGTCGACGAAACCGGATCCTCGCTGACCGCCAACACCTGGCTGCTTCGGCTGCTCATTCTGATGGCCGCTATTGCCGGCTCGGCCCTATCGATAGGGCTCATCCTCCTGGGCAGCCGGCTCAGGGTCGAAGTGGTCGAGCCTGCTGAATGATGGACTCGGTTTCGAGAGAGGCTTGCCGGGGTAGGCATGAGGCCGAGGTGTGTGGATCCGCGTTCGTGAATCATCGGAGGCCACTGATCTTCCACGAGAGCGGTCCACGCTCCTCCATCTCGTGTCGAGGAGGCGCTGATGAGTGACGGACCAAGAACCGAAGAGCTGGTCGATCGCGACGCGATCACAGGCGAGACCCACCGTCTCAGGTCGATGATGCTGATCCTGCTGGTCGTAGCGATCGCGACGATCGGTCTCAGATACCTGGTTGGCGGCAGAGCCGACTGACGCGGTTCAGTCGGTTGGCGTAGGGCTGGCTGCCGGAGGTGTGGCGCTGGCCGCTCCTGCCGGCGACGGCTCGCCCTTCTTCGATGGGTCGCTCTTCTTGGAGGCTCCGCCCGAAGACGGGGTCTTGCTGGAGCGGGAGTCGGTCGAGTAGAAGCCCGATCCCTTGAACACCACGCCACGAGCGTGAAAGACCTTCTGTAGCTCGCCTCCGCACTCCTTGTGCTTGCGCAACGGCTTATCGGAGAATGACTGAACGGCTTCGATGGTTTCGCCGCAGCTCTTACAGGTGTATTCGTAGGTGGGCATGGTTGGAACTGACCGCTGGGAAGGGGTGAGCCGCCGAGTTTACAACCGCGGGACAAGGTCTTCCATTCCGCTGCCGCATATCATCGACCGGGATGCCGACCTCCCTGGCCATTGCCCTTGCTCTCATTGCGGCCTATGTCGTTGGCAGCATCGACTTCGCGGTCATCGTCGCCCGGATGCACGGGGTCGACATACACCAGGAAGGCAGTGGAAACCCGGGGACCTCCAATGTGCTGCGCACCCTGGGGAGGGTGCCCGCGATCATGGTCTTCGTCGGCGACACCCTGAAGGGCACGATCGGCGCAGCCATGGGCTGGTTCGCTTCGGGTGTGCCCGACCCCCAGGTCCATTGGGCGTTTGCCGCGGGTCTCGCTGCCGTGTTCGGCCACTGCTACCCGGTTTTCCACCGGTTCAAGGGTGGAAGAGGAGTCGCCACCGGAGCCGGTGTCCTTCTATTCACTGTCCCGATCGTCGCCTTGATCGACGTCGCGGTCTGGGTCGTCGTCGCGAAGTTGACCAAGGTCGCCTCCATCGCCTCGCTGGTCATTGTTGTGATCACCGTTCCCCTTCTCATCTGGCAGGGAGTGAGCGGCCTCTCGCTCCTCTGGGTGGGTTTGATCATCGTCTTGGTGGTTTGGCGACACCGGGGCAACATCCAGCGCATGATCTCCGGACGCGAGAAGAGGATCCCGACATGAGCATCGAGGTCGCCGTGATCCCGGCCGCCGGTCGGGGCACCCGGATGAGACCGGCGACCCGTGTCGTGCCGAAGGCACTGCTCACCGTGGTCGATCGCCCCGCCATCCAGTATGCGGTCGAGGAGGCGGTGCGGGCAGGTGCGAAAGAAGCCGTGGTCGTCGTCGACCTCGATACAGGTCATCTCATAGCCCAGCATTTCGGCCTTGAGGGCCCTCTACCCGGGCTCGAGGACGTCCATTTGCGACCCGTGGTGCAGGAAGAGCCCCTCGGGCTGGGACATGCCGTCAACGAGGCGGCCCACATGGTGGGTGGCCGCCCCTTCTTCTGCCTGCTCTCGGACAACATCGTGCGCCCCGGTCACGACGTCCTCACCCATCTGGCCTCAGGCAGTCGCGACGGCTCTTACTCGGTGATGTGCCTGCGAGAGCTGACCGACGCGTTCCTCGGCAAGTACGGGGTCGTGGTGCCCGCCTCCGAGATCGAAGAGGGCTACCTCGATCTGGCCGGGGCGGTGGAGAAGCCGGGTGTGGCCGAGGCCCCTTCCCGTCTCGGACTGGTCGGCCGATACCTGTTCACCCCCGAGGTATTCGAGATCCTCGAGAAGACCGAGCCCGGGCTCGGTGGTGAGATCCAGCTCACCGATGCCATAAACGAGCTGGGCCGGCGACAGAGGCTGCGGGGTTACATCGCGGATGGCGACCTGCTCGACGTCGGCACTCCCGTTGGGCTGCTCGAGGCCTCGGTCGAGCTGGGGGAGGCCCAGTTCGGCGAGGAGTTCATCGCTTGGCTCAGGGATCGCAGGTGATGAAGCCGCTCGAGGCGGCACGTTCGGAGGTCCTCAACTCCGTCGGTCGTCTCCCAACCGGGCATGTCGGCATCTGGGAGGCGCAGGGACGGGTCCTCGCCACAGACGTGATCGCCCCCGAAGACGTCCCGCCTTTCCCCAACTCTGCGATGGATGGGTATGCCGTCAGGGGCGACGATGTCGCTGCGCCCGGGTCGGTTCTCGAGGTGGTTGGCGACCTGCCCGCCGGCTCGGTGTCCGACATCGAGGTCGGTCCGGGACAGGCGCTCAAGATCATGACCGGCGCTCCCATGCCCAAGGGGGCGGACACGGTGGTGAGAGTCGAAGACACCAGCTCCGACGGCTCGAAGGTCGTGATCAACGCCGGTGTCGAAAAGGGCGTCTCGGTGCGACCGGCGGGTGGCGACGTGGCCCGGGATCAGGTGGTCTTCAGCGCAGGAACCAGGTTGACCCCAATGCACGTCGGTGTCCTCGCCACCATCGGGGTGAGCCGACCCCACGTCTCGCTACGTCCTCGGGTCGCCTTCATGTCGACCGGGGACGAGCTCGCTCCCCCTGAGACAGCGGCGCCGGCACCTGGTGGGATCCGGGACTCGAACCGGCCGATGCTCAAGGCACTGCTCGAGGAGGCAGGCACGGATCCGATCGACCTCGGGATCGTGCCCGACGACCCGGGCGCACTGCGAGATGCGCTCGACGCCGGAGCGAAGGCCGACGTCCTGGTGTCGACCGGTGGGGTCTCGATGGGTGACTACGACGTGACGAAGCTGGTGCTCGAAGCCGATTCCAGGGTTGGGTTCTGGAAGGTCGCCATTCAGCCGGCCAAGCCCTTTGCTTTCGGAATGGTCGGCGATGCCCTGTTCTTCGGGTTGCCCGGGAATCCGGTCTCGGTCCTGGTCTCATTCGAGCAATTCCTGCGCCCTGCCCTGCTCAAGATGCAGGGCGCGCGCGCCATTCTCCGGCCGCAGGTGCCCGCCGTGGCCGGTGAGGACCTCGTGACAGACCCGGAGAAGACTGTCTTCGTGCGGGTGCTCGTCGATTGGCTCGCAGCTGGTGGTCCCCGGGTTACGAAATCCGGCGGTCAGGCTTCGAATGTGCTCTCGGCCGCGGCCACCGCTGACGCCTTTGCCCTGGTCCCGCGTGGCGTGGGAGTCATACGAACGGGAGAGCCGGTGATCATCGAGATGTTCAAATGGCCGGAGTCGAGGGAGTGGGCCGATGACCGATGAACGAACAAGACTGACCCATCTCAACGAGGCCGGGGAGGTCCACATGGTCGACGTTGGCGACAAGGAGGTGACGGATCGCGAGGCCATCGCCGAGTCGCACGTGGTGATGCCGTCGGACCTCGTCGACAGGTTCTTCGCCGGTGATCTGCCCAAGGGGGATGCGGCGGCTGTTGCCCGGATCGCCGGCATATCGGCGGCGAAACGAACCGCCGATCTGATCCCTCTCTGCCACCCCATCCCGATCACCGGGACAGAAGTGGCCCTGGAGCGGAGTGGGCGTGGGATTCGGGTGCTTGCTACCGTTCGCACCACCGGTCGAACCGGTGTCGAGATGGAGGCGATGACCGCCGCTGCGGTGGCCGCGCTGGCCATCTACGACATGGTGAAAGGTGTGGAGCGCGGAGTCATCGTGGAGACGGTCGGTTTGGTGAGGAAGTCGGGCGGACGGTCAGGCATCTGGGAAAGACCGTAGGTCGTTGAACAGGTGTAGGGTCCCACGCTACGCTCGTCCCGGGACGGAGTAGACGAGAGCAAATGGAAGCAAGCGTTATCGTCGGTCTGCTGCTGATAGCCGCTGTATGGAGCGTCTACCTGCTGCCTTCGGTCTTCGGTGACCGGCAGAACGCCCCCAAGAACTCGACCGAGGAGTTCGACCGCTGGACCCACCTGATGGCCGATGTCCAGAAGCGGCCATACAACCGCCGGGAGGTCAGCCAGCGCGACACCATCCGGCTGCGTCGCCGCCGCACCATCGCAATCCTCGTTCTCCTCGCTCTGGCCACGGCGGGTCTTGCACTTTGGCAGAACTCCTTGCCCCTCCTCCTCGTTCATCTCTTCATCGACTCCCTGATCGCCCTCTACGTGGCTGCCCTCGCCCAGATGAAGCAACAGCGGCAGTGGCGTCTCAAGGTGACTCACGTGTCCGAGCGTGAGACGGAGTGGGAAGAGCCTCAGGTCAAAGTCATCGCCCGCTAGGCGATGGACTTCGACTTCGCCAACGACGCACGCTCGATTCTCGACGCTCGCTTCGCCGCCCGTGAGCAGGGGATCACCGGCTCGAGAAGGGTGATCCGGTCTTCCGCCAACGGGATCAGGGCCCTGCACCGCGAGGAGTGGGATGCGGCCTCGGGTCTGATCACCGAGGCTGGAGCCCTCCTTTCCGAGATAACCGCGGCTCTCGAAGCCCATCCCGACATCCTCCATGCCGGCTTCGTCTCCGACGCGGCCAAGGAGTACGCGGAGGCATCGATCACTGCGGCCCTCTTCAGAGGCGAGGAGATCCCTGGGTTCAGCAAGCTCGGGGTGGACCCGGTGCCCTACCTGCATGGTCTCGGAGAGGCGGTGGGGGAGCTTCGCCGCCGTCTCCTCGATCTACTGCGCAAGGGCGATGTGACCGGCGCCGAGGAGGCGCTCGAGACGATGGATCGGATCGTCGACCTGCTCGCCGAGATGGACTACCCCGACGGGATGACAGGTGGTCTTCGCCGCACCACGGACGTCGCCCGCTCCCTGGTGGAGAGGTCCCGTTCTGACCTCACCGCGACCGTGGTCCAGGAGCGTCTCCGCCAGGAGCTGGCCAACCACCTCACCTAGCCCATCGCGGGATCTGGCCCACATACCACCCCCCGGTAGAATCCCATCTTCCCGAAAGGGGCTGTAGCTCAGCCTGGCAGAGCACCTCGTTCGCAACGAGGGGGTCACGGGTTCAAATCCCGTCAGCTCCACTGAACACCCTGGTAAGGGCGTTGTCGGCGAGTTCAAAGGCTCGCCGGTTGCGCGATTCCGTCGTCCGATGCTCCACAGGCGACCCACAAGCTTTCTGCGGCCGACGCACCTCTCAGGTAGAGAGGTGCTCGGGTCGTGCTCGCCGGCGACCAGACATCGCGCAACGGGAGTCAGCAACCGAGATCGTGAGGAAGCTCGCCGAAGACGCCGAGCAACTCCTGCGCGCTCGCTCGCTCTCACACTGAGGCGAGCCCGTGGGGGCTCTTGTCTGGTCAGCTCGCCCGACCGAGTCGGAAGGGCTCAGGCGGTGGGGTGACGCGGCCGCTGTTTCGATTGTCACCGATTCGGGGCGAGCGCTCCTCCTTGCGCGATCCGCTCGGTTATGGCACGACTGACGTTTTACATGACAGACCGGATACAAGACCTTTGTGGTGGGTTCGGCGCGTTTGACGCTGGATTCGCAAGTTGGTCGTCTGCCCTGGACCTCTCCCGTTGCTTACCGACCTGACACGGCCTCCTTCGGTACTTCCCGGTTAGCCTCCCCCTCGTGGCCCAGCTACCTGAGGGAACCGTCACGTTCCTCTTCACGGATGTGGAAGGCAGCACCCGGCTCTGGGAGGACGCTCCGGAGGTCATGATGGAGGCGCTGCGCCTCCATGACGACGTCATCGACGCGACCGTCGAGG